>JAABUT010004992.1_pt1 | contig 10151 bp, 7 predicted proteins | sample 5559281 | NCBI WGS metagenome assembly JAABUT01 (sample SAMN10711880, study PRJNA513359) | rock metagenome | isolation source: Antarctica rocks | place: Antarctica: Victoria Land, Ricker Hills nord | collected 2016-01-04 | reverse complement strand
TGCCTGCCAGCAATGGCTCGCGGCACGCGGACAGGTTGCCGCCGACCACCACCACCGACGGATTCAGCACGCCGACCAGATCGGCGACCACCTCGCCGAGCACCCGCCCGGCTTGGCGCACCAGCGCGACCGCCTCGGTGTTGCCCGACCTGGTCAGCGTGACGATCTGCTCGCTGGACTGCACCTCGTAACCTGCCTCACACAGGTCGCGGGCGATCGCCCAGCCCCCAGCGGTCGCCTCGGTGCAGCCCCGGTGGCCGCACCGGCATGGCCGATCGCCGCCACGCGGGATGTGGCCGATGTCGCCAGCGCTGCCCTGCGCACCACGCACCAGTTCGCCATTGGCGATGATCCCGCAGCCGATTCCCATGCCGACCTTGAGCATCAGCATGTGCGCGTGCCCGCTCCAGACGTTGCGGTGCTCGCCGAGCGCCATCACGTTGGCGTCCTTGTCGACCACGACTGGGCCGCCGTAGTCCGCGGCGAAGAACTCCGGCACCACGAACCCGTCCCAGCCGGTCATGATCGGAGGGCTGACCAGCGTGCCTGTCTCGAACTCGGCCGGCCCGGGGACGCCGATTCCGATGCCGCGGACTTTGTCGGCCGAGCGGCCGGCCGTGTTCAGCAACCGGGCGAACTCGGCGTGCACCCAGCCGAGCACCTCCTCGGGTCCGCGGGTGACATCGAGGTCGGTTTCGTTCTCAGCGAGCAGTTCGCCGGCTAGGTCAGTCACACCAACCCGCGTGTGACTACCGCCGATGTCGGCCGCCAGCACCACCCCGCCGCTGCTGTTGAACCGGAAGATCTCCGGCGGTCGCCCCCCGGTGGACGCGCCGTCGACGCGCACGACGTACCCGCGCGAGACCAGCGCGTCCAGGCGCTGGGAGACGGTGGCCCGGGCGAGCCCGCTGCGATTCACCAGGTCACTTCGGGTGCAGGCGCCCGACCGGCGGAGAATCGCCAATAGGTCCCCTGGACCGTTTTCCTCACGCGTCACCCGCGTCACGGCGCAGTCCCCGTTCAGTTGGCTTGTCCATGCACGCTTCGGTCAGCGCCCTATCAAGTATGCCGATTTCCGGACGAAGGGCATTCGAGCGCGCGCACCCGCGGCCGTACCGGACAAGGCATGCTCATCTGAGCAAAGATTGCAGCAAGTCTTGCCGCGGCTCGTCTTGCTTCCTACCGTCGTGGCCAGACGGTGTTGGCCAGCCGAGTTCCACCAGACCAACTAGGAGAGTGCGACCCATGCCCACGCCCGCGTCGATGACCGCCGCAGTGATGCATTCACCCGGGGATATCCGGGTCGAGACCGTGCCGGTGCCTGACCCGGGTCCGGGTCAAGTACGCCTCAAGGTCGCCGCGTGCGGCGTGTGCGGTTCCGACATCCCCCGGATGAACCGCAACGGGGGTCACGTGATGCCGATCATCTGCGGCCACGAGTTCTCCGCGTGGGTGGAGAAGGTGGGCGACGGCGTGACCGACCTCGCCGTCGGGGACCTGGTCACCGTGCCTCCGTTGATACCTTGCTGGCACTGCGACCAGTGCGCTCGTGGCAATTTCAGCCTGTGCGAGGACTACGACTACTTCGGCAGCCGCAGCGATGGCGCCTACGCACAGTACGTCCTTTCCCCGGCCAATAACGTTCTGCTTATGCCGCCGGGCGTCGACCCGCTCGCAGCAGCGATGGTCGACCCAGCCGCGATCGCACTGCACGCAATCTGGAAGACCGGTCTCCGCCTGGGCCACGATGTGGCGGTCGTCGGCGCCGGGCCGATCGGACTGTTCGCCGTGCAGTGGGCGGCGATGGCCGGCGCGAGCCGAGTGGTGGCGATCGACCTTTCGGTGGAGAAGCAGCCGATGATGCACGAGGCCGGTGCCACCCATGCGGTCACCTCCCAGAAGGAGGCCCTGCAGGTCTGTCCCGCGGGATTCGACGTGGTCGTCGAGGCAGTCGGGTCACCGGTAACGGCCGACTTGGCGGCCGCACTGTGCGCGCCGCACGGCGAGGCCGTCTTCATCGGCATCCCGCACGCTCCCGTGGAGCTGCGTAAGGAGACCTACGACCGGTTCCTCCGACAGGAGGTCACCCTGCGCGGGTCGTGGAACTCCTTCTCCGCGCCGTTCCCTGGCGACGAGTGGCGTACCGTCGTCTCGAAGATGGCTAACGGCTCGCTCAAGTGGGAGTTTATGATCTCGCACCGCCTCGGCCTGGAGGAGCTGCCCAAGACGATGCTTGCCCTCGGCGATCGCTCGATCGTGAGCAGCAAGGTATTGTTCCTGCCCAATGGTGAGCCCGGCGAGGCGATGGAGTAGCGGGCCATGGGTGTGTTGCTGTGCCTCGACCTCGGCACTGAGGGCGTGCGTGCCGGCGCGTTCACAGCGGACGGCACCCCCCTCGGGAGCAGCCACCGGCCGTACCGGACCGACTACTCCGCGCCCGGTCGCGCTGAGCAGGACCCGCGTGCCTGGTGGCGCTGTGTGGTCGAGGCGACCCGCGAGCTGCTCGCCCGCGCGGAATGCCGGGCCGCTGGTCCGGTCATCGCCATCGCGCCGTCCACCACGTCGAGCACGGTGGTCGCCAGCGACGAGTCGGGCACCGCGCTGCGACCGGCGCTCCTGTGGATGGACACCCGTGCCGGCGCTCAATCGGCCGCGACCGCCCGGCTGGCGGACAAGCACGACGTCCTCGCCTGGAGCGGCGGATCCGACGCGGCCGAGTGGCTGCTGCCCAAGGCGATGTGGCTGGCCGAGTACGAGCCCGAGACCTACGCGCGCGCCGACCGCGTCGTCGAGGCAGTGGACTATCTCACCCATGCACTGGTCGGCCGTTGGGTCGGCTCGCAGATGACCGCCGTCTGCAAGTACAACTACGATCCACTCGCCGGCGCTTTTCCCGCCGGCCTGTACGCCGACCTCGGCGTGGCCGACCTGGTTGACCGGCTTCCCGATGAGATTCTGCCCGTCGGGGCAGCCGCTGGCACGCTAACTCCCTGGGCAGCGGCCGAGCTTGGCATCGCCGGCACGCCGGTAGTGGGCGTAGGCGGCATCGATGCGCACGTGTCGCTGCTGGCTTGCGGCGCACAGACTGACGGACTGGTCACGATGGTGGCGGGCACATCAACCGCTCTGCTCACCGAACATGCAGAGCCGGCGTACAGCCGGGAGTTCTGGGGCCCTTACCCCCGGGCTCTGCATTCGGACCGCTGGCTGTTCGAGGCCGGTCAGGTCTCCAGTGGCGCGGTTCTGAGCTGGCTCGCCGAGACGGTATGCCGAACCGATCGGGACCATCTGGAGCCTCTGCTGGCACAGGCCGGCACAATCGAGCCGGGCGCGCACGGCCTGCTGGCGCTGGACTTCTTCATGGGCAACCGCACGCCTTACCGCGATCCGCACCTGCGCGGCGCATTCCTGGGCCTCACCCTCGGCACCACGCCGGCCGATCTCTACCGGGCGTCGGTGGAGGCGGTCGCCTGCGGGAGCCGCAACGCGCTCGACTCGTTCAGCCGCGCCGGCCTTCCCGTCGACCGACTGGTGCTCTCCGGGGGCATCACGAAGAACCCCCTGTGGCGCGATGTCACGGTCGAGCTGCTCGGCCGCGACGTCGAGATCGTCGAAGGCCACAATTTGACGCTGCGAGCCTGCGCGATGATCGCCGCGACCGCTGCTGGCCTGGCCCGCGATCTAGTCGAGGCGGCTGAGCCGTTCCACGCGCCGACCCGCCCTCTTCAGCCCCGCCGGCCGGCGGCGTACGACGGTCTCTACGAGCGCTACCTCCGCGCCGCCGAATCGCTGGGACCGGTACTCCATGAGCTGGCAACAACGGCCCAGCTGAGTCGGTGATGAGTCGGTGGCCGACCGCAGCGAGGACGCCCTGCTGGTGCGGGTCGCGCAGTTGTACTACGAAGACGGCCTGACCCAGGCCGAGGTCGGCGCCCGTGAGCACCTCACCCGGTGGAAGATCGGGCGGCTGTTGGAGGAGGCCCGCATGGTCGGCATCGTCCAGATCGCGATCGTGCACCCGCAGCTCCGCCGGGGCCCACTGGAGGCCGAGATCCAGCGCCGGTACGGAATTCACGAATGCATCGTGGTCCCGTCGATCGACGCGAATCCGCTCGGTGCGGTCGGCAGGGCTACTGCCGACCTGCTGCAGCGACTGAGCCCGAGGCTCCGCACCCTCGGAGTCTCTTGGGGCAACACCATCGATGCGGTGGCCCAGGCGCTGCCGCAGGCGTGGAGCGAGAGCATCGAGGTCATTCAGATCAACGGGAGCGTATCTCGGTCGATCATGCCCATCGCAGCAGTGAACGCGGTGAGCGCGATCGCCACCAAGGGTGGCGGTCGCGCGACCCTGCTGCCAGTGCCTGCGATTGTTGAGCACGCCGCCACCAGGTTCGCACTCGACGCCGAGCGTTTCGTCGCCGAAGCACTTCACCGGGCGGCCCGCGCAGACGCGCTGCTGTTCTCCCTTGGCGTGCTCGACGACGAGTCTGTTCTGGTGCGCAGTGGCGCGGTGACCGACGCCGAGCTGCTCCGACTACGCGCCGCCAACGCTTGCGGCGACGTGCTCGGCCACTTCCTCGACTCCAGCAGCGAGATTGCCGACGAGGATCTGGAGGCGCGAGTGATGGGCCTTGGTCTCGACGACCTAGCGGCGTCGCCATGCTCGATCGGAGTGGCCGGGGGCCACCGCAAAGCGGACATCATCCGTTCAGCACTGGGCCGAGGGATTCTCGACGTCCTCGTCACTGACGAGGACACTGCACGACACGTCCTCGAAGATTGACGGGGAGGAGTGCTGGTGTCGAACGTTCACGTCACCGGAGCGGCCCGCGGCATCGGTCGGGCAATTGCGCTGCGGCTGGCCAGCGACGGCCATCACGTCGCGATGTCCGACCTACCCACGATGCGTGCGGAACTGGAGGACACGCGGGCCGCGGTGGAGGGCTGCGGCGTCCGCACGGCCGCGATCGACGCCGACGTGGCCGACCCGGCCTCGGTCCGGGCACTGGTGCAACAGACCGTCGCCGCGCTCGGCTCTCTCGACGTGATGGTCGCCAACGCGGGGATCAGCCAGACCTCAGCCCTGCTCGACCTGCCCGTCGAGGAGTTCGACCGGGTGCATGCAGTCAACGCCCGGGGCACATTCCTCTGCTACACCGAAGCGGCCCGGCAGATGATCTCGCAGGGGAACGGGGGCAAGGTCATCGGCGCTGGCTCGATCGCGGCGTACCGCGGTTACCCCTACTCCGCCGCCTACTGTGTCTCGAAGTTCGGCGTCCGCGCCCTCACGCAGGTGGCCGCGCAGGAGTGGGCGCCGCACGGCATCACCGTGAACGCCTACTGTCCAGGAGTAGTCGACACCCACATGTGGGTGGAGATCGATAGTGCGCTTTCGGCGCTCACCGGGGCACCCGCACACGAGTCGATGCGTGCGATGGTCGACGACATCGCGCTCGGCCGGGCAGCAAACTGCGACGACGTCGCGAAACTGGTCTCCTTCCTCGTCGGTCCGGACTCGGACTACCTGACTGGGCAGTCAATCCTCGTAGACGGAGGCATGGTCTTCATCTGACCTTTTGAGAGGCACGCCAGTACCGCGGTCGCGTCAATTGCACGGGTAGGTTATCCATTTCACTGCCACCTCCGGGTAGGGTTATTGTGTGCCATCTCGCGGTCTGCACTACCCCGGGTCGTATGCGGAGCTGAGGGCGTGGTTCCCCGACGACGAGGCTTGCATGGATTACCTGGACTGGCTGCGCTGGCCGGGCGGGCCGGTGTGCCCGAGCTGCGGGCGTGTCGCCAGGAGGGTGAGCACGGGCCGAGTATGGCGCTGCGGCGGGTGCCGGAAGCGTGTCTCGCGCACTGCGGGAACGATCTTCCAGGACACGCGCACGCCGTTGACGGTGTGGTTCGCGGCGGCTTGGTACATGAGTGCCGATCCGGGTGGGGTGTCGGCGTTGACGGTGCAGCGACTGCTCGGGCTGGGCTCCTACCAGACGGCGTGGGCGATGCTGCACCGCTTCCGGACCGCGATGATCCGGCCCGGCCGTGAGGTACTGACCGGCCGCGTCGAGGTCGATGAGACCTTCATCGGCGGCGAGCAACCCGGACCGCCGGGACGCGGCGCGCTGGGCAAGACGCTGGTGGTGATCGCGGTGGAGCTGCTGGTCGGCCTACCCCGCGGCGTGCCGGGACTGGTTCGTCCACGAGCCGCGCCCGGTCGCCGGCTCCGGCAGGCAGGCCAACGAGTTGCTGCCCGCGGTGCACCGTGTCGCCGCGTTGTGCAAGCGGTGGCTGCTCGGCACTCACCAGGGCCGGGTGGACGCCGAGCACATGCAGTCGTATCTGGAAGAGTTTTGCTTCCGCTTCAACCGGCGCCACTCCCGCGCCCGGGGGCTGCTGTTCTTCCGCCTGCTGCAGTACGCCGCCGTCACATCCGGACTTCGAGCGGTTACAGCACATCGGCGGTCGCCACCGAGAAGCGACGTGGCGCAGACCCACTGGGATCCTTTGAATTGACCGTGAGCCTCCTGCGTCGTGAGTACCGTGAAATGGCATGACGACCCAGACGGCTCAAATGACGCAGAAAGAGGACGACGGGACGCCCCTTCTGACCTACCGGTATCTGCGGATGATCCTCGTCCTGCCGGCCACATTCCTGCTGCTGGCAACGATCTTCGAGGCATGGTCGCGGGACTGGCAGTTCCGTGACTCGATCAGCGACTCCTACCAGGGGCCCGTCCGTGACGTGTTCGTCGGCGCGCTCATGGCGTCCGGCGTGTGCATGATCGCGTACAAGGGCCGGTCCAAGCTCGAGGACTACGCGCTGAACTTCGCCGGGTTCAACGCGTTCTTCGTCGCGCTCGTTCCGAACAACTTCACCGCTGTCCTCAACCAGGCCAAGAGCACGTCCGTCTCGGTCGGGGAGTTCGCCACCCGAGACCAGCTGCTGAGCAACCTGAGATTCGTCCTGACCGCATTTCTCATCACCGCAGTCCTGTTCACCTTCTTCGACTACAAGCTGATGAACTGGCGCGCGCTGAAGTGGGGCAAGGACGAGACGAAGTTCGCCGGCGCGCTCGCGGTCGTCTCCTGGGTGACGGAAATCATCTTCCTCGTCCTCATCGTCGGGAACGTCCTGGTCGTCCGAGAAACCCTTTTCGGGGGAACCGTCTTCGGCATTCTGCACTTCACCGCGGCCGGCCTGATGATCGGCAACCTGTCCTTCGCGGCCGCGAGCCACGCGTTCCCGGCTACCCTGCGCAACCCGCAGCAGAACGCCGATGGGGAGCAGACCTCGTCCAGCGCGCTCGGCGGGTACCGCTTCATCGTCTTGGCGATGTGGGCGGGACTCATCATCGGCGGCTTCTGTATCTGGCGCCATGTTCCGTACGCCGTGATCGTGACCGAGTACGTCGAGATCGGCCTCTTCGTCGCCTACTGGCTCGTCGCCACCCGACGGGACTGGAAGAACCCGCTCTGAGCGTGCACTCGAGCAGGAAGGTCTTGCCGGTCCCGGACGCGCCAGCGGGCGAGTCCGCGCGCCAGCGTCGTTGACTGGCCGTCTCAATGCGTGAGAGTCGCCGTCCACGTGTTGACGCAGACCCTCCACTGGGGTGAGAGTTGGCGTTATCCATCCAGAGCGACGTAGAGACTTGGCTCGAAGACGTCGCAGCAACCACCCTTTGTGGGCCGGTGCTACAGCCAAGACCGATGAGGACCGCAATGACGCTTCTGCAGGTTCAGGGAGTCCGGCAAACCCGTAGGCGGCTGGTCCGCCGTCGCCACATAGACCTGGGGCGGCACCGTAGCGCACTCTGTCCGCTCCCATAGCCACCACCTCGTCCGCAGCAGCTGTGCCACCAAACGCCTTTCTGGCGGGTGGCGAGCGGGCAGGAGACGTTCCAGTCCACGTCCGCCCCACGCGATCTGTCCCGGTTGCGCCGTCGCACTGCGCCCGGCCACCACCACCACCTTTGAGGAGAGAACCCTAAGTGACTACCGACACGACCACCCGCTCGCTTACTGCCGTCCTGGATTCCACCGAGCGAGCTGTCCACGCCGACCCGGCCGCGGCGGCCGCCCTGTTCAAGGCACGCGGCTCGAGTACCGGGGCGGTCTCAACCAGCGTCGAGTTGGGCCGGCATACGGTCCAGACCGACGAGCCCACCAGCCTCGGGGGCGAGGACAAGGCACCGAACCCGGTCGAATACGCCCTGGCCGCCCTGTTGTCCTGCCAGGCGGTGACCTACCGGTTTTGGGCGGCCAAGCTCGGCATCGAGGTCGAGAACATTGACATCTCGATCGAGGGTGACCTGGACGTGCGGGGGTTCTTCGGCTTCGACGAGCAAACCCGCGCCGGGTTCGGCGGGGTCCGGGCCGCGGTTCGGGTCAGCGGCCCAGAGGCGCCGCACCGGTACGCGGAGCTGCAGGCGGCCGTCGACGCACACTGCCCGGTGCTGGACCTGTTCACCAACCCCACCCCCGTGCGCACGACCCTGACCGTGGCCTGAGTCCCGACGTGGCGGCGCCGCCGTCGAGGGAGCTTGTCCCGACCGGGGCAGGAAGGACGACATGAGCGATCGCAGCCGGGGCTTCGCCACCCGCGCGGTCCACGTCGGTGGTGGGCCAGATCCCACCACCGGCGCACGCGCCGTCCCGATCTACCCGAGCAGCAGCTCCGTGTCTAGGACACCGCCGACGCTGCCAGCCTGTTCGCATTACAGAAGTACGAAACCATCCACAGCCGGATCCTGGACACCACCGTGGCCGCGTTCAACGAGCGGACGGCTAGCCAGGAGGAAGGACTGGGCGCAGTCATCGACAAGCAGCGGTCAGGCGCCCCCCTTCCTCACCTTCGCGGCGCTCACCGGCGAGTGACCACATCGTGGCCAGTGCCCAGCCTGTACTGCGGAACCGTCACTCAGCTGACCGTGACCCTGCGCCGGTTCGCGGTCGAGACAGGCCCAGAGGCGAGGAATTGCGGTTCTGGCTCGGCGTCCTCGACTTACGTCACCGCCGAGGCCACGGCGGTGGGCTCACCCGCGCCAAGACTGCTCCTGAGGCTGGCTGGGATCGGTGCGACCTCACGCCGGCCGCGGGCAAGGCACGTCCACCGCTCTGTCCAGAGCCGCTTGGGGAGAATCGGCGAGCTGTCATGCATGTAGCTTCTGTACGTCTTGGGTTGCTACGTTTGGCCGATGAGCGCGCCGCCCGAGTCCTACTTTGACACGTCCGGATGGGACCCACGTGACGTGTGTTCTGGTGGGTCGCGGATGGTGCCGGTCAGCACACCGAGTGGCGAGTTCCGGGTGTGGACGAAGCGGGTCGGCACCAACCCGGACGTGAAAGTACTCCTGCTGCACGGGGGCCCCGGGGCGACCGACGAACTGTACGAGTGCTTGGACACCTGGTTCCCCGGTGCTGGTATCGAGTACTACTACTACGACCAGCTCGGCTCGTTTCGCAGCGACCAGCCCGACGACCCGGCGTTGTGGGACCTGGCCAGGTTCGTCGACGAGGTCGAGCAGGTCCGTCAAGCACTCGGCCTGGACGCGAGCAACTTCGTTCTCCTCGGGCAGTCATGGGGCGGGATCCTCGCCATGGAATACGCCGTCCACCACCAGGAGCACCTCAAGGCTCTGGTGATCTCCAACATGATGTCGAGCGCGCGGCTTTACAACGCCTATGCCCACGACGTCCTCATGCCCACCATGGACCCGTCGGTCCTGGCGCAGATCAAGCAGTTCGAGGCCGAGGGGAGCACTGATGACCCACGGTATGAGCAGCTGCTCATGGAGCACCACTACGTCCTGCACGTCTGTCGGCTGCCTCTCGAGGAGTGGCCCGACCCCGTCCAGCGTTCTCTAGGTCACATCAACCGAGCGATCTACGTGCCCATGCAGGGGCCAAGCGAGCTCGGCCTCAGTGGCACCCTTGAAGACTGGGACCGCTCGGCAGATCTCACGAACATCGACGTGCCCACCCTCGTCATCGGCGCCACTTACGACACGATGGACCCTGCGCACATGAAGTGGATGGCCGAGCAGCTCCCCCAAGGCACCTACCTGCACTGCCCCGAGGGGAGCCACCTCTCGCAGTTCGACGACCCGCAGCACTACTTCCCGGGGCTGGTCCGCTTCCTGCAGTCC
>JAABUT010004991.1_pt1 | contig 10152 bp, 10 predicted proteins | sample 5559281 | NCBI WGS metagenome assembly JAABUT01 (sample SAMN10711880, study PRJNA513359) | rock metagenome | isolation source: Antarctica rocks | place: Antarctica: Victoria Land, Ricker Hills nord | collected 2016-01-04 | reverse complement strand
CATGTTTATTAAACGTGCTTAATGATTTTGTCTGTCGTATATCAGCATCTTGATCTGCGAATCTATGCAGCGCAAGTCATAAGTGATAGTCTTCTCATGTTGTTTAAGATGATTGACTCTCTTCTTGATCTGTGCTTGATCTCTCTTCATTAATTTCAAGTTAATCTGAACTAGTCTCTTGACTCTGTATAAATTGTAATCAACATTGATTAATTTGATAGTGTCAATGATAAAGCATGATGACTTTTCATTTAAATACTTCTGCAGTTTTTTCAAGTCTTCTTGAAACAATTAAACTATGTTCATCATTCTAGATTTGAACAATTTTGAAGTTATCAAAGTCACTGAGACTTTAAAAACAAGTTGAAAGTACTACATAATTAGATGTTAACAATCATGTTGAACATGTTTCTTCTTGCTATGCATGTGATAACTTTCAAGAACAACATTAACAGAAAGTAAAGACTTTGTCACTTACTCAATAAAGAATAAGTGCATTTATAGAACTCATGATACAAAATACAGTCTTCTCGTTCTTGTTTCAGACATGATTGATGAGTTTGTTGATTGCTTTGATCTTGATACAGTTCATCTTGAAGATAATCTTGAGAATGTGCTTCTTGTAGAAAGACTCAACTCTCTTCAAGTTGTAAAGATGATTTGTTTCAAAGTGAACATATTTCTTCTCTCAGTCTTCTTCTTCAGAGAACACAAGTAACTGTGTCTCTGAAAGTTGTTCAAAACACGAAAATGTACTAAGTACTTTGAGTCAATGAACTTTCATCATTCAGTTGTTGATGTTGATTTAAGATTAATCTTCAATGTACTTTTGTGCTCTTCACTCTTACGTTTTTCTATTTCTATTCTTTTGAAGTTGTTCAATGATTGTTATCACTGAGAAATTGATAAGTTCATTGAACATTAATGAAAGCTTGCAATCAACATCTTAATGCTTATTCAATTTCACATCTGTAAGAGAAGAGTTGAAAAACTTTGATAAATTGACATCACATTATAATCATAGTGTGTCACACATAATTTCTAGCTCTTTGATGTACTTTTTAATGATTTGATGACTTTTCTCTTGAAAATTAATGATTTTTGTATGTATTTTGTTCATCTCTTTCAAATTTTGATATGTACAGTATATCAAATTGACTCAATAAACTTCTTTTTCTTTTCATATTGATTCATGTTGATTTATCATCAAGTCTATCATCAGCATGTTCATTCATGTCATCATTTATATGAATGATCGTTCAAAGAATGTATCTGTAACAAATCACTTATGAGATTTTTCATTCATGTTCTTAAACAGATGAATGATTTTGAATGTTTGAATCATCTTTCTATGCATCTCATCTGCAATCAGTTGATCTCATTTTATATCTCAGAGCTGTCATATCAACTGTGATTATTTTGATCTAGAAGTTGCTCTTTCAGATTGATATCAATTTCTCATCAATGCTGCAACGTAAGTCTTGTACATGTTTATCATGATCATATATATGAGACTAGAACTAGCTTATTCTTGTTCTACTAAAAAATCTTTATCTGTTCATGTCAATCTGATGACTAGCGCGTTCATCTTTGCATCATAATATGCATAATGAATCTGTCAACGTAATAAGTCATTGTTCTTATCAAGATGAATTCAAATCTTCTTTAGTCAGTTTGTGATCAAGACTGATGAAATAATAACTAGATTAACAAATTTTGATGATATGAAATGTGCAGATGAGTTTGCATTCACACATGAACACTTAATTTTCAACTTGTTATCAAAAGAGCACTTTGCATCTTTAGACTGAAATGTACTGAGAATGTCTTCTTTCAGATGTTCATTGAACTTCTTTTCATAATGAGCATCGTTGATCTCGTCATGTGCTATATGCAATAAACGATTCAGGCAAATCAATTCAAGCATCTTTATTGTCTTATTAATAAATTCGCATGCTTCATTCTTAATCTTGCTGACATTCATGTTTATCTTTTCAAGACTCATATCATTGACATTGAATTCTTCTTTCATGAACATTTTCATCTTAAACATCACAAAAATTTCAAAAGTCTGATATAAAAAGAGTAATGTGTTCATTCTCTGCAAATGTATGCGTGACTGAGATTCAACATGATTAAGATCATGCAGAAATAATTGAGCATAATTTCGTCATCTGTTTTCTTCATGAAGATGCTTTGTAACAGTTAATGATATCTTCATCATGAGTCTGTTCAATCTTGTTAGTCAAGAAACAAGATTGACTTTGATATTTTAATCATTTCACATAATGCTTCTTCAAATTCTGCTCACTATCTTTATCATCATTGAGATTCATGTTTGATCGCGCATGATTTGACTCTCTTGCAAAATCTTTTGTAATTGAATGATTGAAGATCATTGTATTCTATTGAGATTTCATCTGCTGAAATGAAGATAATATAGTTGCTTCATGTTGTTTAACTCAACTCGTTGAATTTCAATGTGAGCTGATGATTTTGTTTTTCTTCAATGAAGAATTATTATACTTCAATTCTGAACTTATGTTTATTGACTGATCAATATTTGAAGCTGAGATGTTAGACTTATTTGAAGTTAACATCAATGTATCATTTTCTTGAGTCTGCATCTTGTCATTCAACTTTCGTCACTTTGAATGCAATGATTCAGAACTTTCATCATTCTCTGTAAAAATCACTTATCATTAGTTTGTCATTCATACACATACTTCAATGACTTACTATAGTGCAATGTTTGATCAACTAATGTGATGCTTGTTGTATCTTTCTTTGAATGATTGAATCTTGATCGCTTTCAATGAAAATATAAAAGCATGTAAGTCTTATTCGTGAAATCTTCACTCTTGTCAATTTGCTGTGAATGTACACTCTTCACAAATTTATCAGATTTCGCTGCATTGTCTGCTGAGTCAACGTTATTCTTCGTTGTATTCAGAACAGTTGTGTCATTTGCATTGCTTTCTTTCATGTTAATAACTGCTGACTGCATCTGAACATGAGTAGACGCTGCATTGTTTGCTGAGTCAACATTATTCTTCGTTGTATTCAGAACAGCTGTGTCATTTGCATTGCTTTCTTTCATGTTAATGACTGCTGACTGCTTCTGAACATGAGTAGAATCTATTCAATTCTGCTCTATGAAATTTAAACTTCTTGTCAATCTTTATTAATATACATGATTTATCAAATTATCAATTGTCATTTCATGATCAATTGATAATGTGTTGATCTCATTTCTTCAAGTTATCACTTTGTTAATTTCTTTGCTTTTGTTAACATCAATGAATCTTGTATGCTCTTGATGAGAAGCTGAGATTGATGAAGCATTGTCTGTAAATTCTATACTGATCATTAGTTCGCTGTTTACATACATATGTTTCTGATCTATCAGAATATGATGTAGCGCAAGTCACATTAAAGCGAGCAACATGATTAAGTTGATTCAAGACATCACGTAAGATAACTTGAAAAGTTCTGTCTGAATTTATTTTCAAGATTTCATCATTTGTAATGTAAATGATAGTGTTCATCTCAATGTAGCTGATGTCATCTTTGAGAAGTTCAATTCACATCTGAAACAAAACGTTATAAAATCAATCTCTGTCATCATGTAAATCATGATCAAGTACATCTTTGATCGAAGTCAAGCTCATTTTTGAAGTCTCTTTTGAAGTGATCAGATTCAAGTGTGAACTCATCATTGCATGAAGTTCAACATTTTCAAGTGTTTTGATGAATGACATGATTTCTTGTGACTGCAAAAACTCAGACACAGATGATACTCATTAAATCTTTACAATCTTGTGTATGATGATGAGTGATTGATCATCTGAATATGATGTAGAACTAGTTTGTATGTGAGTGAAAGATATGTTGATCTGTTTGATGTATCTCTGTTCAAAGCATCTTCTGTTGTAGAGCATTCATTAAATTATAGCAACTAAAATGTTGAAAATTTGATTTGTTTTGAAATCATCAAACATAAGCATGTTGATCTTGTACAGAAATAATGTTAATTGCTCATTAATGATAGCTGACTTTTCATTAAATCTGATGTGCTTGAATATAAATGCATGCTTTTCAATTCATTGCTCAGCTTGATTTGTTAAATTCTTCAGCTGATATTTATTAATGTTTAAGATTCTAAGAATCTCTGTCATGTTTTTGAAAGTTGAACACTCATCATCAAGTTGAAAATTCTGATATCTGATAGTGATATTCTTTTTGAGATGTAAGCTAGTCATTATAATGAGTTGATAAAATCAATTCAATAAAATAGATAATGATGATGAAATATTGATGCTGCTATTTGACTATGTGAAATGAGTTGATGTGACAAACTAGACACGTACTCAACTGATGTTAAATATGCAGATTCAATCAACTGAAATTGAGTTCAATGAATATATCTCGATCTTGATGATGATGCTCGTTGAAAGAAACATATGATGCTTAGTCATGATCTTATGTGATTATGAAAACAAATTGAAAGACTCACATCAAATATGATGAGCAAATAAATGAAAGATTAAGTTGTGTTACATGCAGTGAATGTGATATTGTAGAAGTTGAAACATAATAAATTTACTTTAACTCATGTTGAAGATCTGCACTCACATGATGTGCATAACAGTTTAAAGACTAAGCTAGTTTATTATTAATTAAAGTGTATTATATTTGCAAGTTGTTATATTTGTATTTCAGTATATATTACACAGTGATCAATGTCTCAATCTCTTTAACAAACTTGAACTAGCAGCAGACAAAGAATTTAAACATCGAAAAAGAATGTCATCTTTTGTGAAACATGTTTATCAGTTGATGAATACTGTCTCTTGATCAAATTTATTCTTTTGTGATGCTTGCTTTTCTGCGAAATTTATTGCAAAAGTTTCGCTTGTGTTTCAATGATGCTCTTGTTCTTCTGCAGAGTTTATTGCTTGATCTTCATTTGCATCTTGATGATGCTTTTGCTCTTCTGCAGAATTTATTACTTGATCTTTGCTTATATTCTGATGATGCTCTTACTCTTCTGAAGAGTTTATTACTTGATCTTCACTTATGTTTTGATGATACTCTTGCTCTTCTGAAGAATTTGTTGCTTGATTTTTGCTTGCATTCTGATGATGCTTTTGCTCTTCTGCAGAATTTATTGCTTGATTTTCGCTTACATTCTGATGATGCTCTTGCTTTTCTGCATGATTTATTGCTTAATCTTCACTTGCATCTTGATGATGCTCTTGCTCTTCTGCAGAGTTTATTGCTTGATCTTCACTTGCATTTCAATGATGCTCTTGCTCTTCTGCAGAATTTGTTGCTTGATCTTCGCTTGCATTCTGATGATGCTTTTGCTCTTCTGAAAAGTTTGTTGCTTAATCTTTGCTTGCATTCTGATGATGCTCTTGCTCTTCTGCAAAGTTTGTTGCTTGATTTTTGCTTGCATCTCGATGATGCTCTTACTCTTTTGCAGAGTTTATTGCTTGATTTTTGCTTATGTTCTGATGATGCTCTTGCTTTTCTGAGAAGTTTATTGCTTGATTTTCGCTTGCATATCAAGCTTCATTTTCATTTCATTGTGACTCTTGCTCTTGAAATTGACGCTCTGTTTTCATGAAATTGATGAATTTTTGTTGACTAAAGTATTTCTTGTAGACTTCGTTGATCAAGAACAGATTTTGAACATGTTGTATCATATGTAAATTGCAAGTATAATCATGTGAAATTCATCATAGTTACATAACATAATAAATGAGTTGCAAGCATGATTACAGACAGTCAGAAGATGATTGAATTGAAACATGAAGTCAAGTTTCTTGATTCTCATCATACATAAAATGATGACAGAAGCTTCTTTGTCTTGAAAAGAATCAATCATGTATGCTTCAACATTTCAAACTTTTGAGTTTAAGACTAAGCTTCTTTTCAGTAACTGAACTTATGCAATATATTCTGTGAGAATAATGATGTTCTTGACAGATATTTTGACTTCAGCGTAGATCTTGATTAGCTCAATTGCTACAATGACTTTAATCTCATTTTGCTTGAACTGAGATGCATTGACTCTTATGTCGATCTCATTGATGTTGAGAAATGTCAAAGATTGTTTTATTTTGCAAAAGCTCTTTAATATGATGATTGTGATAGTCATATTGAATCAAAGTGAAGAGTCAACTGAGAACTGCATCTGAGCTTTGTATTAGACAGTGAATACAATGTCATCTATGATGAGAATTGCGCGATACTGTTCAGTGAGAAGCATATGAAAATATTTAAGCATAATCAGACATTTGAATAAATTTCTGTTTATATAATGTGTGAAGCAATTGTTCTTGATGTCTTCTTTCATCAATTGAAGTTGCTCATCATCATTGAACATATGTATCAAATTGTTGCTGTGAGTCATAGCAATAAAGATCTTTGCATTCTCAACTCTTGCAACTTTCTGAACAACAATATGATCTTCTTTGAATTTTTTTAGCATAGTAATGTCGAAGTTGATCAGCATGCAGACAACAGCGCTTACGTCATGCTCAAGAATATTCACACTTAACTTAATCTCAATGCGCTGAAAGAATTCTTGATCTTTCATGTCAAAAGTTTTTCTCATCTCAATTCTTTAAAAGTACAAGCAGAACGTTTTAATAACAGCGTCACGCTTAGTCTCATTATTCATTTTATTGAGCTTGACATTGATAATTCTCTGAAGCATACAACGTTCAAATTCATGATCTCGCTTCAAGAATTGACGAGTGACACAAAAGTTAAAATCTTTGTTTTTCACATCAAGTGAATTATCGTCGCTCTTGAAATCTTCGTGAATCACATTAACTTCTTCATTATTAATTTGTACAATTGAAGAATCTTGTGTCTCATGCTGCTTGTCACTTTGTTCACTCTGTTGACTCTGAGATTGCGTCTTATTCATTGAATGATTGCTCAAACTTGTGACTTTTAGAAGCAGAGTGTCAAGACTGATCTGATGCAATTTGTATCAATGATTTTTAATGTCATGTAGAATCTTCTTGCTCTGATCAATAATTTGATGTGTCAGCTGATCATAAAAGGCATCAGATAACTTGTGAGAGACATTTCATTATCATTGAGCGAAATCATTGTTTACTGAGTGAGACATGCAACTGTCTTGAGCAACTATCTGATGTTCAGTGAACTGCAAGTGAAAACGAACAATCTTCTTATTCATCAGAATGATGTCTTTGTTTTTTAATCATTGAAGCTGTTCATTCAGTTTGAGAATGAATGTATCAGCTGTATTGTTGAATGAACTCAGCACTTTGACTTTCTTGCTCAGCTTTAAGAGTAGCATTGTGATAATGATATTCATCAATGTTTTCTCAATCTCAAAGAGTTTTTTGATAAGATCAAAATCGTTAGAAAGATTCTGAAGATATTGCATGATCAACATTTGAGACTTATTCAGCTCGATATTTCACTCAGCAAGAGTAGTCAAGAGATTCAAGTCTTCAAAAAGAACTGATGTGAATTTGATATGAAGATTCTGACTTAGTATAATATCACGAAAGCAATCGTTGTATTCATAATATTTCTCGTCAATATGAGCAGAATTGAGAATTCTGATTGTCGCTATTTTGATTCTGTTGAGCTTGTCAGACATGATTGAACAAACTGAGATCATGTTTGATGCGTCAAAAAAACAATACTGAAGTACTTGTTTATCATCATTCTGTCGCTCATGTTTGCAAAGATCAAACATTGACTTCAACTTGATTGAGTTTCAATCTGTCTTGATGAGAAAGTGATGAAGAACTACGCTCACATCTGTCGTGTTGAAGAAAATAAACGATTTGACAAGAATGATAGCAGTTCACTTGTCATCATTGATCTGCACTTCAAAGTGATTCTTTGAGTTAAATTGATAGTCGAAGCAATCAAGAAAATGCAGCAAATTAACATACATTCGCAATTTGTAAAGAGTGACAGAGACAGATTTTAGCGCTTTTAGCGATCAATATCTCAAATATTCATTTAATCTCATGTTTCAGATTTGCGTCACTTTTAGCTGAGACATATTCATAAAAGCGTCAATATTTTCAATATTTCTAGCATTTTTAGCATTCTCATGAGCGCAGTATGCGTCTTTATCATTTAATTCAATAAACACGACTATTTTGACATTTGTAGCATTAATACGTAGTTGCAACGTTGAATAATTAATGATTGATTTGACTATCTAAATAATAGCTATTTAATATATGCATCGAAAAAGTCAATGAAAAAGTCAATAAGAAAGTTAATGAGAAAGTTAATGAGAAAGTTAATGAGAAAGTTAATGAGAAAGTTCATGAGTAAACTAGAGAGGTAGAGAGTTATGTAAAATAATTGATAAAATCATGTTTGAAGCTTGATAGAAAACAAATTTGATTCTTGATTGCAAAGCAATTCGAAGCTTGGTGAAAAGTCATGTAGAAAGTCATGTAGAAAGTCATGAAGAGAGTTATGTAGAAAGTCATGTAGTAAAAAGATCAGTAGATGACTCGATCAAAAGATCAGTAGAAAGCTTACTAGTAGAAAGATCAATAGAAAGATTGATTGAAAGATCAGTAGAAAGCTTACTAGATGACTTGATCGAAAGATCAGTAAAAAGATCAGTGAGAATGCTTGATAGAGAAACATGAAGAGTGCTTAATAGAGAGTCATGAAGAATGCTTGATAGAAAGTCATGTAGAAAGTCATGTAAAAAGCATTGTTTGATTCGTGTTATGCATTCAATCGACGCGTATTTTGAAGCATGTAGAATGTTTGATAGAGTGTTTGATAGAAAGCTTAATTGATAGCTCAATAAATAGCTCAGTAGAAAGATTAATAGAAAGATTAATAGAAAGATCGATAGAAAGATTGATAGAAAGATCGATAGAAAAGATTAATAGAAAGATTGATAGAAAGGTTGATAGAAAGATTGATAGAAAGATTGATAGAAAGATTGATAGAAAGATTGATAGAAAGATCAGTAGAAAGCTCACTAGATGACTCAATCAAAAGATCAGTAGAAAGCTTACTAGATAACTCGATCAAAAGATCAGTAGAAAGCTCACTAGTAGAAAGATCAATAGAAAAATCGATTGAAAGATCAGTAGAAAGATCAATGAAAAGCTCAGTAGAAAGCATTGTTTGAAGCACTGTTTGACGTGTTTTGTGCGCTTGATTGACGCATTTGATAAAGCGTTTGATAAAGCATTTAATAGAGAGTTCAATAGAAAGTAGAGTGATGAGTAAATGAGCGAGTAAATAGATGAGTAGAATGAAGAGTAAATGAGCGAGTAGAATGATGAGTAGATGAGCGAGTAGCTAAACGAGTAGAATGAAGAGTAGATGAGCGAGTAGAATGAAGAGTAAATGAGCGAGTAAATGAGTAAGTAGATAGACAAGTAGAATGAAGAGTAGATGAGTGAGTAGAGTGATGAGTAAATGAGCGAGTAGAGTAAAGAGTAAATGAGCGAGTAGAGTGAAGAGTAGATGAGCGAGTAGATAAGTGAGTAGAATGAAGAGTAAATGAGCGAGTAGATAAACGAGTAGATGAGCGAGTAAATGAGCGAGTAAATAGACGAGTAGTAAACTGAATGTAACGAAAGAAACGAAAGCGATGAAAGCGCGATTCAGTTCAATGACATATGAACAAACGCAGATTCAGTTCAACGACATATGAAATGATTGCAGATTTTATTTATAAAATTTGATCACATTCAGATGAGCTCAGCTAAAATCTCGACTTTATTTCGCTTTAAGCGACAAATGTCTCTTTAGCTAAACTTAATAATTCAGTTCACTTTTCAAACTGCAAATGACTACTTCTTGTCTATTTTCACGAATGTGATGAGTGCATGCAACTTGCAAAGCAATGTCTGAGTCTTCATAATCAATGCTCACTGTGTTTTCATCAACTGTAGTCTAGAGAAATCTTTGATAAGTCAATATTTCTTGTCATTGTGATAAGTGCATCAATATGATAGATAAATAGTTGAACGATTCTTCTTTGAAGTCACTTGTTCTACTTGAATGATATGCTTGTGATTTTTAAACTGACTGAATCACATGTTGAATGCTGAAAAGTCTCGCTTTATTCTGATGCTACTGTTGAATTTTTGATACTGATTCATG
>JAABUT010004990.1_pt1 | contig 10154 bp, 8 predicted proteins | sample 5559281 | NCBI WGS metagenome assembly JAABUT01 (sample SAMN10711880, study PRJNA513359) | rock metagenome | isolation source: Antarctica rocks | place: Antarctica: Victoria Land, Ricker Hills nord | collected 2016-01-04 | reverse complement strand
TCGGTGGTGAGGCCGTGTCTGATGGCGAGTCCGTATCGGTGTAGTGATTTGGCGGTGGTGAGATTTGTGGGTGTGGGTTCACCGTTTCCCGCTGCGGTCAGCGCGGTGAGCATTGTGGCGATGATCTGCTGCCTTAGACGTGAGTAAGGGAACTTGACGTACACGTGACCGGTGGGTTCGGGTGTTGTCAGCCACTTAGAGGGAACGGGTTCGATTGTCATGTCATTTCCGATCTGAGGGGAGTCTGAGACTTGAGGATGTATCAGTGCTTGTACTGGTCGGCGAGGAGAGTGAGTCGACGTCGGATGTTCATACCGGGCAGGGTGGTTGCTGATTTTAGGATCCGGTAGAGCTGACGGTCGGTGATGTGCGGTTCGGTGAGGTCGAACTCGCTTTTACGGAATGAACGTCCGAGTTCGAAGGCCACGAGTTTCTCTGTCCACGTCTTCTTTGCAGCGGCGGTGGTGGCGGAGTCAAGTTTCTGTCGGTAGAAGTCGGCGGTGCGGTGGTTGCGGTCACCGGGGTCGGTGTAGGACCCGCTGTCGAGGTATCCCCGATGGGCCGATCCGGTCCGGTCCAGTTCCGTCCGGATACCCTTGACACCGATCTTGCGGAGGGTGGTCAGTGTTTCGGACCATTCGGAGCTGTCATCACCGAGGACGGTTCGGGACCATTCCCCGACGAGTTGTTCTACCTCGTCAAGGGTGGGCATCTCTTTACCGACGTACCGCCGCCAGGTCATGCGCACAGGTGTCCGTAGCAATATCCCACGGGTGTGCTCGAAACAGGGGGTACCGTCGGGTGCGCGGTATTTGATCTCCCGCGACTGGTCATGCCGTCGGACAACGGTGCTGAAAGGCTTTATGCAGGTGCGGTCATTTTCATACTCGATCTCCTCGATGGTGGGAGATTCCCCCGGCCCGTAAAGGTGGGGGATGACGATCTGGTGGGAACTGCCGTCGTGGAATGACAGCCATTCCCGGTCCGTCACGTGCCGGGTGTCCGCGCTGTACGGGGCGACCAGGGCGACCTCTTTCTCACCGAAGGGCTTCGAGGTGACCACGTTCAGGAAACCGAATGGTTTGATCTGGTCGGACCATTCCTTACCTTCGTTGAGTGCGGTCACCCTGTCGAGTAGGTAGGGGGAGGTGACGGCGAACTTGCTCAGCGCTGGCAGGTCGTCCCACGTACCGGCCTTACCTGTCTGGGGAATACCGAGGTCACGTTCGATGACGAACCGCCAGAGAGCGTCGATCCATGTCCGATCGGTGGTGTCCAGTGGACTGTCCGGGTCGTCCCGATCCATCGTCGGCGACAGCAGGTAACCGACACCGTGTTGTTTCCCGAGATCGATGGTCTTACCATCGATTCCGATGACGTGGGCAACCCTGCCGTTCTCGTCGAGTGTGTAGACAGCGTAACGCTTTGCGCTGACGGCGTACACGGTGGCCGAGTACTCATGTTTGAGCAGGTTCGGGATGACAGTCCTGTTGTAAGGGTTGAGTTCGGTGTCGAAACGGTTACGGATGGCTGCGGTCTGTGCCGGTGTCAATGCCCGGACACACTCGCGGTTCTCGCTGTCCCGGTGAGGCCCACCGGGGCAGGGGATGAGGGAACTGGTGTCGTCGGTGATGATGGCCATACTGTCGGTGTCACAGAACGCCCACCAACCGCCGGAGTCGATGACGGCCTGTTCGAGTAGAGCAAGCATCAGCCTGGCGGCACCGGTGATGGTGGCGGCGATCGGTGGGAAACAGTAGGGACCGGGCTTCTCCGTACGGGTGCCGGAATGTTCGAAACCGTTGTCGCCGGTGGTCACATCGGTGATTTGGGGGTCGAGGTCAGGGTACTGTTCGCCGGTGAACTCGGAGAAGATCCCGTATGATCCGGAGTTCGCGAACAGCTTCAGGAAACGGCTCGTTGACTCATCGGTGGTGGTCGACTTGCGCATCTCGATCACCGATTTGAACATGTCAACCAAGCGGGGGTCGACCGTCAGGGATGACAGGGTCGAGGGTTTCAACGTGTCAGCTTGTCCGTGGCCGGTGAACCGGACCGCCCGGATGATGGTCGGGACCCGACCGGTGAGGATCTTCGATGCGACGAGGTCGGCGATCGTGTACCACGTGGGCCGGTTCGAGTACACCGGTTGCAAACCGATAACCGGTGACCTGCCGGGTTCGAATGAGGCACGGACCGGTAGGACATCACCGTCGGGGAGGATCTGCGCGACCCCTACAAGGTCCCGCCAGGTTTCAGGTCGGTAGCAGTCCTCGACGGTGACCCGGTCCAGGAGGTCACGGACATCGTCGGTTGCGTCGTCGGCGGTGATCGTGTCAGCGGTCAGCATCCCCCACAGTCCGGTGAGGGTGTTCACAGTCGGATACATACTCGTGAAGTCATGGACCTGCGCGGGGACGTGCACCCGACGGGTCCTGACCTCGGAGCGGCCCCCGTAGAACGCTTCCATCGATGCCCCGAGCATGTCGACCGGGAAGTCAGGGTTACGGTCCAGCGGCGGTATGACACCGAGCCCCTTCAGTGTTGCTTTTGCGAGGCTCGCCCCGGACAGTGCCCGGCACGGGTCCAGGTTCGGCACCCGGTAGGAGTAGAAGTCGGTGAGTACCTTCCCGAGGAGTTCCCCGGTGGCCTGCACGTCACGACGGCAGTAGTCGATATACTCGTCGGTGATGATCCCATGCTCCCCGGGATCGGTTTTACCGTTATCGACCTGCCAATGTTCACACGCCGATTTCAGACCGAACCCACGGTCGGTGATGGCGGCCGTCAACGTCCGGAGGTCCAGGAAACGGGGCGCCTTCCACCCGGGAGGGTTCCTCAACATCGAACCCGCACCGATCAGTGATTTACGGGAGTCCAGGTGCCGGATGATGATCCTCGGTCGGAATCCATCCGTGTCCCACAGTTTCAGACTGAGCGCACCGTAATTGTCGTCGGTACCGGGACCGGCGTCGACTGCTATCCGGGACAGGTCGAACGGCAGGTTGAAACCCACCACGACCGCGCCGAGTCCCAAGGCTAACCAGAGGATCTGCTCGACCCAGTCCTGACGGGACAGCAGGGTCAGCGTGCCCCGTGAGGTGAGCCGGGCACCACCCCTCCCGACGGGGCCGACCTTGCCGGGGGTGACATCGCCCCGGTGGGTTCGGGCGTATTCCCGGAGAGTCCCGTACCCGGCCGGGTCACGGGTTGGCAGGTTATCCGCGTGGAACAGTCCTTCCTCCGCGATGTCGATACTGCCGTCAGGGTGGCGGTAGGCGAGTCGCCATACCCCGAAGTTGAGCTGTTGGGCCGCGTCGATGGTGGTTTCGGTGTCGAACACCAGCGCCCATCCGACCCGGGTGGTGGGGCCGGACCATCCGGGTCGTGCTCTCTTGGGGGTGTCGGTGGTGTCGTGGGTGTCGGTAGCGTCAGTGGTGTCGTGAGTGTCGGTGGCATCGGTGCGTGTCCGGGGCCTGGTCCAGGCCCGGAGGTTCACGGTCAGATCGACGGGGTCGATCCTCGACGTGCCGAACGGGTGACCTGACCGGTCGACGCTGTCAGGGTCGACGTCGTCCAGTACGGTGCCGGCCGGGCCTGGTGCCGGGATGATCGTGCTGTCAGAGGTCATGGGACCCACCCTGCACATCGGCTCCGACCTCACTGACCGGCAAACCGGGTACCCCGGGTGGGACCACCGTCGGACCGGTGATCCCGCCAGGGCCGGGGACGGACGCGATCACGTCCCGCCACCCCGGTACCCTCTCGTCGAGGGCTGGCACGATCCTTCGCAGGTAGTCAGCCCACTCCACCAACCGGTCCCCCAGCTCACGCAGGAACACCCCGGTCCCGGCGAGCGTCGCGGCCAACCGGTCCAACAGGGTCGGCGCCGCCACCGGATCATCCCGGAGCGGGACCCCTACCCGGCGGTGAGCCTCGGTCTGCTCTGCGTGACAGTTCAGACAGAGGATCACGGTGAGGTCGGGATCGTTGACCCGGCCGGCGACGTGGTGACCACTCCGGGCGTGCAGGGCGAACAGTCGCCACTCACCGCACAGGGTGCACGCCGGGGGTGGCGCGTCGGTGTCGTCGGGGTCGAGACCGAGAGTGATTCGTCGGCGGCGGTCCCGGTTCGCCGACCGCAACGGACCCGCTGTTCCCTGTCCTGTCATGAGGAAATCCTTTCCCGCGCCGTTTCCCGCATCTGACCGGGTGTGCCAAGATCCTGGTTTGTGTGAAAGAGGTATTTCACTGCTGACCTGGACGACACGATCGCCTCCGGTGACACCGGTTCCCCACCCCGAGCAGGATCTCTCATCCTGGAGATCTTCCGGGAAGTGACGAGGGCGCTGATGACGTCACTGACGTGACCCTTCGACCAACCATCGGACGCTGCCCGGTCGGCGATCACCGGATCCCACCGCTGGAGGGCCGTGAGCTGGGATTCCGTCGGAGGGTGTGACCGCCATCCGCTGTCCGCGCGGGTCAGATGACGGTCCGCCATCCCCGCGAACTGGTCGACCGCATGGCGAACCGGGAGTGGATCCGCCAGTTTCGTGATCTCCCCCGATCGACTGTCGTGGACCAGGGATGTCCACAGACCGGACTCGACGTCGGGGACGAGGATCCCGACATCCCCGTCGACCAGCGGGACGGTGAACGTTCCGTCCGGTCCGGGGGTCCATGACCAGGCGGGCGAGCTACGACCGGTACCGATAAATTGCCGGACCTGTCGACGACCAGGCGACCACCACTCCGATTCGCCAGCGTCGTCCTGATCGGGGTCATCATCCCCGGCGACGACTGGTCGGGTGTTCGAGGTCAGCACCGTCGGAGCGAAGACCTGCCCGGTAGCGGTGGGCTCTGACCGGCTGTCCGCGCCGGTGATGTCGAGGACCAGACAGTCAACCTTCCCGGGACAGGAACGCAGTCCCCGGCCCATCATCTGGGTATACAGCAGTTCCGACCTGGTGGGTTTGGCGATGACCAGGGCCGCGACCGGCGGGCAGTCGAAACCCTCGATCAGAGCACCCACGGACACGAGGATTCCGAGACCTTCCGGGTGATCTGATCCGCGGGTCAGTGCCTCGATCAGTCCGACCCGTTCGTCGGCGGGTGTGGTCCCGTATACCTGCCCGACCCGGTGCCCGGCTGCGGTGTAGGCGTCAGCCAGTGCGCGGGCGTGCTCAACGGTCGCGGCGAACGCCATGGTAGACCGGTTCCGGATCTTCTCTGATGTTCCGGCCACGGTCGCGGCGATCGCGTCCGGTGTGGTGAGGACAGCTCCTAGTCGAACTGTCACGTAGTCCTGTCCGTGATTGCTCCCGGAGGTTGGCACCTGTCCGAGATTTACCGGCAGCGTCACCGGTTCCCACACCACGGGTGCGAGGATCCCGGCCAGGTCAGGACTGTCGATGTCGCGGACCATGACACATCGGCCGAGGACTTCGTCGAGCCTTGTCCCGTCACGCCGGTACGGTGTCGCTGTCACGCCGGCACGGTGGGCGTCCGGGTAGGTGTCGAGTAGTGTCCGGCATCCGGTGGCGGTGGCGTGATGTGCCTCGTCGACGAGGATCAGTGTCGGCTGATTCGCGGTTCGTCTGCACCACCTGAGAAGAGAGGGCGCGGTGCCCACGATCACCGGACTGGTCGGACTGTGACCGGATGGTGATGGCAGAGTCGTGACCGAGTGCCCGGCGGAGGCGAAGTTCCGGCCTAGCTGTTCGGTGATCGTGGTCCGTGGGCTGACCACGAGAACGGTTCCCGGTGCAGTCTGTACGGTCCGGTTCAGGTAATCGGCGGCGACAGCGACCAGCACCCGTGACTTCCCTGACCCGGTGGGCATCGCGAGATGCGCCCGACCGTTCCGGGTGAGTTCGGCGGTGAGCAGGTCGACGGCGGTCCGTTGGTAGGGGCGGAGACTGACTGACAGCTCGACGGGGGCGAGGGGCTTGTTCATGAAACATCCACAGCCTTTCGATAGAGTGTTACTTCAGGTGTCTTTCGGGTAGGGGGAATCGAAACTCAACTCCCCGTTACGTTCCTTATTGGACAGGTCGGACTGATCGGTGTCCAAGGTGACGGTTAGCGCGGAGGCCTTACCGTCACTATCGAAGATGTATCCCGTGACGGTGGCACCGTCGAAATCGGGTAGACGTGAACCAACGGAACCATTGGACAGATACCAACGGACAGCACTCAGGTGACTCCCGACGAGTGACCTGTCGGCCGAGGTCATTCCCGACAATGTCACAACACCCGCCGGGGTGATGACAAGCATCGGTTTGGAGCGTTGCGCCCGGTAGGCCGCGTAGTCCGGTCGACGATCCGCACGTCCCGGTCGCTCCGGTGTGCTCTTGTGACCTCGTGCCTTCGCCAGCGACGCCCCGGATTCGTACTCGACCCGAGTGAGTCCGGAACGTTCCAACCGGCGGCGGTACCCGGGGGTCAGCGTTTCCCATGATCGACGGGACGGGCGGCCGGCCATTAACCGTCGCCGCGCACACCATTACCGCCGCCGGGAGGGTATGATGTGAAAAAGCATGAGTAGGTGTAGGTATCGCTGGGAATGGTCGTCCGGTCAGCAGCCGGGCGACTTTCCCATGTCACGACGTATCCCATGGGTGCGCGACATTATTTGTGTTGACAGAATCGGCGGTTTCGTCGACCCATCGGGTGGGCCACTGAACAGACCGACCAGCATTCTCGACCCGATGGTGAATGACACCCTCGATCATCCTTGGCAGCACAAGTGCCAACGCCAGCGTCACAAACTGATCGACAGTGAGACCGGTAAGAGATGCCCTCGACTTGACACGTTCGACGAGATCCTCCGGGAGGGTCGCCGAGAGAGCTGACAGGTGATGCTGATCGGCACCGCGGGAGGCGTAAGCCAGGGGTGGTCGGCCGTTCATGCGGCGACCCGACTACGCCCGATAATGCCGAGGTCACCTGCTCGACTGTCGTCCCCGTCGAGGTAGGCGATCAGGGCCAGGTAGATTGCGTCAGACCGGTCCGGGCCGCCCAATTCGGCGAGGGCAACCACCGCACCGATAATCGCGTGTGGGACGGCCGGTGCAAACCTGACCATACGGGGGGATGGTGTCGGGTCGGAATATCCGGTGATGGTGGTGGTGATCGATCCTGTTCGAGTGGCGGCCATAATCTTCTCCCTGGTGGAGTTGATCAACTCCTCGGCAGGTGGTCGACCCGCGAGAACGTCGACCGTTCGGGTCGACAGTTCAAGTCTGACAAGTCACCCCTCAGTGGTTGGCGGTGGAATCGGGTACACCCCCCTCCGGGACTGTGTACCCGATCAGGTTGGAGCAGCTCAGGTACACCGTGCTAGGGTTGGGGGCATGCCTAACCGAGCGCCCACCACCGCGGTCGTCGAGCTACTGGACCGGGTCCACAACCTCACCGGACGCGAGCCGGGTACATTCACCCCCAGTCAGGTGATGACGACTGTCAGCGACCACCTTGCGCCGAGAGTGAAGGTCGGGCAGCCGATCGACGAAGCAACCGTCAGGCATTACGCCTCTGTCCTGACCGAACGTTCCCGCAATCGCGGAAAAGCTTCGATCTCGTTTCTCTACCTGGCAGTCGTCGGACACCCGGTACTCCCGTACTACGTAAACCGTGAGGTTGGGCTATTCCTCGGCAGACAGTTACAGAATCTCACTGAGCTCAGTCAATTTGTCCACCCCGACCAGATTGAACGGCGTAAGCGTTATGGGCACGCCCAACATCTCCGAACCGTCTTTGAACCTTTCGAGGGAGCTGTACGCGAACAGGATCACCGGAGAGAGAACGAATCGAACGTCAAACGTGAGAAGACCTACTCGGATATCCGCCAACATTTCGTGCACAGTTCCGAGACTGACAGGCCTGACATGACTGACGAAACCAGCGATACCAACGAGACCGGAGAGATCGACTTGGTTCCCTCTCTCCGCGAGAGGGACCGGGCCGACAAGACTGACGAAACAAAGAGGTCGGAGGCATTGGCAGAAGCCATGGGTTACCAAGTGGACGCGCTCAATCTCACGCTTAACGGAGGAAACTCTGAGGACCCCGACCGGATAGCTAAGGCTACCCGGACTTTCGTGGACCCCCGACTCGCGCATCTCATCACCGGTGAAATCTACGAGAGTAATCGTAAATCTCTCATCGATATCCTGGCATGGATCGACAGAAACGGGGTGACACCCTCGGTGATCACATCGATCCGTGAGCACGTTGCCGGAGGCCTCATCATTGCCGGCGAACGTCTCATGAAACACGTCACGCCTACCGAAATGGTCATGTCCGCCATCATCCCAGCTATCGAAAGTGTCATAAAGCTACCGCCGACGGAATCGAACATTACGTGATCTGAGTTAATCGGACAGGTCGAGCCCTTCTCAATTAGGCTGACATCACCTGAACTGGCACACTGCACCAGTGCCGTCCCAACCAATAACACCGAGTACCGACACAGTCAGTGACGAATACCTCGACAACGTGCAACATGTCCTCACCGATACCTACTCCGACACCCGGCACCGGACCGTCCTCGTCGCCGACGGATACGGCGTCCGCGTCCACGTCCGAGACGGTCACCTGATCATCGACGACGGGATCGGCGACCACCGCCGCACCCGACGTCTCACCCGGGCACAACGGACCGTCAAACGACTTGTCATTCTCTCCCGCACCGGAAACCTCACCCTGGACTCGATCCGCTGGCTCACCGACACCGGCATAACCCTTATCTGCGCCCGGTATGACGGAACCCTCGACCTGGTCGCCACCACCACGCACCACCGGGACGCCAGACTTCGGCGGGCGCAGGCACTCGCCACCACCACCGACGTCGGCGTCAGCATCGCCCGATATCTCATCACCGGGAAACTCACCGGGCACGCCCACAACCTCGCCAGCCTCGACCTCGACCCGACGATCGTCACCGACTACCTGCTCGCAGTCGACGAGGCCAACTCCACGGTTGAACTGCTCGACGTCGAATCGCGGGCAGCCGCCGAATACTTCGCCGCGTGGGCCGGTCGGGTCCACGTCATGTTCACCGGAAAGACCAGCCGAGTCCCAGACCACTGGCGGACCTTCACCGCCAGGAGTACGCCGCTGTCCACGTCCCGGTCGAACCGGCGTGCCGTCGACCCCGTCAACGCGCTCCTGAACTACGCTTACTCACTCGGTGAGGCGGAATGTCGCCGAGCCTGCTCCGCTCTCGGACTCGACCCCGCACTCGGTGTACTCCACCACGACCGGGCACACCGGGACTCACTCGCACTCGACATCCTCGAACCGCTCCGACCCGTAATCGAACAAACCATCCTCGACCTCGTCAGCCGGCGCAGGTTCGGCCCAGTCGACTTCATCGAAACATCCGACGGACAATGCATGCTCACCGAAACCGTCACCCACCCGCTCGCCGAATCCATGACCGGATGGGGACGGATCGTCGGACCCGTCGTCGAACACGTCGCCGCCGCACTCGCCGACAGCGCCACCGGGAAGATCCGGGCACGGACCCCCCTCACCAACTCGACCCGGGTCGCCGCCGGGCAGCCCGGACGCAGGGCACGATCCGTCGCCCGGTCCGTCGCACTCGCCGGGACCGCGCGGGTCGACCGCCACTGTGAACACTGCGGGCGGAAACTCAAAGGAGCCGCCCGGAAAGTATGCCCGGAATGCAGACCCGAACAGCGCCGCCGTCACCTCGCCGACATGCAAGCTGTCTCCCAGACTGATATATGGCGGGAACGGTTGACCAGTGACGCGACACGGCAGAAACGGACAGCGGGAGTAGCGACCAACCGGGCGGAATCGACCCTGTGGGAAACCGAACACGGACACCACGTCGCGGATCGGGCATCGTATCTGAGGGACACCGTTCCATCACTTGAACACCTGACCACCGCCGATGTTGCGCAAGCGCTCGGAGTGTCACGATCCGCAGCATTACGTATCCGCACCGGTAAACTCATTCCGCATATCCGGCACTGGGAGACACTAAATGGTCTCATCTGCGATAATGCCCGGGTAGACCAATGATCGAGAGTAACCTGACCTGAACCCACACCCACAAATCTCACCACCGCCAAATCACTACACCGATACGGACTCGCCATCAGACACGGCCTCACCACCGA
>JAABUT010004989.1_pt1 | contig 10161 bp, 8 predicted proteins | sample 5559281 | NCBI WGS metagenome assembly JAABUT01 (sample SAMN10711880, study PRJNA513359) | rock metagenome | isolation source: Antarctica rocks | place: Antarctica: Victoria Land, Ricker Hills nord | collected 2016-01-04 | reverse complement strand
TTCGGTGACAACGACCGCCTCGCGGCGCTCGTCGCCCACCTCGTGCGCGCCGACGCGCTCGTCCTGCTCTCCGACGTCGACGCCCTCTACGACGGCCCGCCGTCGCGCGCCGGCTCGACGCGGATCCCCCTCGTCGCGGGGCCGGCAGACCTGCAGGGCATCGTCCTCAAGGGGTCGGGCTCGTCGGTCGGCACCGGAGGGATGGCGACCAAGATCGAGGCCGCCGCGATCGCCACCGCCGCCGGGATCACGGCGCTGCTCACCTCCGCAGACCAGGCCGAGGCGGCGCTCGCCGGTTACGACGTCGGCACGGTCTTTCTCCCCACCGGGTCCCGTCGGCGGTCACGGATGCTCTGGCTCGCGCACGCGACCACGCCGCACGGCCGGCTGGTCCTCGACGACGGCGCGGTGGCCGCCGTGGTCGAGCGCCGCACGTCGTTGCTCCCGGCCGGGATCACCGCCGTCGAGGGCCGGTTCGACGAGGGTGACCCGATCGACCTCTGCGCCCCGGACGGCCGCCCCGTCGCCCGCGGCCTGGTGAACTACTCCTCCGACGAGCTGCCCGGGCTGCTGGGTCGCTCGACGAAGGACCTCGCGCGAGAGCTCGGTCCGCAGTACGAACGCGAGGTCATCCACCGCGACGACCTCGTCATCCTGGGACCGTGACGCCCCCCGGGCTCCCCAGCCTCGTGCACGTGCCGATGGCCCAGGGAACGCAGGGCAGCACGCTGCTCAAGGTTGCCGAGCGGCTCTCGGAGGCCCATGCCCGATCGGGCGGCAGCTCGGCGATCGTCCTCGGGTCTGGACTGCAGACCGAGCAGACCCCGGTGATCCGGGTGAGCTACGGGGCCGTGCGGTTTCCGGTCGACCAGCTGAGGCAGGACGTCGTGCGGGGATCGTTGGGACGGGAGCGACCGCACTATGGCAGGGTCTACGACCCGGTGATCGCTGCGCTGGAGGATGACCCGCCGGACGGCGTCCTGCTCTATGAGGGTCACTACGCCGCGGCGTCGTTGCCGCGATGGGACGTATTACGCCGCAAGGGTGTCCACGTGTGCCTCTACGTCCACAACGCCCTGTCCCGCAGCTACCGGCGCCCGGAGCTGAGGCGCCTGTTGCGACATGCGGACCGGGTGGTCTTCGTCTCCGAGCACCAGCGGGAGGACGCGGAGAGGCGGTTGGGCCGCAGGCACGGCGTCCACACCGAGGTCGTGCACAACGGGATCGACGACCTCTTCCGGGCAGCCGGTCCCCGTCGGCCACCGCGCGGGGAGTTCGTCGTCACGTACGTCGGCTTGGTGACGCTGCCGAAGGGTCCGCACCTGGTGGTCCAGGCTCGGACCTGGCTTCGCGGGTGACCGGCATCCCCGTGCGCGTCCAGGTCGTCGGGGACAGCTGGTACGGCCTTGGCGGTCAGTCACCGTACGAGGGGTGGCTCCGCGACCAGTGCTCGACGATCGACACCCCGGTCGACTTCATCCCGTTCGTCGACCGGGTCGCCGTCGCGAAAATCCTGGCGTCCTCGTCGGCGGCGTGCCTTCCCAGCACGACGGAGACCCTGCCCACGGCTGTTCTCGAGGCCATGGCGTCGGCGCTGCCGGTGGTCTGCTCCGACATCCCGGGAATGCTCGAAGCGGGCGGTGGCGCGGTGATCGTCTGCCCCGCCGACGACATCGAGGCGCTCGCGGCGGCGCTGGCCTCCCTGGCCGAGGACGCGCGAGTCTGGGCGGATCGCAGCCGAGCGGTGTGGGAGCGTTCGGCCCTGTTCTCGTGGGACGAGGCATCCCGGGCCATCGCGCGATTCCCGAGCTGGCGCGGTTTCCGATCCAGCGCGGTGCCCAAGCCAGCTCGGTGCCCAAGCCAACGGGGTCCCCGAGCAAGCGCGGTCCCCGAGCAAGCGCGGCATCGCGCCGACCCGGTCGGGACGACCTCGTCCTAGCTGCGAGCTGGTGTGGAAGGGCCCGGGCCGGCACCTCAGCTCCAGCGGCGCAGGGTGCCACGCTCGCCGAGCGCCCAGAGGGCCGCTGCGCCAACGAGGTAGGTCCCGTAGCGCTTGCGAACCGTCGCGGGGAACGGGCTGGCGAGCGCCGTGGCACCCAGCCCGACGGACAGGATCCGTGCCGAGCGCACGACGGTGGTGGCGACCACGAGCTCGTCGAGGGGCGTTCCCAGCCGGCCCGCCTGCCCGGCATACACCTTGACCGGTATGCCGCCCCAGGGCTGGTGCCGGATGCCCCAGGCACCCGCCCCGAGGTGGTCGGCGGCCGCGAGGCGCATCCGCTGCGTGGTGAGCGGTGCCGGCAGGTGCACGCCTCGGCGGGTGAGTGCGGCGTTGAGGACGACGCCGGTGACCGACCCGGCCGCCAGTGCAGCCGCGCACGGGAGGATGCGCCTCGGGCGGGTCGCCGCGAAGAGGGCCAGGTACATCTCGGCGATGACCGGCCAGCTCGTCGCCTCGGCCGTGCCCCACACGAAGGCGCCGACGAGCCCGGCCGGGCCGTCGACGTGGCGGACGGTGCGGTCCCACAGTGGTGAGGTCGGGTCGGCGGTCCGGCCACTGCTGAGCAGCCCGGTCACCCTGTCGCGCAACCGAGCCGACGCGATGCCGGCCGTCTCCGGGTCTGCGGCCAACCCCTCGGAGTCGAAGGGCTCACCGAACCGGACCTCCACGGGAGACGGCCGGAACCGGCCGTTCTTCGGTAGCACGTCGCGGGTTCCGAGGACCGCCGCGGGGATGAGCGGGACGTCGAGGTCGTCGGCCAGCCGGACCGCGCCGGGGTGGAACCGGCCCACCTGACCGGTCTTCGTGCGGGTGCCCTCGGGGTAGACGATGACGATGCCACCGCGGGAGAGGACCTCCGAGCTGGCCGCCCGGAGGGCGGCGTAGGATCCTTCGACGTTCCGGTGCACGGGCACGGCCGCCGCGAGGGTGGTGACGAGCAGGCGACGGATCGGTCGGGTGAACCAGTAGTCGGCGGCAGCCACGAACACCGGCTTGCTGCGCCATGGCACGGCGGCGAGCAGTGCGGCGGTGTCGGCGTGCGACGAGTGGTTCGCCGCGAGGACGGCCGGTCCGCGCGGAGGTGTGCCGCTGACGGTGATTCCGCCCGTGAGGTCGAGGACGGCGCGCCAGAACCCTTGGCGCAGCAGGGAACCGGCCGGGGACGCCCCGGTCGCGGGGTTGCGGGCACTCACGCAAGCACCGTCGCGAGAGGCAGGACCATGAGCAGCGAGTCGACCCGGTCGAGCAGGCCGCCGAAGCCGGGAAGCCACCGTCCGGCGTCCTTGACCCCCGCCTGCCGCTTGACCATCGACTCGAGCAGGTCGCCGCCGACGCCGCCCACGGCGACGGCGACGACGAGGCCCACCGAGATGGTGCCGAGGACCAACAGCACCAGGACAGTCCCGACGACGGCACCGACGAGCCCACCGATGGTCTTGTTCGGCGAGAGCGGCGACAGTGGGCGCCGCGCCCAGCCGAACCGGCGCAGCCCCCGTCCGCCGCACCAGGCAGCGACGTCCGCCGCGGCCGCCGCGAAGCAGACGAGGAAGGCGTCGTCCCAGAGGATGACGAGGTGGGCGAGCGACCAGCAGAGCCACACCGACCCGAAGGCGGTGAAGGCCGCCCGCCGGATGCCGTGCTCGGTGTCACCGGCGATGAGTGCCGGTCCGGCACAGAGCAGGGCGATGACCGGCGCAAGCTGCAGGAGGGAGGGGGAGAGCCAGGCCGCGAGGGGGTAGCCCACCGCGAGGGCGAAGAGGATCGTCCGCTCGGGAGCGGGGAGGTCGACCAGACGCGCGTACTCCCGCACAGCCTGTACCGCCAGCGCCGCGGCCAGCAGGGCCGTCGGGCCCGCCCCCAGCCAGATCGCGATCCCCACGACCGGGGCAATGAGCGCCCAGGTGACCCAGCGACGGCGAAGCTCCGCCTGCCTCGCGACGAGGACGGCGACACCGCCGATCGCGAGCAGCCCCAGGGTCACCCACATGAAGAAGACCGCCCGGCCCTCGGCGTGGAGGTGGAGGGGGCCGAGGCGCACGTCGAGGACGAGGCCGGTCCGGTCGCCGCTCAGGAGCCGGATCCACAGCCGGGTGAGGGTGTCGTTCACCGAAGGTCAGTCATCGGGCGTCAGTCGTCGGATGTCGGTCATCGGGCACCGGCGACGTCACTCGCCGCGAGATCACGGTGGGCGCCCCGCAACCGCAGGGCGCAGGTCAGCACCGAGCCGAGGACCATGACCGCGCAGATCCACGGGATCCACGACGGCACTGCCGTCGCGAGGACCGTCAGTGCACACCGCTCCGTCTTCCCGAGCGGCCCACCGTTGCGCCGGGCGGCGCCGGCCGCTGCGCCGGCGAGGGACGCGAAGGTCGGCAGGACGGCGGCGGCAGCGGCGAGAAGCACCCACGCCACCGACGCGGTCGCCCAGCCCCCGGTGACCCGCGCAGCGAGGGCGGCCAGCCGGCATACATGAGCAGGTCGCTCGTCCGGTCGCCGATCTCGTTCAGGACGAAGCCCCAGGGCCGCGAGACACCGCGGGCCCGCGCGACGGCACCGTCGAGGTTCGCGCCGGCGAGCCGCGCGGCGAGGAGGACTCCGGCGACGAGCCACCAGCCGCGCCAGGTGCTCAGGGCCGCCAGGAGGGCCGCGAGGACCCCGAGGCCGGTGAAGACGTCCGGAGAGGTCTCGCGGCTCACGGCGGCGTCGACGAGCACCGTCAGGCGCCTGGTGTACCACGGCTTGAGCGCGTAGAGACCGTTCAGGGGGTGCTCCTCGGTGCGGTGATGACCCGACAGGGACGTGACCGGGATCCGGCGCGTTCCCTGAGGGGCCAAGTCTGTCAGGTGGATCAGGTTTCAGGAGGCCACCGGCACGCCGAGCCCGCGCAAGGCCCGGCGGCTCGCGCCCCACCCCGACAGGAGCAGCATCCCCGCGCCGAAGACGGCGCAGGCCACGGTCACCGACGTCACGTGGGCGAGCCACCCGAGCAGCGGCATCATCACCGGCATGAGGGTGTAGTCGCCGAGCTGGGTCATCGACGAGGCGCGCCCGAGGTATGCCGGGTCGAGGCTGCGCTGGAAGGCGCCGGCCAGCAGGACGGAGGCGCAGCCCGCGCTGAGCCCGATGACCGCGGCGGCGGTCGTGACGACGCCCAGGTGCGGCACCCCGAGGACGCCGATCGCCGCTCCCTGGGGCAGCAGGACGAGGAAGCCGACGAGGGCGTCCCGGCGTGGACGCCAGCGGATGGAGACGGCTGCCCCGACGGCTGCTCCGACGCCGACGATCGCCTCGACGATGCCGAGCGTCCCGGCGCCCCAGCCGGACTGGGAGACGCGGAGCGCGACCCCGATGTCCAGCGCCGGGCCGATGAAGAGGTTGAGGCCAGTCAGCGCGATGACGAAGGTCCGGGCGACCTCGTCCATCCTGACGTAGCCGAGGCCCTGGCGGATGCCGTGGAGCACCGACGTGGAGGCTGCCCGCGTAAGCGTGAAGCGCGGTCGGACGAACGCCCAGAGGGCGACGCCGACGACGGCGAACGTCGCCGCGTCGACGAGCATGGCCGTACCCAGACCGAAGGCCGCGGCGAGCCACCCGCCGAGCGCGGCACCGGCGAAGTTCGCCAGCCGTCGACTCACCTGGAACAGGCCCGACACGCGCCCGAGGTCCTCGGCCCGCACCATCTGGCGGGGCAGGGTCGAGCTGGCCGGGTTGTAGATCGCGTCGGTGATCCCGAAGGCGATCGCGACGGCGAACATCAGCGGGATACGGGAAACGCCGGTCTGCCAGGCGATCGTTCCGGCGAGGAGGATGAGGACGCGGATGACATTGCCTGCCAGCACGATCCGTCGGGTGTTGAACCGGTCGGCGATGGCGCCACCGAAGAGCAGCACGAGCGCTTGGGGGATCGTTCCCACCCCGACGACGAACCCCGCCAAGGCGGGCGGGGCCTCGTGGACGGCTGCCCAGGCGAAGGAGATCGTGAAGACCGTGTCGCCGGCGAACGAGATCGAGCTCGCCGCCACCCACGTCTGGACGGCGCGGTCCCGCCGAAGCGGCGGGACGGTCGAGAGCGCACCCAGCGTCGCGGCGCTCATCGGCGGGGCGCCCCCGGCATGGTGGGAAGGACGTGGGCGAAGGCGAACACGGGCATCCGTTCGGCCTCGGGGTGGGCCTGCCGGTCGGCCTTGCAGCCCCGGGACCACGACCGCATGACGTCGTTGAGCCGAAGTGACAGCTCCCCGACCTGATCCAGCGTGGCGACGGCGGCAACCTCGGTGGCCGACCCGGCGTCGTTCCATCCCACGGCGTAGCCGTCCCGTTCGGCATACCACTGGCGGGACTTCTCGATGTGGTACTCGAGGATGGCCTGCTCTGCCGCCAGGGCCACCTCCTGGGCGGTCCCGGCCCGGTAGTCGCTGACGGCCCAGGTCATCCGCCGGGAGCGTGCCCGCCACCAGCTCTCCCGGGTGTCCCGAGCCAGCTCCGGCGCAGGCTCGACGAACCCGTTGGCGTGCAACGGCTTGAGGTGGTGGCTGATACTTCCCGCGGCGATACCAAGCTGCTTGGCAATGGTGCCCACCGAGGCCGGTCCCCCGAGTGACAGCAGCTCGTAGATCCGGCGTCGGGTCGGGTGGTGGAAGGCGATGAGGGCATCGAGTGGTGCCCTCGGGTCGTCCGGACCCACGGGGGACTCCGGGGTGCTGTCGAGATGGCGTTCGGCGGCAGGTCGGCGAGGCATGGCGAGACGCTAGGCGACCGCCCGGCATACACACAAGATCGCTTGTATAACCCTTGGGCCGGGAGACGACGGGCTTCCGCGACAGGGAGCGTGTGTGGCGTTGATCGAGATGGGTCCGCGCTGGAACACGGATGAGGTCAGCGGCTTGCCGACGTAGTCTTGGCCCATGGCTCCCGAGATCGACCCCACCGTCGCCGAACAGGTTTCCGGCCTCGCCCGCGCGGCCCGCGTGGCGTCCCGGCAGCTCGCCCTGCTGTCGCGCGCCGCCAAGGACGAGGCCCTCCTCGCCCTGGCCGACGCCCTCGACACGGCGATCCCGCGCATCCTCGGGGCCAACGCCGAGGACCTCGAGCGCGGCCGGGACGGCGGCCTGGCCGAGGGGCTGCTCGACCGGCTCATGCTCGACGAGGGGCGGATCGCCGAGATGGCTCACGCCGTGCGCGACATCGCCGCACTGCCCGACCCGGTGGGTGAGATCGTCCGGGGCTCCACCCTCGCCAACGGGCTGCAGATCCGGCAGGTCCGCGTCCCCATGGGCGTCATCGGGATGATCTACGAGGCCCGCCCCAACGTCACCGTCGACGCCGCCGCGCTCGTCCTGAAGAGCGGCAACGCCGTCCTCCTGCGGGGCGGCTCCGCGGCGGGCTCGAGCAACCGCGCGCTCGTCGCGACGCTGCGCGACTCCTTGGAGCAGCAAGGGATCTCGCGCGACGCGATCACCCTGCTCGACGAGGGGGGCCATGATGCCGTCCGGGCGCTGATCACCGCCCGGGGCCTTGTCGACCTCGTCATCCCCCGTGGTGGCGCCGACCTCATCCAGGCCGTCGTCTCCGAGTCCACCGTGCCCGTCATCGAGACCGGCATCGGGGTCAACCACGTCTACGTCGACCGTGCTGCCGACCTCGACACGGCTCTCGCCGTCGTCCTCAACTCCAAGACCCACCGGCCCAGCGTCTGCAACGCCGCAGAGTCCCTCCTCGTCCACGAGTCGGTGGCCGAGGCGTTCCTGCCCAAGATCCTCGCCGACCTCGGGGCGGCGGGGGTCGTGCTCCACGTGGCGCCGGAGGTCGGCCGGCACGCCGATGCCGCCGGGGCGGCATACCGTCTCGCCTCCGACATCGACTTCGGCACGGAGTGGCAGTCCCTGGAGATGAGCGTCCGGACGGTGTCCGACCTCGATGCTGCCCTCGAGCACATCCGCACCTTCGGCACCCAGCACACCGAGGTCATCGTCACCGAGGACCGCGCCGCGGCCCGGCGGTTTACGGCGGAGGTTGACGCTGCGGTGGTCATGGTCAACGCCTCGAGCCGGTTCACCGACGGGGGCCAGTTCGGCTTCGGGGCCGAGATCGGCATCTCGACCCAGAAGCTGCACGCCCGCGGGCCGATGGCGCTGCCCGAGCTGACCACGACGAAGTGGGTCGTGGAGGGCGACGGCCAGGTCCGCTCCTGAGGGACCAGGTGCGAGGGCACACTCGGTCACGATCCGGTATGCCGGGGGCGTGGGTTTCGCCCCTCGCCCTCGGCACTGGCATGATGACCGACCGTGGAGGGCACCGAGGTACGCAAGCTGGCCGCGCTCGAGGACACCCATTGGTGGTACCGCGAGCGCCGGCACCTCCTCGCCAAGGCGCTGGACGGGATCCGACCGGGTGATGCTCTCGACATCGGCGCCGCGGGGGGCGGCAACACCCGGGTCCTGCGGGACCTCGGCTGGCGTCCCGTCGCCCTCGAGTACGGCGCCGAGGGCGCTGAGGTGGCCCACGAGCGCGGGCTGCTCACCCTGCGCGCCGATGCGACCCGACTGCCGGTCGACGACGCGTCGCTGGACCTCATCGTCGCCTTCGACATCCTCGAGCACATCGAGGACGACGACCTAGCCGTCAGCGAGGTCGCCCGGATCCTGCGCCCGGACGGCACCTTCCTCGTCGCCGTGCCGGCCGACCCCAAGCTGTGGTCGGCCCACGACGAGGCGGTCGACCACGTCCGCCGCTACACCCGCGAGACGCTGTCCAGTGTGCTGCACCGCGGCGGCTTCGACGTGGTCGACATGACGTCCTGGAACGTCCTGCTGCGGCCGATCGTCGCGATGCGTCGCAAGAAGGCGTCCGGCAGCGACCTCGACGACCTCCACCCGGTGGTCAACGCGGGGCTGCGGGCGATCATCGCCGCGGAGCGCTACCTCCCGGTCAAGCAGCTGCCCGGGGTGAGCCTGCTCGTCACCGCCCGGCCGCGTCGCTGACACGAGGCTCGGCCCTCGTCGGCTCAGCGGCCGGCCCAGCGACGTGCCCGGCCGGCCCAGCGACGTGCCCGACCGGCTTCACGAACGCCGGACGGCCGACGACCGCCCCGTTCTCGACGACCGCCCCGTTCTCGGCGGCGTGGTGTTTGACGACGAGCGGGAACTCGACCGTGGCAACCGCTCCGCTCGCGCTGAGCGCATCGGGCTCGGCGGTCGAGACCGCGGGCCCGGTCGTCCTCGTCCGGGGTTTCGGGGGCAACGGGGTGTCGGTCGGACCGTGCCTGCCCACGGAGGCGGTGAGCGAGTCGTAGGCGATGAAGTACGTCGGACGGCCCTGCATCTGCGTGTACATCCGGCCGATGTACTCACCCAGCAGGCCCAGGCACAGCAGCTGGGCGGCCCCGACCGCGGAGACGATGAGGACGGTCGAGGTCCAGCCGGCCACGGTGTTGCCGGTGGCGCCCACGACGAGGGCGTAGATCCCGAGGAGTACGGCGAGAACGCCGCCGCCGATGCCCAGTACGGTCGCGAGGCGCAACGGCGCCATGGAGAAGCCGGTCACCGAGTCGAGCGACAGCCTGAGCATCTTGAGGAACGGGTACTTCGAGTCGCCGGCGGCGCGCTCCTCCCGGCGGTACTCGACCATGTCGGACGGGAACCCGAGGGCTGGGACGATGAACCGGAGCACCCGGTTGTGCTCCGGCAGCTCGTTGACGGCATCCACGGTGGCGCGCGACATGAGGCGGAAGTCGCCCGCGTCGCTGCGCGCGCTCGTGCCGGAGATCGTCCGGATCAGCGTGTAGAAGGCCCGTGCCGACGCGCGTTTGAAGACCGAGTCCGTCGAGCGGTCGTTGCGCACGCCGTAGACGACGTCGACGCCCTCACCCTTTGCCTTGGCGAGCATCTCGGCCATCACCTCGGGCGGGTCCTGGAGGTCGGCGTCGATGGTCACCACGTAGTCGCCGAGCGCGGAGAGCAGCCCCGCCGAGATGGCGGCCTGGTGACCGGCGTTCGCGCGGAGCCGGACGACACGGAACTCCTCCCACTCGCGGTTGAGGCGCTGGAGCAGGGCGGCCGTGAGGTCGGTGCTGCCGTCGTCGACCGCCACGACCTCATAGGTGCTCCCCAGTCCGTCGAGCAGCGGCCGGAGCCGGTCGACGAGCAGGGGAAGGACGTCCT
>JAABUT010004988.1_pt1 | contig 10162 bp, 10 predicted proteins | sample 5559281 | NCBI WGS metagenome assembly JAABUT01 (sample SAMN10711880, study PRJNA513359) | rock metagenome | isolation source: Antarctica rocks | place: Antarctica: Victoria Land, Ricker Hills nord | collected 2016-01-04 | reverse complement strand
GTCGTTGTACTTCGTCAGCTGGCGGCGCGAGACGTACTCGTTGATCGCGGTCCAGGTCTTCAGGTCGCGCTCGATCAGCCAGTCGATCAGCTCGTGGACCGTCTCCTCGATCTGCGTCTCGGTGTCGCGCGTCACCGTGCGCTCGAACTCGGCGCGGATCTTGTCGGCGTTCAGCAGGTCGACCGTCCGCCCGATCCGCAGCGTCTCATCGAAGAACGCCGTGCCGCGATCGTTCATCGCCAGGATGATCCCCTCGATCTTCGAGATATAGAGGCGGAAGTCGCGCTCCATATCCTCGCGGTAGACCGTCAGTTGCCCCTCGATCGTGTCGATCGTCTTGCTGTCCTCGGCCAGCAGCTTCAGGCGCTCCTGCGCCACGCCGTAATAGCGCTCGGTCAGGCGCTCCGCCACCCCCAGCGGGTTGAGCAGCTTCAGGCGCACGCGGCTCGCCTCGTCGAGCGTCTCGAAGATGTAGCGCTCCAGCGCGGCGAAGTGGCTCCGTTCCCACAACGCCTCGCGCTCTGGCCCCGCCTCCAGCCCCTTGGCGTCCTGCGCCAGCTTCGCCGCGACCGGGAAGATCTCCGGCGTGAAGCCGAGCAGCCGCCCGACGTTGTCGCCGATGAAACGCTCCACCTCGATCAGCCCCGCCGCGTCGAGGAGATCGACCTTGTTGAGGACGATGACGATCTTCTTGCCCCACTCGCGGATGATCTGCATGTAGGCGCGCTCGCTCTCGCTGAACGGGCGGTCGGCGCTGGTGACGAAGAGGATCAGGTCCGAGCGCGGGATGAAACTCTGGGAGATCGCCTCGTGCTCGCGGACGATCGCGTTGGTGCCGGGGGTGTCCACCACGCTGATGTCGCGCAGGAAGCGCGCCGGATAGGCGTGCTCCACGAAGCCCTCGCTCGTCGTCTGCGTGTCGTGGATCGGGCCGAAACGCAACAGGTTGATGCGTGCGGTCGTCGGCGTGACCCCTTCGGGCATCACCGGGTCGCCGAGGAGGGCATTGATGAAGGCCGACTTGCCGGAGTTGAACTCCCCGACGATCACCAGCAGGAAGATCTCGTCCAGCCCGCGCACCGCGCCGCGCAAGAGGCGCAGTTCGTCGGGCGCGGCCCCGTAATCGGTCATCCGGTCGAGCAGCCGATCGAGCGTGGTCCGCTCCTCGGCCACCAGCCCGCGCTGCCGCTCGCTCAGGATCTCGCCCGCCGTCAGTTCCGTCGCCATCGCCCCGCCCTCCGCGCCCGCGCGCACCCGTTCACATCGCCGTTTCGCATTACCATAATAGACGATGGAGACGCAGCTTTCGTGCCATCCCGCGCCCTATGCTCGTGATGGTCCGGCACGGACCTCAGCGCGGCGGGTCCGGCGCGCCGATCGGGGCTGGGGGAGGGTTCGGGAACTCGCGCGCCAGACAGTCCATGTAGACCGTGTCCCAGAGCCGCCCGCCTTGCAGATGCGACCGCCGCCACCGACCGATTTCGCGGAAACCGGCCCGCGTGTAGGCGCGAATGCCGGCGAGATTCGTCGCGTAAACCGTCAGCACGACGCTGTGCAGGCCGAGCGCGGCGAACGCATAGTCGAGCATCAGCCGCGTCGCCTCGGTGCCGAAGCCCCGCCCCCGGCAATCGGCCTCGCCGATCCCGATCACGAACTCGGCGGTGCGATCGTGCGGGTCGATCTCCTGCCAGGCGGTGAAGCCGAGCGGTCGCCAGTCGGCGCGGCGATAGATGACGAACGCCACGCGCCGCCCGCCATCGTCTCCACCGGCGTACAACGCCGCCAGCGCCTCGTGCGTGTAGGGGCGCGGTGTGCCGCCCTGCGTGCGGCGCAGCGCGAAGTCATCGAGCCAGCGCCGCACCGTCGGCAGCAGCTCCGCGCGCTCCGGCCCCAGCGCCACGCGCTCCCCGAGGATCGCCACGGTCGGCTCCGCGAACATCGGCCCTCCTAATGCGGCGCGTTCGCCCCCGCACGTCGTAACGGTGCCCGCGCGCGCCACACACGGTCGCGGGCGGTGTCGCGAGCGGTCAGGATGGCGACCGGGTGCCATTGTACGACCTCGCAGCGGATGCCGAACCGCGCCGAGCGGTCGCGTTCAGCTATCGGGAGGGGAGGTAACCAGCGGAGTGGGCTGCGGGTGTCCGGTGTAGTACAGTGTGGCGGTGAGAACCGCAACGAGGGTGTAACGTTCTTTCGGTAGCAACCGTGCAACACCGCTATCAGGGAGGTCGACCATGCGTCTTCGTCGCTGCGCCCTCGCCGCCATCGTCGCCCTGCTCCTGCTGAGCGGGACATTCATCCGACCAACCGCGACGCGGGCGATCGGCCTCTGGACACCAGCAGCGCCGCTCCCCGCGCCGTTCGACGCCAGCTCACGGGAGTACGTCAGTGCGAGCCTGCTGCGCGATGGGGACGTGCTGGTCATCTCGAACGCGACTTTTTCCTCGGACGCGCGCTCTGCTGGGCAGGCGGTGCGGTATAACCCGACGACTGATAGCTGGTCCCCTGCCAGCAGCATGACGACCGCGCGTTACGGCTTTACCGCTGCCCCGCTGCCGAGCGGCCAACTCCTCGTGGTCGGCGGTTCCAGCCATCTCAACGGCAAGTACGTTCCTTCCCTCGCGACAACTGAGCGCTACGACCCGACGACGAATCGTTGGCTCCCCACCGCCTCGCTGCATACTCCCCGCGAGAGCGCGACGGCCACGCCGCTGTTGGATGGCCGGGTGCTGATCGTGGGGGGGACTCCCGATACGGAGTTGTACGATCCGACAGCGGAGTTATACGATCCGGCGACCGATACCTGGACCATGACTGGATCGTTGTCCATCGGGCGCAGGGGACATACGGCGACACGGTTACTGGATGGACGGGTGCTGGTTGTCGGTGGGGGGGGGTGGAAAGTCATACAAGCTGAACTCGGCAGAAGTGTATGACCCGACGACCGGCCAGTGGGCGACGATCGCGCCAATGGGAACCGCCCGCACCGGTCACAGGGCAGTACTCCTGCCAACGGGCCAGGTGCTGGTCCTTGGCGGCGGCGGTTTCGATAACCCCACCCCGAACACCGCCGAGCGGTACGACCCGGCGACGGATCGCTGGACCCCCAGAGCGCCCTTGCCCACCAGCCCGGCGAAGGATGTGTCTCCCTTCCGCTATTCGGAGCTGCCTCGTGGGGAGTATTCGGTCACGCTCCTGCCCAGCGGACAGGTTCTGGTAGCCGGAGGTGATATCTGCTCACCGGAGTGCAGTCAGCACCATATTCCTGTCCCTCTCGCCTCCACACAGCTGTACGATTCGGCGACCGATCGCTGGGCTGCCGGCCCGCCGCTGGGTGTGGCCCGCGCGGGCCACACGGCGACGCTGTTACCGGATGGGCAACTTCTTGTCGTTGAAGGGTCATACCAAACTTATAAGAACCTTTCGGCCATACCGACGACCGTATTCGTCACCGCCACCGAACGCTACGGCGAGAGCAAAACACCGGAGTTTTGCCCTCCCGAGACCGGCAAGTGCGTTCGCGGCCCCTTCCTCGCGTACTGGCAGGCGCACGGCGGCCTCGCGATCAACGGCTATCCGCTCAGCGACGAGCGGATCGAGATTCTGGATGATGGCAAGCCGTACATCGTGCAGTACTTCGAGCGGGTCCGCATGGAGTACCACCCGGAGAATAAATCACCACACGATGTACTGCTGGGGCAGTTCGGGCGGATCGTCTACGTCTCGCGGACCGGGCGGGGAACCGACCCGCCCGCACCCTCGGTGCCGGGCGCGCGCTACTTCCCCCAGACGGGGCACAATCTGGCGGGCTCCTTCCGTCGCTTCTGGGAAGCGAATGGCGGCGAGGCGCAGTTCGGCTTCCCCCTCGGCGAGGAGCGGCGGGAGGTTCTGGAGGACGGCAACGAGTACACCGTGCAGTACTTCGAGCGCGCCCGCTTCGAGTACCACCCCGGCGAGACGCCGGTCGACGTGCAACTCGGCCAGTTCGGGCGGTACATCCTGCGCCAAGTCGACCCGAGGGCCGGACCCAAGCCCTGACCCCGCCTTGCTCGGCCTCGTTGGCCTTGTCAGCGCGGCAGATCGGGCGCGAAGATCTGGGCGAGATAAGGGCTCGCGAACTCATCCGCGAGGCACTCCATGTAAATGGTGTCCCAGAACTTGCCGCCCATCCGGTGCGCCTCGCGTCGTCGCCCGAACTCGCGGAAGCCCGCCCGTCGATAGGCCGCAGCGCCGGCCAAGTTGTACTCGTGGACGCGCAGCATGACACTGTGCAGACCGAGCGCGGTGAAGGCGTAATCGAGCATCAGGCGGGTCGTCTCGGTGCCGTACCCCCGCCCCCGCGCGCCCGCCCCCCCGATCATGATCCCGAACTCGGCGGTGCGATTCCGAAGATCGATCCCCTCCAGCGCGGTCGTGCCGATCGGCAGCCACGCCAGTCCGGGGGGGGGCGGGCGCACCCGACGGCGGGTTGTGGACCGGTTCGTCGGTCGCGCGGGAGGCGGGCGCGTAGATGGTGAAGTGCGTCGCCGCGTCGTCGGCGACCGCGCGCTCGAACCACGTCAGTTCCGCCTCCTCCGTCACCGGCCCCCGGATCGGTCCCAGCCCGCGCGCCACGGCGAGATCGTTGATCCAGCGCGTGTAGTCCGGCACCAGGTCGCGGCGCAGCGGCCCCAGCGCCACCCGCTCGGCCCGCATCGTGATGATCGGCTCGTCGTCCACGGCATTACTCCTGTACATCGTTACCCGCTACTCGTTCCCCAGTGAGTACGTTCTCCTTCAGTCGGCTGGCGGCAGATCGCGCCATCCTCGGCGAACAGCTCGGGGCCGAGCAAGTGACGATAATCCGCCGGATAGGTGTCCGCGAGGAAACGCAGGATGTGCCTCGCCAGCCAGTACTCGATCGGTGTGTCCGGCATCCATCCGCGCTGCACGTAGCCATCGCCGAAAAGGTAGGCATCGGTCATCGTCCAATAGGCGCGGACGATCGTCGCCCATGAATCGAAGCTATCCGCCATCCACTCGGGATCGGTGAATGCATGGAACGCCTCGGGGATCGCGATACGCACTGCGGGATGCTCGCCCGAACCGCCACCGAGCAGGATGTCGCCCCGTTTCCCCTCGAAAGAGCGCGCAGTGTCCGCGTCCTCATCCAATCGATACATGGGGATTCCGGCTTGCTCCTCGCCTTGCCGCCCCCACCCGGATAGAAGCGGAAAGCGCGAAGGACAGGCCACGATACCGATGCAGTGATTCCGATACCCATCGATCTCGGACACGGCTACCTCGCTGCGCCACAGTGGGCAGACCGCATCATGGTAAAGCCAGCTCCGCGCCCCGCCATCGCTTCCTCCCGCCATCTACAACGTTTACGGAGTTCGCCAAGCCAGCAACGTCGATTGTCGCTGCTCTCGATAGCGAGCATACCCGGATCTGACATAGGAGCAGCAGGGCCAAAAGACGGAGGCCCGTGCCTCATCTAACACGGGCCTCCTCCAAATTCAAGTCACGCTGAACGTTTTTACGTCAGCGCGGGGAGTTGTAAGCGTCCGTCGCGGATCAGGCGATCCCTATCCACGCCCACGTTCACAACCATGTCGTGCAACGCCGTCTCGTCGGCCAGGACCGCTTGCAGGCGCTCGGCGATTTTCGCAACTTCGTCGCCGAGCCACACACCGATCTCCCCCGGCACATATTCTTCGTTGCAGCCCAGGCAAACCGCGACAGGGACATCGCGCACCACGATCCGCACGCGATCGAAGGTATAGGTTAACTCCGTCAAGCGCCGCTCGGTAGGCGCGCCGCAGAGCACACACGGCTGCGCGTGAAACAGTGGGCGACTCTCCATAACCCCTCTATTTTCCTTCACGCTTGGGCCTCCGCCTCGATGGACCCAGCCACTCGTTGCTGCTCGGTCGGTACATCGTAATAATCACCATCTGCGCGACATTATCGTACCGTATGACACAGTGGATATACGTCGTAATATACTCTTGAGAGACAGCAAGCCCGGAGGCGGTCCCGGCGACGAGGCAACGACGATCTGCCGGGTAGTGCTCAACGAGATCGCCATTGCTGATCGCTTCCAATGCTTGTCGAGGGGTAAAACCCTCCAACGCCGGATGTTTTGTCAGCGCGTGTGCGGTGAAGGCATAGCGTCGTAGCCGTATACACTCGCGGATCATGCCAAGTAAGAGATCGTCGGCTCCGCTCACACATACTCCGCGCATGAAGAGTTATCGCAGAAGTTGCTCGCGCTCCTGGCGAACGCCGCGTTCGCCAAGGATACGATCAAGTATACAGGCATACAGATGGGCATGTATACGCAGTCAGTGCTGGTTTCCCATACAGCCGCGCCTACCCTCCCCCGCCGTGCGCGGCGTTCGTCCAGTCTATCGAACTGGTACCGTCGCTTGTCATTGCCCGATAGGGCAGAACAGTACAGAATAGATGGCGGTGTCGCGGCGTTGGAGATGGATGGTGGCCGGCGACGACTACGCCCCAGGCATAGCAATCGCCCTGCGATACCAGTGCCGTTATCGCTGCGCCCGCTGTGGCGCGGATCGGCAGACGAACACGACGGGGTGTGGGGCAGTCCCATCCGCCGAGAAGGAGAAATCATCATCATGGCCGACAAGGTTTTCACGTCCCTGGCCGAGACCGACGGGTACGAGGGCGCGGTGGCACGCTCCCAGGAAGGACCGGTCGTCCTCTTCCTCCACGACTACAGCTGCCCGATCAGCCGCAACGCCTACGGCGAGATGCAGCGCCTGTCGCCGGCGATCATCGGCGAGACGCGGCTGATCGATGTGGGGCGCGAGCACGCGCTGAAGCAGCAGATCGAGACCGCGACCGGCGTGCGCCACGAGTCGCCGCAAGCGATCATCCTGCGCGACGGCAAGCCGGTCTGGGATGCCTCGCACTTCGGCATCACCGCAAAGAGTGTCACCGCCGCCCTCGCTAAGCAGGGCTAGGCGATCCGTCCCGACGAACGCCCGTGCTATACTCCCCCTCCACTGTCCGTTCGGTGCCACGAGTCGAGGGGGGGCGCGGGTGAGCGCCGGATATCCGAGCCTGCACGAGAAGGTCAAGCGCTTCCTGTTGACGCAGGGGGGCGCGGCGGACGAGGACACCCTGATCCGCCACGTCTTCGGCTCGGCGGGGTCGGCGGCCCTCTGGCGTACCCTGCTTCGCCAACTCCTCGCCCCCGCCGATGGCGTCCCCATCTTCGAGGAACGCGCGGACGGGCGCTGGCACCTCGCCGGTGCCCGCCCCGCGCCCGCCGGGGACGCGGCGCTCGGCGCGCTCGATTGGGTCGCGTTCGACGTGGAGACGACCGGCCTCAAGCCCGCCAGCCAGCGGATCATCGAGGTCGCGGCGATCCGCTACCGCGCCGGGCGCGAGGACGACCGCTTCAGCACCCTCGTCAACCCGGAACGCGCGCTGCCGGGGCAGATCGTCTCGCTGACGCACATCACCGACGATCTCCTGGTCGACGCCCCCCCCTTCGCGGCGATCGTCGCGCCGCTCCTCGCCTTTCTCGGCGACGACCTGATCGTCGGCCACAACGTCGCGTTCGACCTCGCCTTCCTCGATGCCGAGCTGCGCCGCGCCGGGCACCCGACCGCGCTCAACGCCCGCCTGGACACCCTGGCGCTGGCGCAGCGCGTCCTCACCTCGCAGCGCCGCTGGAACCTCGATGCGGTGGCGCGCGCCCTCGGCCTGCGCCCGCCGAAGGATCGGCACCGCGCGGAGGCGGACGCGCGCCTCACCGCCGCCGTCCTCGCCGCGCTGCTCGACCGCGCGCCGGAACGCGGCCTGCACACGCTGGACGATCTCCTGCGCGTGGGAGGAGCGCGCGGGGGGGGCTATCAGGGGGAGGAGACGGAGACCGGACGCGGGCGCGGGCGCTCGGTGATGGACCCGGCGTGGCTCGACGCGATCCCCCACCTCCCCGGCTGCTACCTGATGCGCGACGCCCGCGACACGATCATCTACGTCGGCAAGGCGAAGGATCTCCGCAACCGGGTCGGCTCCTACTATTCGCAGGCGCTCGGGGAGACGAAGAAGCCGGGCTTATTGGAGGCGATCGCGCGGATCGAGACAATCGTCGTCGGCTCCGAGCTGGAGGCGCTGATCCTCGAAGCGCAGCTGATCCGCCGCCACACCCCGCGCTACAACGTCCAGGGGCGGCGCTACGAGCAGTACCCCTACATCAAGGTGGAGACCAACGACGCCTGGCCGCGTGTCCGGCGGACCCGCCGCCGCGCCGATGATGGCGCGGCCTACTTCGGCCCCTTCCGCCACCCGCGCGCCGTGCGCCGCGCGCTCGATACGATCGCGGATGTCCTGCCGATCCGCACCTGTCGCCCGCGCGCCAAATCGCCGGAGGCGCGCTGGGCACCGTGCATGCGCCTCACCCTCGGCCAGTGCGTGGGGCCGTGCGTGGGCAAGACGACGCAGGAGGAGTACGGCGCGCTGGTGGATGTGCTGCTGCGCTTCCTCGGGGGCGAGCCCGGGCCGCTCCTCGATCGCGTGCAGGCGCAGCGGACGACCCTGGCGGGGCGCGGCTACTCGGCGCGGGCGGCGCAACTGGAAGGGGCGCAGCGCGCGATCGCCGCGATCGCGCGCGAGGGGGCGCTGATCACCGCCGCCGGTCGCGCGGACGACCTGATCCTGGTGCTGCCATCGGTCGAGGCGGACGCCGTGGAGGCGCTGCTGCTGACGCGCGGGCGACTCTGGGCGCGGACGCGCGTGGCGAAGACCGAATCGGCGGCGGGTGTGGCGGAGCGCTTGCACCGCGCCTGGACCCGTGCCCACGCGGCGGAGTTGCCGCCGCTCGACCACGCCACGGTCGACGAGACCGCCCTGCTCCTCGGCTGGCTCCGCCGCCGCGAGCGCGATCTGACGATCCTGCCCCTCCCCGAGCCCTTCCCCGAGCCCCTCCCCGAGCCCCTGCCCGGTGCCGATACGCCCCTGGCGTGGGACGCGCTCGCCGCCGCCATCCTCCACGCCGAGCCCTATCGCGACGACTGGGAGGCCGACCCCGCCGCCGAGGGCGACGACGAATCGTTCGAGGATGACGCGGACGATCCCGACACGATCGAGGACGAGGACGCCGACGAGATCATTGTGTTGGGGTAGTGATCGTGAGCCTGCCCCGACGAGTCGTGGCCTCAGTTCGCTGTCGGCGCAGGGGCGAAGGCCGCGTTCGGCGCGGGATCGAAGAAGCCGGTCAGGTGTGTCAATCGCCCGTCTGCCCCGAAACGGACGTAGCTCGTGCCTTGCACGAACGCCTGCCCGGCCCCGTCGAGCATCGTCCACCCGATGAGCGCCTGTGCGTGATGCTCGGTGAACGTGTCGTTCTGGAATGATGCGCCCGGGAAGCGCTGGTTCGACCGTCCGATCTTCGCGATGAGCTCTTCATGGCCGTGGCACTGATCCGATGGATCGGTGACGACGCAGTCTTCGGCCACCGTGCGCGTCAGGAGCTCCCGCCGCTCGCTGGTGCCGATGTCGCTGGACCAGGCGGATTGGTAAATTGTCCAGGTGGCGAGATAGGCTTCGTTGGGCATCGCGTTTTCTCCTCTTCGACCGGGGGCGAACGCCCACACAACGCATTGATCGCTCAGGACGCCTCGGCGATCGCGATCAGCCGCAAGTCTGCGAGCGCGGCCCGCCGGTGGGGGGCCGCCTCGGCCAGATAGCGCGGATTCTCCACCACGCGCCGGAAGTGCGCGAAGCTGGGGTATCTGACGAGCGCGACCTCATCCCACCGTTCGTCGGTCGGCCCCACCAGGCGGGCGAGCACGCCGCCGTACCAGAACAGCTGGATCCCCTCTGGCGCGACCGCGCCGAAGGCCGGGATGTAGCGCCCGTGATAGGCTTCCCGCCCGGAGCACGGTGGCTCGTCCGCGCGATCGCCATAGTCCGCCTGCTCCCGGTAGCGCAGCAGATTGAGCATGGCGAACGGCTGCCCGTCCGGGATCGCGGCGGCGGCGGCGGCGATGGCTTCCGGCTCCAGTTCGATGGACGACACTGTGGACGACATGGCGATCTCCCTCCTCGTGGTAGCGTTCTCTCGACCCGTCATGGCCGACCCTGCCGATCTCCGCCGCGCCGCGCCCGACGCAACGCCTGTGGCAACTGGGCTAGAGCTTGCCCA
>JAABUT010004987.1_pt1 | contig 10162 bp, 8 predicted proteins | sample 5559281 | NCBI WGS metagenome assembly JAABUT01 (sample SAMN10711880, study PRJNA513359) | rock metagenome | isolation source: Antarctica rocks | place: Antarctica: Victoria Land, Ricker Hills nord | collected 2016-01-04 | reverse complement strand
TTACCGTTGTTGGCTTTTTCCACAAAAATCAAACTTGTTAACAAAGAAAAAGAAGCAAAAAGAAACTTTATAATAACAATGATAATCACCATCTAATTGACTTTGCTAATCTAAAGGAAATGACAAACTGTTAGACTACTATTTCATAACTTTTTAAACTGATCCTTTGTTCGCCTGCGTAAATATTAAATTTTTCGCCTCGTAAAAAACCGATTAGTGTAATCCCCGCATCTACAGCCATTTGCACGGCCAAACTTGAAGGCGCGCCAACTGCGGCCACAACTTTAATTCCGGCCATATAAGCTTTTTGGATCAGCTCAAAACTTGCCCGGCCGCTCAACAGCAAAAGATATTGATCCAGCGGAAACAAACCTTGCTGCAACGTGGCACCAATGAGTTTGTCCAGCGCGTTGTGGCGGCCAACATCTTCACGGGCAAGCAGCAAATTTCCGCTGTTATCAAAAAGTGCGCAGCCGTGCAGGCCGCCGGTGTTGTTAAATAGGATTTGTTGTTTGCGAAGCAGGTCCGGCAAACGGTAAATGATTTCCGAAGAAAACTGAAGTTCATCCGAAATCGTTTCCGGCAAACGGCATACTGTTTTTACCGCATCAATTGAGGATTTCCCGCAAACGCCGCAACTGGAAGTGGTATAGAAATTCCGCTCCAGCTTGCTCATGTCCAGTTCCAGATCGTTAATCAGTTCTACACGGACCACGTTTTCATGCAAACCATTACAATGTTTGATGGAAGCCACCTGAGCAATATTCTCGATAATGCCTTCCGTGAATAAAAAACCGACGGCCAGCTCGAAATCATTTCCGGGCGTGCGCATGGTTACCGAAATACTTTTTTGAACACGGTTTTGTGCCGAACCATAACTTAAACGTATTTCCAGCGGTTCTTCTGCAGCCAGAAAATCTGCTGTTTTTACAGACATATTTTCATCAACTTTGATAATGGTAAGCGGCGTAATAGCAGTTCTGGACATAAACTAATTTGTATTTCAAAATTAAACAGTTTTGGCCGAAAGAAGGTTTAGCAACCGTGATTTAAAGTTTTGAATTTGGGGTGATAAAAGAAGCATTAAAAAACTATTGCCTGATATCCCAGAATCTGCTATTTTTAGAAACTGATTGAGCAATAGCATGAAAACCAAACATAAATTCTGGAAGATATTAATTGCTGCACTTTTGTACAGTTTGATTACGCATTGGAAAGATGCCCAGCGGGGCTTTTTGGATGGATTGAATGATGGGTATAAAACCTCAATTCAAAAGTCCAATAAATAGTTTTTCAGTTTAGGGTTTAATGAACAATGCTTCTTTTATCGACCTAAAAATAGCTGCTTGTGGTAAAATTTTGCGCCGGTTTTTTGCTGAGGTAAATGCCAAGTGATATTTCGTGTGAGCCATTGCCAAAACCACTGAAAGCGGTGAGCGAATAATCAAAAGCGTAACCGATGCGGAGTTTGCGGGTGGCAAAAATTTCTATCTGCGCCACCAAAGCATTACTGCCTTGTGAACTGGTTGAGTTTTTAGAAAAGATGTTTAAACTGCTGCGGTACGTTCCGCCGATCCAGGTACGGTCGCCCAGGATTAAAAAAGCATTCACATCTAAAGTAGTTGCCGTTCCGGTAGCATTTTTCAGCAGGAACGAGGGCTTGATCTTGGTATCATCATTCAGGGAAAACATAGTTCCGGCTGTTAGATAAAAGTGCGGCTGCGGAATCGGTACGAGCAGGCTTTTGTCCCGGTTCATGTATTTGGCCACCAGGTTATCCGCAGAAAACCCGGCAAAAAAAGTATCGCTTGTATAAAGCACTCCGGCGCGGGCATCGGGCAAAATAGTGCTTTGCGTACCAACCGGGATGATGTTGTCACCATCCTGAATGCCAATTAGTTTTGAACCATCTAAAGCAGACTGCACCATGCCTGCGCCCAAACCGAACGACAAATGCTGGCCCTGCACACCAAGTTGTAAGCGATACGCATAATTGGCATAGGCGGCAAGCGTGCTCTGTGCGCCAAGTTTTTCTTTGGCCAACAATATTCCTAAACCTACTTTTTCATCATTGATCGTTCCATCGGCAGCAACCGAAAAACTTTGCGGCGCGCCGGTTACGCCCGTCCATTGCGAACGGTAAAAACTGTGGACATAAAAATCTTCTTTGGCACCGGCCGAGGCCGGGTTGATGTACAAACCGTTGAATATGTACTGGCTATATTGCGCATTTTGCTGTGCTTTTACCTCAAAACAAATCAGGACCAGTAAAAGTGACAGCCAGGATTTTTTAGTTTTAAAACAACTCAGGATCATTATTTACGCTTTCCGATATTGTACGTTTGCGGGTTTATGAGGTTGTGCATTTATCAGATCGCTTTCCGCAGCAGCATTACATAACCTTTATATTCTTCCTGTTTGCCTTTGTTGTTCATCACTTTCAGGCTATAAAAGTATGTGCCTTCGTCCAGCGTATTGCCCGTCCAGCTGTTCTGGTAATTTTTAGTTTGATATACATTGGTGCCCCAGCGGTTCACAATCATCAGTTCATTGTCTTTGTATTGGCTGAGATCAGGAATGCTGAACGTATCGTTGCGTCCGTCGCCATTTGGCGTAAATACATTCGGGATAGTCATGCCCGGCACTTCTTTATAATCGGTGGAAACATTGTTGACCGGGTTACTATCTTTTTCTATCGATGTAATTCTTGCCATGTTGCTGATCGTTCCATGCTGGGTTGCTTTAACCGAAAAACGGAGTTCTGAATTGCTACGGGCCTGAAGTTCTGTCATTGTCCAGGTGATTGCATGGCTTGTTGCGTCGTAAATTGCTGATCCGACCATCGCATTGGTGATGGCAATAAAATCAAGTGCAGCAGGCAAGGTATCCGTTATGCTAACTTGTGTGGCGTCATAAGCACTTTGATTTTTTATGCTGAGGGTGTATTCAAAAGGTTGTTCAGTATTCACCAGTCTGCTTTCGGAACTTGTTACAATTGCCAAGTCAACAGGATTGATGGCCGAAGCTAAGGCTGCTATCGGTTTTACTTTAAGTGTTTGTTTAGCCAAAACTATATTAGGGCAGTTTTTTGTTCCGGCTACAGAAGCTGTAATTTCAACTGTACCAACACCGATAATGGTAGCAACATCACCATCAATTCGGACAACATCAGCAGAAGAAGCAGTATAAGTGATGGCACCGGAAGAAGTGGCTTTAAGATGAAAAGGAAGTTCACCAAAGGTTTTATCTGCGATTGCAGGGAAATTAATTTTAGCAAGCGGTTCCACAATTACGGTTACTTCATCAGAAGTCTCCGAAGTACAAGACTGTTCATTTAAAGCAGCTACTTTATAAACACCCGCCTGGCTTGCAGCATATTTACTTTGATTGGCATGAGTAATTGCTTGTCCATTAAAATACCATTGATAAGCCACTGCATTGGTTGTTTTTGCATTTAAAACAGCTACAGATCCTTCGCAAATGGTAACTGTTTGGTTTGGTGGAGCTAAAGCAAATGCCTTAATACCAAAACCAAATAAAAAGAGAAGTAAGTTGAATTTAAAAATGAAAACTTTATTTATTAACATACTATTCAACTGGTTAGATCTTTTTACCTCTATATTTTATTGACCTATTGAAATTGCTGGCTTGGCGGGAACCGGTATTACCGTAATCGTTTGGTTTGCTGTGCCGGTAGTAGAAGTGCTCAAAACATAAGCAACCCGGATGGTGTAGGTATTTGCACCGGAAATGGTTGTTGGCGTAGTGTATGTAGCTGATGTGGCACCTGAAATAGGGCTACCGTTCACAATCCATTGATATTGGTAAGAATACTTGTCGCTGCCGGGGTTTGCTGTCAACAATGAGGTACTCGTACCATCGGCACAAACTGTGCTTTTGCTGGCAGCAACCGTTGGTGCCAGTGCCGGCAAAACAAACACTTTAAACGGATCAGAAATATCTGATGAACACTGATTGGAATTGCTGATAACCAGTTGATAAGTGTAATAACCTGCACCGGCGGAAGTTTCCAACAAAGTAGAAGAACTGCCGCTTTGCACCAAACGCTTTGTGCCGGTGTTGTCCATTTTGTACCACTGATAAATAATATCAGAAGCGGTGCTGACATTGCCTATTTTTAAAGAAATGTTGTTACCCGGTGCCAATACCTGGCCAACTGCAGAAGTGCTGGCCGGAGGGCTGGAAACAGCATCGCTTGGCCCATTTACACTGGTTACCTGTGCTTGTGCAGAAAAATACAGTACAAAAAAGGTAAAAAAAAGTGTAGTTTTTAAAAAGGTAAAATCTCTACTCATAAGCAATGATTACTTGATATTTATTATTATTATATGTGTCAGACAATTTCAGGAAAGTGTTGCGTTGGATTTGGCGAGGGAGGAAGTGCAGCCTATGAGTTGAGCTGTAAACGAAAATCTGTAATTAGCCTCAAACTGCTGATGTTTGTTTACCTGTTTTACAGTGTACTTATTCTGCGATCTTATGTCCATTATTTCAGACTTGGTGATTAATTGGTCAACTTTTACGCTGTGCCAATCCGCAGGGTTATTTTTTGATAGGTTATTTATTTAAACAATAATTAATTATTGTTTATTAAAACAGATTAAAAACTAATAGATCTTAAATTTTTATAAGCAAAAGGCAACTTAATTAAATCGATGTTTAATTAAAAAGTAAAGAATATTCTGACTATGCGGAAAGATTAAGAATAATCAAAATAAATAGTATTTGGCCATTAATTATTCGGCAACTAAATATTTGACTGTACACTTTTTAAGACGTAATATTTTCAGGAAGTTATATAAAAAACTTTTTAATAAAATCGAAATACTACAATCTGGCTTTAAGTTGGCAGTTAAAATAAAGGACTGGTTCTAACTATGGGTTGAGAGTTTTGCTGTTAAATGAACAGGTAAAATTTTCCGGCAATAAAAATTTAATTTGCTGGTAAGCCATAAAGAAGCATCAAAAGCTTATCCAAAAGTTTTTGGGTGTATATCTTGATCAAGATCAATAATTAATGTAGGCAAAAGTATATTTTTGTACAGATTCTTAATGACTTAAGCAAAATTTTTAGAAAACTGTTAACCTAAACTTTATTCAGCAACTTCGCTTAAATATTGAAAAAGCATTTTATGTGAATTTCATAACATTTGAAGGTCTTCTTTAAAATATCAATTTAAATCTGAGCAGATTTATGAAAATAAATCAGCCCATTTACTTAAAGAAGTTCATTTTATGTAAAACACTTCAAATATTTAAGAATATTATTTAAATAATTACTTAATGTGTTTTTATTTAAATTACTGATTATCAGTTGATAAAAATTAATTTCTGGCAGAAATCACCAAGGACAAAAAATCTTTATTCGGATACCGAATGGAACCGCTATGATTCACTCAAAGCTGAAAACCATTTTTTCAATGCACTAGCTGCCTGGCCGGATGACGAGGACAATTTGTGGATTTTGGACCCGGCCAATCCGATGGATGAAGCCCTACGGTTCCGGTTGGTGTAAAGCTTTTGAAAATCAACCTGAATACCAATAAAGTAGCGCGCGTTTATTGTTTTGAAGATTTGCTGCATGAGAAGATTGAATTGAATGATGTCCGGATTGATAACCGCTATCAGCTGGCTTATCTCTCCGAACCAAAAACTGCTTCTGTTATTGTATTTGATTGGAAAACCGGAAAAAGCCGCATGGTTTCAAAAGAAGACAAATCTACCAAAGACTAACCTGGTTTTAAACTGCACATTGATGAAATATAATGGCGGCCAGGATCAGGTAGAATATCCGTTTCGTTTATATAAAATCAAGCTGCTATAATATATAGAGACCATATTTTAGGTGATAAAAGAAGCATCGATCAAAAACCGTTTTGAAACAATTCCCGGATATGCTGTTTTTATCAGCACAAATTATAGATGATGAAAAGAATAGTATTAATTGCCCTGACTTTTGCAGTTACAGCACAGTTTGCATCTGCACAATTAAAACCGGTTACTTATCAGGATGGTAACCAGAAGCTGACGGGCTTATCCATCCAACTGAAAACCTCTACCCAAAACAAAGCCGGAGTATTGGTTTTGCCCGCTTGGATGGGCATTGATGCACACGCTAAAGAAACCGCAGAAAACCTGGCCAAACTGGGTTATTATGCTTTTGTGGCCGATATTTATGGTGAAGGCAATTATCCAAAAAACGCTGCTGATGCCGGTAAACTGTCGGGTTTTTATAAAAAAGATTATAAAGCGTATCAGCACCGTATCGATCTGGCTATGCAGCAACTGATCAAATCCGGTGCTGATGTTTCGCGGATCGTGGCTGTTGGTTTTTGCTTTGGCGGAAGCGGTGTGCTGGAAATGGCCCGCGCCAACTTCCCGGTTCGCGGTGTGGTTTCTTTTCATGGCGGATTAGGGAAAGATGCCAGCCGTGCAGCAGTACCGATTAAGCCAAAAGTGTTGGTTTGCCATGGAGCTGATGACCCATACGAACCGCAGGCAGAAGTTTTGGCTTTTCAGCAGGAAATGCGCGATAGCAAAGCCGATTGGCAGATGATTTATTATGGTAATTCCGTGCACTCGTTTACAGATCCGAATGCGGGAAACGATAATTCTAAAGGTGCTGCTTACAATCAACTGGCTGCAAAACGCTCCTGGGAACACATGAAGCTGTTTTTGAATGAGGTTTTGGCCAGATAAACTAATTTTTTATTGAAATGAAAGAGGCCGTTTATTTACAAACTGCCTCTTTTTTATTGCTGCAATGAAAAAAATCAATTTTAATCAACTTTTTTTGTGACAATGCTTCTTTTAGCCACAAAAAATTGGATCCAAAAATATTACTTACGTTTGGATTTTTCCCAAGCCGCACTTTGTTCCCCGAATAAATACCGAAATATCCCGGCAATTACGGCGTAGTTCATCACCCCAAAATAATACGGGATAAACAAAGCTTTGATTTTGATCTCTTGTTTTTCAAGTATCCAACCTAAAAACACAGCACTGTAAAACAGGATTTGTGCCGATAAAAGAAGCTGATAAACGAATAAATGTGTTTGGACAACGATGAAGATATTCAACAATAATGCAGTGATCATCAGGAAAGGAACAACCGTCCAGCGCAGCACGCGGTGGCTGATGTATTGGAACGAAAGCAACGGTTGTTTGATCGGCAGCAACAAACTTTTTAGTCGGATGATGGATTGCAAACCGCCGGCCGCGATCCTGATTTTCCGTTTCAATTCTTCTTTAATATTTGCAGAAGATGTTTCGGTAGCAAACGCTTCCGGCTCATAAACAATGCGATAACCTTTTTTGGCGATCAGCATGGAGATCATAAAATCATCGATGATACTGTCGGGATGTATGGGTTCGTACAATGCTGTTTTTACACTGAATAATTCTCCGGCGGCACCCACAACAGAATTCAGTTCAGAATCCCAGATTTTTAGCTTGGATTCATACTTCCAGTAAAAACCTTCTCCGGCTGTTGCATCTGCATTTTCTTCAATATGCACCCGTTTTTCTCCGGCCACGGCACCAACTTTCGGATCGGTATAGTGGCGGCAAAGTTTAATCAGTGCATCCGGGTTTAAAAAAGTATTGGCATCCGTAAAAACCATTGTTTCGGTAGTTACTACCGCTACGGCGCGTTGCACGGCGGCAATTTTTCCCAGGCGGTTTGGGCTGTGCATTAGTTGTATTTCAGGATATTGACTGATGATTTCCGGCGTTCTGTCTGTAGAACCATCGGTGATGAACAGAAAACTAATTTTATCTTTCGGATAATTCAACGCCAATGTATTTTTAATTTTTTCGGCGATGAAACCCTGTTCGTTATAAGCCGCAACAATCAGCGTACAAGTGGGCAAAGCAGCGGAGGTTTCGGTGCAGATGCTTCTTTTACCCCTAAAAATCTGGCGCGTTTTCACCAGAAAAAATAAAACAATACCGTAGCCGATGAATGCGTAAAAAATAATGAATACGCTGATCCAGAAAAACGCAATCATCTGGTTTATACCGGATAACCTAATTTATGGCTACTTTTAGGATTAGTAATATTCCACCAAATGGAGCGGAACATCACCATCACATAAGCAGTTTTATTTTCCCTTACGTAGGCCAGTATATTGCGTGGCATCACCAACAGCAAAAAGTGCATGTAAAAAATTATCCGCTTAAAAAACGGTGCATTCCTGCGGATATACAGCATCCGGTTCCGGTTCATAAAATAGGTTTTCAGCATACTGTTTTTACCTACCGAAACTGATTCTTTGTGGTAAATTACGGCCTGCATATCCACCCAAATTTCATAACCGGCACGTTTAAAATGATCGCACCAGTCCAGTTCTTCATAATATAAAAAGAACTGCTCGGGCATTAACCCGGCTTTTTTTAGGGCACATCTGCGTACCATCATCGCCGCGCCGTGTGCAAAACCTGTTTTTCCGGTGAGGTGATCGTACTGGCCATTATCTTTTTCAAACTGGCCGATACAACTATTTCGCGCACTGTAATAATTCATATTTGTGAAACCGGCATACTGCAAGGTATCAGGTGCTTCAAAATATTTGATTTTAGGGGAAATAATACCGATCTGCGGGTTTTTTTCCAGCTGATCTGCCAATTTGCCGATCAGTCCGGGCGTTACTTCCGTGTCGTTATTGATCAGGAAAAGGTAATCGCCGGTAGCTTCGCGCATCCCCAGATTGTTTCCGCCGGCAAAACCTAAATTAACTTCTGACCGAACAAAATGCACCCACGGAAATTTGCTTTTCCAGTCCGGCACCGGATTTTTATGGCTGCCATTATCCACCACAATCATCTGGATTTCAGCATAATCGTTTTTGCTGACAATGGATTGCAGTAAAGCTTCCGTTACTTCCGGCTGGTTATAATTTACGGTGATGATCGAAACGAGGTGCATAAAAACAGTAAAGGCTTTGCTCAAACATTTGAACAAAGCCTTATACGGTGCCGAAAAAAAATCGGCTATGATAAATTTAACAGGAATGCTGTTTTTATCACCTTAAATTTTAAGTTCCCCTTCTACAGAATCATCCAAAGTTTTGCCAATCGCTGCACCAATAGCCATTTTCACAAAAGCAACCGCGTTGCCGTGTTTGTTGTCCCAATAATAAGTATCCAGCGGTTTTATTTTGATCACACTGATGCGCGGGTCATCAACGCCGCCGGTAAACCAGGTTTTCAGGATCGGCTCCCACAATTCCTTAATTTTTTCTTTATCGGCACTGATGTTTGCCTCACCGTAAACGCTTAAAAAACCGGAATGATGGGTTTCCTGAAACAACAGCTGCACATGGTCATCCTGCTTTATTTCTGCATCTTTATGACTATCGTTGCTGCTTAAGAACCAGAAATTACCTTCATCGTCCACTTTTTGAACAGACATTGGCCTTACTGCCATCGGCGAACCGGTTTTAATATCCGTACAAAAAAAACACGATTGCGTTGCCTCTGCAATCTCTTTCATCTTTTTCAGTGCTTCCTGGCCGGCCAAACTTTTAAAATTATCTTCTGGTTGGTTTTGATTAATGCTGTCCATTTTTTAAAAATTATTGATTTTATGGTTAACAGGTTTTGGCAAAAGCTGTTTTGTTTATGCTGAGATTTATGAAGAAATTTAAGTTAGATACTGTTTTTATCGACCTAAAATTGGTAAGCAGATTTACGAACGTTTATCGATATAACGTTTTACCGAACGCAAAACAGACTGCACAATTTCCTGCTGTCCGCTGCCCGAATTCAGGTATTTTTCTTCGATCGGGTTGTTGATAAAACCCGTTTCCACCAAAACCGACGGCATTGCGCTGTGGGCAAGCACGAGCACACCTTGCTCCTTCAAACCGATCACCCGGCGATGATCATGTTTTTTAAATTCGTGCAGCAGCAAATCACCAAAAAGAATGCTTTGCTTGCGGTATTTCTGCATATAAGCATTCAAAATAATCATATTGGTGGAAGCATCGCTGCCGTAATCTGTGTATTTCTGCCTGTAGTTTTTTTCTTTGTAGATAACCGCATTTTCACGGATCGCCTCCATTTGTTCGCCTTTGCGGTGATAGCCATAAACCAGCACCAGCGCGCCATTTTGCTTGGGCAGCGCACTTTCTTCGGGCGA
>JAABUT010004986.1_pt1 | contig 10170 bp, 12 predicted proteins | sample 5559281 | NCBI WGS metagenome assembly JAABUT01 (sample SAMN10711880, study PRJNA513359) | rock metagenome | isolation source: Antarctica rocks | place: Antarctica: Victoria Land, Ricker Hills nord | collected 2016-01-04 | reverse complement strand
GGCCGCTCAGCCGGCAGCCCCCACTTCAGGCGCCGCGCCGGCGGCCGCTTCGGCTCCGTCACCAGCCCGGTCCGGGCCCACCGCCCCGCCCCGCTAGACCATGCGAGCGGCAGCGCCAGGAACATCTGCTGGGGACGACCGGTTCTTCGCCCGGAGCGGTCCCTATTCGCTGGCAGACGTTGCGTCCGCTGCCCAAGGCACGGCTGCCGACCGGCCGTTGCAGTTGCACGGTGTCGCACCGCTGCAATCGGCCGGTCCGGCGCATGTCAGTTTTCTCGATAATCGGCGGTATTTGGACGCGTTGGCGGCGACGCAAGCGGGTGCGGTCATCGTGCACCCGGATTTTGCGGACCGTGTCCCACCTGGCACGGTCGCGATCAAGACGACTGACCCCTATTCAGCCTGGGCGCGGGTCGCCGGACTATTTCATCCGCCACCGCCGGCGCGCCCGGGTGTGCATCCTTCCGCAGTAGTGGCCGACGACGCGGTTCTGGATGCGTCGGCCGAGATCGGGCCGCTCGTGGTCATTGGCGCGGGTACCGTGATCGGGCCACGATGCCGGATCGGGGCTGGCGCAGTGATTGGGGATGCCGTGTCGATGGGGCCGGACTGCCGGGTCGGTCCGCTGGCGAGCATCAGCCACGCGATCCTTGGCGCCCGGGTCTATGTTTACCCCGGCGCGCGGATCGGCCAGGAGGGTTTTGGTTTCGCTACGACGTCCGCCGGTTTCCTGACGGTCCCGCAGCTTGGCCGGGTGCTACTAGAAGACGATGTGGAGGTGGGCGCCAATAGCACGGTCGATCGTGGGTCGGCGGCGGATACGGTGATCGGCGCCGGGTCACGTCTCGACAATTTGGTGCAGATTGGGCACAACGTGCAGATGGGGAGGTGCTGCGTCGTGGTGGCGCAAGCCGGGATTTCTGGTTCGACCGTCCTTGAGGACTTTGTGGTGATTGCGGCACAGGCCGGCTTGACCGGGCATCTCAGGATCGGGCAGAAGGCTCGGATCGGGGCGCAGGCTGGCGTGATGTCGGATGTTGGCTCCGGCTTGGATGTAATTGGCAGTCCGTCGCAACCATTTCGTGAGTTTTTCCGCGGTGTTGCTACCTTGCGCAAGTTGAGCCGCAAGCCGCACCGGTCAGATGATCGCGCGACTGGGGAACCAACCCGCGACGGCTTGGGTTAGACTAGAATGGACGGCGCACCCACCCTGCCCGATGTTGCACCCAAGCCTTCCCTGCAAGCGGCCCTGCCGCGGGCGGAGGTGCTTGACATCAAGCGGATCATGCATGCGATCCCGCATCGCTATCCGATGCTGATGATCGATAAGGTCGTCGACGTCGTGCCGAACCAGTCGGCGGTGGGCATCAAGAACGTTACGGTCAACGAGAACTTCTTTCAGGGCCATTTCCCCGATCATCCTGTGATGCCCGGTGTTCTCATTATCGAGAGCATGGCGCAGACCGCGGCCGTCCTAGTGGTGGAAACCCTCGGAGTGGATGCGGCCGGCAAGGTCGTGTACTTCATGACCATTGAAAACGCTAAGTTCCGGCGTCCGGTCGTACCCGGCGACACCCTGCGCATCCACGTCACCAAGGACCGCCACCGTGGCAACGTGTGGAAGTTCAGCGCCATTGCCCGGGTCGACGGCGTTTCGGTGGCCGAGGCGACCTATGCCGCTATGATCATGGATAAGTAGCCGCAACGCGCGGCAACAATCCTTGTATTGGCTGATCCGACTGGGTTTCATAGCCTATGCGGATTGGCTGTGGGTTCGGCCGGCCTCTATGAAAGTCGCTACATGACATCACTGCCCCGGAAACTCGGCGCTGTTGCGGCCATGCCGTCTGCCCCGGCCGTACACCCTACCGCGATCATCGAGCCTGGCGCGCAGTTGGGAGCGGGCGTGGAGGTCGGACCCTGGTGTCACGTCGGCCCTGGCGTGACGATCGGGGACGGTGCACGGCTGATCTCGCACGTGGTGGTCGACGGTGACACGCTGATCGGGGAGGGCGCTCTGCTCTATCCGTTCTGCACCGTAGGTCTGGCGCCACAGGATCTGAAGTATAGGGGCGAGGCGACTCGGTGTGAGATCGGCCCGCGCACGCAGATACGGGAACACTGTACTATCCATCGCGGAACTATCACAGGCAGCGGCATCACACGTGTGGGCGCCGATTGCCTGCTGATGGCAGTGGTGCATGTGGCGCATGATTGCGAGATCGGCGACGGCGTGGTGATTGCGAACAATGTGGTCATGGGTGGGCATGTCAGCATCGGCGCTGGCGCGGTGATTGGTGGGTCGGCGGCATTGCACCAATTCGTCCGGATTGGCCGGGGCGCGATGGTGGGCGGAGTATCGGGGGTCGAGGCCGACGTAATTCCGTTCGGCAGCGTGATCGGCAACCGTGCGCGTCTATCGGGCCTTAATGTGATCGGCCTTCGTCGCCGTGGGGCGGACCGCGCTGGGCTTCACACGTTACGGACCGCAGTGCGGGCTCTTTTCGGATCATTAGGCACGTTCAATGAGCGCCTAGGGGAGGTCCGGAGCACCTATGGCACCGATCCGATGGTTGCGGAGATTCTGGCCTTCATCGACGCTCCGAGCAAACGCGGTCTGATCCGCACGGCCGTCGCCGCGATGGAGGACGATACACCCTAGCCGGTAGCAGCAAGCTCGTCTTAATGGATAGCTGCGCTCACTGGCATGGCCTCGAACGGATCATCCGCCTGGATCGCGGAGATCTCGAGATGGCACGTACTCAGCGCGCCTTGGAGCGCCGCGAAAGTACGATCCAAGCGAAGGATAGAGGCCTCTTCTGCCAGCATCCGAAGGCACTGGATTAGACCATTGGACGTTCCTAGAACCTCATCGTCGCGCATAAACCCACCCTATTCCTAGATCAAATCTATGTGAACGCTACTTAAGCGAATTGGACCCTACGAGCGCAATGTTAAAAATTCGTTTTCCTAAATTTTTAATGCTGGATAATTATGTGCTGACGCTCGTTGCGGATATCGGCATCGTTGCGCGGGTCTGATTTACGATGACTCTGCCCACACTCGGTATCCTGGCCGGTGGCGGACCTTTTCCCGGCCGCGTAGCCTCCGCAGCCCTGGCCGCTGGACGGCGTGTATTCGTCGTGGCCTTACGAGGTTTTGCCGAAACCAGTGTGATTGGGCCATTTCCTCACGCCGTGATCCGGATGGGCGCAGCCGGTGAAATCCTCGCCCAACTTCGTGCCGCGGGCTGTACGGACCTCGTCCTGGTTGGCCCGGTTCGCCGGCCGTCCCTCATGGACCTGCGCCCCGACGCTGAGGGTGCGCGCATCATGGCCCGGATCGGCCGCGCAGCTTTTGCCGGGGATGACGGGCTGCTTGCGGCGATCGTGCGCGTCCTGGGTGAGGAGGGCTTTCGCGTGCTGGGCGCACACGAGGTGTTGACCGAAGCCGTGGGTCCGCGCGGCCAGATGAGCCGGATCGCGCCTGATGCTGCCGCCATGGCCGACATCGAACGGGGAGCGGCCGTCATGCGCGCTTTGGGAGGGGCTGACGTTGGCCAGGCATGTGTCGTGCAGCAGGGCGTCGTGCTGGCGGTCGAGGCGATCGAGGGCACCGATGCCATGCTGGCCCGCGCCGCCGGATTGGCACGCCCGGGACCCGGCGGAGTGCTGGTCAAACTCGTGAAATCCGGCCAGGACCGTCGCGCCGACTTGCCCACGATCGGCCCTGCCACCCTTCGCGCCGCCGCCAGCGCCGGATTGCGCGGCGTTGCCTTCGAGGCTGGAGGAACCTTGCTAACCGATCGGGCCGGCTGCATCTCCGAGGCGGACGCAGCCGGGCTTTTCCTGCTAGGCATCGAGGCCGCTCCATCAACACAAGACAGGAGATCAAACCCATGACCAACTCGCGCCTGCTGCATACGATGCTTCGCGTGAAGGATTTGGACGCCAGCGTCGCCTTCTACACGGGCCTGCTCGGCATGAAGGAGTTGCGCCGGAGCGAGGTGCCCGGCGGCCGTTACACGCTCTGCTTCGTCGGCTATGGCGATGAGAGCAGCACAAGCGTGCTCGAGCTGACCTATAACTGGGACCAGAAGGGTCCGTATGAGATCGGCTCCGCCTTCGGCCATCTCGCGGTCGGTATGCCGGATGTCTATGCCGCATGCGAAGCGCTGAAGCAGGGCGGCGCCAAGATCACCCGGGAGGCTGGTCCAGTGCAGCATGGCACGACCGTGATCGCCTTTGTCGAGGACCCCGACGGCTACAAGGTCGAGCTGGTTCAGCGCGCCTGACGCCAGACAACGCGCTCGCCCGCCTGACCCGGCGCACCATCCGCATTGGTGTGACCGGGCTGGCGCGGGCCGGAAAGACGGCGTTCCTGACCTCGACCACGGCGAATCTGCTGGCCCTGGGTGCTGGCCGTCCGGTGCTGCCCGGCCTGGCCCGGCGCCTAAAGGGCCGGTCGCTTCAGGTCGCGCTGGCGCCGTCGGGTGAGTCCGGCCTGCCGCGGTTCGATCACCAGCGCCATCTGGCGGCGCTCACGCAGGACCCTCCCGCCTGGCCGGAGCGCACGAGTGCCGCCTCAATGCTGGCGCTTGACGTGACGCTGGGACGCACGCGCCTGGGGATCAACCTGCCATCGCAGTTATTGCGGTTGGAGCTGCTGGATTATCCCGGCGAGTGGCTGCTCGACCTGCCGCTTTTGCGCACCTCGTTCGCCGATTGGTCCGCGGCCGTGCTGCGGCGCCTGGATACGCCAGCCATGGCTCCGCATGCGCGGGACTTCATGGCATTCAGCAGCGCCCTGCCGGCTGGTGCGTCTGCGGACGAGGCCTTGGCCGCGACCGGCCATCGCCTATACCGCGCCATGCTGCATCGCTTGCGGGATCAGGCTGGGCTGTCCCTGCTGCAGCCAGGCCGTTTTTTGATGCCGGCGCCTGGTCCAGAGCCGCCCTGGACACCGTTCTTTCCCAATCTGGGCACTGCCGGACTGCAAGCCCTGCTGGCCCGGCGCTATGACGCCTATGTCCAGGCGGTGCAGCACGACCTGAACGATCCCATGTTCGGCAACCTCGACCGGATCGTGGTGCTGGTGGATTTGCTGACGGCGCTGCACGCAGGAGCCGGCGCGTTCGCCGATGCGGCGGCGGCGGTTGCGGCGGCGGCGGGTGCGCTGCGGTGGCGGCGGTCCTGGGCCGAGACCGCTTGGGCGCTCGGCCATCTGCGTTGGCCACCCCGGGTCATATCCCGGGTCGCGTTCGCGGCGACCAAGGCCGATCACGTGGCGGACCGGCAACGCGGTAACCTGGCGGCCCTGCTGCGCAACGTCGCCTATTCGGGAAGCGACGGATTAGGCGGCGCGGAGGTCCGGACGACCTATTTGCCGCTGGCTGCGGTGCGATGCACGGAGGATTTCGTCTGGACGCTCGACGGCCGCCCGGTATCCGCCGTGCGCGGCCGTAGGATCGGCGATGACCGCCTGCTGCGGTCCTATCCGGGCGAAGTGCCGGACCGGCCGCCGGACGACGCGTTCTGGGCGTATCCGTTCCTGCAAGTGCCCGAATTCGAACCGCTGCGCCCACCCGATGCCGGCCGCGGCGGCGTGCCCGAACTGGGTCTGGACGCCCTGCTCGGCTTTTTGCTGGACGATTACCTATGAGATCCGAGCCTCGAATTGAGCTGGAGGACGAACCCGCGGCACGGCTGGAACCGCCGCTTCCCGTCGCCATTCCATCCGCCGAGGTTGGTCCTCCGTGGGGGACCAGCGCTTTGGCCTTGTCAGGCCTGGTTGTGCTGGTCCTGGGGTTGGCCGGGCTGTCAGTCGGGAACTTCGTGACGGATCAGTTCGCCCGGGCGGCTTGGCTGGGATGGACTACCCTGGGAGTTGCTGGTGCCGGGTTCGGCCTGATTGGTGCCGGTCTATGGCGGGAATTGCGGGCGTTGGTTGCATTGCGGCGGGTCGACAATCTGCGGGCAGGACTGGCCTCGGACGACGCTGAGCGGATTATGGTCGCTGCCCTATCGTGGGCCCACATGGTCCGTGGCGGGGTGGCGATCGAACCGGCATTGCGGGCCGTCAACGACCCCGACGCTGCCATTGCCCTTTTGCGCGCTGGGCCCACCCAAGCGTTGCGGGACGCGGCGGACCGTTTGGGCCGAGTTGCGGCGATGCAGGCCGTGGCCGGCGTCGCCGCCATTCCGTCCCCGGCGCTGGACGTGCTGTTCGTGGCTTGGCGCGGTGTCCGGCTTATCCGGCAAGTGGCGGCGCTCTATGGCGTGCGGCCCGGCCTATTGGGAACGCTTTCGCTGCTGCGGCGGACGGCTGTCGCAGCAACCCTGGTGGGCGCGGCCAACCTGGCTGGCAACACCGCCGCCCATGCTGTGCTGTCCAATCCGCTGCTGGCGCATGCCCTCGGCGACGCTGCCGCGGCTGGCATAGCGGCCAGGCGGCTGCTGGTGCTGGCCCGTGCGACTGCTGCGGCATGCGACCCGGTGCCGCCCGCCTGAGCGATCTCGTCTAGTCTCGGCTGGCGTCCAACGCAGCTTGCAGGATATAGGCGGCGGCCATTTGGTCGACCACGACCGCGCGTTTGCGCCGGGTCATGTCGGCCTCATCGACCAGGAAGCGGTTCACCGCCGCGGAAGACAGGCGTTCGTCCCACAACGCCGCCGGCAACTCGGCCGCATTGGACAGGGCGCGCGCCCAGTCCCGCACGGCCTGGGCAGCCGGGCCCATGGTGCCGTCCATCGAGAGCGGCCAGCCAATCACCAGGCCGCCCGCACCCTCCCGACGCGCAATCGCCACAAGCTCGGCCGCCACCTGCGCCAGCTTGCCACGCCGCAGGCTGCCATAAGGGCTGGCCAGCAACAGGCTTATGTCCGAAAGCGCTACGCCGATGACCTTGGCACCAGGGTCAAGGCCGATCAGCCGCCGGCCCGCATGCAATTGCGCTCGTAGATCCGTCATGTTGAACAGTGGCATGTCGCTCGGTATGGTCCCGCGCTCTGGCAGCCCGGCGCTGGCTGTCCCACAATGCTAGCATAGGGTTCTCCATCCATGTCGCTCGATCCCGCGACCGTCCGGCGTGTCGCCCGGCTCGCCCGTATCCATGTCGATGACGCCGAAGCGGAGCAGCTTGCTGGCGAGCTGAACGGCATCCTTGGCTGGATCGAGCAGTTGAACGAAGTCGATGTGGAGGGGGTCGACCCATTGACCGGCGCCGCGCAGATGGCGATGCGGCTGCGCACCGACGAAGTGACCGATGGCGGCATTCGAGACCGGGTGCTGGGCAATGCGCCCGACCGGGAGGGTGCGTTCTATTCTGTGCCGAAGGTGGTCGAGTGATGCTGAATGATCTCTCATTGGGCGAGGCGCGGGACGGGCTGCGCCGGCGTGACTTCACGGCCCAGGAGCTTACCGAAGCACACCTCGACGCCGTGGCGGCCCTGAACCCGCGGCTGAACGCCTTCATTACCGTGTCGGCCGACGAGGCGCGTGCGCAGGCGGCTGCGGCGGATGTAAAGCTGGCGGCGGGGGATCGCGGTCCGTTGTTAGGGCTGCCGCTGGGGATCAAGGACCTGTTCTGCACCGAGGGCGTGCGCACTACTGCCGGCAGCCGTATCCTGGAGCCGTTCATCCCGGCGTATGAGAGCACAGTCACGGCGAACCTGCTGCGGGATGGCGCGGTGTTCCTGGGCAAGGCCAACCTCGACGAGTTCGCGATGGGGTCGTCGAATATGACCTCGGCCTTTGGCCCCGTGCAGAACCCGTGGACCCGGGCCGACGGCGCCGCGTTGGTGCCGGGTGGCTCGTCTGGCGGGTCCTGCGCGGCAGTCGCTGCACGGATGGCGTTGGGGGCGACGGCGACCGACACGGGCGGATCGATCCGGCAGCCTGCATCGTTCTGCGGCATTGTCGGGGTGAAGCCGACCTATGGACGTTGTTCCCGTTGGGGGATCGTCGCTTTCGCCTCCTCGCTGGACCAGGCCGGGCCAGTGGCGCGGACCGTGGAGGACTGCGCGATCCTGCTGGGCAGCATGGCCGGTTTTGATCCCAAGGACAGCACCTCCGCAGATCGGCCGGTGCCGGATTTCGCGGCCGCCTGTCGCCGCGGCGTGCGGGGCCTGCGGATCGGCGTGCCGCGGGAGTATCGCAGCGACAGCATGCCGGCCGAGATCGAGGCGATGTGGCAGCAGGGACTGGCCTGGCTCCGGGACGCCGGGGCGGAGATCGTGGACGTGTCGCTCCCGCACACCAAATATGGCTTGGCGACCTACTACATCGTGGCGCCGGCTGAGGCCTCCAGCAATCTGGCGCGCTATGACGGCGTGCGTTTTGGGCGGCGGGTGGACGGCGACGACCTGACGCAGATGTACGAACGCACCCGGGCCGACGGGTTCGGCGCGGAGGTGAGGCGACGGATTATGATCGGGACCTATGTCCTTTCGGCCGGGTACTACGACGCATATTACCTGCGGGCGCAAAAAGTTCGCGCGCTGATTCTGCGGGACTTCACCGATGCCTATGCCCAGGTGGACGCGCTGCTCACCCCAACAACGCCATCGGCGGCATTCGCCCAGGGCGACAAGATGAACGACCCGGTGGCGATGTATCTGAACGACGTCTTTACCGTGCCGGCCAGCATGGCGGGGGTGCCGGGCCTGTCCGTGCCGGCTGGGTTGGATGGGCAGGGGCTGCCGCTGGGCCTGCAGGTCCTCGGCCGTCCATTCGACGAGGAAACGGTGTTCGCGGTGGGCGCTGCGCTGGAACGCGCGGCCGGTTTCCAGCATCTGCCGGCGATCCGGGCAGGGGTGCCAGCATGACCTACGTGATCGAGGGCCGGGACGGCCCGTGGGAGCTGGTAATTGGGCTGGAGGTGCACGCGCAGGTCATTAGCCGATCCAAGCTGTTCAGCGGCGCCGCAACCGAGTTCGGTGCGGAACCGAACACCCAGGTCAGCTTCGTCGATGCGGCGTTCCCCGGCATGCTGCCGGTGATCAACCAGGAATGCGTGGCGCAAGCTGTGCGCACCGGGCTGGGACTCGGCGCCCAGATCAACCTGGTCAGCCGGTTCGATCGCAAGAACTACTTCTATGCCGACCTACCCGCCGGCTACCAGATCAGCCAATACGCGCACCCCGTGGTGGGCGCCGGCAGCGTCGAGATCGAACTTGCCGACGGCAGCACGAAGCGCATCGGCGTGACCCGGCTGCACCTGGAACAGGACGCCGGCAAGTCGTTGCACGACCAGCATCCGACCAAGAGCCTTATCGACCTGAACCGGTCCGGCGTCGCGCTGATGGAAATTGTGAGCGAGCCCGACCTGCGCACCCCCGAAGAGGCCGGCGCCTACTTGCGGAAGCTGCGGACGATCCTGCGCTACCTCGGCACCTGCGACGGCAACATGGAGGAAGGGTCGATGCGCGCGGACGTGAACGTCTCCGTCCGCAAGCACGGCGAACCGTTCCGGACACGGTGCGAGGTGAAAAACGTGAACTCCGTCCGCTTCGTCATGCAGGCGATCGAGGCCGAGGCGGCGCGTCAGGTGGATGTTTGGGAAAGCGGCGGCACCGTCGAGCAGGAGACCCGGCTGTTCGATCCGGCCCGCGGTGAGACCCGCAGCATGCGGAGCAAGGAGGACGCGCACGACTATCGCTATTTCCCCGACCCGGACTTGCTGCCGCTGGTGCTGGACGAGGCCTGGGTGGCGGGCCTGCGTGATGGCTTGCCGGAGCTGCCCGATGCGAAGCGCGCGCGCTTCGTAAAGGAGCATGGCTTGCCAGCCTATGATGCAGCGGTGCTGGTGGCGGATCAGGAGACGGCGGTGTTCTTTGAGACCGTCGCTGCCGGGCGGGACGCGAAGCTGGCGGCGAATTGGATGATGGGTGATTTTTTTGCCGCGCTCAATCGTACGGGGCGCAGCATTGGCGATAGCCCGGTGTCCGCCGCTGCACTGGGTCAACTGCTGGATTTGCTGGCGGACCGGACCATCAACGGCCGTATTGCGAAAGAGGTGTTCGAGGCGATGGTGGACACCGATCAGCCCCCGGCGAGCATCGTCGAGAGCAAGGGCTTGCGTCAGGTGACCGACACCGGGGCAATCGAGCAGGCGGTCGCAAGCGTGCTGGCCGCGAACCCGGACAAGCTCGCGGAGTACAAGGCGGGGAA
>JAABUT010004985.1_pt1 | contig 10173 bp, 8 predicted proteins | sample 5559281 | NCBI WGS metagenome assembly JAABUT01 (sample SAMN10711880, study PRJNA513359) | rock metagenome | isolation source: Antarctica rocks | place: Antarctica: Victoria Land, Ricker Hills nord | collected 2016-01-04 | reverse complement strand
CATGCCATGGAAGACTGGCTGACCTGCCACAACACCTCCCCGATCACTGGTCAAGAGCTTCAGAACTTGCGCCTAATTGGCAATGTTGCCATCAGATGTGCTATCAGGGATCAAGTCCTGACGCCACAACTGTCACAATGACAAACATGCTGATGCGCTGAACAGCTGCGCTTGCTAGTCACGGTTTGGTTGGCACGCTGCAAGACCGAAGTCTTGGTGCTAAGCCTAGTTGTGGATGCTTATGACATGGGCAGCATGCATAGCTGATGTAACCACCCCAGTGGCAGTTTGCAGCGACTGCTCTGAGTGTGTGCCGCCCATCAACAGCTTGTGCAAACAGCTAATGAAGCCCTGCACTCGTCCACTCAATGCTTTTCCCGCAAAGCTTGCTGGAGTGATGCAAGTTGCTTAGGTCACCTTGACAAACAGCAAGGCTATCTCTGCTCTTCCTGCCGGCAATAAAGCGCCTTATTGCACCACATGCATTTGATGGATGAACTATGCCGATGGACTGGCAACCAGCGAGATTACTAACCATAAGTAATGGTGCCTGTGGCTGCACATCAGCTGCAGCAGACAATGCATCGAAATCAGAGGAGCCTTGGACATTGTGTGTGGGCAGCAGCAGCGTTGGTCGCAGCAGCGTGGGCAGCAGCGTGGTCTAACAAGTGTGCAGCAGCGTGTGCAGCAGCGTGGTCTAACAAGTGACCCTTAAATTGAATATACAAAAGACAGTGCTGGTCTATACTTAAATCAGGTCCTTCTTGCAGCTGTTTTGAATTGCTTCCTTGTATAATAAGTGCGCTGACCCACAGATCGCTTCTTGGCGCCAATCTTATCTGATAGCCAGCTGTACTTAGGCTCATTGGCTGCACTTGTGACTTGAGCAGGACTCACGTCGTTGGCGATGTCAAAGTCAGCAGCAATTCCAGGGTAAACAATTTCCAAACAGTTGCACTAACAAAGCTTCAGCCCAACGCAACAAGGGCATCCTGCTAGCGTTTGCCGTGAGGTCCGAGAGAAAGCCTGAGCCTGCCAGCTGTGCACCTTGCCCTTTGGACACTCTTGGCAACGCCACCAAATGAGTTTGTTGCTGGGTAATGTTGTATTGTCAGGAAGATTTCCATCCTGTCTGTTTCTCTCATAGTCCCATTGCTCCAGCAAAGCATGCTTTGCAGCTGCAAGAGTAGGGTGCTTCTGCCTAATGCCATCTGCTTTCCTGCCACCATTTGCTTTTGCGCACTTAGGGCATCCAGTTTTGTCCTGCACCTTACCTGCCACTGTAGTCTGCCATTCATACAAGCAAACACTGCATTTCCAGTGGGCTCTCATGTGGCTCAAGACAGTCACTTGGTCTGCAGATATTGGGTGATTCTTCTTGGCATCCCACAACAGCGTAACTGCCGGTGCCCTTGTGGCAAGCATGTTATGCTGGCAAACGGCTCTGCCTGAGCAGAAAGGACAGCCGGACCCGTATGTCCTGCTGTTGACACTAGCCTCTCAGATGTGAGGAAGGCCTTCTGGACATTGATCACATGACCTCCATCTCTTGCACCTGCTGCCAGGCCTGATGACAGTGTTGCCAAAATGTCTGTTGAGACTTCCATGCCACTGTCCCTGCAGCTCTGTCGGAAGCAAGCTGATGTTTGGCTCAACTTCATCAGGCTGCTGCTTTTGCTGATATTTTATCCTGTCGGGACTGCCAATGATGCCAGAGGCATGCCCTGCGAACCAGATTCAGAGCAGACGCTTGAGCACGTGATTATGTGTGAGCTGGCTAGCCAACACACCTGTGTAGATCGTCAAGCGCTGCTGAGAACAGGCGGTCGCATGCGTGTTCCCGTGTTTAAACTGAATGACACCTTGGGTTTCGTGTCTATGGCTGCTCAGCCGCCAGGTCTGGGAACTGCTGTCGAATAGCAGTCAAGAACTGCCACGCCACTTCTGTTTATGCTGCAGGAAATATTGTGGCACACCTGATTTGTCGAGCGTTGAGAGATAGCGTGGCTTCCATACCATTTGATTTCAGCAAGGTCTCTCTGCATACGGGATCCGACGCTTTGTATGGTACAAGTGTGCGAGCAGACAGCAGGTAAATTTGTTGGGCTTTCCGAAATCGATCACGCAGGTGTGGATATTGCGGCATGGTCCAAATTACACTAGGTCTGGGCAAGAATACGAAACGGCCATATGTCCCCGACCATCGTTTTCTATGGCGATCGGTCGTGAGCATGCGCATCCAGGCGAGATAGCTGCTCCCGGCCGTGGCCGCAAACATGAGATCCAGAAGTCTGAGCGTTGTGCTGGGTGCACTGTTCCTGCTCAGCTCAGGGTGTCAAGCAGGTATACCGATGCAAAGCGGGGCAAAGTATTAGGTAGCAAAACATGCCACTGATAAAAAGGTTCTGCACGTTCTCGGTGTCAATATGCATGCTGCCCGGGGGAAGGCTTGCAAGGCATCGCTTTGCCGTGTTGCCCTTGAGACCAGGAATTGCACCCGTATCTCCGACACAGCGCTTTTTTTCCGCAAAATGACGTTCAAATTGTTGCCGGTGTGACAGACGTGATCACGACATGTTGTATTTCTCACCCCGGCCCGTTTGGGTATGAGCAGGAACAAGCAAGCTGAAATATATGGAACAGCAAGAGTTGAATGTGATTGCTGCAGTGCTTAGTCAAGGCTCCGCTCGGCAGCTACTTGCCAGCTGCAGCGCAGAATGGGGAGTCTGTGGAGGCCTCAAATCCTCGGCAGGCAGCAGTGACAACCCTCTTTTGTGCTGCTCTAGTGGCTTTGGATGCGCAAGGAACAGTGCTAACTACTGGCAATGCCTACCTGGAGCACCTGCAGTTGCAGTGTATGTTGCACCTACTTCACCGCCCCCTTCACCGCCTTCCTCACCTCCAGCGCCATCCTCACCATCCCCACCCCCTCCTCCACCTGTAGCTACCACAGCAGGTAGGTCACTTGGTCATCAAACCAAGCCCTTTTCCTGGGCAACTGCATACATCCATCCTGGCAGCCTGATGACCTTGACACCATGCTACTGCTTTTCCCATGTGAGTCTGCCAATCCTGAGTGTGAGTCTGCCAATCTTGAGCATCAAGCGGCCACTCACAGGCAAACTCAAGCCATGCATCATGCATGTCTTCATACACTTTGTGTTTTAGGGTTCAGGGTCTAGGCTTGTCAAAGCCTGAAGGAGTAAGTCTTTCTTATAGTCCTGTTCTTTTTTGGGCTGCGTAAGAAACAATGGCGTGTGACATGGCTGCAGCTGACAATTGCTCAGTGCCTTTGGGCAATTGGGCCCAATGTGGCGGCAAGAGCAACTGCTACCCTGAGATGACCTGCACAGACAACCCATGGTGAGAGACCTCCGTACCTGCACTTTGTAATTGGCCTGTCACTGTGGGTATTGCTAGGAAAACCTTGTAACGCTTGCTTTGATGTAAGGTTGCAGCCATTTCCTTCAATGATGTGGATTGCTACCCAGTGAGCATTCAGCTATGTGAGGCTGCTGCTGATCATCATGCAGACCTGCAGCTCTTTGTGCCATGTGCGACACACACACAAACACTGTATTTCACACGTTTGCTCAATATAACTTTGCTATGCCAGTGAGTCAAGCTGTGCTGACATGCACAATGTGATTGTGCCAACAGGTCCCATGGGTGTTGTGATACAGACTACAGCTGTTCAAGGGCCAGCGAATGGTGAGCTTCTCATCCAGTGTCATAGTTGCAGAACAATGTCAGGCTTCTTCAGTCTGACTGTCTGATGAATCACACAGCCCTTGTTCTGCCTGCACCTTCAGCATCTTACAGATGCGCCCTGCAGTGAAATCAGTGTTGTGCATGTGTCAGAATGTGCCTCTGACTACTTGGCTGCGCCTGTCTTTACCACGCTCCTGATGAATTCCAAAAATAGTGTAGCTGAACTGGTCATGCATGCCTTTGGCTTTCATGCCTGGGCATGTCATGATCTGCAGGAGCATTGTGCCTTCTGAGCTATACCCTGTGCATGAACACATTCTTGCTTTGGAGGAACAGGTTCTGATCAAGTTTGTGCTGATCAGGTTTTGGCAGTGTATCCCCACAGCAGATCTTGAAGACGGAAGCCCCACAATTGCACCTCTGGTAGACTGAGACTGTCATTGGCAACATCAACACTCCAGGTAGGAGGCATTTGGCCTAGCAAAACTTACAAGCATAACTCTTGGACACTGTTGTGATGCACGTGTCATATATGCACGTGCTATATAGAGCACATGTCAAGCATTGATATGCAGTGCTTCAGAAGTGGGAGTATTATTTGCAAGCACATGCAGCGTTTTGATGTGAGGCCATAGCAAGCAATGTTTGACATTGTTGCAGCTCTACACTGTGTTGACAACTGTGAAACGTCCATGAAGATGCCATATTGCCTGCACCAGAACAAATCATGAAGTACATGTGTACAGCAGCTTACCACCATCAAATTCCCGTTCGGCTAGGTCTTAGCTGCGTGATGCTGACTTTGAAGGCTCCTGTCATGATGGCTGCAGGGCGTAAAAGTTACTTGTCTCTCTACTACTTCCACAAACCTCTCTCTTTGTTACTGCAAAGCCTGCATGTATCTAGTGCAGTATGTACATATATAAATTTCTTCACTTTTGCGCAAGGTTACATGGTATCCTGTAAGGCTTTCTCCCATTATGTATCCACCCAGCTTTGTGTGTAGCTGTCAAGTCATGACTTGCATATGTCACTGAAAGGTGTCCACCTTTGTTGCTGTACAGTTGTGGAGACAATGGAGGTGTCAAAGGAAATTGTGGAGACGATGATACTCATGTACTGTCAGATAAGTCAATGCAAGAGAGAGTAGCATTTTGGCTTCAACTATTATCAAGTTTTAGTAAGTTGTTCTGACAGTCTCACCTATACAGATGACATCAGCTGCTATGACAGATAAATGCAAGATTACCGCAGTACCAAGCTTTTCTTTGAACAATCAAGACAATGGGATGCCTTCCACAGCTGATTAGCCGTCTTGTCCAGTAACCATGCGCATGTAAATTGTAAAGTCTTGGAGGTGAATACGGGCTCTGCACTTCTCAAGATGACAACTGGCGGTACCGGGTACATGTTTTGATGTTACCAGCTTGAGCAGCTGGCTGCAGCGGCGCTGCAGGATTGCCGGTGATAGGTCACAAATCTATGGCTGCAGCAGGCAGATTTGTTTGGCAACATTGTTGAAATCATTTTAGGGTTTCAGGGGCATTTCAAACTTGGGCTAATGTTGAGCCCCTCAGCCTCGGCTGCTGCCTCTGCAGGCTATTCTTATGATGGCCCAAGGGCATATCCTTTGCTCTGCTGTGTATCTTTCTCCTTACAGCAAAGCCTGCAATTACATGATGCAGCACAGATTTTGTCACTTGCAGGCATAAGCACACATGATTTTGTACGTTTCTCTAACGTTGCAACTTCACCCAGTTGTGTCTGTAGCTTATGTCCCACTGATGTCATTGAATTGTGTGTGTCTCTGCTGCCAATCGCCACAGAGCCATTGAGACTCTGATGGAGGATGTTTCAAAGAATGACAATGATGAATTTGTAAGTCACTGCGAGAGGAGGACAAACAGCAATCAGGCTTCAAAACTTTTTCAAAGTCTTGTAGTAATTTGTCCTGACAGTCTCAGCTGGGCAAATGACACTAGCAGCTAGTGTCACCTGCTGCTGTAGATGAACACAAACATAGTACCAAGCCTGTTCTTGAACTATCAAGGCAATGTGCAAAAAGCTCATACGCTGTGTTATTGATCAGACACCACACATGCGCAAATGCTGTTAGAAGTGATCATGATGTCACATGATGTTTTGAGGATGTCAACTTGAACAGCCTTGGTGAACGCAACCATGTTGTGTTGTCTATTGTGCGATAGCCTTGCTAACGTACATCTACATAAGCATCATGTATATGCATCACTGTGAATTACTGCAGCCAGCCTTGATAGCACAATGTTGTTGTGTCTATACATACAGCCTTGCCTGCATGCACATCTACATTTGCAATGCACAAGTACTTCTATGAGTTGTGAATGCACTTCAAAATCCACACCGACGAAGCAGTCTGAAAGCATGATGCAAGAGCAGCGTCTTGTGCGTAATAACAAAGAGGTGAGGGGACATCATCGCAGCTGGCAAGTCTGTCTGTGCAAGCGCACATAGCAAATGATGAACTTGAAGCGACAAAGTTGATGGTTCTGAATCATGTCCAAAGTTTGTCATAGAAGCAAATTCTTTAAAGGAAGGTACCAGACCCCGTAAACCCAAGGTATGACTGTGGATCTTCAGAATGTGGATAGGGCCCTGCATTGTGCTTGGTGGATTGGCCAATGGATCCTCTGGCAAGTTCTGCTGCCTAACACGAACGGTGCAACAGTGTCACATGTGTTGACGCTGGAGCTGCAATGTTGTCGGATCCGGATCTGCAGATATCAGTATTTTGTAAATTTAGTGTCACTGCTGATGAGTATGCCTTCATGTATATAGACCTGGTGCATAGTGCCCTTTCAAAATGACGACAGCCTAAGCAAGTGTACTCACAACAGCATCCTGATGAGAACTTGACTGCGTGCACAACAAGCAAGTGCACGACCGCTGCTATCAGCATTGGCTTTGGTACCAGCTGCGCTGTAAAGTCTGCATTCCTACTTTGCACTGGCATGTCCCTTCTTCACATGTCACAACCAGCATGCACTCTACAAACGCATGTGGCTTGACCACCGCTGTCACAGAGTGTTCAGACAGTTTGGCAGCAAAGCTTTTGCAGGACCAAACTGCACTCTTCACGGGGACAACCCAAACCTGTCAATGTGGCATATTATATTCTAAGGAGCCACCTCAGTCACTGCTGTTGGATCACTAGAGCTGAGAGAGTCGCTTTAGGCACCTCCAGTTGAGTCACGGTGAACAATATCAGGAGCCACCTCAAGCACTGCTCAAATTTGATTCTTGACGGCCTTGTGCAGCTCTGCTTGTAAACATGTGGCTCAGAAGCCCTGTCGGCCCAAACATGAAACACAAGATGATGGAGTGTGCTGTGACCACCTGCTTTCTGAGCCCATCTAGATACACGTGCCTGCACACATGCACAGACACGCACGTCTTGCATAGGGAAGATGCACAGGACATAAAGAATTTTGCCAATGTTATCAAAAAGTTTCAAGAAAACCTGCGTAAAACAGATGTAGAAATTCAAATTTGTGTGCGCTCTGAACAATGAATGAACGAATCGACTAACATTGTTACGCTGAACCAACCTTCCTGTTCATCATATATGTGTCTGGTGATGCCATCAATGCTACACAAAGCTTTCCATGATACAACTTACTATGACAAAGCTTTCCATGACGCAGCTTACTATGACACGGCTTGCAAGGGACAACTTACCAGTTCTGAGGCTGGCGGTGCCCTTGAAGTTAAACACAGCCTTCAATGCCACTACTTTCATGATACAGCTTTCTACGACACAGCTGTCTATGACACAGCTTTACTATGATGCAGCCTTTTGTGACACACCTTAACACGACACATCATCTATGACACAGCATACTACGCCATAGCTTTTCAACGACATGCTTGTTATGACACAGCTTGCTTTGACACAGCTTTTTATGACGCAGCATTTTTTCACACAGCTTTCTATGTCACATCTTGTTATGATACAGGCCACCATAACATGGCTTACCTAGCAACGCATAGGTCCAGAAGAAGAAGGTGGGTCCATGTCAGGGCAGTAACCTTGGGACACTGGAAGAGAGCAGCAAATGCAGTCACCTGCAATTTTCAAAATGTGCTGAGGTGACTGATGCTGGTTTGATCTGCATGAGTCACCTCAGCCTGGCCTGACATGCTGTGCCAAAACATGAGCGTGTTACTGAGCGTGTTACAGACGTAAGCGTTGGGCTGTGGTCTACAAATGTCTGAACCTGCAGGCTTGAATGCAGTGCATGTTTCAGCGGCTGACAACAAGGGTTTAGGGTTTACCTAAACCCTAAAAAGGGTTGCTCCAGACAGGGCCCTTCACATTGGCTGCGTTTAGTAAGGCACTGCTGAGGGCTCCCCAGATGTTGCTTACAAGCGCATCAGAGCCACAAACAACAAGTGCTGCCTATGTTGATGTAATCATGCAATCATGCAATCAACACAGGCAGCACTCAGCCTATGTTAATTGCATGGGCAAGCTCACGTATGATGGTGTGGGTCAAAAGAGAGCTCAAATCCCATGAGCAAGCAAGGACAAGGTAACAATTGGGTCCTGAAAATAAGGAGAAAAGCAGTAACAGGAACAGTGTAAATTGCTGAGTTTGTGACGGAGTTAGCTGTCAAGGTCTAACTTGTTGTTCAGCTAAGTTTTTGGTGCCTGGAAAATGCTGATAGGCACCTGAAAGATAGCCTAAGATAGCCTGAAAGGTTTTGCCTGAGAGGTGTTGCCTGAAAGGAGTTGCCTAAAACTATTGATGAGTATTTGAAAGATAGCCTGAAAGTTGTTGACTAAAAGAGCTCCAAATGCATTCCCAGGGACCTTCAGACCCCAAACACAGCCCCAGGAACCATCAGACACTCAAACAGCAAGCGCAGTCTATACTGATGCAATCGAAGCTCATGCATTGTGGTGTGCTAGCAGAAGCTCAGTATCTAACCTGTTGATCAGCTAGGCACTGCCTGAAGGCTCCCCAAACACTGCCCAACAGACCTTCAGAGCCCCAGGCAGCAAGCGCTGCAAGATACAGTAAGCTGCTCACTGTGTAGAAGAGAGGTGAAGACACCACAGACTTCGTCTGCACAAACAGGCAACCCGTCTGCACATAGTATCAAACACATGCTTTGAATCACACTTTACCAGCTGTGATGCACTACTCAGCTTCAAAATGGCTAGAGGGCGGTTCCCAAGTGGGCTTGTTCAGGCTATAGTTGATGAAGACAGCATGATGAGAGCCAATGCCTGCATGATGTGAATGCATTGAAAAGGCGCCTTGTAGAACATGTCTGCACACCAACTACTTGCAGGTTACTGTCTGTGAGACAGTGTCAAATTGAAGCATGTTTTGTTTGTTGCATTGCTGCATGACACATATGTGGACCACAACAGTGTGAATCAATGATGGTGCTTGTGGTGCAGCAGGATTGCTCAAGGCAAGCACCTGTGTGAAGACGCGACTGACTTGTATCAGTCTAGCTACTTGCATCCAGAGAATCAGACATGTCAACAATGTGCAAAGACATTGGCTAATACATAAACAGCATTCATAGATGAGACATGATAGCAAGTATGGGCTCACTAGAGCAGCAGCAGCGAGAGCATGTTGTCACTTGTGTGCTGAGGGACATGACGTAACAATGGCAGTTGCAATGATGTGACAAATGCAAGCAGAGGGCTGGACCTGCTAGTTGATCACACGCACCAGCTGCGTTTTGGGAAAGGCAATCATCAGCCCATAGACCGGCATGACTGCAAGAGTCACCGTGTTGAATACTAGCTCTGGGGTGAATGCTGTGAATGCTGTACTGACTACTCTCTGCCTGCCTGCAGACATGACCTTTGTGCTTGGTGGTGAGAGGGTGAGCTGTAAGCGAAAGTGGCAAGCTCAGCTGGCAGCATTCATATGTCCGGAGAACCTTGCGATCTCCAAAAGTCTTACCTAGTCTTGTGTTCGTTGTCTGGCGTGTCTGCAACGCACAGCGAGGACTCCAGGCATGCAGTGCAGTATGTACACTGCGCTGTGAAAGCCTCACTCCGAACAGATGATTGGAAACACAAACAACCCGCATCACTTGTTTGAACGGAATGCTTCTTCGATCAAGGTTGGATCATGACGCAGGGTGCACCAGGCACGTTGACCGAAGCGTGTGCACGCCTGTCATCACATGCACCTAGCTCTGCTCTTAGGCCCGGGGGGGCCTCACGGTTTGCTATGCGACCGCTGACTCACTTTCTGCGCGTATAGATTGTTACCGAGTGACCATGTGTCCGCGCGACAATGTGGCAGCACTCTTACACCGGTATGGCAAGCTGCTTGTTACGGTGCTGTAAATGTCTCCCCTGGCACGGTGTTATAACACGGTGTAATTATTCAGAGTATCTTCATCCTATCTTACTTAGCAGTCAAGACTGCGTCAAGCGGCTTGTCACAA
>JAABUT010004984.1_pt1 | contig 10175 bp, 3 predicted proteins | sample 5559281 | NCBI WGS metagenome assembly JAABUT01 (sample SAMN10711880, study PRJNA513359) | rock metagenome | isolation source: Antarctica rocks | place: Antarctica: Victoria Land, Ricker Hills nord | collected 2016-01-04 | reverse complement strand
CGCTGGCGCAAGGCCCTGTTCGCCGCCATGCTGCTCAACGCCAACCGCCCCGCCGCCTACTACGGCCTGCCAGCCGCCCAAGTGGTGGAAATCGGACTGGAAGTGGAAATCTAGCTACGGCAAGCCGAGACCGCCCGCGCCCGACGCGGGATTATCGCCTGCGAGCGTTGCCGGTGCCCTCCAGGCTCACCGGTAGGCGCGCGGTTCGACATGGAAGCGGATATCCCGGGTGGCGAGCCGCGTGACGAATTCCGGAAAGAATGGGGAGATCAGCGATAGCAAATAGAGCGGCAAGGGAAAGCCGACTACCGGTTTGTTCCGTGCAACGCCAGCAGCGATCAGACGGGCGGCCTTCTCGGCGCTGATCTTCAGAGGATGGTTGCCGATATGAGTATCGGTCATTCCGCTGGTGACATAGCCCGGGCAAGCGACTGTAACGCAGACATTCTCCATCGTCACTGCGGCACGCAGCGCGCGGCCATAGGACAGGAGCCCCGCCTTGCTGGCGCTGTAGGCGGGTGCGTCGGGCAATGGCGACAGGGCTGCGAGCGAGCTGACCAGCACGATATGTCCCCGTCCGCGGCTGCGCATCGCCGGCAGCACGGCATGCAGCGTATCGAGCGCGCCCAGCAGATTGATCTCGATCACCTGCCGGGCCATTTCGGCGTCCTCGATCGCCCCATCGGCACGCCGCCCATCCAGCACGCCGGCATTGGCGATCAGCAGATCAATCGGGTGGTCGCGATCGAAATGCCCCAGGAACGCCGAAAGTGAAGTGCGGTCGCGCAGGTCGAGCAGCCCTTTTTCGGCCATCGCGCCCGCGCTCCGCACCTCGCCGGCAACCGCCTCAAGCCGCTTAGGGTCGCGCCCGATCAGCCCAAGGGTGACACCGGGCCTGGCATAGTATTTGGCGAGCGCAGCTCCGATCCCGCTCGAAGCGCCAGTGATGACGATATTCCTGAATTCCACGCGGGGCCCCTCGAAACCAGCCCTAGGACTTGATCCTGGCCATCATCAGCTTGGATACCATGCCTAACGAAACGCCCTCGCCCTCAAGCCTTGTCAGCTCTTCCCGCGTTGCTGCGACCGCACCTTCGATGTCCTCGCGCCTATGCTCGGACGAGATGAAGAAGCGGAGCCGCGCCGACTGCTCGGGCACACCGGGCGGTATGATGGGAAAAGCGTTATAGCCGCGCTCCAGCAGCCGCTCGGCCAGCAGGATGGTGCGAAGTGAGTCGCCGAGAATGACCGGCGTCACCGCATAGCCCCAGCTTGTCCCGACATTGAGCCCGGCCTCACGCGCCTTACGCAGGAAGAGCTGGCCGTTGGCCTGCAACCGGGCCACGCGCTCCGGCTCACGCCGCATCAGCTCGATAGCGGTCAAGGCCGCTACCGCCGCAGGGGCGGGCAATCCGACGCTATAGACCATGCCGGGTGCAGCGAGCTTCAGGTAATCCACCAGCACGCGGCTGCCGGCCACGTAGCCACCGCAGCTGACCAGGGCTTTGGACAATGTACCCAGCCACATGTCGATCCGCTTAGGATCGACGCCTGCCATCTCGAAAATGCCTTTGCCAGTTTTGCCAAGGACGCCCAGGGCATGGGCGTCATCAACCATCAGCCAGCAATCGAATTGCTCTTTGATATCAACCAGGCGCGGGAGATCCGGTCCGTCTCCGTCCATGGAATAGAGCCCCTCCGACACGATCAGCACGCGCTCGAAGCGGTCGCGGGTCGCGGCGAGGATTTCGCCGAGCGCGTTCATGTCGTTATGCGGAAAGGCCCGCCGCGTTGCCCCGCAGAGCTGTGCGCCGACGACGACGCAGTTATGAATCAACGCGTCGTGCAGGATGAGGTCTTTCGGCCCCAGCAAAGCAGCGATGGTCGAAATTGCCGTGGCGTGGCCACTGACGAAGACAAGCGAGTCCTCGGCTTCGTAGATGTCGGCGATAGCCTGCTCGAGGTCGCGGTGGAAGCCGCGCTCGCCCGCCGTGATCCGGCTGGCGGACACGCTGGTGCCCCAGGTCGCTGCCGCTTCGGCCACAGCCCCAGTGATGTCCGGATGCCCGTTGAAACCGAGGTAATCATAGGAGGCGAAATTCACCACCGGCTTGCCGTTTATGACGCTGCGCGCCCCGGCCCGGACGTCGTGGGCACGATAGAATGGAAAACCGATCTTCAGGCTATCAGCCAGCGCGCGCTGTGTTCTCATTTCCCGATAGGCGGGCAGGCTTTCAAAAGACGTGTCATGTCGGCTGACGCGGGCGACCGCCTCGATGCGCGGCAGCCTGCCGCCGAGCGGCGCCTTGCGCATGGTTTCCAGCAAGGCCGCCTTGACGCCTCGGCTCAACCGGCCACGATTAGGCTCGTCGGTCATAGCAAAGCCACCGCGGCCTGGCGCTCCTCAATCGCGTCGGTGACGGCCAGCACCTCGGTCGCATCAACATCGCCGCCCCCGTGCAGCATGATCAGCCGCCTTTCGGCCTCGTCCGCCGGCCGGGATGCGCCACCGTCTCCCAGCCCCGCGATGAGCCGGGACGCGAGATCATTCACGTTGATGCCGGAGCTGATGGCGACGATGGGCAACTCGACGCCGAACCGCTTTTCGATGCTCATCCGCAGCTCGAGGCTCATCAGGCTATCCATCCCAAGCTCATCGAGCGGCCGTATGGCGTCGACCTCCTCCACCGAAAGCCTCAGGATATGTGCCACCTCCGATGCGACCAGCCCCGCGACGGCACCCCGCGCCTCGCTCTCGTTCTTGCCCGCGATCAGCATGGCAAGGTTGATGCTGGCCTCTCGATCGGTGCCTCCGGCCGCGGCGAAGAGTTGGGCAAAACCGGGAGTCTTCAGCAATTTCAACCCCTCGAAAGCCGTATCCGGACGGAACACGGCGCAATAGATGGTGGGCGGATACGCCGAGGGCCGGACCAACAAGATGTCTAGACAGGACAGAGCCTCCGCGACGGGCATGGCGACGAAACCGCTGATCCGCTCCAGCTTCGCCGCGAGATTCGGATCGCGCGCCAAAATGCCCGCATCGGCGATGGCGCCCCAGGCAACGGCGAGCCCGGGCAAGCCCTCCGCCCTCCGGCGACGCATCAGGCCCTGGAGATAGCCGTTGGCGGCGACATAGGCGGCCTGCCCGGGATTGCCGACCATCGTCGTCGCCGAGGAATACACGACGAAGTAATCGAGCGCGGCCCCACGCGTCGCGCGGTCAAGGTTGGCCGCGCCGTCCACTTTCGGCGCAAGCACGGCACGGGTACGTGCCGGCTCCAGCCCACTGATCAGCCCGTCATCCAGGACCATGGCAGTGTGCACGACCCCCGCAAGCCGCCCGTGCGTGCGAGCGAGCTTTGCAATCAGCGCGTGGACCGCGGCTGCGTCGCTCACATCGAGCACCTCCACGATCAACTCGGTGCCCGCCGCGCGGATCGCGTCGGCCCGCGCCTGGAGGTGGGGCTCGACCTGACCGCGCCGCGAGGCGACGACGACAGTCCCAGCACCCTTTTCGGCAAGCCATGCGGCCGTCTCGAAGCCGAAACCGCCGGCTCCCCCGATCACGAGATGCACCCCTGATCCGGGCTTGAAGGGCTTCTTCGCCCGAATTGTCGCGATCGGGCATGCGGACGGGCGGACAACCAGCTTGCCGACATGGCCGGACGCTTGCATCAGCTGGAACGCCTCGCCGGCCTCATGCCAATCGAAGGTACGGTGGGGCAGCGGGGTTAGGTCGCCACTTTCGAAGTGCCGGACCAAATCGCCCATCAAGCGTTTCGCAAGCGGGAGGTTGGCCGCGAGCAGCTGATCGAGATCGACGCCGTAATAGGCCAGATTGCGGCGGAACGGCCGAAGGCCCATCGCGGTGTTGAGCACGTAGTCGCGCTTGCCCAGTTCCACGAAGCGGCCGAACGGCTTTAGGCATTTCAGGCTGGCCAGCATGGCGTCGCCGGTCAGCGAGTTCAGGACGACATCGACACCGCCGATGTCATTGCGGATACCGTCCAAGAAGGCGGTGCTGCGCGAGTTATAGACCCACTCCGCCCCGAACAGCTCAACCAGGGCGCGCTTGTCGGGCGAACTGACCGTCGCTGCGATGCGCGCCCCGCGCAGCCTGGCGATCTGCATCGCCGCCAGCCCGACGCCGCCGGCCGCACCATGGATCAACACCCATTCGCCGGGCTGAAGCTGGGCCAGGTGGACCAGCGCGTACCATGCGGTCAGGAAGGCGACGGGAACGGTGGCCGCGGCCTCGACAGGAAGGCCATCGGGCAGGACGGTAAACACCCGCGCATCGGCGGTGCAGTGGGTGGCGAAACTCTGGCGGCCAAAGCCCATCACCGCATCGCCGATCTTGAGATCGGTGACATGGGTGCCGACACGCACGACCCGGCCGGCGCATTCGAACCCGAACACCGCCCCGGCCAACCCGTCATCGAGCACGTCATCATCCAGCAAACCGGTCGCCAGCATGATATCGCGGTAATTGAGCCCGGCCGCCGCAATCTCGATCTCGACCTCGGACGGTCCGGGATCATGCCGTCCGGTTTCCACCCAATCGAAGTTGGCGAGAACGCCCTTGGACCGCAGCTCCAACCGTGCTGCCGGCACGGCGTCGTCCGCATCGGCGCGGCTCGTGCCGGAAACGACCCTGATCGCCGAAAGCCCGGCCGCGTCGATCAGCAATTCCGCATTGCCGCCGGGGCAGGCAACGAGGCCGGCGAGATCATGAGCCGCCGTCTCCGCATCGAGGTCGAGCGCGACATCGACGAGCTTCAGGTCGAGCGAGGGATACTCGTTCATGGCGACTCGGGCGAAGCACCACACCGCCTCGGCAACGGGGTCGATCGCGCTGGGGACAGCCGCTTCGAGCCCTCGCACCAGGACCCATAACCGGCATTTATCCGGCTGGACCGCGTCGAGCAGCGCCGCCAGGTGGGCGAGGGAGCGATCGAGCCCGCCCTGGTCGGCGGCAAAGCTCGAAAAGACCAGATCGACGGTCTCGCCCAATGCGGTCGAGGCCGAAATCATCTGCCAAGCCAGCGCATAATCCCGCGTCTCGTCCGCCGCCAGCACCTGCACCGCACGCCCGTCTGCCCGCAGGTTCTGCGCCAACTGGATTATCAGCGGAGAGTCCTGGCCAACTAGGACAACCGGCGACGAATGGACATCGGCTTGCACAGAATGCCGCTCCGGCGAAGCCAGCAGGATACTGCCGGCGCCCGTGCCCGCCGAAATGATGTCGACCGCGTTGAAGCCGGCAGCGACCAGCGCGCGCGCGCCATCCCGCGCCGCCGCAATCCGGCCGATCGGATAACGCGGATCGGACGAGGCCGCGAACCACCCGTCGCTGGTGCCCAGCAGCACGTCGGAAACAGCGTTATCCGGCGGCTGCAGGACGCAAAGCAGCCCACCCGGCGACAGCCGGCGGGCAATGGCGCGACCTAGGACCGCGTCGCCGTCGAAAACCGGCCCAAAGGCGAAGCCAAGCGCCAGATCGAACAGCGCCTCGCCAGGGATATCCGCGTCGCCGTCGACTTCGAGGAATTCGATGCCGTCAGCCGCGCCGCGCCGCGCCGCCGTATGGTGCAGGCGCTTGGCGTCGGTCCCGATGACCGTGACGCTCGCACGCCCGGCGCGCAGCAGCGGGGTGAGGATCTGCAGCAGGCCGAGACAAGACGGCTCGGCCACCAGGACGCGCAGCGGATCGGGGCCGACCCACGCCGCCAAGGCGTCAGAGACCCTGCGTGCCGCGGAGAGTACAGGCGCGAACAAGATAGAGCTGCTTTCAAACTGTTCCAGGATCGAATTCCGGATTGGAACCGGCTTCCCCGTTCGCAATGTGCCTTCCAGCCCCGCCAGAGCCTGGGCCGCCAACACGATCTCCGCCGCTGCCCCGGAATTTTCCGCGGCGAAGGTTTCCATGATCTCCGTGGGGCTCGGCAGCCCGCTCTCGTCGGCCAGTGTCCAGCCCTCCGGCGCCTCCAAGGCTAGGCCGGCGGCAACCAGGTGTTCGCAGAGATTGAGCATGAGCGGCAGCGCTGCATCGCCCGTCTTCTCACCAATTGCGACCGCCTGCGGCAGCACGGGACTATCGCCGAACACCTCCCGCAAATCCCGATAGGCAAGGGACCGGGCGAAACCCTCCAGGATCAGCCAAGAGTCGGGTAGCGCGTCGAGCTGCATGCCTGCCAGTGCCGCGGTTGCGAGCGCGCGTGCGTCACCATCGCCGGCTTTGCGCGTCAACCGTACCTTGTTCTGATGGAAGAATAGCTCGGCTGGCTTACGCCGGTCGAGCACGACCGCGCGAAACAACCCGCCGGTCAGCGAGGCAATGAAGTGATCGTCGGCGTCGTAGAGCGTCACGCCGATCGTGATTGAATGATCGGTCTCGCGGTCCACCACAATCCGCGCCCGCGCCGGAACCGCGCCATCGCGATCGACACGCAGCGCGGTGAACCGCACCGGCAAATAGGCATAACGTTCACCCGCGCGCCGCTTCATGTTCTCGAACAAGGCATGGAAGGCCGCGTCGAGCGCAATCGGGTGAAGCAGCTGCTTCCGGCTGGCAAGACCCGCACCCTCCTCCAGCGGCGACAACTCGACCTCGATGGTCTCGTCATCGCGCTCGGCACGAAGCACGCGGCGGAAGGCAGCTCCGTATTGGACCCCGGCCGCGGCGGCACTTTCATAGATCTCAGCCCCGGTCATATGATGCGGCAAGGCCTGCCTTGGGATGAAAGCAGGCGCCGGTGAGACGACCTGAACAATGCGTCCTCGCGCATGGAGGGTCCATTCGTCCGCGCCCAGCCGCGGGCGGCTCCAAATCCCCACGGTCCGCGTGTCACCGCTCAGCCGCACGGAGATTTCCCGCATGCCATCGGGCTGCAGTGGCAGCCATTGCAGCAGGTCGAAATCCTCGAGTCCGATAGGGCCCTCGGGGAAGATCTCGCGCCCGACAGCCAGCGCCATCTCAGCGAAGGCCGAGCCGGGAACCATGATTTCATCGTCGATCCGATGGTCGCGGAGATAGGGCACCACCGTCGAATCGATCAGGGTGCGCCATTCCGGTGTCCCGGCCATCAACCGCGCGCCGATCAGCGGATGGCGTGGCGTGCTGCCATAGAGATCGAGCGCCTCGCTCGTCTGGGGTTGCTGGAGGGGCTTTCGCTGCCATGCGTAGGGCGGCAACCTCATCCGGCCAACCGGACGCGGGCCGAACAGCCGTTCGGTGTCGAGCCGGCAGCCCATCACCAGCGCCCGCGCCGCGACGAGGATGAGCGGATCGCCCGTGCCCTGACCCTCATTCTCGACCAGGCTCGGCATGACCGCACCATCCAGGCTGGCCTCGCGCAGCGTGTCGGTGATGTTGGCGGCCAGGATCGGCCGGGGCCCAATCTCGATGAACGCGGTTGCGCCGGACCGCGCCGCCACCTCGACTGCATGGCGAAACTGGACCGGTTCGCGCACATTGCGCCACCAATACTCCCCATCGAGTTCGCGGCCGGCGATCAGGTCGCCGGTGACGGTCGAAACGAACGGGATATCGCCCGGACGCGTCGCCAGCACCCCAAGCGAGTCGAGCAAGGGCAGGCGAAGGGGCTCCAGGAGGGCGGAATGGAAAGGGTAGGCGAGATCGAGAACCCGCATTGCGATCCGGCGCTTGCGGGCGATCCGGCCCAAGCTGCGGATCATGTCGTCCGGCCCCGAAATCGTCACCGAGGCCGGGCTGTTGATCGCCGCGATCTCCAGGCCGAGAAGCCCGCTGCTGCCGATCAGCGCCTCCGCCTCGTTCGGAGATAGGCTGGCCACCGCCATGGTGCCCAATCCATGCGCCTTTTCCTGATGCTCGCTGCGATGGAAGATGACATGGATCGCCTCGGCCATGCCGATTGCGGCGGATGCCTCTGCCGCCGCGACCTCGCCTACGCTATGGCCCAGCACGATGTCGGGTTTCAGCCCCCATTCAGCGAGGCCGGCCGTCAAGGCCGACTGCACGGCGAAGAGCAAAGGCTGCGCGACCCGCGTGAGCTTCAGCCGATCGGCGAGCGCCGTATCATGCAGCGCGCCGACCAGCGACCATCCCGCCAGCCGGGCAAAAATCTCATCGATTGCCGAGAAGCGCCGGGCAAACGCCTCGTTGCGGGCGAAGGCGGTACGGCCCATCCTGGCCCATTGCGAGCCGTTGCCGGAGAACACGAAGCATACGTTCGGCGCGACCGAGGCTGCAATGCCGGCAACACCGGCGGCGATGCTGCCGGTTTCGGCAAAGCCGCGCAGCGACGCAGCCATCCCGGCCGGATCGCCCAGCGGCACCGCCACCCGATGCCCTGCCAGGTCACGCTGCCATGCCGCGGCGGCCGCGGCCTCGGCTGCGACTGCAAGGTTCCCATCAGCGGAGCCGGTTTCGATGAGATCAGCAAAGGCCGCGGCGGCGGCGGTCAGCGCCGGACGCGAGTAGGCCGATAGCATCAGGAGTTCGGCTTGCCGTCCGGGCGCGCTGTGGGCCAGGCTGGCCGGCAGTTCGGTCGCCTCTGGCTGACGGATCACGACATGAGCGTTGGTTCCGCCAAAACCGAAGGACGAGATGCCCGCCAGCCATGTGCCGGTCGGCGGCAGCGCCATGGTCTCGGTCGCGACGGCAAGGTTGAGCGCAGTGAAGTCGATTGCGGGGTTGATTTCGTCCAAATGGAGTGAGCGCGGCAGCTTGCGATGCTCCAGCGCCAATATCGCCTTGTAGAGGCCGGCCAGGCCGGAAGCCGGCTCCAGATGGCCGATGTTGGATTTGACCGACCCGATCAGCAGCGGCGTGCTGCGCGGCTGGCCGAGAGCCTCGCCGATCGCGGTCGCCTCCGCCGGATCACCGACGCGGGTGCCGGTCCCATGGGCCTCGACGAAGGCCAGGCGGCGCGGATCAATCTCGCCCTGGCGGTAGAGCCTGTCGAGCAATTCCCGCTGACCCTCAACCGCAGGAAGCGAGATGCCGGCGGTCCTGCCGTCGGAGTTGATCCCCGAAGCAAGGGCGACCGCGCGCACCGGGTAGCCGTGTGCGACCGCTGTTTCCAGCTTGACCAGCAGCATGGCAACGGCGCCCTCGGCCCGGACATAGCCGTCGGCCTGGGCGGAGAACGGCCGGCAGAGCCCCGTGGGCGACAGCATGGAGGCGCGTGAGAAGCCGATGAAGGGCGTCGGCGACATCAGCAGATTGACGCCGGCCACGATCGCCATGTCGATCCGCCCGGACGAGATGGCGGACTGTGCCTCGGCGAAGGCTACCAGCGACGACGAGCAGGCGGTATCCACCGTAAAGCTCGGGCCGCGCAGGTCGAAGATGTAGGAGATGCGGTTGGATAGGACGGACAGAGTGTTGCCCGTCATGAAATGGCTCTCGATCGCGGCCGGGTCGGTCGTGTGCAGATTGCCGTAGTCGAGGCTCGATGCCCCGACATAGACGCCAATGTTGGAACCGGCGACGGCGCTGGGTGGAATGCCGGAGTCTTCCAGCGCGCCCCATACAACTTCGAGCAACAGCCTTTGCTGCGGGTCCATTTCGGCAGCCTCGCGCGGCGAGATGCCGAAGGCGGTAGGATCGAATCCGAGTGGATCGTCGATATATCCGCCATCGAACGAGTAGCTGAACCCCGGCTCGCTGGCACGCGGATGGAAGTAGCGCTCCGGCCGCCAGCGTCCCTGCGGCAATGTTCCTATGGCGCAGCGCCCTTCATCCAGCATGCGCCAGAACTCGGCTTCGTTGTTTGCGCCCGGCAGGCGGCCTGCCACGCCTGCGATAGCCAATTTTGCGAACCCGGCCTGCACGGGCCGGACCAACGATGTCATGCTATCGTGTTCTTTCTGTTGCGGAGATTTCGATAAACAGGATTTGGTCCACTCCCAGCTTGCCCTCGTTGATAGCAAAACCCAGTCTTTCGTATGCCCCGGTTCCCAGCGAGTTGCAAAGCTGTTGGCATGGGTCCTTCCAAGCTCAGCATTATCGTTGAGCCTTTTTTATCTCAGGTATGAGCGTTAGAGCGGCGATGCTGCCGGTCCGTTGCTAGAGTGACCAGGCGTTAAATATTCGCTCTTATTGCGAAGCCTGTTGATATGGCCCCAGTCCGGCTGCTCCCATAAGCCACGCCGGTGGATTGGACGCGGCTCCGAGGGCTTCGATCGTT
>JAABUT010004982.1_pt1 | contig 10176 bp, 6 predicted proteins | sample 5559281 | NCBI WGS metagenome assembly JAABUT01 (sample SAMN10711880, study PRJNA513359) | rock metagenome | isolation source: Antarctica rocks | place: Antarctica: Victoria Land, Ricker Hills nord | collected 2016-01-04 | reverse complement strand
GTGGCCGACCGCGGCTTCGGGTTGTTGCGGAATCGCGAGCAGTACGAGACGGAGAAGCGCGGGGAGGACCTGCGCCTGGCCTATGTGGCGTTGACCCGGGCGCAGCACCAGGCAGTGGTGTGGTGGGCCGGCACGTGGGACAGCCGCAACTCCGCCCTGTCCCGGCTGCTGTTTTCCCGCGACCACGAAGGCAATATCGCGCCGACCGGCAAAGAGGTGCCGGCGGACGACGAGGTACGGGCCACATTCGCTAAGCTCGCCGGCCGGGCGCCGGACTGCATCAGCGTCGAGCGGACCGACGGCGGACATGGTGCGGTCTGGTCGGGGGAGCGGCACCCGCGCCCCGATCTGCGGGCCGGTCGCTTCGACCGCCGGCTCGATCCGCTTTGGCGGCGTACCTCCTACAGCGGCATCACCGCCGGCACGTACGAGGCCCGGGTGGCCAGCGAAGCCGAGGAGCCGGTGCTCTCCGACGAGGACGCCACCGCCGGCCCGGGCGTCATCGGCGAGGGAGAGCCCGGCGAGCTGCGGTCTTTGCCGTGCCTATTGGCCGCGATGCCGGCCGGCGCCGAGGTCGGCACCTTCATTCACGGTGTGCTGGAGCGGTTGGACTTCACCGCGGTCGATCTCGATGCGGAGATCGCCACCTGCATCGAGGCGCAACAGGGCCGCCGGCAGGTGAATATCGGCGACCCGGCGCTGGTGGTGGCGGGTCTGCGGGCCGCCATCGACACTCCGCTCGGTCCGTCGGTTGAGGAGGTCCGGCTGCGTGACATCGGACCAGGAGACCGCATTGACGAGCTGGGCTTCGAGCTGCCGCTGGTCGGCGGAGATGCGTCCACGTCCACGCTGTCGGTTGAAAGGATCAGCCTCCTGCTCGCCGAGCACCTGCCCGCTGATGACGTGCTGGCGCCGTACGCCGAACGGCTCCGCGACCCGGCCCTGCGACGTGAACTGCGCGGTTATCTGGCCGGAAGCCTGGACCTCGTGCTGCGGGTGCGGACCGCGGACGGCGTACCCCGCTTTGCCGTCGTCGACTACAAGACCAACCGGCTGGGTGCCGCCGCGGAGCTGAGCGCCTGGCATTACCGGCCCGATGCGTTGACCGAGGAGATGTACCACTCGCATTACCCGCTGCAGGCACTGCTCTACACGGTCGCCCTGCACCGCTACCTGCGCTGGCGGCTGCCCGGCTACCGCCCCGAGGCCAATTTGGGCGGCATTCTCTATCTGTTCGTGCGCGGGATGGGCGGCGCCGGCATTCCGCGCGTCGACGGGCAGCCGGGCGGGGTGTTCGGCTGGCAGCCACCCGCAGCCCTGGTCGAGGCGCTGAGCGATCTGTTCGATCGGGGAGGGGCGGCGCCGTGACGTCGACCGAGCAGCTCTCCGAAATGGATCCGTATGACGTGCGCCTGGTGCGGCGCGCTGGTGGCGTGCTGGCGGAATTCAACGCGGCCGGCCTGCTGAGCGCGGCCGATGTCCACGTCGCGCAACGGCTCGGGCGTCTCGGTGGCGAAGAGGACGACGGCGTGCTGATCGCCGTGGCGTTGGCCGTGCGGGCGCCACGACTGGGTCATGTCTGCACCGATCTGGCCGACATCCGGCAGAGCGCCACGGTCGACGCCGACTTCCCGATCGACCTGCAGGCGTTGCCCTGGCCGGACCCGCACTCCTGGCTGTCCGGCGTGGCGACCAGCCCGCTGGTTGCGACGGGGCCGGCCGATCGGCCGCTGCGCCTGGCCGGCACCAGGCTTTACCTCGACCGCTACTGGCGCGAAGAGCGCAGGGTCGCGGCCGACCTGCAGGCCCGGGCGCAGGACGTGGCGGCGGGCGTCGACCTGGGTGCCCTCTCCTCGGGGCTGTCCCGGCTGTTTGCCGGTGCCGAGCCGGACTACCAGCGTTTTGCTGCGGCATCGGCGGTATTGCGCCAGTTCACCGTCGTCGGCGGCGGCCCGGGAACGGGAAAGACGACCACCGTGGCTCGGATCCTCGCGCTGCTGGAGGAGCAGGCCGTGGCGGCCGGCGTCCCGCCGCCGCTGGTGGCGCTGGCCGCTCCGACCGGCAAGGCCGCGGCCCGCCTCGAGGAGGCGGTGCATGACGAAGCGGGCCGGATCGACGTGGCCGACGGCATCCGGAAGCGGCTGGCCGCGATGGAGGCGGTCACCCTGCACCGGCTGCTCGGCTGGCGCCCCGGCAACCGCAGCCGATTCCGCCATAACCGCAGCAATTGGCTGCCCCACGATGTGGTGATTGTCGACGAGACGTCGATGGTTTCGCTGTCGTTGATGGCCCGGCTGGTGGAATCGGTGCGGCCTGGGGCCCGGCTGATTCTCGTTGGGGATCCGCAGCAACTCGCGTCGGTGGAGGCCGGCGCGGTCCTCGGTGACGTCGTCGGTCCGGCCGCCGATCAGCTACGGATCCGAGAGCCGGCGCGGCGCCTGCTGGCGGAGGCGACCGGTCAAGACGTGCCTGCCGCCGAACCACCGGCCGGCGCGACCGTCGGCGATGGCATCGTGATCCTGCGGCATGTGCACCGGTTCACCGGGGCGATCGCAGCGCTGGCCGAGGCGATCCGGCGGGGCGACGCCGACGGGGTGATCGACGTGCTGGCCACGGGATCGGGCAATGTTGAGTGGCTCCCGGTCGACATTGCCCAGCCCGGTGCGCTCCCCGCGCTGCAGCCCGTGCACGAGGCTGCGGTCATTGCCGGCCGGTCGGTGACCGAGGCGGCCCGATCCGGGCAGGGCCTCGAGGCCATCCGGGCGCTCGGCAGCTTCCGGTTGCTGTGCGCGCACCGGCGTGGCCCGTACGGCGTGGCGACGTGGACGGACCGGGTCGAGCGGTGGCTCTCCGCCGGTGTCGACGGCTTCGCGGCCGGCGGCGCCTGGTACATCGGCCGACCCTTGCTGGTCACCGAAAACGACTACGGCCTGCATCTGTACAACGGCGACACCGGGGTGGTCCTGGCCGAGCCCGACGGCCGGGTCGCGGCCGTCTTCGAGCGACGCGGGTCGCTGTTACGACTGGCCCCCAACCGGCTTTCCGCGGTGGACACGGTGTACGCGATGACCGTGCACAAGAGTCAGGGCTCGCAGTTCGACACGGTAGCGGTGATGCTTCCCGACGCGACCTCGCGCATTCTCACCAGGGAGCTGCTCTACACCGCCGTCACCCGCGCCCGGACTGAACTGATCCTGGCCGGAACCGAGGCGGTGATCCGAGCAGCGGTCGAGCGTCCGATCGCCCGGGCTTCCGGGCTACGCGATTTGCTGTGGGGGTAGCGAGAAACTGCGCTAGAATTGTGGAAGGGGGTGGGACCTTTGTTTGTGCCGAGCGCGGCGGACCAGTTTCGTCGGTTGGCACATGAAGGAATCGGATGACTGAACAGGTCAGCCGCCGGACGGCTCTGGCGGCGGGCTTGGCGGGTGTCGGCGCTTTGGCCGGCGGCCGGCGGTTGGTGTCGGGCCCGGCAGCGCAGGCTCGCAAGCCTGGCCGCTCACCGGCAGCCATCGGCATCCAACCCAACATCCTGTGGCTGGTGAGCGAGGACAACAACCCGTTCCTCGGCTCGTACGGCGATCCCATCGCCCGTACACCCACCCTGGATCAGTTCGCCACCGAAGGCGTGCGCTACGCCAACTGCTTCTCCGCCGCCCCGGTCTGCGCCCCGTCACGATTTGCGCTGATCACCGGCATGTACGCCACCTCGACCGGCCCCGCCGAGCACATGCGTGCCTCCGGGCACCCGCCGGCGTGGCTGGGTGGTTTTCCCGAGCTACTGCGGTCGGCCGGCTATTACTGCACGATCAATGCCAAGACCGACTACAACGTCCCGCTCGACATGGCGGCCATGTGGGATGAGTCGAGCCCGACCGCCCACTGGCGCAGCCGGCCGACCGGCACGCCTTTCTTCAGCGTCTTCAACTTCGACACGACCCATGAACACATGGTCTTTCCGAATGTTTCTGCGCCGTTACCGGGCGGGGTGTCGCCTGGCTCAGTTCGTATCCCGGCCTACCAGCCCGACACCGCCACGGCCCGTGCGGGCCGCGCCCTCTACTACGACCAGATCACCCGCATGGACGAGCAGATCGCGCAGATGCTCGGGCAGCTGGCTGCAGACGGGCTGGCGGAGAACACCATCGTCTTCTACTACTCAGACAATGGCGGTGTGCTGCCGCGCAGTAAGCATTTCGCCTACGACAGCGGCCTGTCCACACCGCTCATCATTCGTTTCCCGGCGCCCTACGCCACCCTCAGCCCGGGGGCGCCCGGATCTGTGGTGCGCAATCCGGTGAGCAGCGTGGACTTCGCGCCCACGGTCCTGAGCCTGACCGGCATCGCCGCGCCGCCGCAGATGAACGGTATTGCCTTCGCCGGGCCCCGCCGGAGAATTCGCACGTATGCCTTCGCCTCGCGTGACCGGATGGACGAGCGCTACGACATGCAACGCACGGTGCGCACTGCGCGCTACCGCTACATCCGCAATTACCTCCCCCACCTGCCTTCCGGCCAGTACCAGAAGTACGTATTCCAACAGACCGCCTACCGCGAGTGGCAGCGGCTGTTCTTGGCCGGTGGGCTGCCAGCGGTGCAGGCGACGTTCTGGCAGGAGAAGCCGGCCGAGGAGCTCTATGACCTCAGGACCGACCGCGACGAGGTGAGAAACCTCGTCGACAGCGCGGCCCATGCGACGATCCTCGCCAACCTGCGCCAGCGGCTTGACGAGCACATGGTGGCGGTCAACGACAACGGGTTCATCCCCGAAGGCTCGCCGATGGAGGGGTACGACGCGAGTCGGGTCCCCGGTAGCTATCCGATGGCGCAGGTGCTCGGTGTCGCGGCTACGGCGATCGAGCGACAGGCCGGCAACGCCGACCAGCTCGTTGCCTGGCTGGCTGATCCGAATGTCATTGTGCGGCTCTGGGCCGCCCACGGATGCCGGATGATGCCCGGTGGAGTGCCGGCTGCCGTGCCGGAGCTGACCCGGCTGCTGTCCGACGACTATCCCGCGGTCTGCGTCGCTGCCGCGGAGGCGCTCTGCGTCTCTGGTGAGGTGGCCAGCGGGCTCGACACTTTGCAGGGGATTCTTCTCGGCGGCGTCCTGTCGTGGTATCGGTTGCAGGCGGCGAACGCCCTCGACAGCCTCGGCGCCCTGGCCCGTCCCGTTCTGCCGGCCCTGGAGCAGGCGTCTGCCGATAAGGACCGCCACGTCGCCGACAGCGCCTCACATACGGTGGCAGTCCTGAACGGGACGTACAAGCCATAGCCGAGGCGCTGCGCATCGGTGCATCCGAGGCCCCTCCTCGCGGCATGCGGGCCGTGCCCGGCGGCCGGTTCGTGATGGGTTCCGACGACCACTATCCCGAGGAGGCACCGCGGTCGCCGGCCTCCGTGGAGCCCTTCTGGATGGATGCGTACGCGGTCACCAATGGGCAGTATGCGGCTTTCGTCGCAGCGACCGGCTACTGCACGGTGGCGGAGCGATCGCCCGACCCGGTCGACTTCCCCGGGGCGGACCCGAAGCTGCTGGTGCCCGGGTCGCTGGTGTTCCGGCCACCGCCCGGCGGCGTCGACCTGCGCAGACCGACCTGGTGGGCCTGGGCGCCCGGGGCGAGCTGGCGGTCGCCGGAGGGTCCCGACTCTTCGATCGAGGGTCGCGATGGACATCCGATCGTGCACGTCGCGGCCGACGACGCCGCAGCGTACGCGGACTGGGCCGGAACAGCGCTGCCGACCGAGGCGGAGTGGGAACGCGCCGCGCGAAGCGGGCTCCCGGACGCCGAATACGCGTGGGGGACGGAGTTCACCCCGTCCGGCCGCCAGTTGGCTAACACCTGGCAGGGCGTGTTTCCGTACCAGAATCTGTGCCTGGACGGCTACGCCGGCACCTCGCCGGTCGGCTCGTACCCGCCCAACGCCTATGGCATTTACGACCTGATCGGCAATGTGTGGGAGTGGACGGCTACCCCCTACGACGAGCGCCGGCGCCCCGAGGGGGGAGCCTGCTGCGGTGGCTCCGGGGCACCTGCGCATGATGTATCCGAGCCCGACGCCCAACTCCGGGTGCTCAAGGGCGGTTCGTACCTCTGCGCGCCGAACTACTGTGCCCGGTATCGGCCGGCTGCACGAGTAGGGCAGGACGTGAAAACCGGCACGGCACACACCGGCTTTCGCTGCGTCGTTCGTCTAGGGCATTGAGCCGCGGAGGTGCATACTGCGTCTTGTGAGTGTCAAGCATTGCCTGCTCGCCGGGCTTGTCCTGGCGACCGCCTGCGCTGGTTATCCGGAAGCCAAGGTCAGCGGGATGTTGCGCCTGACCGGAGGGCCGTCGGGAGCGAGCCCGACCGGGGTGCGGGGCGAAATCACGTTCGTGCGTAATGGCAGCCGCCGGGTCACTGCGGCCCACGCAGACGGGACGTTTGCTATGTCGCTTGCGCCTGGGAGCTATCAGGTTACCGGCACCAGCCCCCAATTCGGTTCCGGTCAAAACACGTGCATGACCGACGGCCCTGTCATCGTCGGAACGTCAGGTGCGGCGAACGTGGTCGTCACCTGCTCGCGCAAGTAGGCGGCCCTGCCGATCGCGACCCAAGCGGCCTGCAATGTCGACGGCCCGCGGCCCTGGCTACCAGCGGCTGTGGGCAGGACCGTAGGCGAGGGGGTGCGGTTGCTGCGTTCGGGTGACGTTGCTCAAGGGCGGGATTGCCACCGCCGATCCACCCGGCATGAAAACTTTGCGCCGTGTCGGCGTTGTCACTGCTGCTGTATCAATGGCTGTGGGCGGTTTGTTGGTGCAGTCTATGGCGCCGGCTTCAGCCGCTCCGAAGGCTATCGCGGGGACGTCAGCGCCATCGGTGTACCCGACGTCGCGCTTCGGCACGTCGATCAACAGCCTCGACGACGTGGGCCGGGTGTCGACCCTGTTGGGGCGTCCGCTGAGCTCGGTGCGGGTCTTCCTGAGCAACACACCGAGCACCTGGTCGAAAAACCAGCTGCTGGCGACGATCCCGGACAACGGCACCGTGTCCCTGTCTTTCGATTCGGTCAATCCCGGTACGCCCACGCAGATCGCGACGTTCCTGGCGGGCAAACCGCCAACGATGAAGTGTTACGCGACGTATTTCCACGAGCCAGAGGACAACTTCACCACCACGGCGCAGAAGGCGGCATACCTGGCGTCCTGGCGCTCCTACGCCCCGGTGTTCCGGGCGGCCGGCTGCGTCCCGACACTGATCTTGATGAAGTGGACGCTGAACCCCCATTCCGGTACCGACTGGCACGACTGGTATCCCCAGGGCAGCGTTGACGTGATGGGCTTCGACGCCTACAACACCCGGGCGAAGATCGGTGGTTACGGCGACCCGGCGAAGTACCTGGCCCCGATCCTCGCCGCGTCGACCGAGACTCAGCTGCCGTGGGCGCTGACCGAGCTCGGTTCTGACATCCCGGCGGGTACTTCACCGGCCGAGCGGGCCGCCTGGGCCCACGGGGTGGCCGTCGCCGCGGGCGCCGACCCCAATTTCCTGTTCGCCGACTGGTGGGACGTGCTGTCCACCACCGGCCGGGACTACACCCTGGACTCCGCCACCGCGCTGGCCTGGAACAACGGCCCAGCCACCACACCCTCGGCACCTGCCGCAATCTCGGTGACCGCCGGCCCGGGTTCGGCTGCGGTGTCCTGGACCGCTCCCGGTGACGGCGGTTCCCCGATCACCGGCTACACGATCACCGCCCTGAACACGGCCACCAGCATTGCGACCACCGCATCGGCCGGCGCGTCGGCGACGAGCGGCACCGTAAGCGGGCTGACCAACGGCCAGTCCTACCAGGTCACCGTCACCGCCACCAACGCGGTCGGCATCGGCGCCGCGTCGGCAGCTCAACCGGTCATCCCCGGCACCACCGTCACCGCCCCCGGGGCACCGACGGTCGGGACGGCGAGCCCCGGCGACACCTCCGCCGGCGTCACCTTCAGCGCGCCGGCGAGCAACGGCGGCTCGTCGATCACCGGCTACACGATCGCCGCCACCAACACCTCCAGCGGTGTGACCGCCTCGTCGACCGTCGGGGCGTCGGCGACCAGCGCCACCGTGAGCGGGCTGACCAACGGCCAGCAGTACACGCTCAGCGTGACGGCCAGCAATGTCGTGGGCAGCAGCCCGGCCTCCGCCCCGTCCAACGTCGTCACCCCGGCCTCCCTGCCCGGCGCGCCGACGATCGGCAGGGCCACCGCCGGCAACGCCTCGCTGGCCCTGACCTGGGCCGCACCGGGCACCGACGGCGGGTCGCCGATCACCGGATACCGGATCACCGCGGTCAACGCCTACAACCAGCCGGTCAACAGCGCCGTCATCGCCGCCCCGGCGACCAGCGGCACCGTCGGCGGCCTGACCAACGGCCACCCCTACGCGGCCAAGGTGACCGCGATCAACGCCGTCGGTGACAGCGCCGCATCGGCGGTGTCCAACACCGTGACACCGATGACCGTCCCCGACGCGCCGGCCCTGGGCAACTCCACCGGCGGGGTCAAGACCGACACCGTGATCTCCGCCACGGCCTACTGGATCCTCCCCTCCTCCAACGGTGGCTCACCGATCAGCGGCTACCGGGTCATCGCCGACCACTACGCCGGGGCGACGCTACTGGGAAGCACCCAATCGGCTCTGCAGCCGGCCACCAGCCGCAAGCTGCAGTTCACCGGCCTCACCCTGGCCGGGACCTACCGCTTCCGGGTCTGCGCCGTCAACTCGATGGGCAACAGCGCCTGGGCCGGACCGTCGAACCTGGTCAGCGCCTACTGACCGCAGGGCCTGCCGTGGGCCGGGCTGTGACCCGGCCTGCTTGCTGGACCGGTGACCTCGAAGCCGTCAGGGCATCACCTGCCGCAATACTCGTCGTGATGCCCTCAGTCCCGCCGGCCCGGCACCTGTTGCGCGCGAAGGATCTTGCCGACGCCCGCTTCTTCGAGGATGTCGACGTCGCCGAATTGGCCCGCGCTGCCGGCCTGTCGCAGGCGCATTTCAGCCGGGAGTTCCGGCGCGCGTTCGGTGAGTCGCCGCACGCGTACCTGCTCACCCGGCGGATGGAACGGGCGGCTGCGCTGCTCCGCACCACCGACAGCTCGGTGGCCGACGTCTGCATCAGCGTGGGCCTGCAGAGCATCGGCTCCTTCACGTCCAGCTTCGGCCGGATGTACGGCATGACGCCGACTGCCTACCGCGCCTCGTTCCCGCCGGCCGTCGACTACGCCTTGATCCCGGCCTGCGTGCTGCATGCCTTCGGCCGTCCGCAATCGAGCCAGCTGCGAAGCAGCCCGCGCAGACGACGATAACCAAGACAGCACGTTTGGAGAAGACACCCGCATCGAGGCCTCGTAGGTTCCTCCCAGCACCTTGGGAAGCCACCTTCACGCGAGAATGGGAGAACATGATGATCACGATCGGTAGCGCGCAACTTTGGGTCCATGACCAACAAGCCGCCCTGGACTTCTACACCCGCAAGCTCGGCATGGAAGTCCGCTCCGACGTCACCCTTCCCGAGATGGGCAACTTCCGATGGCTGTCGGTCGGGCCGGCGGGGCAGCCCGACGTGGCGATCGTGCTCATGGCCATCCCTGGACCTCCGGTGATGGATAACGACACCGCCGACGATGTCCGCAACCTGATGGCCAAGGGGTTCGCCGGCACGATTTTCCTGGTCACCGACGATTGCGCCGCCAGCTATGAAGAGCTGACCGGGCGCGGCGTCGACTTCATCGAGAAACCCGAGGAGCGTCCGTACGGCGTCGACGCGGCGTTCCGCGACCCGTCGGGCAATCACATCAGGCTGACTCAAGTACGGGAGATGGCCTGACCGCTTGACAGTTCCGGCGCCGGTCACCACCCAAGCTCTGGGTCAACCGGTGGCGACCGGCTGCGGCTTGGGCTGCGGCGTCGACTCGCCGGTGCCGAATTCCACCCCCTTTGCCTCCTTGCCTACGGCAGCAAGCAGGATCACGGCGATGAACACCGGGACCATCGTCCAGGCCAGTGCCGCCGGATAGCCGTGCGACTCGGCGATCCGCTGCTGGATCGGCAGATTAAACGCGGCGATGCAGTTGCCCAGCTGATAGGTGACACCAGGATAGAAGCCGCGGATCTCGTCGGGGCTGAGCTCGGTCAAATGGGCCGGGAT
>JAABUT010004980.1_pt1 | contig 10177 bp, 9 predicted proteins | sample 5559281 | NCBI WGS metagenome assembly JAABUT01 (sample SAMN10711880, study PRJNA513359) | rock metagenome | isolation source: Antarctica rocks | place: Antarctica: Victoria Land, Ricker Hills nord | collected 2016-01-04 | reverse complement strand
TGCGCCTGCTCACCCGCAGCTCCAACGAGGTGCGGGACCTTGCGGCGCTGTCCGCCTTCGACCTGGGGCTGGCGGAGGCGCCCTTCAGCCGGGCGGAGATGCTGCTCCGCCGTTACAGCTTCGCCCGCGTCGTCGTGCTGCCCGAAGGGCACCGGCTGGCGGTGGAGGCCGTGCTGACGCCGCAACTGCTGGATGGCGAGGACATGGTGGCGACGGTGAACTCAAGCTGGAGTTGGGCCACGGTAGCCCGCACGTTCGAGGCGGCCGGGGCAGGGTGCCGGGTGGTGGCCGAATGCGAGTTCACCGCCATCGCCATCAACATGGTCGCGGCCGGCCTCGGGCTGTGCCTTGCCGATCCTCTGAGCGTCGCCGGCGCACGCGCGCATGGCCTGGTGGTGCGCCCATTCCAGCCCACGCTGCCCTATGACGTGGGGCTGCTGCGCCCGGCGCACGGGACGCTGACCCGGCTAGCGGAAGCCTTCTCGGCCGAGTTCCACACCCATGTCGCGCCCCATGTGATCTCCCGATGTGATCGAGTGATAGGATGACCGACATGCCGAACCTCACGCAGTTCCTGGACACCCTCGCCGCGGACCGGTTTCTGTGGCCGGACTTCCTGGCGCTATGCGGCTTCGGTGGCCGGCTGGCTGGGTCGCCCGGGGAACGGGCGGCGCGGGACTGGGCAGCCGGGCGCCTGGCCGCGGTGCCCGGCGGAACGCTGCGGCGGGACCCGGTCCGCTACGCCGGATGGACCTGCCATAGCGCGCGGTTGACCGAGCTTGCCACTGGGCACGACCTGGCGGTTACGCCTCTGCTGGGAGCGGCCAGCACTCTGGCTGAAGGGCTGGTGCTGGAGGTGGTTGACTGCGGCCGGGGCGGGCCGGAGGAGATCGCGCGGGCCGGGGCGGCAGTGCGCGGACGGGCCGTGCTGGTGAGGCACGAATACCCGTTCACCCCTTGGACCATCCACCGCCGGGTCAAGCTGGGTGCGGCCATCGAGGCCGGGGCTGCGGCGTTCCTGATCGCGCAGCCGGAACCTGGCATCGGCCCGGTGTCCGGATCGGCTGGCCTGGCGCCGGGGCGCATGATTCCGGGGCTTGGCGTGTCTGCGGAGGCAGCCGCACAGATAGCCCAGCCGGGCAGCCGGGTGCGCCTCACCCTTGACGCCACGGACAACCCGGATGCACTGACCGAAACGCTGGTGCTGGACCTCCCGGGAGGGGGACCGGAGCGGGTGGTGCTCAGCGCCCACATCGACGGGCACAGCCTGGGCGAGAGCGCACTAGACAACGCGACGGGGGTAGCGGCGGTCCTGGCGCTTGCCAGGGCGGTCGCGCCCCATGTTGCCCGGATGGGGCGGGGCCTCACGGTTTGCGTGTTTAGCGCCGAGGAATGGGCGCTGACGGGATCGAGGGCGTGGCTGGACGCGATGCCGACAGTGGAGCGGGCGCGGATCGTGTTCAACCTCAACCTGGACTCGATTGCCGGCGCCCCGTCTCTGACCGCGCTCACGTCGGGGTTCCCGGCGCTCGGCGGCTTCATTCAGGATGCGGCAGGAGCGGCAGACTTCCAGCTTGCAGTTCACCAGCCGCTGATGCCCAACTCCGACCATGCCAACTTTGCCGCCCACGGCATCCCGGCGTTGCGGCTGCTGGCCGGGTTCGACCAGCCCGGCAGCAATCTCCGCCTTCTCCTGACGAGCGCTGACAGGCGCGCGCTGACTCACGAACAGGAACTCCGGGCCGCAATGCTCACTGCCGGGGCGATATTGTGGAAGGTGTTGCAGGCGGAGATCGAGACCATGTTGTCATTTAAGGAAAGCAACGGATTTGCTGATTACGCATAAACCTCAGCCAGCTTCAGGAGCTGGTAAGGCATGGGCACGGTCCGCATGTCTGGTTGTGAGACCTCCTTGGCGGCTTCAGCGATAAGGCGTGCCTTGGTAGCATCGCATGGTCCTGCGCGGCCGTGCGGTGCGGGCGGGCGGAGCGGTCGAGGCAGTCGCCGGCACCTCGCTTGCGTCATTTGCGCGCGGTCTCGGTGCTGATGCCGTAGCGTTGGAGCGTGCGATCTCGGCGCAGGTGGCGGGGGTGGTACGGGCATTCGGGTGGATGTGCAGCATGGGTCACCCTTGTCCTGAAACGGCAGGCAAACGCTGGAACCGGTGAGCATACTCCACCATAGCCAATCCGACAGGAGCCCAACAATGTTCCGCGACCAGACAACCCTAAACAAGCCAAGCCGACCACCAGCCTGAAAAATCGGCGGACGCGGGCCGGATGGAATGCCGACTGCCCCGCAGCCATCATCCAGCAAAATGTGTAACCGTTCAGTCGATTGCCCTGCAAGCCAGGTTGGTTCCACTTGCCAGCAAGCGCCCGGCAAGGCCAGAGTCGCGGTCCACAGGGGAGCGACGCCGATGGCCTTGCGTATAAGCGAGTATTCTCGACGCCGCGCCATCGGCAGCGGATTCGCCGCAGCGGCTGGACTGGCTTGGGGCCGGCGGGCAGCGGCCCAGGCACTGCCAAGGATCGGTTATGGCTGCGGCAGCATCGACGTGATTTTCACAGTCGCCTACGTGACCTTGAAGCAGGGCTATTTCCGCGACGCCGGGCTCGACGTCGACTACCTGAACTCGCAAAGCGGGCCGCGGACGAAGCAGATGCTGGCCGCCGGGCAAATCCTCGTCGGCAGCAGCGGCGCGAGCGACCCGATGACAGTGACCGTCGCGGGCAAGCCGGCGACCTTGATCTTCGGGCTCGACCGCAAGATCACCTACGCCAACATGCTGGTGCACAAGGACGATTTCGACAGCGGCCGGTTCCGCGTGCTCAAGGACCTTTCGGGCCAGCGGATCGGCGTCACCCAGCCCCAATCCGCGACTTGGCTGATGGCCGTCTACCTGACGGAGCGCGCCGGCGTGAAGGATGCGGAGTTCCGCGGCCTGGGCGACCTGTCCACCATGCTCGGCGCCCTGAAATCCAAGCAGGTGGGCGCCACCGTCGCGACCATGGCGATGATGCAGCAAGGGGTGCAGCAAGGCTTCGCGGCGCCGATCTTCGACGTCACGAACGACGCCGCCTGGACCGAGGCCTTCGGCGGCGACGTGCCGGGCCTGGGCTGCTACGTGATGCAGGACACCATCGCCCGGCGTCCGGCCGAGCTGCAGGCCTTCGTGTCGGCCATGGTGCGCGGGCAGGATTTTATCAACGCGAGCTCGGCCGAGACAATTACAGACCTTATTCACGAGGATTACCTGAACGGCTTCAGCAAAGAGGCCGTCCGCAATACGGTCGCCCTGTATAAGGAGAAGGTCTTCACGCGGGACAACCTGATCGGCAAGGCCGAGTATGAGCGCCTGCTGGCGATCATGGGCGGCGGCCGGCAGTTCACCGACGACGAGGTGAAGCGGGTTCCCTACGAGCAGGCCGTCGACATGCGCTTCGTCCGGAAAGCCCGCAACCTCGCCTGATGCGCCGATGATAGAGCTGGAGCACGTCGGCAAGACCTATGGCAGCCAGGGCACCCAGGCGGTGGGCGACGTGAGCCTGCGGGTCGAAGCCGGGCAGTTCGTGTCGATCGTAGGCCCGTCCGGCTGCGGCAAGAGCACCATCCTGAACATGATCGCAGGGTTCGTCGCGCCCAGCGCCGGGCGCGTCGCGGTCGCCGGGCGCGGCGTCTCGGAGCGGATCCCGGAAGGGCTCGGCTACATCTTCCAGAAAGATACGCTGCTGCCCTGGCTGACGGTGCGGGGGAACGTGGCGCTCGGCTTGCGGTTCCACCGTATCCCGCGGGCCGAGGCGGACCGGCGCATCGACGCGCTGCTGGCCCTGGCCCATCTGACCGGGTTCGGCGCCACCTTTCCGCATCAGCTCTCGGGGGGGATGCGCCGCCGGGTCGCCCTGTGCATGAGCCTCGCGGTGCAGCCGCGCATCCTGTTGCTGGACGAGCCGTTCAGCGCACTCGACATGCACACCCGGACCCATCTGCACGGCGAGTTGCTCGAGATTTGGCGCACACTGCGGCAGACGATCGTAATGGTCACGCACGACTTGGACGAGGCGATCAGCCTGTCCGACCGGGTCGTCGTGCTCAGCGGGCCGCCGAGCCGAGTGCTGCTGGACGAGGCGATCACGATCCCGCACCCGCGTGACGTGTTCGCGCTGCGGCAGACCGAGGCGTTCAGCCGCCACTACCAGACCATATGGAGCATCCTGGGCCAGCAGTTCCGGGCGGCGGCATGACGGCGCGGTCGGACGCCGAAGCGACCCGCAGCCCGGCCACGGCGGATGCGGGCCCGGGCCGGCTCAACACGGCCTGGCAGGAGCGGCGGCGGCGGCGGCGCGTTGCGCTGTGGCAGTTCGCGATCCTGTTCTTCTTCCTGGCAGCCTGGGAGGGGCTGACCCGGATCCCGGCGCTCGCGGCCACGACCTTCATCGATCCGTTCTTCATCAGCCGACCCAGCCGGATCGCGACCAGGCTCTGGCAGTGGATGCAGCCCGGCCGCAACTCCGTTTGGCCGCATCTGCTGCTAACCCTGGAGGCGACGGCGCTCGGGCTGGGGATTGGCGTCGGCAGCGGCTTTGCCGTGGGCCTGGCCCTGAGCCAAAACCGCTTCCTGGCACAGGTGCTGAACCCGTTCATCATCGCGCTGAACTCGATGCCCCGCATCGCCTTCGTGCCGTTGATCACCATGCTGTTCGGCCTGGGCATCGCCTCGAAGGTCGCGACCAGCTGGTTCGTCGTCTTCTTCCTGGTGTTCTTCAACACCTACAAGGGCGGTCTGAGCCTGGAGCGCGAACTGGTGGACTTTTGCCGCACCCTGGGCGGGACGCCCCGCGGCATCCTTTGGCGCGTGCGCATCCCGACCGCGGCCTCGTGGACCTTCGCGTCGCTGCCGAACGCCATCAGCTTCGCCCTGATCGGCGTGGTCCTGGCGGAATTCGTGGGCTCGACGACCGGAATGGGCTATCTGATGATCACGTCGCTCGCGACGCTGAACGCCACCGACATGTTCGCGGCGGTGACGCTTCTGAGCGCGGTCGGCGTCGGCTTGGTTTATATCGTCCGTGCGGTGGAGCGGCGGGTGCTGCACTGGTCGGCCGAGTTCCGCGACGGAGTTTAGCATGGACGGCTACATCAAGACGGCCTGCCCGCATGACTGTCCCAGCGCCTGCGCGCTGGAGGTCGAGGTCCTGTCGCCGACGCGTATCGGCCGGGTGCGCGGCTCGCGCGGCAACAGCTACACCGCGGGCGCCATCTGCGCCAAAGTGGCCCGTTATGCCGAGCGCGCGCACCATCCAGACCGGCTCACGCAGCCGCTGCGCCGGGTCGGGGCCAAGGGCGCCGGAACGTTCGAGCCCATAGGCTGGGACGCGGCCCTCGACGAGATTGCCGGCCGGTTCACGCAGGCGACGGCGCGGCATGGGTCCGAGACGGTTTGGCCCTACCACTCCGGCGGCACGATGGGGGTGATCCAGCGCTGGGGACTGGACCGGCTGCGCCACGCCTTCCGCTATTCCCGGCAGAAGACGACCATCTGCGTCACCCCGGCGGAGTCCGGCTGGAACGCGGGCGTGGGCCGGTTGACCGGCGTCGACCCGCGGGAGATGGCGGAGGCGGACCTAATCGTAGTCTGGGGCGGCAACCCCGTGTCGACGCAGGTCACCGCCATGGCGCATGTCACCGCCGCCCGGAAGGCGCGCGGCGCGAAGCTCGTAGTGGTGGACGCCTATCGCAGCCCGACCGTGGAGGCGGCCGACATGGCGCTTATCGTGCGCCCCGGCACCGACGCGGCCCTGGCGCTCGGCGTCATGCATGTGCTGCTGCGGGACGGGCTGGTGGACCGGGCCTATCTCGCGCGGCTCACCGATTTCGACGCGGACGTGGAGGCGCATTTGTCGCGGTGGACCCCCGACCGGGCCGCCGCCGTGACCGGCCTCGAGCACAGCGAGATCGAGGCCTTCGCGCAGCTGTATGGCCGCACCAAGCGCAGCTTCCTGCGCCCGGGCTTCGGCTTCACCCGCAGCCGCAACGGTGCTGCGGCCATGCACGCCGTGTCCTGCCTGCCAGCGCTGACCGGCGCCTGGCAATATCCGGGCGGCGGCGCCTTTTTCCTGAAGCTCGACTGGGACCTCGACCTCACGCTCGCCCATGGGCTGGACCTGCTGGATCCGTCCACGCGGATCCTGGACCAGTCGCGCATTGGCCCGGTGCTGTGCAGGGACGCCGACGCGCTCGCGGGCGGGCCGCCGGTGACAGCCATGCTCATGCAGAACGCCAACTCGGCGAACGTCGCACCCGACAGCAGGACGGTCCGCCGGGGCTTGCTGCGGGACGACCTGTTCCTGTGCGTGCACGAGCAGTTCATGACGCCGACCGCGCGCTGCGCCGACCTCGTGCTGCCCGCGGCGACGTTCCTCGAGTATGACGACGTCTACTACGGCCTGGGCCACACGCATCTTACGGTCGGCCCGCGCGTGCTGGATCGCCACGCCGACTGCCGGACCAACCACGAGGTGGTCTGCGAGCTCGCCCGGCGCCTCGGCTCTACCCATCCGAGCTTCGGAATGTCCGCGATGGAGCTGATCGGCGCCACGTTGCAGGCGTCCGGGCGGGGCACGGCGGCGGCGGCCTGCGAACAGGGATGGATCGACTTCGCCCCGCCGTTCCGCGCCGCGCACTTCCTTGACGGGTTTCCCACCCCAGACGGCCGGTTCCGGTTCAAGCCCGATTGGCCGTCGATCGGGCCGTATGGCGCGGGGATGCCGGCGCGGCCCGACCACCTGGCCACGCACGAGCAGGCGACGGCGATCCATCCATTCCGCATGATCACCCCGCCGGCGCGCAATTTCCTGAACACAACTTTTACCGAGACCCCGGGCAGCCGAACGCGGGAAGGCGCGCCGCGTGTGCTGATCCACGCCGAGGATGCGGCGGCGCTCGGCATCGTGGAGGGCGATCAGGTGCGGCTCGGCAACGCGCGCGGCGAGGTCTCGCTGGCCGCCCGGCCCGGCCTCGCCACCCAGCGTGGCGTCCTGGTGGTCGAAGGCATATGGCCCAATAAGGCATTTGCGGACGGCATGGGCATCAATCAGCTGATTGGGTCGGACCCGGTGCCACCGAACGGGGGGTGCGCATTTCATGACACCGCAGTCTGGCTCCGCCGGGATGATGAGGTCACTGCGCCGACGGATGGTGGGGCTTGATGGCGGCCGCCGCATGTCTTGGCGGCCCAGAGCTGGCCGGAGCCAGCCGACTACCTGCCTGTTGCGTCACCTGACCAGCGCGCTTGCGCTGCGTTGTGAATGCAGGAAGTTTAACCGGATCGGGCCTGGTAGAAAGGAAGATCGCATGCCGCATCTCACGGGAGTGCCGCAAGATTGGGGGTCAGGCGGCTACTACCATGAGTGGGCATGGGTCGTTGGCTGGCTGGAACTTCTGTCGGAAGCCGGAACCGAGCGTGTCATTGTAGACGGCGCCGCGAACCTGCAGCAGCAGATCGGCGCCACGTCGCGACCAGCGCATCTGCTGTGACTTGTTCCTCCGGCGGTTCACCAGGAAGTTGGCCGTCCCTTCGGTAATCGCGGTCCCAACCCGCAAGCCGGCGCGGTGGCGCTCGGCGTAGTCGACCAGCCAGGCGCTCTGCCCGGTCAGATAGCCGTCCAGCGCGTGCAAGGCGGTCCAAGGTTACGTCACGCTCGCGCCAGCAAGTATATTCGTTGCACCTGAATATTCGGCGGAGGTCGTAAGGCTGCTTCGAGGATAGCCAGCACAGTGACGGTCTTCCCGAGGAGGAGACCCCTGCGCTGATCGGCGGGACCGTGTTGGGCATTCTGGAGACCGCCTGATCGGACGTCCTCGCCCATCCCAACGTACTGACTATACTCGCTGGCGCGAGCCCTGACAGCTTAGCCAGGTTCGATTCCTGACCTCGACACCGCAGCGCGCAGCGGCCAAGCCAGAAACTGGCGACTTGTCTGGCTACAGTCCACGTCGCAGGCTCCGGATGAGCAAGCACGTCGCCGACGGCCCGCGTGAATTGGTGCTACTCTACCAGGATCAATCCCCTCGGTGTGGTTGAGAGCAGTTCCGTGCCGGTTTCTGTCACAATGACGTTGTCGATCAGGCGGACGCCGAGGCCCTCGTCGGGAAAAAGACGGCGGGTTCGACGGACACGACCATGCCGGCCTGAAGGATGTCCTTGGTGCCGCCAAACAGGTTCGGACTTTCACCCCAGGATGGGGGAAAGCCGGGTGCCATGCCGTAGCCCGTCGTGTGCAGGCAGTATGGCTCAAGCCCCGCGGTTGACAGCACCTTGCGGGAGGCCCGGTGCGGGACGATGGCGGGAACGCCGGGACGCATCGCGGCGATGCAGGCCTCGGTGGCCTGCTGGATGATCGGGAACGTCGCCTTCAGCCGCTTGGACGGGGCGCCAAGGTTCCATTGGCGCCCCAGGGTGGAATGGTAGCGACGGCGCGCGGCGCCAAGCTCGACCAGGCCGGTATCGCCACGCCTCATACGGCGCTCGGTCGCCGCACCCAGCGCGAAGGCGCTGCGTTTGCCGGTCATCAGGTTCATCGTGCTTGCGGGCATGCCGCTCCCGTTGGACAGCAGCGTGTAGTATGCGACGGCGGAGAGTTCCAGCTCTGACACGCCTTCGCGCACGGCGCCAATCAGCTATCAAGCGACATCAGGAACCCAGCCATTGGCGACATTGAAAACCGAGCCACCCCCGTCACGCTGCTGCTCCGGCCTGGGCCGGTATGGTTGTGGGCTTGAGCAGCCCCGAGCGGCGCTTTTCGCGCAGCCGATAGCTGTCGCCGCGGATCGTCAGCACGTGGCTGTGGTGCAAAGCCTGTCCAGGATCACGGTCGCGACCACGGGATCGTTCAGGACCGTTCCCCACTCGCTGACACTGCGGCTGGTCACCAGCATGCTGCCGCGTTCGTATCGCCGGCCGACCAGGGTAAAGAACAGGTGCGCGGCCTGCGGCTCGAGAGGCAGGTAGCCGAACTCGTCGACGATCAGTAGCTTCGGCTTGCTGAGCTGCGCGAGCCTTTGCTCCAGCCGTCCTTCCGCTTGCCCCTTCACCAGCGTGGTGACCAGCGCGGTCGCGGTGGTGAACAGCACCGAGTAACCTTGTTGCACCGCCTCGCGCCCGAGTGCGACAGCCAAGTGGGATTTGCCCACCCCCGGCGGCCCTTGGATCAGCAGCGTGTCGCCGCTGGTCACCCAGCGGCAGGCCGCGAGGTCGCGGACCTGCTTGGGATCGAGCGAGGGCTGGGCCGAGAGGTCGAAGCCCTCCAGGGTGCGCACGTAGGGGAACTTGGCGATGCCCAATCCCATCTGGATGCGTCGCTCTTCGCGGTGCGCCACCTCGGCCTCGCACAGCAAAGCCAGCGTTTCGGGCATGGTGAGATCGCGCCGTGCCGCCTCGTCCAGCAGGCCGTCAAGCCGGTCCCGGATCGCGTTCAGCTTCAGCCGCCCCAGCATGTCCGGCAGAGCGCCGGTGATCCCGCCGCATACCACCCGCCTCCCGCCACCTGTTCATACTCGGCCAAGGGCCGCAGCAGGTCGGTGCCGGGCGGCGCCGCATTCGGCGTGGCTGGGACGACGCCGGGCTGATCGGGAGGGCTCGGGCATCGGGCCAGAACGCCGTGCAGGTGGGCGTGATCGACGACACGCTCGCGGCGGCCGCGGCGCTGGTCATGGCAGGCGACCTCGGTGCCAGCGTGGTGGATGTGCACCTCGCCGTTGCTGACGACGACGCTGACCGTGGCGCCAATCAACCGCCAGGGCACGCTGTAATGGTTGGTGTCCACGTCCACGCAGGCGTCGTTCTGCACGCGCCGGGTCAGCTCGCGCATTTGCCGGAACGGCGGACGGCCGTCCAATGGCCGCAGTGCCTGCTGCTCCTCGCGCGCGAACCGCTCGGCCGGCACCTCGCCCGTGGTGCCGTGCACCCGCGCGTCCGCCACGTCGCGCATCCACCAAGCCAGGTGTGCTTCCAGCGCCGACCAGCTGGCAAAGCTCCGGCCCGCGATGGCAGCAATTCTAATTGGCTGTTTGGCTGCATTAGCCTCACCGTGCGAGTTGGGCCTCGACGTGGGGCGGCGGTTTTGAGTCGATCAGGGTCTGCATGAGCGTTGTCCAGTTGGGGAAGACGAGATAGGCC
>JAABUT010004978.1_pt1 | contig 10184 bp, 10 predicted proteins | sample 5559281 | NCBI WGS metagenome assembly JAABUT01 (sample SAMN10711880, study PRJNA513359) | rock metagenome | isolation source: Antarctica rocks | place: Antarctica: Victoria Land, Ricker Hills nord | collected 2016-01-04 | reverse complement strand
AGCAAGGGGTGAGGGGTGCTCAGCATCTGTTGCATTCCTGTGTAATTAGACGCTTGTGCGTAACTGTCAATGCACTGCATATAAAAGCCATCATCACACCGCTGCCATCCGGATGCTGACTTGGGACACAAAAGAAGTGACATTGGTCACTTACGGTCTGACCAACAGGTGAGAACAGTGTTCAACACACCATACATGGGTTCAGGAAACGCCTCTAGATAGATCGTCAAAATGGGGAGGTCATGCAATAGGTGTGCAGACACGTGCAACAGGTTACGAACAACACAGGACCCCAGAGCATATGTTGGAACAAAGTAGGCACATCAGTTGACAATCTTGACACTGAAAAAGCAATTGCTGAGTTGCCTTTGCAGTGAGGTTATTCACAAGACTTCAAACCAACAAGACTCAACAAAATCTATGTGCAATCACTGTATTGCTCACCATGCTCAAATGCGAGGCCCGGAAACTCAGGGTGACCTTCCAGATTTTCCAGCACAGTGCCTGACATGCGCTTCATGTACTCTGAGAAAAAGCTTGTCACGTCGGGGCTCCAAAGAAACCCTGTGAGTCCATCTTGGCCTCCACTACCTCCTGCGCCAATCACCTGCAAAGCGTCATGCAACCAATGAACAGTTGCAAGGAACTGAGGGCTTGCAGGCGTGTGCAGCACGCTGCATTAGTAACTGGTCCGACAAGCTTACAATTGCCCTTGACACTCTGTGCACTAGCAATCACAACTGCAACAGAAGATGCAATGTGAGTAAGTGACAGGATATCAAGCCCTAGTGTTGCTCCTCACCTTGGACCAACAAGAGCAACCATGCACATGCCCATAAACTGCATGGGTTGCCTGTTATGCCACTTGCCTTCTGCCAGCACATTATGCAGCGCACCTAAGCATAAACTCATGACTGCATGGACTACATAATTGAATGTATCACATGCTTAAAAAGCAAGTTGCTGAGTCTTGATCATCACTGTCCTCATGACAGGCCAGTCTGCGTATTGCATTTGATGGGCATCCTGAACTTAAATCAGTCAGGAGAACAGCCGGCTTCAAAGCCATGTAACGCATAGCTCTGCCAATGGCACGCATAATTTTGGACACAGTATGTTACACCAACTGTATCATGAAAGAAGGGCTAGTCACCTGTGAGATGAACTTCAGGGAGAGTGCCTTGAACTTTGGCCCAAAGGACAATGCCTCATGGTTAAACAACTCTGCCTTGATGCCTGAGATGTTGGGACTAGTAGCAGCACGCACTTGATTGGCAATTTCTTTCAGGCCATTGTTGAGTTGCGCAACAGCCTCTGTCTGACTGTCCACTGTCTTTGGAATGTCTCGTAATTCACCTTCATGTGCTGCCAAGGCTTGCAGCAACTGCATGCAACACCAACATTGGCTTCCAAGCAATCACCAGAAGAATGCAAGTCAGACATTTGCATGCAAACATCATGAATAGTACAGGTCACTTTGCATTGACCAAAGCTGCATTGCAAGCTTTTCACCTTCCAATACACTATGCTGACTAAAACAATCATGCAGAAGTTATAGATGCATCAAGCTTGCTCACTGCCCACTAACGCATGCAGTGACGCTGCTGTCAGAACAACTGGGTTTGCAAGAGTACATACAGATGAGCTACAGCAGGTTGGTGCGCAACAACAACTTGCTGTTGCTGGAGCTCTCAGGGTGGCATGCAGAAGGCATTGCGTGAACATATTCTGCTCAGCCATGTACTGATGCATCCAGGTAGCAACATCATGAGTAGACGAGCGCCTGAAGATAACAAATGCAAGTTTGCCAGCAGCCAAACACACATGCAAGGTTCTCTGGGTGAAACAAAGGTTCAGCAGCGTCTGCATTGAACAAATATGTAGAGTCCTGTAGGATGACAAACCTTTGCCTCAAGCCCAGGCAAATTTTCCTTGTAGACATCCCACTGCAGGTTTTCAAGCTTCCCAACCAACTTGCCAACTGTTGTCTCGCACACGTATGGATTGAAATGCGTACTATCAGCAAAGTACTGTTTTTCAAGTGTGCAGACTTCATCAATTGACAGATGGTCCTCCTTACCGCCAACACGGTTGCGCACCTGCAGCTCAGGCTATTATCAGCAGACAGCTTTCCACTGTACTGAACAAGTTATGCAAACACAGTTTTAACAGCACAGATTGAGCAGCTCAAGCTTTATTGATGTGCTGCAAAGTGTCCTCCTGTGATGGGCGGTTTGACTAACAGCAGCATGCACATGACTTGACAGCCAAGGGAATGTTGTGTGTAGCATTGGCAGCAGTTGCAGTGCAGAAAAGGGCACATCACCGCATAGTACCCATTTGTCAAGGGGTATTGAGCCTTGATTCGTTCTATGTTGTCCCTCATAGCTGATGCACCTCCTGATTTAGGTGCACAATCTGATTTTGTGAGGACCCCAACAGTTCTCGACCCAATCTGATCCAGTTTTTTTAGCAGCTCCCAAGCGCAACTTTGAGCGCCACCATCATCTCCAGCTTGCAAGAGGGAACATACAATCTTGCTTGGTCCTGTCACAACATACCATTATCCTCTGTGTACAAAGCAGCTGTGTCATTTCACAATAAGAAGCTGCAAGTCCAGCCAACACAGGTCGCAAAGCTTGGTGACTTACCTTGGCATGCTTTTGTCACAAGACCGTCGATGACTGCTTTGGTGTCTTCTGGAAAACCAGCGGGTGACGAGCCGTGCACTCCAGGCAAGTCCAACACGGTAAGGTTTGGTGCTGTTGGTGAACGTATTTCGAGTGTGATGACAGAATCTATTATCTTGTCCGTATTGGCAGTCAAGATCTCAGTCACCCTTTCTACCTCTTTTGAGATGTCGCTCTCGTCGATCTCGGGCGTGGTCTGCAATCCCTTGTGCTCATAGGACAGGGTGATTGAACACTTGGTGTCCTTGTACATCACTAGCTGCAGCGGACATCTGGTACAGATGCCTAGGGCGCTAGGCAACCGTATACCAGAGATGCTTTCGAGCAAAGCGCTTTTGCCGACGCTCTGAGGTCCTACCACAACGATGCCAGGAAGCTCAAAGTCGTTGCTTCTGCCGCCTAACAAAGTCTGCAAACGACTCACTGCCTGTCTGGCATTGTATAGACGTTGCTGCTGATCGCTGTTGTAGGCCATCCTTGTGTATGTGTATATACACAGCGCCCTGTTGACATACTGCCGTTTGACTTTGCGAAAAGTGGCAGCATGTCCTTGACTTTAGAGTTCTATACCCTACTGGAGTATCAGCGATCCCAGCTTCAGGGCTCCTCGAGGGGAATGGTGGGGGAACTGCGGTGGTATTGTCAGAGGAACTGTGGAGGAATGTAGGGGGAACCAGGCTTGGGGGAATCGGCAGGAATAGGCAAACACAGGGGGAGTTCATAGGGAGGAGTGGTGGGAAGGTAGTGGAGCTATGCGGATTCCCCCTTGGGGGAACTGCAGGGATTGTCAAGGGATCATGGGGGAATTGTAAGGACTCTTTCGCATGTGGGGGAATGGCAAGGACTCTTTGATATGTGGGGGAATTGCAAGGACTTCATTACATAGGGGAATTGTGGTGGATCCTTGGGGAAAGCAGGTGGAGCATGTGCAAGTTGAACTAAAGCATATAAAAAGTCACTAACCACACTTGCATCCAGGCGAGAAGCTGTGCAAAGCTATAGACACTGAAAAATTGTTCAAATTATGATGCTTTCCTCCATATCTTGACTGTGGCTTCAGATGGACTGTACTCTACACGTAGAGAGGGCAAAAAAGGCTATCTGTGCTGTCATATCAAATCAGTGACCTTGTCTTGAGGCTGTTCGTCTAAGGACTTGGCTGACACTCCAGCCTGCAAAGACAGTGCATTGTCATTTTTAGGCAAACCTGAGACAGTGTGCAGGTCCAGCAAGCCATACTGCAGCGACAATATGCTGCATTGCAGGTTGTGATGCAAGTTGTCTTTTGTTCATGAAGCAAACTTTGCATATGCGGTGTTACCTTGGCCCTGAGTTGCTCTGCCTCTTGTGCAAGCAGCAGTTATGCATGGGCAGACAGGCACCTGCGCTGTGAGTGACAGCCACTGCGTGCGCACACAATTTGCGAACAAAGCGGTTGCAGCAAGTATGCACTGCACTACTCAGGATCCAGTACTTGCTAGAGTCGCTGATGGCTGCTGTAGTCCTGCAACCATATTTGCATGTTAGCCAAGCAGCAGCGGCCAGGAGGCATGTGATGAGGCACAGGTAACCTATAATGCTTCTGAGATGCAGTTGGAATAAGAAATCGTAAACAATGCTGGTCATCAAATCAGGGTACTGGTAGGGATTGACAATTGCAACTAAGCACATTCCGACAGACACAGCATGCAAAAGATCAATTGTAGGGGTGAGATGGCAATGGAGCAGAACAGCCGGTCTGTGCTATGCAGAGGTTTGACACACCATGACAAAAGGTCATTGGCACATGTCCTTGCAGCAGTCACGTAGCTATACCTGCAACAGCACTTGTCAGAAGGCCATCTGTGAGCACTGGATCTTCAGCTGTCATGGCACCTGCCCATAGTCATGTATACCAGCATGAACAGACTGCACCCAAACAAACAAACGATGCCACTGTGGACATGCTTGGGGGATCAAAGACAGCTTCACATCCTGGGATGTTGGTGTTTCCAGCAGCGACGTACAGACTTTTTATGTTGCTCATAGAGCTTGAGCTGTAGTTCACAAGTGAGGTAGTCATAGATGAAAGCAATGTAGTCTGTCACATTGTGGCAACCTGCAACAAGACACCTTATGTTGAATGCAGTGATAGAAACGCAGGACAAGTCTAACGAGGAGCAATACTCAAGAGATGAGTGTAGGGTGTTATGCACAATCAGGCTTGTGTACAGCATTAACTAGCGTGTCCACGTGGCAAGGAATCAAGGTGCAAAACATTGCAGTGCCGGTCATCGTGAGCAGAGCTGGGGTAGCAGATCACACTGACAATACAATCCAGCCCCTTGTGCGCTGGAATAGAAGTACATTTCTTGCTGATATGTCAGTGCCCTGCACATCCTCCATCAATCATGACTGTGTGTGTATGCTTCTACAGTCACTAACATGATGCTGAGGGGCCGCACACCCTTTTCCAGTCTTTCACAAGTCTGTGACATCTCTGTGAAAATGAGTCACCAGCAAGTTGGCCTGAAGCAAATGAGAATGCCTGTAAGCTTGTGTACCAACAAATGCAACAGCTGCCTTCTGCTTTCTCAATGTCGGTGTCTACCTTTCAGACGTCTCCATAGCAGCGTGTCAAACAGTGTCTTCATGTTGTTAATGAAAAGACATCTGCTGTTGGTGTTGAGGCAAGGTGATTTTTTCTACGCAACTGCAGAGCCAGGCCCCTGCAGTCACAAAACAACTGGTACTGTTGCAGCTCATGTGTATGCTATCAACTAGCATGATCAATCAAGTTGATACATTACTAACTGTACACATCAATGATGATGTTGTGCAAATGCTTTGCATCATCACAGTAGTTCACATTGTCCTCTGACATTTGTATACCAGACCTGCTCTTTGGATAGATGCACATCATGCCTTGTAGGCAAGTGTGTGAGTTGATTTACCTCAGGACTTGAAACAACAGGTTTTCTTTCAGTGAACTTCAAGTGAGAGACAACGTTGTGCTGCCATTGGTTGGATTGAGTGCCTGCATGGTTGTCCATGAGGATTTGCTCTGTCTGTGACAGCATACACCGTAAGAACGCCTACTAGCACAAGCGGCGTTGTACCTTAGCAGGTACGCAAACTTCATGGTTCCGAGTTGTTATACACTCACCTGTTGGAATCTAGGGTGAAGTAGTCAGCTTCGACTTGGCAGCTTTGTGCCTTCTTAGTGCCTTGGCAGGGGCTGATCTCTTCATACAACAACTGTGCTTGCTGTAGCAATGTCGACCATGTCATTAGCAATCCTGCTGGAATGTCCGTGCACGTTGTGAAAACATCTTACACCAGTTCAAGAGCAATGTATGGTGCCAGGTCCGGCGGAAGATTCTGGCTGGAAGATCAAGTCTGTTCAGCGAGTGTCTTGGGATTTCTCGCCACTTTGAATGCGATACAGGTCTATACGAGCTTGATACAGTCCAACCGAGACAAAGCCCTGGCAGCTTGCTTACAGCTTGACCTTTGACGTTCAGACCCGCGGTCGAGAGCTGCACTGGGAACAGGCGCGAAAGACGAATCAGCTCAAAGATGACGTAACTGTACAATTTTGCGTGTGTGCCGAAGTCACATCTAGGGATCTGCAGACATTCAAGCATTGTCTGGCTATAAGTATTTGGTACCGCTGTGTGTAGTGCCACCTGTACGTCAAGGTGTATCAGCCTTGCCTTACAAGACAATTGTCAAGCGAAGGGCAGCACTGCTGCAGCAACTGAGTGCGAGGAAAAGGACTGCAGCAGCGTCATATACGCTCTGCAGGCATCACATCTCTGCAAGCCTCCTTAACTCATACACGAAATGAGTATATTTGAATGCGGGCCAAGAACCAGTTGCTGTACTGGTAGTCAAATAAGTCTCCTCTGACCCCAACTGGCCAAATGCACAGGCGTGCAACTCATCAAATCCACTGAAAGCCAGGGTAAATATGACTCACAACAGCCATACTGGCTAGTAATGTTGAGCTTAATACCCTACTTGCATCAGTGCCAGGCAGCATTCATTACAAAATTAGTGGGGGGGTTACTCTGCCTGGAAAATGCCGTAACCATGCAAAATACCATGGTACAGCCTTAGTAAGCCTGGATGCCTTGGCAGCCAGGGAGCTGCTCTTGTAATGGCTGGGTATAGCCTTAGCAGTCACTGCTGTGGATCTGTAAAACCATTCCAAGTAGGTGCAACTACAGAGCTCAATATGGGTAGTAGCCTTGATGACACCCTTTTTTGTTGATAGTTACGCACTGACGGCATGATATGATTACAGTAGCTCTGTGAGGCGCAAAGACTTGTCCCCACTTGATATTCATCAAGACTGTTCAACAGCACCTGTGTCACTCCAACTGCTTGACAGGTCAGAACTCAGCGCACACAAAGCTCACGTGAAGCTTTGTGTGCATGTCTTGCACAGGTGTGAGATGATATCAAACACATTGCCAGAACACACAGTACTGCTACATCAGCTTTGGGACAGCAGCGTCTGATCAGACCTGTTGACTGTCTTATCACACGCTGCCAGAGCTATATCTCCTGCACTGAAGCATCTTTACCCTGAATGTCACAGCTCAGCATGCAGTCTCAAGGGACCGTGTTGCTTGCTGCTACACACTCCTCTTTGAGCTGAGATGTGTACCAATGCTGCCTTGCTTGCTGCCCATATTCTATTGAGTAGCTGTTGTCATGCGCTGCCAATGCCAGCCTAGTGGTGGGAATCTGCAGCTCTGACAATTCTAATTTGCTGCTGCAGAGTGTCAGCACCAATGGTCTTTGGCATTGTGCACAGTGCTCCTCTTTGTGACTGCATGCAGGTCTGTCATGTTGCGTGCAGAGCTGCTGAAAGTCCCACACTAGCACGTATGGCTGCCTTGTCTCTTGCTGCCCTGTTGCTGCTCATGCAATCCCATGAGCCTGCAACACAGGAGAACTGTTAGTGTAGTCTCACTGTGTATGTCGAAGCACTAGCCTTACAGCACTCTGTCAAATGCACAGCTATGCATTGTTTTGGTTGCTGAGTGCTGTGATTGCTGACGCAGGCCTTTGAAAGCAGTTTGCGTTCAGCAGCAATGCAGCTGGTGGGCAGAGTACTCCTGAGCACGTGTGCACTGCTGAGCATGTTGCTTCAGCAGTCAGTGAGCTGCAGTTTGACTCAACATGCTTGGGAATCACAGATGAGCTGCTCACAGACAGTCTTGTCAGGCAATCCTGTCAATTGAGACCGCTCACAATGGTGTGCTGCAACAACCTTTTGAAGCATATCTGCATGGTAGCTGCCCCTGTCATGCAGCTGCTTGTGACTGCTGATTGCTATGCTGCCAGCCAGTTACACAGCTGCAATGATTGGCGAAAGCTGCAGTGACTTCAGCATTGTGGGCTGCATGTAACAGCTATAGAGCAGTCATTGCCAACTGACTCCTGGGCTTGTCATTCAGATGCTGCCATTCGTTCAGCTGTGTCACAGAGCTTCCCTGGCTGTTTTGTGGCTGTTAGACTGAGTCATGGATAGGACCGCTGACAAGCGTACATTGATAAGACTTGTACACAGCAGCCACTATGTGTGCAGCTGCAGCTTGTTGTTGCAATGTCACACAGGCTGCAGTACCATTGGACCATTTGGCAGTAGCTGGCACCCTGTTGCTGCATAGTTGGTACCGTACCTGTGAAGCTGGCTTGAGCTGAATGATGAACAGCACAGTACGCTGCAAGTTCCTGCAGTGAGTGGCTCCTGTGAAGTTGAGTTTTGCTGCCTGTTGCTGCAGGTCAACGCTTTCTGGTTCTTTCACTCATGGTGCACAAAGCTGCTGCTGCTATTTCAGCACAGGAGGTGAGGCTTGCAGCTTTGTCCATTGCGTGAAGCAGTCAAGGTCATCTTCAAGTCTGTGACTGTCAGTTGCATTGTCAGTTCATGAAGTGCACAGCAGCAGCAGCAGCAGCAGCAGCAGCAGCAGCAGCAGCAGCAGCAGCAGCGGCAGCAGCAGCAGTCAAGTCACTCACAGCAGCAAACATGCAATACTGCTGGGACTGCTGCGGCATCCCGGGGCATGTTGCAGGCGATGAGCCCTGGCCACGGGTCATGCAATCTGGGTCATCAGCCACTGTCATGCCTTATGTTAGTGTGTCGGAAGAAGACGAGCCAGTAGAGTGAGTGAGAAGTATCGATGCATGGGATGCATCAACACTAACACATTATTAACTGGTCACCTCAGCCAGTGATAGAGAGCTGTGAGGCATGGAGACAAAGCACAATCCATCCAGGCAATACGTGATGCTTGGTCTTGGTGCTACTTGCGTGATGATGATGGTCTTACATGCCTTGAACTGAAGTGCCGTTTGTTGTGCAAGACAGTGCTGCTGATGATTGTGCATGGCTCCAGCTGCTTTGCTGCACTCGCGTCTTGTGTGCTTGATTGCAAATCAACTGATTGGCATTACTGTGTTCAATGTTTCTTCCTACTGCTGGTTTTACAGTACCAGCTCTGCTCACTGTACATACGTACAATCATGCTGACTTGCCCTCATGACATGCAGCAGCTCCATTGTGTTCCCTTGGTGAACTGGATCTCAGATACACATTCCCAAGGATGCACTGCTGTGCAGAGCCTGGTCAATTTGCATCATGAAGAGTCTGATTCAATAAGCAGTCATGCAAGGCTGCACTAGGCCGTGCGATGCAATGGTGTGCGTTGAATTGCGTCGTGTCAGCCAAGCTTGTACAGTGTTTAGGCGGTTTTACATTTGGGCACACATGCTTCTCTGTCTAGGTTGTTGCTGATATTTGTTAAAATGCAGCACACTATATATTAATATGCTGTTTCCTTTGATCACATTATGCTCACATCATATATGAAGGCTCGTGAGGGAAGGCTTGCCATCAAGTGATTGCATTGCGTCCTGACAGTGCCTGTACAAAGGCAGAGTGTCGCGCTCCTGGTCATTCCCCCACGGTTGGTTTACAGACCTGGGAATTCCCCCGGTGTTCCGCCCAGGGGAATGACAGCGAAGTGGAATCCCTTGGTGGTCCCCTGCACTCCCCTGGCGTTCCCTTTCTGGTCCGCTTGCAGCAGACCCTCATTGGGGGGATCGCTGATCCTCCAATAGGTACAAGTCAAATAAAATTCAAAAGCACTGAAACCATTTGCTGATCAGCTGGATAAGTCAGTCTGCTTTATTTGCATTGGGCGTTCATAAGTCCAGCCTGCAAGCTGTGCTTGTCATTCCGCTGCGTGGACACCCCCAACAAATACCGTGACCTGTGACAAATAAAACGCTGCTGATAATGCATCACACATCTTGGCCTCGGGCATGCACACTCTGGTTGTCAGTCTGTGCGTTGCCTGCAGCTCCTGCCCGAGGATGTGCCCGGCAAGTCTGGTGGGCCCCCAGGCAATGCCTTTGAGCTAGTCTACATCTCAGTCACAGATGCAGTCCGCAGAGCAGTGCGCAAGGTGGACCCTGTGCTTGCTGACTGGATCAGGT
>JAABUT010004977.1_pt1 | contig 10187 bp, 6 predicted proteins | sample 5559281 | NCBI WGS metagenome assembly JAABUT01 (sample SAMN10711880, study PRJNA513359) | rock metagenome | isolation source: Antarctica rocks | place: Antarctica: Victoria Land, Ricker Hills nord | collected 2016-01-04 | reverse complement strand
GAAAATTCTTGATGAATCAACTAAAAATTCATCATAAGCTGTCAACAGCTTATCATTTACAAATGAATGAACAAATGAAAAGAATGAATTAAACATTGAAACAGTATTTCAGATGTTATATTAATTATAGACAGAATGATTGAATACAGCTATTATCAATAGCACAGTTGACTTTCAATAGCATAACAATGAAAGTAATCAGCATGTCATCATTCTTTGCAAACTATGAGTTCAAGTCAAAAACTCTCAAGAAATCATGTGAATTTGCACAATTAACTCAGAAAGCTATGCTACAGATAAAACAATTGCAGCTGCTACAGAAAGAATTAAATGTTAGAAGTCAGTATAAAGCGAGTCATATGAATGTAATGTAACAAGTATATAAATGCTAAGAAAGAAAAGTATCTAGAAGAGAAGAATTGACTATTTATATGACTCAGAAAAACATAAGCTAATTCTGAATAGAATTGACTTCGAAACAATTCGATAGTCTAGTGACGAGCGATCAACGATAGTCATGAACATAGTCATCAACATAGTCATCAACATAGCTATCAACATAGATGCGTAGCTAGAATCGTAACAGTATTTTTCTTCTTCAATGATTCATGTTTGCATGAATGTATTTTCTTAGTCTTGTGTAGAATCGAAATGTCTATTGTAGCAGACTCACTATGTAGAGAAGAATCGACTTGCTCAGCGAAGAGATTAACTATTGACTGATGTCATTGAAGCAGACTTACTAGAAGAAAATCGACTAGCTCAGCGAAGAGATTAAATATTGACTGATGTCATTGAAGCAGACTCACTGATTGACTTGCTCATTGAAGAGATTGACTTTGAGCTCGTCATTGTAGCAGACTCACTAGTTGCACATGAACATATGATTAGATTTACTGATGAGTAGAACGATGAGAGCGAGTAGATCATTGCATTGAGAATAGATGTCATTGAAGCAGACTCACTAGTTTCATGTGAACTGATAGATGAATTGATTCACTGATAAATAGAGTGATGTGAATAGATAGATCATTGCATTGACGAAAGATGTCATTGTAGCAGACTCACTAGTTGCACATGAATGAGTAGACGAATTGATTCACTGATGAGTAGAACGATGAGAAGATAGATCATTGCATTGACAGTGTCATTGAAGCAGACTCACTGATTGACTTGCTCATTGAAGAGATTGACTTTGAGCTCATCATTGTAGCAGACTCACTAGTTGCATGTGAATTGATAGACGAATCGATTCACTGATAAATAGAGCGATGAGAAGATCATTGCATTGACGATGTCATTGAAGCAGACTCACTGAGAGTTTGCTTCTCGAGATAAAAACTTCACGCAGTTCTATGACTGACTTCGTTTGATTGTTCAACAAATTCGAAGAATCTCTTGCAAATCTGAATGAACGATTAATTCGCTGATCTTTGACCTAGTTGAATGATTTCAATCGTTTGTTTATACTCGCTGATCAGCGCACGAGTTTGAATCTTTTGTTTATTCTCGCTGAGTCAGCTCACGAGAAAGAAGAGTGAGTGTCTGCACGATCACAAGTCGACTAAATCAAAGTCAATAGTCATGTGAATCGAGCAGAGCAAGTCGATGCAGATTATTTCACTTTGTCTGTAACGAAGAAGCATTTATATAATGTTAGAAATCAGCATAGAGCGAGTCATATGAATGTAATGTAACGAGTATATAAATGCTAAGAAAGAAAAGTATCTAGAAGAAAAGAGTTGACTATCTATATGACTCAGAAAAACATAAGCTAACTCTGAATAGAGTTGACTTCGAAACAATTCAATAGTCTAGTGACGAGCGATCGACGATAGTCATGAACATAGTCATCAACATAGTCATCAACATAGCTATTAACATAGATGCGTAGCTAGAATCGTAACAGAATTACAGAAGAATATATAGTTTCTCAGCAAGTATATGATTCTGTATGCAAATAAAAGAAGAAATAGAGAATTTACTTTTAAAGAAAGAAACAAAGCATATTTATTAAGATGAAACATTAAAATGAAAAGATCAAGTAACAAACTGAATCATACAAAGCTAAAATCTTATAAGATTCTAAAGATTAAAAAATTAATTAATTACAAGTTAAATTTATCAACATTTATGAAAATACATTTGATATTTCATATTTGTCTTTTGAAGTTTGCAGACTTGAATACATCAATTTAAACAGAGTCTTCAGAAATTGATTCAGAAAGTCAAAACATTGAATACAAAGTAAAGAATATACTGAATAAACAGAATATCAAAGATCAGTTTCATTAATTAGTTAAGTGAAAAGATTATAAACATATCAAGAACACTTGAAAATTGAAGAAAAATCTCAAGAACTGTCAGACACTTCTGTGACAGTTTCAGTTGAGAAACTCAGTTAATCAAAGTCTGATGAAATTTCAATCTGCTTGAAGAACACATCAAAGAGAAAATCATTTAACAATGATTCACTAGTTTTTCTTTCATTCTTCTCAAGCTCAATGATGTTTCAAAACTTTCATTCAATCATCATCTGTTTTTATTCTTCAAAAACATAAATTGATTTTGCAAACAAGTAGCTCTTGCAAAGATTTTTTGTATCTATTTGTGAATGTTCAGCAGTTCATTAAAAACATGATCATATTCTGTCTTTATTCTTTTTCACTTTATTATTAAGAAAGTAAGATTGCATTTGCAATTAAAATGTATACACTTAATGCAATAATTGATTTCATTGTTAACATGATATTTCTTTTGTAAGTGACTGCAGTATTCATAAGAATGCATGACAGCACACTCAGAATTTGTACATTCAAGAAAATCTTTGCGACGCAAGATAGAGTTTTTGATTGTGCAATGAGAAAATATAAAGAAAAAGTGATTTTCAAGATGAAAATCTTAGAAGAAAATCTAGTGTTAAAACTCTTTCACATGAAATTACATAACAGCAATGATTAAATAATTATTAAATAATCAAAGTCTTGAAGTGATTATTCTGATCACTTGAATCAGAAGAAATCACAATGAGCATGATGAGCATAATGCTCATTTTGCTCATCTTGCTTAAAGATAATCAAAATGATCATTCAGAGCAGAGATGACTTGACATGATTCTTTATATTTATATAATAATAATCATTCTTTTAAATAGAAGTTTCATGCTCAATTCATGTAAGTAGTCAATACATATTATTGTCTCAGCTATTTTCAGATTTTAAGTCTAGTAATAGTGATTACTGTTTGATCTTTGTATATATTTTGTGTTGTTAAAGAGACAATCATTACAAAGCTATCATCAAAATATCAGAATTTTCTAGATGTTTTTGATTGAGTTTAAGCAGACAAACTATCATCTCATCATTTGTATGATCATAAGATAGAGTTTACTAGTGACGTAATGTCATTTCATTGTTAAGCATATCAAATGTCTTTTTACAAGTTTCAGAAAGTAAAGAAATATCTGAATGAAAATCTTTTCAAAGAATTTATAATTTTTAGCAAAGCTTTGTATTTCTTACTCATTCTGTTCACTTTAAAAGCAAATGAAGATCTATGATTCTGCATTGATTATCAAAAGCTCAATGTTATTATCAAAAGAAATCACTATTTTCTATTACTCATAAATGAGATGATCAACAAAATAATTGATTGCAAGCATCTGACTTAATTAAATATCATTTCAACTTTCAACAAATTGCAAATGCATTCTGATAGTGAAAACTACATTATTTTTATCATTGCTTTAAAAGCATATAAATCAAAGATGTTATCTTTTGAACTTATCAATGATTCTGTCTCGTTTCAGCAGTATATGAATGATGTTCTTTGAGACTTTCTAAATGATTTTTGTCAAGTTTATCTAGACGACATTCTGATCTACAGCAAAACTCAATGAAAACATTGATAACATGTCAAAATAATATTAAATCATTTATAAGAAACTGATTTACAAGTAAATATTTGAAAGTGCAAATTCAACGTAGAAGAAACTATCTTTTTAGAAGTTATAGTTTTAAAACAAGATCTTTGTATGAACTTTATTAAAGTGAAAGTCATAGTTAACTGAGCTACATTGATTAATTTAAAAAAAATTCAAAGCTTTGTAAGATTCATTAACTTTTATTATCATTTCATTAAAGACTTCTTAAAGCTAGTCAAATCATTCATTCAGCTGATTAGAAAAGATACATCTTTTGTTTAAAACAAAGTCTGTGTTCAAGCTTTTGATGATTTAAAGAAACAAGTCAGCTCAATCTCAATCTTACAACATTTTAATTTAAAACAACAGACTATTCTGAAAATCAATGCATTTAACTACATCAAAGATGAAATACTATCACAGTATGATGATGAGAATATTCTTCACTCAATAACATTCTACAGCAAGAGCATGATTCTCACTGAATGCAATTATCATATCTATGACAAGAAATTGCTAGTTATTATTTAATATTTCAAACATTGAAGATTTGAGCTTGAATGTACTGAACTACTCATTCAAATATTCATTCATCATCAGACTCTGAAGATCTTCATGAAAAATAAACAGTTGATTCAACATCAAGTCAATTATCTAAACATTTTATTCAAGTTTAACTTTCAGATTATATTTCAATCAGATAAAATAAATACTAAAGTCAATGTTTTAATCAGAATGTTTCTGATCAACATTTTTAAATCAACTCAGAGTATTGAAGATTGCTATCAGATCATTCTGACACTCAATAAAGTAAATATTTTAACTATTGAATTTGAAGTTGATCTCTATCAGCGAGTAAAAGATGTCAATAAGACAAATGAGCTTTGCAATGAGTATAAACAAGCTATAAGCGAAAACAAGCTCAAGCTACATAGCATTGAATTGAAGCATTGCAAGATCATTAACGACGTTCTGTTCAGAAAAGATCTACTGTGAGTTTCTGAGAAAATGCATATGAAATTACTAAAGAAAATTCATGATCAATCTTTCATCTTTCACTTTAACAATCAAAGAACTATTGATCTAGTTCAATGTTTCTACTATTGATTAAATCATTAAGTAATGATTAGACGTTACATTTGAAACTGTCATGTTTATCAATGAAGCAAGACATCTAGAAATAACATTAATGAACTTCTTCATTCTTTTTCAATTTCACAGAAACGCTGAAAAGATATAGTTATGAACTTTATTACTGAGTTATCTCTATCAGAAGATTATAACGTCATTTGCATAATCATATGTTGACTCATCAAGAAACATCACTATGTTTTCTGTCATTGAAAAGATGAAAGCATCTCAGTTGAAGAAACGATTTAAATCATGCTATGAAACGTTTATTGACTTCATGATCTATTTAGTTCTATTGTTTTGAACAGAGACTTTCAATTCATATTAACAATGTGACAAAGTCTTTGTAAGTGACTAAGAATCACAGCTAGTTTATTAATAGTTTATCATTCTGAAATCAATGATTAATTGAAACAAGTTAATCAAGATGTTGAACGCAAATTAAGAATTTACTGCAATTACATGCAGAATAACTGAGCAAAATAACTATCAATAATAGAATTCAGCGAGAATTTCAATATCTTCTCAATCATCTCAATGACTTCATTCTATTTCAATAAGAATTTTTACTTACGAATAAGTTTTGATTCAAATATGACTGACTACGAAACTACTTGTGAACATCTTAAAGCTAGAAAAGCAGATGATATTATTATTTAAATGAAAAAGTTTCTTATCTTTGATCATCAGCAATTGAAAAAGATGAAGCAGATCATTAAAGCTCAGATTAATAAACATAGATGAAACGTCATCTATGAAGTAAATGACTGAGTTTGATTATTCTCTAGAAACATAAAGACAACTAAATCATGTAAGAATTTGAAAGATAAACAGCTAAAATCTTATCAAATTACTGTCAAAGTTGAGACTTTCTATCATCTTTGTTTATCAATAAGCATAAAGCAGCTGCATTCAATGTTCAGTTCAAAGCTATTACATTCTTATTTCGATGATTTTTTATCAGAACAGCATTCAGAATCATTTAAATCTTTCACTATTGAAAATGATGAGCATTAAAAGATAGATAACATTTTGAACTTTAAATGTTATTAAGATTGAATATAATACAAAGTCAAATGAATGAGACTAAATCAAGACAACAAATGATACTATGTCAACAAAGAAGAATTTAAGAGTTTGAAAGAAGTTTTAGTTGAATTTCATAAACTTTATTTAGACAAGTCATACTAAATTGAAAAACAGTGAAAAAAATTTGCGTTTCATTTATTCTATTCATGCAAACATGAATTTTCGAAAAGAGAAATAATGTTACAAGCGTATCAAGACTGAACAAGACTGAAGCTTTAATCAATTCATAATGCACACTAGCAAGTACTCTGCATAATGATTAAAGCTAGTCAATGATTTAGTTGAGATCTGATCTAGATCTGATTCAGGTTTGACTCAGATATAACTCAGCATCTTTTTTCTTTTCTAGTATTTTCTAATCAACTTCTATTATTCTCTAGACAAACACACTTCTTTGTGTTACAAGTAATTAACAGATTTCTATGATAAACATATTTCTTTGTGTCACAAACATTTTTTGAATCAACATCTTTCTTATGTTTCAACACATCTTCTTTAAGACTAACATTGATCTGAATAACTACTATATAAAGTGTGTTCTTCTTGTCTTTTGTATCTTCTTTCTTTTATATTCTTAAAGTCTTAGTTATAACTATCTCTATAAATTAAACATTCTAGTCACGCATGCACTCTGATTAGTTTTTAGACACGATTTCAACAACTTGCTTGAAAGCTTCAGCATGAAAAAGCTCATGCAGATTCACTTCTTCAGACTTATTTTCAACTGTAATTATGAGTCAATTGATTTTCAAGATGATAACAGCAAAGATTTTGACATCTGATCATTTAACTAACATTTTATATGTTGCTATTTTTATTATTGCTATGTTCATTGAACTGAAAGAGAATGAATTCAAACTGAACATTAATTTAGAATTTTTAACATTAGTTAAAGTCACGTTGCATAATTTTAACTGTTTGATTAGTTTAACTGACTTTTCATTGAACTGATTGAAAGAAAGTGATTTCAGACTGAGTTGAAATGTAGTGAAAGATCTTTTTAATATATGAGTAGAAGTTAAACTCTTCTGCTTCGTGATTATCTTGTTGCTTGTGAGTAGAACAATCAATTTATAATTAGAAGTGAAATTCGAAAATCGAAGAAAATTGATTTGCATATCAATTACTAGATTGATTTTGTTCATTCATGTTTTTTCAAGAATCATTTGATGTTGATTTAATTGAATGATCAACATAAAAGCTGTGTCAATCATATGATTTTAAACAGTCAGATTCAAATAAATGATATGAATAATAAATTTTTTAGCATAATGATCATCAAATTCTTGAATTGACTTTGCTTTAATTAAAGTCAGAGATTCAATTTGTAACTAATTATAAACAATCTGCATGATCACTTCATTAATGAATGAATAGTCAGCAGCTTTGATGTCAATCAATGACTTCAATGAGTAATTAATTTCATTGCTAGAAAGTATACATTTAATAGTCAAAGATTCAGAAGCAAAAGCATCATTTGACATGCTCATCATTGAAGAAATTAACATCTCTTTCATTACATCTTTGATGAAAGTCACTAGTTTTTTGTCTCATTATCTTCAAAAGAAGACATTTTCTTATTCTTCTTATTCTTTGAAATGATGATTTCATGTAGATAAAAGATGAATACATAAGATGCAAAAGTATTGATCTTATTCTGAAAGCAATTCTTGAATAAACGATTTGAAATTTTGCAAGTATAGTAAATGATAGATAATTTTGCTGATTTAAAGATAGAAAAAAAGATAAACTTAACATAATTGATTATTGAAGTCATCACTGACAATGAAGTAGCAATGCATTTATCAGATATGATAGTGACTTTGATGATGACAATGCAAAGCTGACTATGTAACTGATAATTAACTCACTGTTTATTATTCACATCTTGAAAAAAGATTTTTAAGCGAGTGAGTGAAGTAAAATTCTCTGAATAAACTGATAGAATGTTTTGCAAGCGATTATTGATTTTATTTTGAAGATCATTCATCAAAGTACAATCATTGTATTTAAGATAGTTGAATAACTTCATAAAGTTGAAGTAAAAAACATTGAAAGACTTGTCTGTTTATCTCAGAGCATTGTACTTGCAACAACACTTTTGATTTTTATTCAGTTCATAATATATTTCTTTCAGATGCTTAAATAGCTTGTAAATTGAGATGTAAGAATGTAAAGCATCATGATGATGTTAAGCGAAAATATATTCAGCAGCATCATCTTTTAATCTAAATATCACATAAACAATACAAATATTCTCATTATCAAAGTGATTAACATTTATCTGAAGCTTATTGTTCATCTTGATTCTTCAGCTATTTCATATTGATTTATCTTCATTGATGAATATCAATGAATTCAAAAACTTGAAAGACTTATGATGATCATTATTGAATAAAGTGAATGATTTACATCAAATATGATTCTTGATAAATTGATGAGATAGAAATTTCATAGAAACTCAAGATTCAATAAATTGATGAGATTGAAACTGATTTGCTGAATGCTATCTCTTTTTTAAACTCAAGACTTTCTATCATAGTTTGATGATAATCTCTTCTTGAGTGTTTATTGTCATTTGATTGATCTTTAGCTCATCAAGTTTCTTGATGTGATTGACTTGAACATTGATTCATTGCTCATTAAGTTTTAAAGTCATGTCTCGTTGATTTCTTAGCTTGATCAGCATCTTGATGATCTCGTTTGACTGATCAATAGCTCATTGACAAAGTTGTTGATTCATGTTGATGTTTCATGAGATAGCAACATTCTGAGATTTCGCTGAAGCATTGAAAGAAATAAGAGAAACTCAACTATTAGCAATGCTTTTAAGCAGATGAGCTGTTCATGACTTGACTGATTCAGAGTCATGTGTCATTGTAAAAGATTGAAGATAAAGATAAATAAATTGTGAGAAGATTAAGTGATTGATTTGATAAATTTGAGTAAATTTAAGTAAATTTGAAGATGTGTTTTAATGAAAGTAATTCAAAGAATTTCTTGTGAATTTTTTGAATGAACGAAGTAGATTATTTTGTATCATCTACACGTTGATAGCAGAGTAGTAAGTTAGCATTTATCTACTGTTAGAGATTGATTTAGAGTGAGTCATAAAGATGTCATTTAACTAATAAATAAATACTAAGAAAGAAAAGTATTTACAGAAAAGAACTCAATTCTTATATGTGTATTTCTTAGCTCTGTGCTAAACTCAATTGAATTGACATCTTACACATATGATGCAGAAACTCAATGACATCATCTTTAAATCAGATTCTCACTAGACTCAATTAAAATGAAATCAGGTGAAGACTAGTTGAAGAATAAACGAAGACTAGAATCATAACATGAATGTTCATTCATTAATCAATGTTATATTGATCACTGATTAATAATAAATTGATAGAATGAAATTATATTTGAGAAAAATTTTTGATATATCAATGATAAAAGCAACATATGTAAAGATATCATAAATAAGTTCATGATTAATCGATTATTAATAATGAATTGATCAATTATTATTTGTTGATTAATTATGAATTAATCATCAATAGAATAATAGAGTTGATGTGATATATTTTAGAAGATTAAATGCTGTTTTCTGTGATTTTAGATTACATTATCAGTAGCGCAGAAAAGCGAAATTATGCGCATGGTTACCTGATCATGCTCGGACACTTTGCATGGTTCATCGAGCTTTAGTGTTGGTCTGCCGAGCTATAGTCTTCCTTAGAGCAGGTACAGGGTTGAACCCTTATCTGACGTATTGGGACTAGCCCAAGGGGCCGTCGAGCGCGGAAGTGGCAGCAGTCATATGTCGCTATCAATGATGCCGTCGGAGATAGCGACAGTCATTTTTTGCCAGCTCCCATGCTTTGCTGATGTATTTGCCCTCTCCACAGTATGCCATCGACTTAGGCGTCTTTGGTTGAAGAACGTGACTCCCATCTACAACGAGATGGCGCCGAGAAACATCCCCTGCGAAGGTGCGGCGCGTCGCTTCCTTGTCGATCAAGACGGACCGGACTTGGAGTCTCCCATG
>JAABUT010004976.1_pt1 | contig 10190 bp, 16 predicted proteins | sample 5559281 | NCBI WGS metagenome assembly JAABUT01 (sample SAMN10711880, study PRJNA513359) | rock metagenome | isolation source: Antarctica rocks | place: Antarctica: Victoria Land, Ricker Hills nord | collected 2016-01-04 | reverse complement strand
CCGCCGCCGGCACTCCGCCTGCGGCTACCGCAGCCCGATCACCTACGAGAACACCACCACCGCGGCTACGCTACGACCGGCCGCATAACAATCAAATCGCGTGTCCACTTTTCGGGGCGAAGGCCCCTGGTCTCATCGCCAGGATCCTGGCGATGAGAAGGACAACAAGGCAGTGCGGGACTTTCTGCGACATAACCAGCCGGAGCGGGTCGTGGACTCGGCAGAGATGATCCTGAGCCGCTGGGGTCGCCAGCGCTAGAACGCTTGGCCCCTAGGTAGGTCCCAGTGGACCTTCCGTTGCTGGGACGCTTGCGGGCGCGGATGCCGGACGGACGGGGATGGGCGCATGGCAGAGGTCGAGGTACCGCTCGCCGGCGGGAACGTGGCCGCCGAGGTGGTCCGAGTCGGGACGACGGTGCGCAAGCCGGTCACCGCGGCGACTCCCGCGGTGGAGGCGGTGTTGCGCCACCTGCAGCGGGTGGGTTTTGCTGGCGCTCCCCGTGCGCTCGGACGGGACGGGCAGGGTCGGCAGGTGCTCGAGTACGTCGAGGGACCGCTCGCGCAGGATGCGCCGCCGATGGACACGGTGCAGTTGGCCCGGGTCGGGCGCTTGGTGCGCGACTTGCACGAGGCCCTTGCCACCCTCGAGCCCTCGGCCTCGGATCGGTGGCAGGTGGCGATCCCTCCGGACCGGGAGGAGCTGGTGTGCCACCACGACCTCGCCCCGTGGAACCTTGTCCTCGGTGCTGACCGGTGGGTGTTCATCGACTGGGACGGTGCTGGCCCGGGCTCCCGGCTGTGGGACCTCGCCTATGCCGCCCAGTCCTTCACACCGCTGCAGGCCGCTGGTGACCCGGGCAGGGACGCCCCGCGGCTGCGCGCCCTGGTGGAGGGGTACGGCGCCGACAGCGCGCAGCGGCAGCGGTTGCCAGCGCTGATCGAGGCGCACACCCGGGGCATGTTCGAGCTGCTCGTGGACGGAGCGCGCACGGGTCGCCAGCCCTGGGCGCGGCTACACGGCGAGGGGCACGCCGAGCACTGGGGACCGGCCGCGGACTACGTCGCCCAGCACCTCGACAGGTTCGTCGAGGCCCTGTCAATCTGAGCGACCTCGCCGTCAGGCAGTGGACTGAACTTGCACGTTGTCCCGCTGATCGATCCGCTACTGCGACGGTGGGTGGTGGCCGCCGGGCGTAGCAGCTGGCCGCTCGGTGATTCGTAGGTAGTAGCCGCTGGGATCGAGCAGACGGAAGTCTCGCAGGCCCCAAGGTCGTGCTTGCAGGTCCTCCACCAGAGGCCAACCAGCTCGTTGCACCCGGTCGAGTTCATCGACAAGGTCGTTGACCTCGAAGACGAGCTCCACGCCGGTCGGCGGCCGGCGAGAGCCTCGGTGTCCTTGGTCCTGTCGACCCGCCGCACCGATACGGACACCGTCCCGTTGGACGGCCAGGTACGGCTGGGGATCCTCACGCTGATCCGCGGCGAGGCTGAACCTGAGCACGCGGGTGTAGAAGTCGGTTGTGGCGTCGAGGTCGGAGGGGAAGATCTCGAACCGCACAGTCATCGGCATGGGCACAAGTCTCTCAGCCAGAACGTGCGGCCAGGGATCCTGTTGCGGGACGGTCTCAGGTGAGGGTGGCCCGGATGACGCCTCCTTGGTCCGGTCCGGTGCGGGCGATGGCAAGGCCTTCCGCCGAGTAGATGGCCGACGCTCCTGCCGTCTGGGTGAAGACGTCTCCCGTCGGGCCGGCGAAGCTGGCGAAGACGACGAACGCCCGGCAGGCGCGGGCGATGACGACGGCCCGGGCCTCTTGTTCCGGGAGTTCCTGCGGCCGGTGTACCAGCCCTGCGAGGTAGGCATCGACGTTCAGTGCCGCGATGCCAGCGACGTGCTGCGCGACGCCGGTGTCACTACAGATCCCCAGCCCGAGCCGCCACCCGTCTACCTCCAGCACCGTCGGGCCGTCACCGGGGTGGAACTGCGTCGGCTCGTTGCCGCCCAGCCACGTCTTGCGGTACGCGGGCCGCGCACCCGCCCCGTCGACGGCCAGCATCGCGATGAAGCGCCGACCCTGCTCCTCGACGGGGGCGCCCACAAGAGCGAGCGACCCGGTCGCTGCGCAGGCGTCGATGATCGGAGTCAACACGTCGTGATCGCATGCCACAGGAGCCGCATCCAGCTCGTACCCGGTCAGCGACAGTTCTGGAAAGACGACAACGCGCGCCTGCGTCGCACGCACGACACCAGCGTGCGCCTCGGCGTTTCCGGCAACGTCTAGCGCACGGCAGGCCGGTTGAGCCGCAGCGACCGTCAGCGAGGGTGCACGCACCCCGACATCATCCACTGCTCCCACGCTGTGCGGCGGTGAGCGCCGCCCCTCAAGCCGATGGCGAGCTCAATCCCTGCGCGGGGAACCGAGTTTCGCAATCTCAGCCGAGGACCGTCAGCCGGGTGGCGAGCTCGGCAAGTTGCCGAGTCGAGCGGCATCGACGAGTGTTGCCGCTCGAGTGCGGTTAGCTCCGGGACGGATGGCACAGCAGCAACCTACCGTCGCCACCCGCCCATTGGGCTGGATCAGGAAACATGGTCAGAAAGACCCCGAATCGCACCCGGCTGATGAGCGACTAGAAAGGCTGTCGGGGCTGGGTAGCAAGCTTCCAGAGCGGCGGGCCCGTTGATGACTGGGAGCGTGGCTAAGTACGACGTGATCGTATGTAGAGAAGGGTCACCACGGCACACAGGCAGAGCAGGGCGGTAGCAAGTGCAGCTCGCGGAAACCAGGGTCCTGCGGAGCTGAATGACAGTCCCGTGAGCAACCCAAGTACCCCTAGTGCTAACAGGCTCGCGGCGATGAGCCTGCCGTTTCTGGTCAGCAGTTTCCTCCTCCAAAGCATTCTCCGGCACCGTACCCGGCCAGTCCGCCTCCGGCAAAGACACCGATCCCTCCAACGATCAAAGCCGGCACGGTGACCTCTGGAGCGAGGATGAGCGCCAGGCCGATACCGGCAGCAAGGCCTATGCCTCCGAAGATGTCTCCCAGACCGCCCATGCCGGTCGGATCTGCATTATTAATGGGGTTGTCGGCGGCGTAGATGTAGCGGTTGCCGTTGTGGGGGTCCAGGGGTGTGTTGTGGGTGTCTTGTTGGGTCCAGGTGCCGGTGGTGGGGTCATACCAGCGGGCACCGAATTTGATGAGTTGGGTGGTGTGGCTCTGGATGCCGCCGGCGTAGCCGTAGGGGTTGTCGACGTAGCCGCTGCCGCCGGAGTTCTGGGCGACGGTGGTGCCGCCGTAGGGGTCGAAGTTGAGGAGGTAGGCCAGGGACCCGAAGTTGGTGACCAGGCCGGCGGGGTTGTTGTGCCCGTCATAGACATACATGCAGGCGCTGTGAAACGGGTCTTATCTCCAACCCTCCCGCCCGCACGGTTGAGCACCGTTTCGGGAGGGCAACGGGCGTAGCCAGCGAGCGTTCTTGACGCTGCTGTCCGACGACGCCGGTCACATGATCGTGTGGCCGCAGGACAACGAGGCGCGCGACATCGCAGCCTGGATCGCCCCGATGCGCGGCGACAACGCCGGCCTACGGGATCTCATCCGTGACTCGCTGTCGTCCCTTTCGGTGCCGGGCCAGCTGAACCCGGCCGCCACGGCTGCCGCCGAATTCGGCCCCGCCGGGCACTACCACCGCGTGGTGGTAACTCGACGCCTCCGCCGCGCAGAACGACCCAGCCAGCCACCCACGCCTGATCCGTCGATCTACCGCGAGCGCTAAGCCCGCGCTGACACGTAGCTGTCAAAGGCGGGCCGGGTTGGTGATGCAAAGACCGGCACGGCTGGAGCGCTCACAGCTAACACGGGCTACGCGCTGGCCCTGTCGTGTTGGAGCATTATTGGCCTGTGCACGTCCGAGCGGCAGAAGTCGATGACGCACTTGCGATTGCCACGGTCCACGTACGGTCCTCACCGGCGGCGTACCACGACTTGCTGCCCCAGGACTACCTCGACGGGGTTGGACCCAGCTCAGCGCCACTCAGCGAGACTGGGCCGGCTGGTGTCGTTGATCAGGGGGTCGTGTCGTGGCGTCTGAGCAGGAGTCGATCGAGGCCGCTGCCTCGGTGTTGGAGTCGGTGGAACGGTCGTTGGCTGGTTCTGCCGAGAGTGTGGAGCAGCTGGTGGGGTTGCATGCATGGGCGGCCGGCGCGGCTCTGCGCGGTCTGTGTGCCTCCTTCGTCGTCGTCCCCACTGCGGAGACTGACGTGAGTTCTGGCTTGCGGTTGGCTCTTGATCGGCTCGACGGTTTGAGCTTCACCACTCGCATGACGGAGGAAGTCAGCACGGCAATCGGCCACGTCCGCAGCGCCTTGGGCGCCTGGGCTTCGTCGGCAGCGTGAGCGCGACTGTAGCGGGCCTGATCGAGACCACCGAGGGCCACCTTCGCGACCAGCTGGCAGCCAGGGCCGAGCCGGACATCCCAGCGGCGGCGGCCATCGTTGCTCGGGTAGGCCGGGTCTGCTCCGCGCTCGAGGCCGAGCGTTTCAGGGGTGGGCCACGGGACCAGCCCTGGCATGTCGCGGTGTCCTCTTACGGACACGCATGTGAGCAGGTCGAGCGTGAATGCCCCGGCGACGAGGTCGCCGGTGGGGTGTCGGTGTTCGGTGCTGCCGCTGATTTCGTGGTGACGTCCTCGCCGACGTGGACGAGGCAAGAGGCGGCCGCTGCTACGGCTCGACTGGTCGAGTTGGGGCATACGGCAGGCGTGGTGTTGCAGCGGTACTCGCCTGCCCCTATTCCGGCGGTGTGGTGGTTGTCCTCAGCCGGTCAACGCGTGATCGACCAGAGCCGGGATCGGGTTGGTCGAGACGGCCGAGCGTGGGCCGTGCTGGACCGGCCGGTGCCACTGCTGCATGCCCCGCTGGCAACGCTGAACCTCGATCAGCCGCCACGAACGCCGCTGCCGAGGCCTGACCCGAACCAGGAACCGGAGCGGTAGCCGGAAGCCCACCAGGCAGACTCGCGCGGTGGGTTGCACCGGCTGGTTCCGCGCCGATTGGTGGTACGGGGTGAACTGCTGATCGGTGCTGTGCGCTGTGTTTGCTGGTGGTGGCCGGCTCCGCAAGCTCCGCCGGTCACCACTCTTCCTTCCCCCATCTGGCGGCCCAGGGTGGGGCCGGGCCGGCCTGCACGCAAGGGCGCTGCGCAGGCTGCGCGTCACTGCGTGACCGGCTTCGCCGGCCCTTGCGTTCCGGCGGACTGATCCGGCCCTGAAGAGAAAAGCTCGCCAGATGGGGGAAGGAAATGTTCGGGTCCTCCGAGCACCCCCGGTTCTGGCGGGATGGGGTTTCAGACGATGACTGCCATGCAGTTATTACAGCTCGACCCGGCCACGCTGCTGGTCGATGTGAACGTCCGCACCGATGCGGCGTTGGGCAAGGACTTCCTGGCCAGCGTGGCCGAGTTCGGGGTGCTGGTGCCGATCGTGGCGGTGCGCGCCGAGCAGGGTGTGCGGGTCGGTACGGGCACCGTCGCACCCTGGCGGCTGTGCAGGCCGGGCACGCCACGGTGCCGGTGTATGTGACGGGGGAGGACGACGCCGACGACGCGGCGCGGATCGTGCGGCAGTGGGCTGAGAACGAGCACCGCTCGGGGTTGTCCACCTCGGACAAGGTCGCCGCGATCGAGCAACTGTCCCTGCTCGGACTGTCACCGGCCAGGATCGCCAAGCAGACCAGGACCCGCCGCCAGGATGTGATCGATGCGCTCACCGCGGCTGGGTCTGAGCTGGCCAAGGGTGCGACGCAGCGGTGGGAGTTCCTGACCCTGGACCAGGCGGCGGCGGTCGCTGAGTTCGACAGTGCCCCCGACACGGTGAAGGTGTTGGTGGCGGGGGCCAAGGAGGGTGACGGTCGGTTCGCGCACGCCGCGCAGCGTGCCCGCGATGACCGGGAGCGGCAGCAGGCGCGCCAGGCCGTGGTGGAGGAGTTGAGCGCCGCTGGGGTTCGGGTGATCGACCGGCCAGGGTATGAGGACCGGTCGGTGCGCGGCCTCGGCGAGCTGGTCGACGTCGAAGGCACCCGGCTCACGGCCGAAGCGCACACGGGCTGCCCCGGCCACGCCGCCTACGTCGAGCAGGGGTGGGGCCAACCGAGGTCGGTGTCCGTGTGCACTGACTGGAAGGCGCGGGGTCACCGCAGCTCGGACAAGGCCGGGACGGCGCAGCCGATGCCCGAAGCTGAGCGGCAGGCACGGCGGCAGGTGATCGCCAACAACAAGGCGTGGGTGAGTGCGGAAACGGTGCGCCGGTCCTGGGTGAGGTCGTTGCTGTCTCGCAAGACCGCGCCGAAGGGTGCGGCCGGGTTCGTGGCGGCCGAGCTGGCAGGCGGGGCGCACGAGCTTCGCCGGGCGATGGAGCACGGACGCGGCGGGCTGCTGGCGGAGTGTTCACCGTGAAGGACCGCGATGCTGTGATCGCGATGGCGGCCAAGGCCGGCGAGGGCCGCGCCCAGGTGATCACGCTCGGGTTCGTCCTAGCCGCCTACGAGGCCGCGACCGGCAAGCACACGTGGCGGGCCAACGATCCGAACATGGACCGCTACTTCGCCTTCCTGGCCGACAACGGCTACGAACTGTCCGACGTCGAGCAGCTCACCGTAGCGACACCGGTCAAGCGCCGGGGTGGCGCACTGCGGGTCGTCGAGGGAGGACAGGAAGCCTGACCCAATGAGCGGCCGGAGGGTGGGGCAATCCGTAGTTGCCCCACCCCCGGCCCCGAATCATCTCAGAAGCGAGCCAGTCATCACCAGCAACCGTAGCGGCGGGCTCGCTGCGCGTTGACTGCGCCGTAGCCGAGCTGGACGACCACGAGGACTGTGAACGCCACGGCCAGCACCACGGCGGACCCAGTGTGTGGTCCGGTTATCCCGGCGGCCGCGAGCCACCAGTAACCGCCGAGCACGGCGGTGCTGAGGAGCTGCCACCACACCAGCCCGGAGTAGCGCCGCCAGCCACTGACGACGTGTGTCACGCGCAGATGCACGACAGCGCTGCTAGGCGATGGCAACCGGCTCAGTCGGTTCGCTCGTAGCGGTCTCGGTGTTGCCGGTACCGGCGGTGGTGCTGGGTCGGATGGCTGCCTTGCGAGAGGTTGGCGGCTTGGCGTAACCCATGCTCCGGAGCTGTGCTGGCGTCCAGCCCGCATCTCTGGCGGCGCTCCATGCCGCGGCGTAGGTCTGGGCGGCCGCTGCTTCCTCATGTTCGGCGGACGCGATCACAGCGGCGGCGTCACGCCGCGCGGCTTCTACGATGGTGGCTGCCTTAGCCCGCGCCACATCCACCGTTACCGCAGCGTCCTGCTGGCCGGCCGCTGCCGCGCCGAGGTCCCCGGCAACGCCAACCAGGGTGCCGCTCAGTGCGTCTCGGGCGGCCTTCTCGGCTTCGCGTCGGGCTCGTCTGGCGTCGGCCATCGGTGGTATTTCCTCCTCGGTGCGATGTGGTGGCCGCCCTGTTGGAGTGGCCTTTGCTGGTGTCCGCCCGAAGGCGGACCGCTCAGGACCACCCTATGGGCAGCTGACCTGACACGCGTCTCTCAGACATCAAGATGTACAAATGCTTAGCATTACGCTGGACGGCGGGCGGCTTTGGCGCGCATACTCGCGGGGTGCGCACCGTTTTTGCTGCCGGCCCGAGCGCGGGTCGGCCCCTATCGGGACGCGGGAACAGTGCGGTGCGACCGGGCGCGGTCGGGCACCTGCGGTGGGCGCGGTGAGCAGTGGTGTGGTGGGGGAGTCGTCGGGTCGGGCGCGGAGTTCGCGTAAGCGGACCCATCGCAGTGAGGCGCGGACGCGGTCGGTGAATGTGCGTTACACCGCGGAGGAGTACGCGGGGATCGTGGTGGCGGCGAACCGGTCGGATCTGTCTCCGACGGCTTATGTGGGTACTGCTGCGTTGGCTGCAGCTCGGGGTACGGAGGCGCCGGGTGCGCCGGTTCGGGAGGCGTTGACGGAGTTGATGCAGGCGCGGACGGCGGCGGTGCGGATCGGGGTTGCGGTGAATAAGTTGGCGGCGAAGGCTTTGGCTGGTGCTGGGGTGACCGCGGCTGAGTTGGCGGCGGCGGCGGATGCGAGTGCTCGGGCGGTCGCGCGGGTCGAGACCGCGGCGACGGTGGTGCATCGGGTGATGGGGTGATTGGGCGGGTGTTTCGGGGCCGGTCGCCGTATGGGTTGGTGAAGTATCTCTACGGGGAGGGTCGGCGTAATGAGCACACCGATGCGCATCTGGTGGCGTCGTGGGACGGCAACCCGAGCGGGCTGGAGCCGGAGTTTGTAGCCGAGCTGGGTAGGCACCAGGTGGTGTCGTTGGTGCGGGTGTTGGAACAGCCGGTGCGGGCCTGTGACCGGGCGCCGGAGGAGTTCGTTTATCACTTGGTGTTACGTAACGACCCGGGGGATCGGCGGCTCTCGGATGAGGAGTGGGCGCAGGTCTGCGGGGCGGCGATGGACCGGACCGGGATCGCGCCGGAGGGTGATCCGGCGGGGTGCCGGTGGGTCGCGGTGCGTCACGCAGAGGACCACGTGCACCTGGTCGCCACTCTGGCGCGTGAGGACGGGCGGCCGCCGCGGACGTGGGGTGACTACGCCCGCCTGGCCGAGGTGCGCCACGAGTTCGAGGCCATGTTCGGGCTGCGTTCCACCGCGGGCCGCGATGATCAGACCGCCGCCGCCCGGCCGGGGGTGAAGGAACAGGTCACCGCCGAGAACAAGGGGCGGCGTGAATCGCCGCGGGTCACGCTCCGCACGAAGGTCAAGACCGCTGCTGCGTCCAGCGGGGGATTCGCCGAGTTCGTGGACCGCCTAGCCGCGCAGGGTGTGACGGTGTGGCCGCGGATGTCTGAGGTTCGCCCGGAGGAGATCACCGGGTACTCGGTATCGCTGGACGACTGGACCAACGCCGCCGGTGAGCCGGTCCGGTTCGGAGGCGGCAAACTCGCACCGGACCTGTCCTGGCCCAAACTATCCGCCCGATGGGTGCCAGCCACCACCGAGCACACCCCGGCCGGCGCGCCGACCGCCGACGGCCCACCAGCCATCGAAGAACCGGCGACGGAACGCCCAACCCCACCGCAGGTACCCCTGACCGCGGAAGAAGCTGAGTACGTGTGGCGCGAGGCCGAGCGGATCGTGCGCGAGGCCGCAGCCACCATCACCGCCGAAGCGGCCACTAACCCTGCCGCCGCAGCCGACGCCGCCTGGGCCGCCTCGGACACCCTGTCCGCAGCCGCGGCCGGTCTGGAAGGTGAAGCCGGCGGCCCGATCACCGACGCCGCCCGCTCCTTCGACCGGGCCGGGCGTGACATCAACCGCCGCGTCCCCACCCGCACCGACACCGGTACCGCGCTGCGCACAGCCGGGCGGATGATCGCCTCGCTGGCACCGGGCACGGACCATGCCGGCGCGAGGGTCGCCGCGGTGACAACCGCGCTGGCGGCCCTGGCCACGGCGGTATCTGATCTACGACAGTCGCAGCAACGGCTGCACCAGGCCGAGGCCGCGCTCGCCTCAGCCGAGCAGCTGCGCCGCGTCGCACCGCTACCGGCGGTGGCGACGGTGCAAGCCCCGAGACGGCCGCGCAACGCCGCGGACCTTGCCGCTATGTCTTTCCCCCGCAAGCCCGGAAAGGTCCGCCCCTACAAGGCCGCCCCATCCGACAACAAGGCCGGTACCGACACTGCGGGACAACGAAAACGCGACCCCGGCCAAGGCCGCGGTCCGCAACTGATCTAGCGGCAATCACCGGACCGAGGTCGGCCCAAGCGAGCCCGGCGGCAGCGCTCGTTGCCGCTTGAGTAGGCGTTGGTTTGCGTGGACGTTGAACGGAGGCGCGGGTGTGGTTGAACGTGCCGATGATATGGCTGGCGTTCTCAGTGGTGCTCGTCATCGTCGGGTGTGGGGGGTCGGGGGTTGAAGTGGACGTTGACGTCTTCGAAGCCTTTGGAGCGTTGGGCTTGGGCTTGTCCGGTGTAGGCGCGGCGGTCGGCGTGGGTGAGGTCGACGTTGTCGGTGAACGGGGTTAGCAGCAATACCGTTCAGTTAAGCTTACAGCGGTGTAGTTTGGTGGTATGCCTCGTGCTGGGTGGGTGAAGCCGGAGTCGGATCGTCGGTTGTCGGATTTGGTGTCGGTGGGGGTGTTGACTCGGGT
>JAABUT010004975.1_pt1 | contig 10191 bp, 11 predicted proteins | sample 5559281 | NCBI WGS metagenome assembly JAABUT01 (sample SAMN10711880, study PRJNA513359) | rock metagenome | isolation source: Antarctica rocks | place: Antarctica: Victoria Land, Ricker Hills nord | collected 2016-01-04 | reverse complement strand
TCCCACCGACCCACCGGTCGGGCCAGCCAGGACCGGAACCGAAACGACCGCTCGACGATCGGCTGCTGGGACGACGTCCCGCTGGCCGTTGGCTTACGGGACCATCAGGTGCGACTGCCGCCACTACGCTCGTAACGATGGTGGCCCCCTGGAGGCGACGTGGCGTCCGGCCAACGTGGGCTCGCTGACGGTGCTGGAGCGGGTGGGGTTCCAGCGAGAGGGTCTGCTTTGGGACCATCTTCTCATCCGCGGGCAGAGGCAGGACTCGCTCTTGTACGCCCTGCTCTGCGACCGGTAGGTGCCGCTACCGCCCGTGCCGGTGAGCGATCCGCTTGCGGTACTACGGCGGGACGTCTCAGCAGGTCAACGCGCCGTCCGACGCGGACGACCGTCGTGCCGTGGCTCCTTCGGCTTGCGGGGCGGCTGACATGTGCGTTGTGAGGTGATGCTGGGCACGTGGATGACATGTCGGCGGTTGAGGACTTCCTGCCGTACCGGGGTCGTTGGGAGTGACCGACGTGCGCCGATACTTCGCCCGCCCGCCGGTGCCGTTTTCGGTGTCGCTGCTGGCGGAGCGTGTGGACGGGATTCTTTACTGGCGCGAGGTGAACTTCGCGGCCGACTGTGGGGTCGAGGGAATCGCCACTGTGGTGTTACCGATGTCGAAGACGGTCACGCGGGGGGTGGTGCTGGCTCATGGTGGCAGCGATGACGGACGACGGTTCTTCGTGTCCGAAGCGGCCGCATTGGCCGCCCAGGGTGCGGCGGTCATCTTGCCGGTCACGCGGATCCGGCTGGACGACGGTGTCGACGCGTTCGCCACCGATGTCAGGAACGCGGTGCTGACTGAACGCGCGGCGCTGGACGTACTGGTCGAGGCAGGGGCACCGCCGGGTGCATTGGCGTTCCTTGGCCACAGCGCCGGAGGCGCCCTAGGGGCGATCCTGAGCGCAGTGGAACCTCGACTGGCCCGGATCGCGATCTTCGGTAACGGCGCCGGCTCGTTGGCTAGGTCAGCTCTAGCTCTTGGACTCTCGCGGGGCCGCTTCTTCACAGAGGATCTGGCCGCCGTCACCGATTGGTTCGATCTCGCCCACTTCGTCGGTGTCGACCGGCGCGCACGGCTACTGGTCCAACATGGTCGCGCCGATCAAACCGTGCCGATGGGGGCGGGTAGGGCGTTGTTCGAAGCGGCCGCACAGCCGAAGCTCTGGGCCGAGTACGACTGCGACCGCGGGCTAGACGCCGACCCGCAAGCCAGAAAAGACCGTGCCGAACTTGTCATGAGCCCGTCGCCGTCGTAGTGACGGATCGGCCGGCGCACTCTCCGACAGTCTCTGACTTGCAACCCGCCGCTGGGATAGTGGAGGGCGTGTCTGACAGCACCGTCCGGGCGAATCGAGCGGTGTGGGAGTCGGTGTCGCAGAAGCACGTCCGGGAGTCCGACGCATTGCTGACGGAAGCGCAAACCGGTCAACCGCTGACTGATGCCGAGCGGGAGATGCTCGGCCCGGTCTTGGCGCGCCGTCCTACGGTGGTGCACCTGCAAAGAGGCCACGGTCTGGACGACATCGCCCTGGCGAAGGCCGGTGCCAGCAGGATCATCCGAGTCGACTACAGCACCGCCGCCGCCTCGGCCGCCGCCCGCCGGGCCGAGGAGCTCCGCCTGCCGTGTGCGTACGTGGTGGCCGAGCTACCCCCAGCACCGCTGCGCGACGGGTGCGCCGACCTGGTCTACACCGGCAAGGGAGCTCTCATCTGGATGCCCAATCTTCGAGCCTGGGCCAACGACGTAGCCCGCCTCCTCGCGCCAGAAGGTCAGCTGTTCGTACATGAGGCGCACCCGACGGTGCCGCTCTACAGCTGGGATGCCGACGTCACCGAATCAGAGCAGACCGCGGCTACTTCAACCCGGCGCACGTCAACGACACCTACCCAGCCCGCGGCGCCGTGGAGTGGCAGTGGACACTCGGTGAGATCGTCACTGCCTTGTCCCGGACAGGGTTGGGCGGTCCGGGAGCTGCGCGAGCACCCCGAGCCCTTCTGGCGTCCAGACGACATCGACGCTGCCGCCTGGGACGGCCAGCTACCGAACACCTTTACCCTCCCGGCTCAACGCCCCTAGCCCGCCGGCGCTGCAGGAGGCTCGATCCTGTGCCACTGATCCTTCGGCTTCCGGGGACAACACGCACGCGTCAGGAGCTGTCTGTCTTGACAACCTCCTCGGCGTGGTACGACCGTCCAAGCCATGAGCTCAGCTCTGGAACTGCGTCTCCGCTTCCCCGTCAATGATCAAGCGCTGTCGGACTTGCAGGCCCGCGCGTTCGGCCGCCCTAGCGGCACTGCGCAGCCTTGGCAGGACAGGCTGCAGCACCACAGCCTCACCTGGGTGGGCGCCTTCAACGGCGCGACCCTGGTTGGGTTCGCGCACGCCTGCTGGGACGGCGGGTCCCACGCCTTCGTACTGGACACAGCCGTCGACCCGAGCTATCAGCGGCAAGGCGTCGGCCGCGCACTGGTTCAGGCGCTCATCCAACAGGCGGGGGCTGCCGGCTGCGAGTGGCTGCACGTGGATTACGAACCACACCTGGCGGCCTTCTACACAGACACCTGCGGCTTTCGCGCGACGGATGCCGGGCTGCTTAACTTGCCCCAGTAGGCAATCCCCAGATGAGACGGCTGACGCTGCGCCCGGCGACGCCCTACTTCACCGGCCCGCCGATGCTGATCGCGTCGCTCGTCGACTCGGAAGTACCGTGAGCCCGTGAGCCCGTGAGTCTGGGAATCGGGATGGTGACGAGCGACTGCGCAGAGCCGCAGCAGCTGGCGGGATTCTGGTCGCAAGCGCTTGGTGTTTCGATCCAGGGTGACTACGGCGACTTCGTGTTCCTAGTGTCGCGTGAACGATGATCTTTGACCGCTGGTTGCTTTCGTGAGGATTTGGTCGGCGGTCTTGGTCCAGGTGAATGGCTGGCAGCGTTCGTTCCAGGCGTCGATGTAGGTCTCGATGGCGGTGGTGAGGGCCTTCACTGAGGTGAAGGTGCCGCGGCGGATCGCTTGCTGGGTGATGATCCCGAAGAATATTTCGACCATGTTCAGCCAGGACCCGCTGGTTGGGGTGAAGTGCATCGTGATCCGCGGGTTGCGTTCGAGCCATGCCTGCACGCGCGGATGCTTGTGGGTCGCATAGTTGTCCACGACCAGGTGCAGCTTTACCCGAGGGTAGGCCTTGGCGACCTGTTTGCAGAACAGCAGGAACTCGTCGCTACGGTGACGCGGGTAGCAGGCATCGGTGATCTTGCCGGTCGCGACCTCGAGCGCGGCGAACAACGTCGTGGTGCCGTGGCGGACGTAGTCGTGCGTCGCTTTCTCCGGCAGACCCGGGCGCAGCGGCAGGATCGGCGCGGTGCGATCGAGAGCTTGGATCTGGGACTTCTCGTCGATCGAGAGCACAACCGCCTTCTCCGGCGGATCGAGATAGAGTCCGACGACATCGCGGACCTTGGCCTCCAGCTGCGGGTCAGTGGAGAACTTGAACGTCTCCCGCCGCCAGGGCTGCAGACCCCACTTACGCCAGATCCGGGCGATCCACACGTTGGAGATCCCGAGCTGTTCACCGAGCAGCCGGCTCGACCAGTGCGTCACCCCGACCTTGTCCGGCGGCGGCTCCAAAGTCGCGAGCACCACCGCGACCTCATCGATCTGCGCCGGCCGTCCCGGCTTGGGCAGATCCGCCAGACCTGCGATCCCCTCGGCGGAGTAACGCTTCTTCCATGCGATCACCGTCGGCTTGGACACCCCGACCCGGGACACAATCTTATTCGTCCCGGCACCCTCGCCGGCCAGCAACACGATCCGAGCCCGCTGCGCCAACCCCGCCCTCAACGACGGTGACCGCGTCCAACGCGTCAGCTCAGCACGATCCTCGGCGGGCACGTCCACAACAACAGTCAACGACATGCACCACGATACCGCGAGGTGAAGTCATTTCATTCACGCGACACTAGAGCGGCCGGCCAACGGCGGCCCTGTGCTCAGGCTGCAGCGGGTGCCCGAACCACGCTCTGGAAAGAACCGGGTTCACGTAGATCTTACCGGCGGCTCCAGTGCGACGGAGGTCGCGCGCCTTGTCGGCCTTGGGGCCACCGCAGTAGCTGAGCATGAGATGCCAGGACTCGTCTGGACGGTGCTTGCCGATCCCGAGGGCAACGAGTTCGAAGGCAAACCGGTCGCACGGGAACCACGCTCGTGTTCGGACCTGCGCGCTGGACCCCGACCGGCGGTTGGCCTCTAGCAGATTCCCCATACGGTGAGTCCGGCGAGGAGTGCGACCGCCCAGCCGCCGTCCCGTCCTACCGCTGCGCTCGGTAGCCGATGTAGCGAACGGTTGCGCGCAGACTGATCGAGAGTGAAGCGTGTCCCTGCAGGACCCCAAGGGCGCGCGGAGCGCCGGCCCGCCGGCGGTGGCCGCCCAGAGAGGCAGTGTCGATGTCCAGCGCGCAGTTGTACGACACAATCGGAGCCACCTACACCGTCACCCGCTGCACCGAGCCGCGTATCGCTGCCCAGATCTGGGCCGCGCTCGGCGATGCCCGGACCGTGCTGAACGTGGGGGCGGGCACAGGGTCCTACGAGCCTGCGGACCGGTACGTCCTCGCCGTCGAGCCGTCGGTGCTATGCGTCGGCAGCGCCCCCCGGACGCGGCGCCGTGCCTTGCCGGATTCGCCGAAAACCTGCCGTTCGACGACCAGTCCTTCGACGCCGCGATGGCGGTCTGCACCCTCCACCACTGGCAGGACCCGATCGCCGGCCTGCGCGAGATGCGCCGCGTGGGCCGCCGCGTGGTGGTGTTCCTGTTCGACACGAGTGACCCGAGCCTGTTCTGGCTAAACCGTGACTACCTGCCCGAGTTCGCCGCGCTGAGAGCCGTCAGGGTCCTGGCATCGGTGAGCGACCTGGCCGGCGCGATCGGGGCCCGGCTGGATTCGGTGCCCATCCCCTGGGACTGCGCCGACGGCTTCTACGAGGCCTACTGGCGCCGGCCCGAGGCGTACCTGGACGAGCACGTCCGGCGAGGTGTGTCGGTCTGGGACGGCTTGGGGCCAGACGTCGAGCAGCGGGCGGTGCGCAGCCTCCGTGGTGACCTCGCCTCCGGCCGGTGGGCCGAACGGAACCACGAGATCCTCGACCTCGACGCCGCGGAGCTCGGGGCTCGCCTGCTCATTGCCTGACGCCACCGCCAGCACTGCGCCCCCTTGGCGGTCGCGACGACAAGCTCGAGGCGGCATGCCGGTCATCGATCCTCAGTGGCAACTGAGTCCCGCTGGCTTTTCCTCATCCGGCTAATTGCGTTACAGCGGTGGTGGCGGCGCCTGGTGCTTCACGACGTACCGCTTAAAGCTTCGGATGCTATGGAGGACACTGAAGAAAACGAAGACGTCGGCCAGGCCGATGGCGCCCTCCACGCCGTTCCACGCGCGAATTTCCAGACGCTCCACGCCAGCGCTGCCGCTCCCAAGACTGCGATTTCAACCCGCAGCCGCCGGCGGTGGCGGTGGCGGTGGCGGTGGCGGTGGCGGTGGTGGCGGAAGATCCAGCGCTGCGGCGGGGTGGGAGTTGGCGGATGAGACACCGCCGATCCTGTCATTGGAGGCGGGCGTCGGACTGGACGGTCGCGGGACGATGAGCGAAACGGAAGACGGGCAGCGCGTCCTTGTCTTGCTGCAGGTCGATGGATCCTCCGGTCACTCACGGGGGCCCAGTAGCAGGTCGTTCACCGGTGCAACTGCAGGTTCCTGTCGCAAGGAGGACCACACGCTCACCGGAGCAATCGGGCTCAGGTATGGCGCCCCTCATGACGGACAGCCAAACTCATCACACACGTTGCCACGCCCAGCCCGAGCGCCGCCCCGAGGGAGAGTTCGATGACACTCAGGCGAGCCTGCACAACCGCAAGGACGATTGCGAGCACCGCCAACGCCATGCTTGCAGCGAGGAGGTAGACCGCGGATCGTTGCGTCGGACGCATCGACTTCATGGCCAACATTGTTGCCCAGCTTCACTCGCTGGCCGACCGCTTGCCCCCGCGGCTAACGAGCGAGGCGACCGATAGCTGATCCCGCTGCGGTAATCGTTCATACCTCGAGCCACCGGCTTGAGGTTCGTCCTGCGGGACTGATGGGGGTCCACGGCTTCCTACCGGCCGTCATCCATAGGACCTTCTGGACCCGCCCAGGCTGACTGCGCTGCAAGCTCTAAGGGTGCCCTGAGCCGGGGGCTGGGCGGGACACCCGCGCATTTCGATGAACGGAGGACCGCCTAGCGGAACGGCGGTCGGTTTCGCTGGCGCAGGTACATGGCCAGCCACACCGCGGAGAAGGTGATGAAGGCCGCCGCCATCAGGCCTTGGCGTACTTGGTGACGTCCCAAGACGAACGCCAGGAGCTCGGCCGTCCCGAGAACTAGGTAGGCGCCGGCTAGGCCTAGCATTAACTTCGGGTCTAGCTGGCTCCCCCATCTCAGCCGCATCACAGAACAAGTCTGGCAGGGGCCGACCGGCACTGGATGGTGAACGTCTGACTGTTCGAGGTTCCGCAGCGGCAGCCGCTCCTCGCCGTGATTGCTACAGTGACCCTCGTCTCAGCGTGACCGCGAGGCCCAGTATGCACAGCGCGACCACGGCTACGCCAACAATGGCGACCGGCGCAATCCATCCGCCGACCTGTCGATGCAACACCAGCAGGGCACCGACCAGGAGCGGAATCTCCAGAGCCGCAAGGAGGTACGCCCACCAGGGGTCGCGTCCAGCCTCGGGACGGGGGCGACCAGGACGCCGACCGAACGGCCATCCGGCCGCCCCCCAGCCCAAGTCCATCAGAAGGTCAAGCCGCCACGGGGCAACTGAGCCCTGCGGCGGCTTGACCGCATACCGCCGTCCCTTGGTCCCTGGTCGTCGATCACGCTGAGGCCGGTCGCCCCCTTCTAGCGTCGTGGACTTCGGGTCGGTGATGATTGTCCAGGAACGAGGCGGGGACGTTGGCCTCGGAGCAGCACCCGCCGGGCGCCCTGTGTGAAGCAGGCGATGGTGGCCGCTGGGAGACGCCTTCGAAGGTGCCGACTACCGAGGCGGACTGGCCGCACGATGCCGACGACGATGGTTCTTCCCCCCGGGTGCTGGCCGGCTTCGGTGAGGATCGCCGCGAAGTATCCCGGCTTCTTGCAGGGCGAGGGATGCCTTTGGCGTCGGGCTTGAGTTCTAGTCGCTGATGGCCTTCAGGCACTAGTGGTGCGGTGCCGCTGCGGCCGGGCTGGTGGGCGGTGGCTCGGCGCCGGGGCTCCAGGCCCATCGGATGGTCCAGGCCAGCGCCGCGGTGACGGCGAGGGCGCAGGCGCCGCCGGTGATGAACGTTGTTCGTGGGCCGAGGGTGGCGCCGGCGAAGCCGCCGAGAGCAAGCGCGGCGAGGGAGAAAGCGCGGGAGGCACCCATCACCGCGGCGATCACCTGACCGCGGCTGGCCTCTGGGGTCCGGCTGATCAGCAGGGTTGAGGTGTTGGTGTTGAGAATGCCGTTGGCCACACCCAGCAGCGACCAGACAGCGGCCAACGCGACGACGGACGGGGCCAGGCCGGCGAGGCAGATCATCAGGGCTTGGCCGGCCGCAGCGAGGACGACCCATCTCAGCCGTTGGAAGAGGCTGGTGCCCCGGCCGCTGATCAGTGAACCGGCCACGATGCCGGCGCTGGCTGCCATCCCGACCAGGCCGTACTGGGCTGCTGTTCCGTGCAGTGTGTCGCGGACGAGGAACACTTCGACGACGTTGGTGGCCTCCCCCACCACGATGTAGGCCATCAGCGCGGCAAACATCGGCCCGAGGACGGTGTCGCGGGACAGCAGCCGCAGCCCGTCGAGGGCGTGCGGTCGTGGAGTGGACCCGTCGGCTGGTGGCGACCATCGGCCACCACGACGGGTGCGGACGGCCAACCCCGCCGCGGCGAGGACGGCGAAGGTGGTGGCGTCGGTCAGCAGCGGCAGCCGGGCACCGCCGAGGCCGGTCAGCAGCCCGCCGGCGGCCGGTCCGGCGACCGCCCCGACGGTGAGCAGCGCCGACATGCTGCCCTGGGCCCGGGCGATGTCGGCCTCGCCGACGACCTTTGGGATGAGAGCGCCCCAGGTCGGGTTTGCCACGGCCTGCCCGGCCTGCAGGGCGATCACCAGCGGATAGACCGGCCAACGCGACGTGGTGAACGCCAAAGCGACACATACGCCCAGCTGGGCCGCCGCCGAGGTGGTGACCAACCGGCGTGAGTCGCACCGGTCGGCGAGCCGGCCCGCCCATGGGGCCAGCAGCACCGTCGGCACCGCGGCCGACATCAGCAGCAGCGTCACCCCGGTCGGGCCGCCGCCGGTGTCGTGGACCCGCAGCAGCAGCGCGATCAGGGCCAGCTCATCGCCGAGCACCGACAGGGCCCGGGCCGGTCCGACGATCCGCAGGTCGCGATGCCGCCACACCGACCCCCGCCACCGGTATTGGGATGACTGAAGTATCTGCTTCACGGTCCTGAAACTACTGCTTCAGGTAGGGGGTCGCAAGGCTCGCTAGGCTCTTGCTCGTGGTCAGACGACGCGGCACCCAGCCGCCGCAGCGGGTCGTGCTGACCGACCCCAAGGCGCTGCGCGCGCTGGCTCACCCGGCCCGCACGGCGGTCATCGACGAGCTGTACATGGGAAACGTGCGTACAGCCAGCGAGCTCGCCGACCTGACCGGGCTCACTCCCAGCGCCATGAGCTACCACCTGCGGGCCTTGGAGAAGTGGGGAATCATCTGCCGCGCCGAGGCCACCGGCGACGCCCGGGAGCGACCCTGGCAGCGCAGCGCCGCCACCTTGAGCTGGGAAGGAGACACCGCGACCCGCAGCACCGGCGACACCGTCATCGGCCTCTACCTCGACCGGCTCCGCCGCGACCTGGCCGCCTTCAGCGCGACCTCCCAGGCCATGCCCAAGGACTGGCAAGAAGCCGCCGTCATCTCCCGTGGCTTCCCCTGGCTCACCCCCCACGAGGTCGCCGCCGCCACCACCGCCGTGCAACACGCCATCGAACAGGCCAAAGGCCGCACCGCCCACGACCACCCACCCGGCGCCCGCCCCGTCGCCTACTTCTGGGCCGTCACCCCCCTCCCCGACGAGGCAGGCACCAGCGCCGGGAGCGCCGACGCCTAGTCGAACAGCGCCACCGGCTACCCGAACCCGTCGGCGGAGGAAGCTGCAAGCAGTAGCGGCTGCTGACAAGGGTTCGTATGAGGACCGCCTGGATCTTGTGTCATACGGGGATCCTTTATGAGCACCAGAACGAGCGGCGCGACCCCGGTAACACACAGTTGTCGTACGCCAGGTCACGCTCAGCCGCGACCTCCTCGGGAGCCCGCCGAGCGCCGTATCGGAAACGGTCGGCTAACGGACAGCTGGTTCCGGCCATCGTTTGGCTTGAGGGTGGCGTATCGCGGTGGGACGAACCGACCGAATGGCCGATCGGCTGCACAGACGTTCTGGTTTCCTGACCGGAAATCGGGTGCGGACTGCTGGCATGGTGGTGTGTGATCTTGGGCGTGGCCATCGAGCTGAGCAGTCCGGGCGTCGGCGGGCTGAGCGAGGTTGTGCGCGTTCTGCGGGAGTGGCAGCACAACTCCTCGCCGATGCAGCTGCATCCAGGAGACCTGGGCTGGTTTTGGCGGTTCGGCGCGGAGGCGACGGCTGCGGCGGTCCGGACCTGGAGCCGGGGCGGACAGATTCTCGCCGTCGGATTGCTGGACGGTCCCGGGCTGTTGCGGCTTACGATCGCGCCAGAGGCTCAGCGCGACGAGCGGCTGGCGCAACGGTTGGTCGCGGACGTGGCCGAACCGGAGCGTGGCGTCCTTGCCGGCGGGGAAGGTGTCCGTCGAGACGCCAAATGGCGCCCTGGTCCAGGATCTGCTGTTCGACATCGGCTGGAACGCTGACGAGCCGTGGACGCCGCTGCGCCGCGACCTCACGGAGCCGGTGAGGGAGCCGGGCGTGCGGATCGAAGTGATCGGGCCGGAGCAGGCGCCCGCGTACACGGCCGTACACCGGTCATCGTTCGGCAGTCCGAAGTTCACCGACGAGTGGTAGCACGCCATGGCGGCCGGATTGGCGTACGCCGACGCGCGGTGTCTG
>JAABUT010004974.1_pt1 | contig 10196 bp, 7 predicted proteins | sample 5559281 | NCBI WGS metagenome assembly JAABUT01 (sample SAMN10711880, study PRJNA513359) | rock metagenome | isolation source: Antarctica rocks | place: Antarctica: Victoria Land, Ricker Hills nord | collected 2016-01-04 | reverse complement strand
ATGTCGCTCGGTGAGACCCTGATGCGGCCGACGACCATGCTGTTCCGCAACCTGATGAGCATGGACGTCGAGGAGTCGATCCGGGCCAACCCGCTGGACGGCGTCGTGCTGTTGTCGGGGTGCGACAAGACGACCCCGGCGTCGCTGATGGGGGCAGCGAGCGTCGACCTGCCGACGATCATGATCAGCGGTGGCCCGATGCTCAACGGCAAGTACCAGGGCCGGGACATCGGCTCGGGGACGGCGGTGTGGCAGTTCGCGGAGGAGGTACGGGCCGGACGGATGACCGCGGACGAGTGTGTCCTGGCCGAGTCCTGCATGTCGCGCAGCAACGGTCACTGCATGACGATGGGCACCGCGTCGACGATGGCCTGCATCGCTGAGGCGTTGGGCATGCAGCTGCCGGGCTCAGCCGCCGTGCCCGCCGTGGACTCGCGGCGGTACACCATGGCTCAGCTGACCGGGCGGCGCATCGTCGAGATGGTGCACGAGGACCTGCGCATGTCGACGATCCTGAACCGGCAGTCGTTCGAAAACGCCATCCGGGTCAACGCGGCGATCGGTGGCTCCACGAACGCGGTCATCCACCTGCTGGCCCTCGCCGGTCGGGCCGACGTGGATCTCGCGCTCGACGACTTCGACACGCTCACGCGGGACATCCCGCTGCTCGTGAACCTGATGCCGTCCGGCAAGTACCTGATGGAGGACTTCTTCTACGCCGGTGGACTCCCCGTCGTCATGAACGAGCTCGGCCGGGTGCTGCACGGCGAGGCCGTCACCGTCACCGGACGCAGCGTGCTCGAGAACGTCAGCGGCGCCAGGCGGCCCGCGGACAGCGATGTGATCCGGCCCTTCGGCGACCCGCTCGGTGTCGGTGCCGGAACCGCCGTGCTGCACGGCAACCTGTGCCCGGACGGTGCCGTCATCAAGCAGTCGGCGGCGTCGCCACATCTGATGCGGCACCGGGGCCGCGCGGTGGTTTTCGAGAGCATCGAGGACTACGACGCGGGTGTGGACTCGCCGGAGCTGGACGTCGACGAAACCTGTGTGCTCGTCCTCAAGCACGCCGGCCCCCGCGGCTACCCGGGGATGCCGGAGGTCGGCAACCTCGAGCTGCCCAAGCGTGTCCTCGCCAAGGGGATCACCGACATGGTGCGCATCTCCGACGCACGCATGAGTGGCACGTCCTACGGGACGGTGGTACTCCACGTGGCTCCGGAGGCCGCCGTGGGCGGCCCGCTCGCGCTGGTGCGCAGTGGTGACATGATCGCCCTGGACGTCCCGAGCCGCACGTTGCACCTCGAGGTTTCGGACGAGGAGCTGGAGCGTCGGCGCCGGGAGTGGGTAGCGCCCAAACCCGTGCGCGAGCGGGGCTACGTGCGGCTTTACACCGAGCACGTGCTCCAGGCCAACGAGGGCGCGGACCTCGATTTCCTGGTCGGTCGCAGCGGCGATGCCGTGCCGCGGCAGTCGCACTGATGCGGGACGACGTCGTCGCTGCGTGCTGAAAGGAGGTGTCGTGCGGGCCTGGGTGGATGCCTCGGCCGGCGTGGCCGGCGACATGCTGCTCGGCGCCTTGATCGACGCCGGCGCCGAACTGGCAGCGGTGCAGGGCGCGGTCGACGCCGTGATCCCGGGCGCCGTCCGTCTCGACGTGGTCGAGCTGGCGCGGGGTGGGCTACGCGCGCTGAAGGTCGAGGTGACAGTGCTCGCGCCTGCTCCGGAGCACCGAGATTGGCGCTCGGTGCGGGCGCGGCTCGTGGCGTTGCCGCTCAATCCCGTTCGGGGCGCCGCTCTCCGGGTATTCGGGCGGCTGGCCGCAGCGGAGGCACACGTGCATGGCATACCCGTCGAGGAGGTGCACTTCCATGAGCTCGGTGCGCTGGACGCGATCGCGGACATCGTCGGGGTCTGTGCGGCGCTCGACGACCTCGGCGTGTGCGAGCTGAGCGTCGGCACCATCGCCGTCGGCTCGGGTCGGGTACAGGCCACACACGGCGACCTGCCGGTCCCGGTCCCCGCTGTGCTCGAGCTGACGCGGGGCTGGACGGTGCGATCCGGTAGCCCGGGTGAACTGGCCACACCCACCGGTGTTGCCCTGCTCACCGAGCTCGCGTCGCAGGGCGACCTGCCGGAGTTGCTCGTGGCCTCGGTAGGGATCGGTGCGGGCTCACGCGATCCCCTCGATCGGGCCAACGTGGTTCGGGTGGTGATCGGCGAGCCCAGACCAGCGCCGAATGCAGAGACTGTCGTGCAGCTAGAGTGCAACGTCGATGACCTAGACCCGCGACTGTGGCCCACAGTGATCGAAGCGTTGCTCAAGAAGGGCGCCGCAGACGCCTGGCTGACGCCGATCCTGATGAAGAAGGGGCGTCCCGCGCACACCCTCCACGTGTTGTGTGCGCCCGATCTGGCGGCGCGCTTGCGTGAGGTCGTGTTCGACCACACCTCGACGATCGGATTGCGCCAGCACGCCGTCGACAGGTTCGTCCTGCCGCGCTTCACGGTGCAGGTGCAGGTGCGGGGCGCCGCAGTGCGGATCAAGCTCGCTCATCAGGATGGGCGCATCGTGAACGCTATGCCCGAATTCGAGGACGTTGTCGCGGTCGCGCGCGCGTTGGACGTTTCCGTGAATGCCATCCTCGCGGAAGCTTCCGCCGCCGCCCGGAGCGCGGGGATCGTCGCAGGTGCGCATTGGGATGCCAGCTAGCGCACTGCGATCTGGGCGGCGAGGTGACCCGCGCCGTAGCCGTTGTCGATGTTGACGACTGCGACACCCGGTGCGCACGAGTTCAGCATCGACAGGAGAGCGGCGAGCCCCCCGAACGCGGCGCCGTAGCCCACTGACGTCGGCACGGCCACGACCGGGGCAGTGACCAATCCGGCCACCACGCTGGGCAGCGCGCCGTCCATACCGGCCACGACGATGATCACGCGCGCGCGGCGCAGCAACTCCAGCCGGTCGAGTATTCGGTGCAGCCCGGCCACGCCGACGTCGACGACGAGCTCGCAACTGCGACCCAGGTGCTGGGCAGTGAGCACGGCTTCCTGGGCGACGGGCAGGTCGGAGGTACCGGCGGCAACGACGGCCACCGATCCGCCGGACGCCGCGGGCGGACGCGCGGGCCAGGCGAGCATCCGGGCGGTTTCGTCGTAACTCGCCTCGGGTAGCTCCGTGCGGACCGCATCGGCGTGCGTAGCTGATGCCCGGGTGAACAGCGCCCGCCCGCCGCTTTCGCGGAGCGCCCCTGCGATGGCCGCGACCTGCCCGGCCGTCTTACCCTCGCAGTAGATCGCCTCCGGGTAGCCGCGCCGAGCGGCTCGATCCGTGTCCAACTCAGCGAAGGCAGTCAGCGATGGCGGGGCGACCCAGCGTTCAGACACGGTCAGACGCCACCAACGGCAGGGTGAACGCACCAGACTGGATTCCTGCGAGGTCGACGGCGACGAAGCGAAAGCCTGCGGCGCGTACGGCATCCAGTATCTCGGCGCGGGTAGACTCCGATGCGGCGCGGGGTATATCGAACATCGCCATTTCGATGCGCGCGATATCGCCATGGTGGCGAACTCGCACGTCGCTGAAGCCGAGACGGTGGAGGGCGTCCTCAGCTTGCTCGATCTGACGGAGCATGGCGGGTTCGACCCGCTGGTAATGCGGGACACGCGAAGCCAAGCACGGGGCGGCGGGCTTGTCAGCACAGGGGAGGGCCAATGCGCGCGCGACGCGCCGCACGCTCGCCTTGTCCATATCGGCGTCGGCCAGTGGTCGAAGCACGCGGTGCAGTGTGGCCGCGCGGGCCCCCGGCCGATCGACGCGCCGCACGTCGTCGGCGTTCTCCCCGTAGGCCACCGCGTTGAGTCCGTGGGTGCTCACCACGTGGTCGGAGATCCGGGTAAACAGTTCGTCGCGGCAATGGAAGCAGCGGTCCGGGCTGTTGCGCTGGTACTCCTCACGCTCATCTTCGTGGGTTTCCAGCTCGAGCAGTTCTGCGCCGAGGATGGCAGCGACCTCGTGTGCCCCGGAGCGCTCGCTGGCGGCGAGGCTCGATGACACACCCAGCACGGCGAGCACACTGTCGCGGCCGAGTGCCCGCATTGCCAGGGCCAGCAGGACCGAGGAGTCGACGCCGCCGGAAAAAGCGACGCCGAGACGACCGGTGGTACGAAGTTGGTCGAGGACGTAGCGCACAGCTCGCTCGTCATGCTCGGTCAGACCGTCAGGGTCCGGGTCGCCAGCACTACTGATCGCCATGGCCACCTCCTCCGCACAACGCCACTGACGCCTGACTGGACCACCGGTTCGAAACACTTTCGCATTTCTCCGTCACCTGGATCGTACTTGCCGACGGCCCGGGGCGGGCCGGAGTGCTCGCCTCAAGCAACGTGGCGAGCGCATGTAGCGTGACAGCGCGTCGGGCGTAGCCGCGGCAAGCCGTGTTGCCTTCTGCGGCCGTTGTCGCCATGGGCGGGGTCATTTGTTCCTGCTCCGGTTGCTGCCCGTGGTCGGCCGCGTGGTCGCGGCGATTTCGTTCCCCGTCCTCGGGGGCGCCGGCATCGTGCTGTTCGGTCGGTGACGGCCGCCGGGTGAGCTGACCCGTTGGCTTGGCAATCGGTGGCAGGTAGGTTCCATTGCGAGGAACTGGACGCGACTGCTGTAACAACTTGACAGTGTTCGTCGTTCTCCAAAGTGTCGGGGTATCGACTGATGAGGGACAGACGAACCCGCACCGGTCGATGGTGTCAACCCGCCGCTGGGGGCAACGTCGCCGGGCTCTTCCCGGTTCCGCGTGAATGTGGGTTCGCGGTGATGGGTGTTCATGCCGCGCTTCGGGCGGCACTGGTGAGGAGAATACGTGCTGTGTAGTGGTGTTCGTTGCGGAAGCCGCGGGCGGTGCGTTTGATGTTTTTGATGCTGGTGTTCGCGGCTTCGGTTCTGGCGTTGGTGACGCCGGTGATGAGCAGGACTTCGATGGCGGGCCACCAGCGGCACAGGGTGTTCCACAGTCGGTCGGTTTCGGCCATGTCAGCGACCTGGACGTAGTGGCCCAGGCGCATCTTCTCCTCGTGGGCGTCGGTGAGGCTGGTGCAGGCCAACAGGCGGCGGAGCTGTTCTTTGACCCCCCAGGTAGCGGCGAGCTGGCCCGTGGGGTCGTCGGTGGCGAAGGTTGCTTTCAGGCGGGTCCAGCCGCCGGGTGAGAGGGTGTCCGCTCCGCGCAGCAGCCGCCGCCGGTTCGCCCACGAGGGATCCGCCGACCGGCCGCGTCGCCCGTTGTTGTGCTGGGAAAGGCGTTGGCGCACAGCGGTCAGCGTGTCGTTGGCGAGCTTGACGAGGTGGAAGGCGTCGACGCTGATCGCCGCGGCCGGCAGGTTGGTGCGGATGGCTTTCGCGAACGCCGCGGACGGGTCGATGGCCACGACCTCGACCTGCTCGCGCCACCCCGGGGTGCGGGCGGCCAGCCACGCCCCGACCCCGGTGTTGCTGCGGCCCTCGACGACGCCGAGGACCCGGCCGGTGTCCAGATCGACGATCGTGGACATCCACGGCTCGTGCCGGCGCCACCTCCCGGTGGGCAACCGGAAGTAGCGGACCCGACGGAAGCGGTCCTCATCGATCCCGATGCGGCGCACCACCATCGTGTCGACGGCGGTGATCAGTGCCGCCGCCGCGGTCAGGGTGGTCTGCACCAGCCACCACGACACCGAGAACGCGGTGGCGACTTCGCGGGCCGCCCGCCCCGAGGTGGTGGCCGCCGCGACCAGGGCCTCCCGCAGCCGGCCGGTGGAGCGGGCGTAGGCCGGGACCTGCGCGCTGGCCTCGGAGAACGTCTTCTTCGAGCAGGCGGTGTTGTCGCCGAACCAGCGGTGCTTGCGCCAAATCGCCGTCACCTCACCTCCGACAGGGATGTCCCGGATCCGCTGCGACCTCGATGAATGCACCCGCACCCCGGGCACCCCGCAGACCGAACAACACGGTTCACCCTCGATTTCCAGGTCGACCCACCGCCCGGCGGAGGGCTCCTCCCCGACGGCAATCACTCGGTATCCGGGCAGGTTGAACAAGGTGCTCGCCGCATCACGGGGCGAGCCGATACGCTCGGCCATGGCTCGGGGATCCTTCGCTGTGAGGGTGTCTCGACAACACGAATCACAACAGATCCACGGGCCCCCAACGTCTTACGGCACAGGACCAGATTTCACGCGCAACCGGGAAGAGCCCGTCGCCGTCGGTGCCTGATGACCCAGAACACTCCTAGAAGTCGGGTCCCCCCGAAGCCTGGATGCGCGGTGGCGATCGTCTTTCAGGTAGCGATTGCTTCGAGTTCCTGGCCGGGCCGGATCGCGGGCAGGATAAAGGTGGAAGCTCCTTGGGCGAATCCCAGGACGACACCGACCACTAACCATGCGGTGTTCTCGCTGGCCACCGACACAATGCCCGTCCAGAGCAGGCTCCCCAGCATGAGGCCTGCGGCGAACATCGAGGCGAGCCACCCGATCGCAGTGCCGCGCACTCGGGTTGGGAAGCTTTCGGCCTGGTAGGAGTAACCCGCTCCCGACCACGTGCCATTAGTGGCCTGGAAGGCGAGGAAGTACAGGATGGCCAGTGCTGGCTTGTTGGTCGTCAGCAATAAAGCCAGGTTCAGCGGACCGACGAGCACGCCGCTGACCAGCAGCACCGTGCGGCGGCCGTACCGCTCGCCCAGCGCACCGCCGAGCACGTAGAACAGGAAACCGATCCCACCGGCGACTAGCAGGAGCGTAGCAGCGCCTCCGGCGCTCCAGCCCTTCTCATCGGTGAGCCACACGGTGATGTAAATGTTGGGGGCGACGAACGCGGTTGCATAGAACAACCACACGACGCTGAGCCGGACCAGCGAAGTCCGGACCGGGCCTGGGGTCGCAAACAGTCCCCGCACCGAGCCCTTCTCCAGATCTGCGAGGTCGACCGGTATCTCCTGAGTCAGCTCCTCGACCTTCGCTCTGTCCTTCCGGGCGACCGCGTCGCGCACCGCCTTCAGATGCACAAACCGACCGGACTCGCGGATCTTCGACCGGCCAACGGCGACTACCACCAGCGGCACAACACCCCAGAGGAATACGAATCGCCAGCCGTGCGAGATTGTCAGCAGGTACACGCCCGACGCGAGGAAGACCCCGATGGGATAGCCGCCCTGCACGATGGAGTAGAGCAGCCCACGCCGGCGGGCTTGTACTTGCTCGTTGACCAGAGTGATCGACACCGCGAGCTCGGCTTGGGCGAATCCGGACGCCAACGCTCGCACCAAGGCCAGCTGCCAGTAGTTCTGCACAAAGACGGTGAGCCCGGTGAAAATCGCGGCCATAGACAGGCAAAACATCCACATGAACTTGCGTCCGCGTTGGTCCATCGCATAGCCGATGAACAATGTGATGATGAACTCGGCGCCGTAGACGATGAATCCGAGCAAGCCGACCAAGCCGTTGGACAACCCAAGGTCGTCCTTGATGTTCGGCAGCGTCAGCACAAGCAGGTTCGAGTCGTAGCTAGCTAACGCCCAGCCTGCAACGGCGACGATGATCAGATAGACGGTGTACCGCGAGTTGGAGTCGGCCACCCGGGACGTAACGGGGTTACTCATTCCGCGCCTGCTGCGCGCTCGGGCAGCCAGGCGAAGGCACGCCCGGGGGCACCGGTACCGCGCGCCAGTTTCAGCGGGGTGAAGCAGAAGTAGGCGCCCCGTGCCGGCAAAATATCCAGACTGCATAACGCCTCGACGTACGCCACGCCGGCACCCAGACCGAGTAGGTGCACAGGCGCCCCGTCATGGGCTGACCCCATGCTCGCGCCATCGGTGCCCACACACCGCACACCCCGGTCGATGAGCAGTTGCATCAAAGGTGGTTCCGGTGCCGGCCATCCCGGGGCGGTGCCGGTGATGATGACGTCGTGGCAATACGCCGACCCTGCAGCGCCGGGCTGGTAGCGAGCGTCCCAGCCGCTGCGCAGCAGCACAACGTCGCCGGCGACGATCGGGCCGTGCTCGGCCTCAAACCGCAGTACCGTATCCGGCCCAATGATCGGGCTATGCCCGGGCGACGCGTCGGGCAGATCGCCGACGTCCACGACAACTGCCGGGCCCATCAGCTGCTCGAGCGGGATCTGTTCGACGGTGACCGAGCCGATCGGTGCCGCGTGCGGAAGCCCCGTGCCTGTCTCGGGAATGAAGTGGGCCGGCGCATCCACGTGGGTGCCGGTGTGCTCATCGATCAACAGCCAACGAGTCTGGTACGGCCCACCACGGTTCTGCAGCGGTGTCGTGTTGCCTGGCTGGTCGGCGAAGTAGCTGAAAGTCTTCTGCTGAAAGGGCATATGGGAGGCCCAGAAGCATGGCAGCTCCTCGGCGATCAATAAGGAAAGATCCACAACTCGGCCGGCGGCACACGAGCAGTCACCACCAGCATTGATCACCGGACCATGGGTGGATGCGGGCGTCGATAGCGGCATCGCGGAATATCCTTCCTACAACAGCGGCCTCTGATTCCTACATTTCCGTACCGGTACATGTCAATCGTCTGTCCGGGCCTGTTACCCGTCGAGGCCCCTGACACCCGCGTCGTATCGGTGGGGATGGCGGAGCCCCGACCACACCAGGCTTGCTGCCTATCGCAACTCATAGCTACGCGGAGACATGAGGAGAAGAACGTGAAGCGCAAGATCGATTTTGACCGTGACGGGTTGACACTGGTGGGCAACCTGTTCACACCCGAGGGCTTCGATGAGACCAGCAACTACCAGGCGGTGATCGTCGAGGGCTCTTTCACCTCGGTCAAGGAGCTGATGGCGGGGACGTATGCCCGAAAGTTTGCGGAGCAGGGCTTCGTCGCTCTCGCCGTCGGCTACGGCCGTCAGCCGGGGTGGAGTCTTGCGTTGAATCCGACCCCGGCGTTGTTGGTCGAACACGGCCCGGAGGCACTCGCGCGTCTCGCGGGACGGGGCGTTGCGGCACCGGCGGAGCCGCTGAGTGACGCGGAGAGCAGGGTTGCGGCGGTGATGGTGGGGCGGCGCAGCAAGACAATTCCGCAAATCGTGGCTCACTCCGCCGCGGGCAACTCAGCGACCGCAGCGGGGTCCCAGCCCGCAGCAACACCGACACCGTGATGGTCCTACTCGCGGGCGGTAAGGCTCACCGGGTCGGAACGGTGGTGTTGTCTCGGTGTGGCGACGCCAGCACCTTCGTGTTTCCTGTCCGGTGCTTTAGGCAGCTGACGCGGCGACCGGCTCGTCGTCGCGGGGGTCGGGTGGGGGAGTCGTCAGTGGGTGTGGGTGCGGCGGATTTCGTGGTGTCCGTGCGCGCTGATGTGCGGGTCGTTGCCCGCCCACGCGGGGCGTCTCCTTCGTTCGGCGCGGGATCGCTTACTCACGCCGAAGCGGGCGACGGTTTCCGCGTGTAGCAACTATAGAGGTGAAGCATCATTACGACCCCCGCAATGATCAAAAACGGTGGCGGCGGCAAAACGCATACTCAGTTGCCGACTTCGCCGCCGGACCAACGGCCCAAGGCGTACGTGTCGTGGCCTCCAAGACAAGACGCCACATACTGTCGGTTTGGGGTACACCCGACGTAGACGGGTGAGTCTTGCAGCCAGGGGATGAGTCTCCTGGTCAGCGGGTTACCAGGCATCTTCGCTTTACTGCTCTTTGCTGGCCGCTGGAGCGGGTGGTCGTTATAGCGGCTGGTTTCAGAGTTCGTCGATGTTGATGAGGCCGTCTTGTAGGGCGCGGGCGATGAGGGCTGCTTTGGTGGGGGCGGGGCGTCCGATGGCGGCGTATTTGGTGCGGACCCGGCCGAAGTGGGTGTTCACGGTGTTCGTGCTGAGGTGCAGGGCAGCTGCGACGTGGTGACAAAGTTAGACCGGCTCGGTCGCTCGGCCCGCGACCTGCACGACATCGCCGCCGAGCTCGCCGGCAAGGGGATCAAGCTCAGCATCGGTGGGAGCATTCACGACCCAGGGGACCCCGATTGGCAAAATGTTCTTCGGGATGCTCGCCCTGATGGCCGAGTTCGAGTCGGACCTGATCCGCTCGCGCACCGTCGAGGGCATGCGGGAGGCCGCCAAGCGTGGACGACTCCTGGGCAAGCCCTCAAGACTGTCGGTACTGCAACGGAAGCGACTCCTCGCGGACTACGAATCGGGGGAGTACAGCGCCGCGCAGCTGA
>JAABUT010004973.1_pt1 | contig 10197 bp, 9 predicted proteins | sample 5559281 | NCBI WGS metagenome assembly JAABUT01 (sample SAMN10711880, study PRJNA513359) | rock metagenome | isolation source: Antarctica rocks | place: Antarctica: Victoria Land, Ricker Hills nord | collected 2016-01-04 | reverse complement strand
TGTTCATTGGTCGGCCAGCAGTGCCAGGAGTCTGCGGTTGAGCTCCGCTGCTCGGCGGTCCGCCTCGTCCAGGGTGCGGTCGACTCCGCGGAGACGTTCTTGGTCGGCGCGGCGACGGGCGACGGCCTGCTCCCAGTCCTGAGCGGTGTACGGCGTGGCCGCGGGAGTCATCGGCGTCGCGGCGGGTGGCGGTGCCGGTTCGTCGGGGGTTTGCGGGTCGACGCGGTGGACCGCTCCTTGACTGGTGGTGTTGCCGCGGGCCAGGTGGGACACCGAGTGCGGGGACAGCGGCCGGGGGGCGATCGCCAAATGCCCGCGGGGGTCGATCGGCGGTAGCAGCGGAACATCCCCGATCCCCTGAGCGATGGGGCGGCGGCTTCGGCACAGGTGCGGCGACGATCCGTCCACCGCTGGGGTGCGGTCGATCGTCCCGGCGAGGGTGCGGGTGGCGGGTGAGGTGAGCGCGAGGTGCAGGGCGCGGAGCCAGCGGACCAACGCGCACGGCCCGCACACCACCGGATCCTCGTCGGGGTGGAGGGTGATTGATGCGGTCGGACAGTAGATGGTGGCGACTGTGTCGGTCAGCGTGATGTCCCCGGCGGTGAGGGCGGCGATCCGCCGGTACGGCACCCCCGCCTGGGCCAGAACGAGCAAGGCCCGGTCGCGGCGGCCGAACCAGCCGTTGATCCAGCCGTGGGACGGCAACCGGCGCAACGCCGCCTGGACCTGCGCTGAATCCAACTCCTGCCGGACGGGTTGGGCGGGCCGGCCCCGCAGCACGTCCCTCACCTGCCCGGTCCGCTCCGGCGGGGTCACGCCGGCGGCCCGGTGCGCGGCGTCGATCGCCGTCAGCCGGCGGGCGAACGTCCCCGGCGCTGCGGGGCAGTCGCTGAAAAACATCAGCACCGTCTCCGGGGTCGCGGGCAGCGGGTCGTGGCCGGTGACCGCGCACCAATCGGCGAACAACGCCCACTCCGCACTCGCGGCGGGGGCGCCTGCGCCGGGCAACCTGGAGTTGGCAGGCTGCTCAGGTGGGTGGGTCATCCTCTACAGGCCGAGTTTGGTGACCGCGTTGCCGACCAGGGGGGCATGTTCCCGGGCGTAGGTTTCCAGGATCGCGGGGTTGCGGTGCCCGGTCTGCCGCATGATCGCGTGCGCATCCGCCCCCTGCCGGAACGCTTCGGTGACGAACCCGGCCCGCAACGAATGCCCACCCAACCTCGCGATTTGCTGCGCGGTGTACCCGGCGTCGGTGGCGCGGCGGGCCAGCACCACGTTCACCGCCTGCCCCGACATCCCCGCCGCGCCGATCCGGCCGCTCTTGTGCACAAGCGGGAACAACGCCCGCCCCGGAACCGCGGGTTCGGGCAGGTCGACCCGGCAGACGTGCCCGTCCACTCCCCCATCGGAGGCCTGCCGGCGGAGTTCAGTCATCACCGGCCGCCGCTGCCCCGCCGGATCGGTCAGGTCGGCGGCGTCCAACAGCAGCCGCCACCGCGTGTACTCACACGGCGGGCACGTCCCGGGGTCCCGCCCGTACGGCACGGCCTTGATCGTCCCGTGGGCCTCCTGATCGGTCTTGGACGTCCGCCACCGCAGATGCAGACCGTCCACCCGGTGCACAGCCACATCCCCCACCGCCAGACCGACGAGCTCCGAGCGTCGGGCGGCGGTGGCGAACCCGACCAGCAGCAGCGCCGCGTCCCGCCGGGCGATCACCCCACCCGGCCAATCGGTGACCCGATCGGACAGATGATCCAGCAGTCTTCTGATGTCTTCGAGGAGCAGCGGCGCCCGCCGGTTCGGTGGCGTCGCGCGGAGCCGGCGGATCCCGGACAGCGCCCGGCGGACCACCTCCGAGCGGCCCGGCGCGGCCAGGCCCGCGGCGGTGTGGAACTGGTTGATCGAGGAGGTCCACCGGGTCAACGTGGCCGGGCTGTACCGCCACTGCCCCACCACCGTCTGGTCAGCGGCCGCGGCGGTCAGGTACGCCGCGACGACCATCGGATCCGCCGGCAACACCGCATGCCCCGCCGCGGCGGCCCAGGCTTGGTATCGGGCCCAGTCCGACCGGTACGCCGCCTTCGTGTTCACCGACGTCGACGCCTCGACCGCCGCCCACACCCGCGCAAAAGCCTCCACGGGCAAGTCGAGCGCCTCGACGGGCAAGCTGTGGCCAACGGCGGCTTTGCTCTCGAGCGGCGGCAACGCGATGAGGTCGGCGTGGGCGGCAACGGCCAGATCGGTCAGCGCAGCCGCCGGGGACTCCCCCACCCGCCCCACCTCCTCGTGCCTGTGAACCCGGTCGGTGCAGCTCAGCACCGGTGCGCCGGCAGCGCAACGACCCGCTAAAAGATCTTCGGCAAAAACTCGTCTCTGCACCCAGCCAGTTACATGCTACTGGAAATAGGTCACGATAATGGAACATTATGCTAGCCTAAACAAAGTGAACGCTCCCCGCTTGTTTGGGCAGATCCGGTGCAACAAACCCAATATAGGGTGCTGATTGGCCGCTTTTAGGGACTGAGGAACATGTATCGTATCGGAATGTATGGCGCTCCGGCGAAAATGTGCAAATATTCAGCGGGAGATTGCCTAGCGATGAAATGAAAACGGTTAGCGGATACTCCGCCTGCACGATTGTGGGGCCAAACGACAGTGCACAGGCCCTTGTGGATAAGTCCCATCGCGACAACACGCAAATAAAAGTGATCAGGGCATCGCGTCATCGCGTCTGCTTGTCGAGGCACCGCGACTTACCAGTGCTGGCGTTGGCTCCGACTAACGCAAAGATGTGCTTCATGGTGCCCCGTGAACTCTCCATGCACCGCCATCATGAACCCATTTTGTCCTACGGTGAGCGGACGACCGCTCGAACATCACCCGACTAGGTCACGCTGGACAGTTCGCGGTTGTCGATCCAGATGACGCCAACCATCGACTGATGGTGTCAGAGTGAGTTCCAGTCCGCGTTGGGCATCAGCGATTCGATATACAGGCGCAATGCCGAGGAGACCAGCTTTGACCGGTCGACCGCATGTGTACTGGCGAGTTCATCCAGTACGGACAACTGCTCGTCGGTCACTCGGATCGTCGTTTGGAACGTCCTCTCTCCGGCCTTGTTCTTGCGCTGGGGAACCGCAAACAGATCCCCCGGCCTTTTGGGTGCAGCTGCGCGGGCGGCGAAATATGAGCCGAGCTCGGTATGCACCTCGTTCACGGCTTCGAGGACGAGCGCTGTGACAGTTGTGTCATTTTGCTTCGCGAAGACTGTCGCATTCTTGTGAAGCGTCCGCGGTAAATATATCGATCGAGGCAACAGATAACTTTTCCCGGGGTCTGAGGCTGCCTGGGCACTATGAGGGATTTGCCGCTGCGTGGAGGTCTCCCCCAGCTTTGCTGCGGTCGCGGGTCCCATTGGATTAGCTGGCGCGGAGATTGACAGGTTGGCATGACCTTGTGGCTTGGTTGCTCCCTGCGGGTCAGTTGCCCGTACCGACCTCCTGTTACTTCCTAGGATACCTCCCAGGCTCGGCAACTGCTGTTCCTTGGCAGGTTGACTCATGCCAGGACCTTCTTGTCCTCAGCGACGTCACCCTCTAGTGAGGCGATTCTGAGGAGCAACTCCTCGGACAGGAGGGTGTAGTCGCCTGCGAGCGCCGGCGCCGAGCCAGCTGATGATGGAGACCTTCCTTCTTGCAGCGCCTTGTAAAACGGCTCAGCGCCTGTGCTCTCGCTATACTCGTACGCCAACATGCCCGCGCTACGGGCGGAAAAAGCACTGACACTGTTGCGGATGACGTGGGTGAACAGCGGCGCGACTCCCCCAAGCATCGAGTTGATCTTCGCTTCAGTCTCTCGGCGGAGTTTCTTCGCGCTGGGCAGAATGTCACAGAGCACCACGCCAAGTAGTTCGATGGACTCGTTCCACTCCCGCGCCTCGACCAGGCGGTTAGCGATTTGAGCCATGCCTTTCAGGCTCGCATTGTCAGCCTTGGTCGGGATGACAAGCCATCGCGCTGCGCAGAGCGCCAGTAGCTGAAGGCTAGGCTCCCCCGGGGGGCAATCAATGACGACCAAGTCGTAGGGCAGTTCTCCGTCCGCGTCGAGATTGCGTTCCATCAGATCAGCCAGCCCGCCGGCCAATAGGTTGCTGACAGTGCGGCCTCGAAGGTTGCGGGCAACCAGCATCCCCGCCAGATCGTTCAGCTTTTCGCCGCCTGCGATGACGTCGATACCGGGCCGCACTGCCTTGAGTGTTGGCTCAAGTGGGGTCTCGCCGAGCACCAGCGATCGCATGAGGGCCGCTCCCCCATCCGTCTCGTATCCGAGATCCTCGCCGGCGTTCCCCTGTGGATCCAGATCGATCAACAGCACCCGATAGCCCGCTAGCGCTGACAGACCCGCGAAGGTGGTAGCCAAACTGGTCTTGAAGACGCCGCCCTTGCCGTTGGCGAAAGCTATGACGCGATGAAGCATCGCCCTGTTGATCGTTGCTGTTGTCACGATCCGCATTGTGCCTGCATCGCCTGCCCAGTTGGTGGATGTGGAGCTTGCTGCGCCGCGTGTCGTCCCGCTTGCTGTATCGCTCGGTCGTTGCGGTGCGTGCACGCCTTGGCTGCACCATGCCGGTCGCTTGCTGTGTGTGCGTTCAAAGATTGGCACTTGGGTCTCTGCAGCCCCTGTCAGTCGGCTGCCGACATGCCTTTTCGGTGGCGATCGTGCATGTGGGAATGGGTGGGTGCGCCTTCGCCGGTAGGCGTGCTCACCGTGGCACTCCCGCACCTGTTACCTGAGTCGCTGTCCTGCCTGCTCGCCACCGTGGTGGCTAGCCTGCCTGCTCGCCGTCTGTAGGTCGTCTGTAGTGCTGTCTGCGCGGCATTTTTGGCCGCTGTCCGTAGTACTTGTTCACGCGCTAGCTTGGCTGCCGGTTGTAGCGGTTGCCGTAGTGCTACTGGTTTGATCTGGCTTTATGATCCGGCTGGCGCTCGGGTGTCAACCAAATGGAGTGGCTGACCACCCACCTTTTCAGCCCCGTTGCCGACATCTGACCCTGCAGGGAAGCCCAGGGGAGTGAGTTCACATCGGAGGTAGGGGAGGACATACGACCACAGGAAGGACATCTGGGCCAGGGGGGGCGTCCCCGGTAGCGGCCTTGAGACCGGCCGCCCAGCAACAAGACGCGACCGAACCTGCCTCCCCTGACGAAGACGCACCTGCAACACAGTGGTCCCATGCTCTTAGCACAGTCAGGAACCGCCGCTAGACGAGATCGGAAGAAGTTCAGGCGACTGGTGACACGGAGGCGCACGCAGCCGGCACCGGCGGACGATGGCACCTGCGGTCCAAGATCGAGCCGAGGGCGCTTGATCGCCATTGAGTGTTGATCGAGTTGGGGACGACCTTCCCGGCGCAGCGGCCCTGCTGATCTGCGAGTTGCCCCGCCGACGGACCGCCCGTCAAGTCGCACTACAAGCGTCCGCCGGCGGAGATCCCACACCAGCTGATCATCGTTCTCGACTACCCGGCGCTGCGCTGAACTCAACCCCCCGGATCCGCCCCTGCAGGACGACGCTCCACACCGTTCATTCACTCGAGTACGACCAACGACGCGCCCCATCTGGGGTCGCCTCGGCGCACCGCGCATTGATCGAAGGCACCGTCGATGAAGAACGAAGCGAGAGCATTCCGGCGCCAGGTGGGGATCGCGCGTAGACCTCGCCCGGGTTGCGGGGAAGACCGGTTCAGCGCCCCGAAGCGAGGCGCTTGCATCCTGTGGTCACTGGAACCTTCAGCCGCTAAACAGACCGCCACCAGCCGCATACGAGCTGTTCATGCCACGTCGCACCCGGCGGCACACAGGCGCCACCGAACATCCACGGGATGCTTCACGCTACCCTGCGCCCAAAAAACCGGGCACCGACTCGATGGCCCGGCCATCGTCAGGGGGTAGTGCGTCGCCGATACCCCTGCGCATGTCCGTAGAGGAAGCTGAGCCGGACACGGCCGTCCCACCGAGACAGTGGGGAACTCCTGTGCCGCCCCACAGCCCCACCCGCCGTCGAGCGTCGGACGGCCCGGTCACTGTATGGGGGAAGAAGATTTGCCGAACGGGCCAGGCGCGCGAACCGCTGTCGTCACCCGGCCGGCCATCACCGAAGCCGCCCACCTGCCCGGCAGTGGGGGATCGGGGGATGGTGATGCGTCTACACGGTCGGCGGTCCCGCTCCAACGACCATCCAGGTCAGTACGCGCGATGGATGCGAAGCACCGCAGGTAGAGGGGACCGGGCACGCAGACGCGGACGACGACCAACGCGCCCGGCTGAAGCCGCTACGAACCCTGGGCAAGGCTCGGACCTGGGTGAACACCGAAGGAACCCGAGCCTAGGCGTGCTCCCGCCAAGATCGCCGAGTTCGCTAGTAGTCACTTCCTATCCGCAATATTCTAGGCAGATAATCTAACATTATCTGCCAAGCGGGGTAGTGTCCTCGGCATGCCGATCCGGCGGAGCCGGGGCGCCACCAGCCGGAACGTCACGTGACGGGAGCACCGACTTGACCACCACGCACCCGCAGCGGTCATCGACTGCCTACCGGCGGCCCCCGGTGTGGGCCGGCCCTCACATGGCTGCGGCGTGGATACCCCGGTGACCGCCGCACGGGACGTCGCCGAGCTGCCGGTGGGGGAGGGCGACGAGGCCGCGCTTGAGCTGGTCAGCTTGTCTGCGGCGGCGCTGTCCGCGGTCGCGGCGGCCGTGGATGCGTCGGTGGCGGACAACACGCGCACCGCATACGCCTCCGACTGCTTCCGCTTCCAGTCTTGGTGCGCCGCGGAGGGCCACGGGTCGTTGCCCGCGGATCCGCTGGTGGTCGCCGCCTACCTGGTCTGCGCGGCCGCCGTCCTCAAACCCGACGGCAGCTTCGCCTATGCCCCTGCCACGTTGGCCCGCTGGTGCTCCTCGATCAATAACCGGCACACCGCCGCCGGCCGCGAGGCTCCCGGGCGGTCGGAGGTGGTGCGCCGCACCCTGGCCGGCATCCGCAAGACCCGGGCCACCCCACCGCGGCGGGTCCGGCCGCTTCGCCTGGTCGACGTGCACACCATCGTCACCGCCCTGCGGGACAACGCCCACGGCCCCCAAGCCTCGTTCGCGACGAAGACGTTCGAGCGCCGCAACTCCGCCGTGCTACTGCTGTTGCTGTTCGGGGCGCTGCGCAGCGATGAACTGACCCGCCTGCACATCGGCGACGTCACGCAGGAAACCCAGAGCTTGCACCTGGCGATCCGCCGGTCCAAAACCGACCAACAAGCCGCCGGGCAGGTCCGCGGCCTGCCCTGGCGCAGCAACCACCAGATCTGCCCGCTGTGCGCCTACGTGCGGTGGCGGGAAGTCCTGGACGTCGCCGACACCGACGGCCACCCCGGCGTCCTGCGCCTGCTGCGCCGCAGTGCCCCGTTCACTGGCCATGTCTGCGAAACCGATCTACCGCGCGCCACCGATCCGCACCGGCCGTTGATTCGGGCTTTGACGCCGGCGGGGCGGTTCACCGATCAGGTGCTGACCGGGACGGGGATGTACCGGATGATCCGCACCACCGCCACGGCGGCCGGGTTCCCCGAGCACATCGTGGCCCAGCTCGGCGCGCACTCGCCGCGGGCCGGGATGGTCACCGGAGCCTTGGAGGCCGGCGCGCACCCGTTGGAGGTCATCCGGCACACCGGCCACCGCTCCGTCACCGCAATGGACCCCTACTACCGCGACACCCCCCTCGTCGGCAGCGCCGTCACCCGCCTCGACCTCCCCGCCACACCATGACCGGACACTCGCGGCACCGCACCCACCCGCACTGCAGCCAGTTCGAGGATCAGGCGGGAATGCGCCACGTCGACATGACCACTCGTGTTACCGGTACCAGGCAATGATGTAGTGGGGGAGCAGGCGCCATGTCGGCGGGAAGGCCCGGATCTGATGACCGCACTGTCCGCCGCGACCCGCGTCGGGTACGCCAGTGATTGGGCCTTGTTCACCGACTGGTGCACCGCAGCCGACCAACCAGCGCTGCCGGCCGCCGCCACGACGGTCGTGCTGTTCCTGACCGAGAACCCCGCCGCAGTCGCGACGTGCGCGCGGCGGGTCACCGCCATCGCGCACCTGCACCGCCGCTACGGCTACCCCAGCCCCACCGAGCAACCCGAGGTGAAACAGTGGCTGCGCCTAGCCGCGGGCCTGCCAGCCGAACGCGAACCCGCCGCCGCGCCGGAGACGATCGAGATGTTGTTACGGCAAATCCCCACTACCGGATGGCCGGCCGGACTGTTCGGTCGCCGTGATCGGATGCTGCTGATCACCCGGTACACCGCGAACCTCACCCGCACGCAACTGACCGAGCTGAGCACCGAGCACCTGTCCGTCGATGCAGAGAAGCTCACCATCACCGTCGGCACCGACGACGTGAACCTGTCGGCGACGGTCGAGCCGTCGACGTGTCCGGGCTGCGCCTGGATCCTCTGGCGCCGGATGCTGCACCTGCTCGGGCACCACGCCAGCGCCCGCCTCCTGTCCGACACTCTGCGCCGCACCGTTCCCCTGGCCGAGAGCGACGGGCATCGCTGCGCCACCGCCAAGAACCGCACCTTCAGCCGGCCGATGCCGATCTTTCTGCCGCTGGACCGCTGGGGCGCCGCCGACGTCACTCCCGCCCCGATCAGCACCCGGAGTATGAGCACGCTGACCTCCGGGCATCTCACCGGATGGGCGCCAACCCATCCCGATTTGTACGCTGCTGCCGAGGAAACCGCGCTCGAGGAAGGGACACCGGCGCCACCGGCGCCCGCGCCGACCGATCCACAGGCCTCAGCCGAGCAGTATCTGCAGGGCCTGGAACAACGCCGCCGTGACGTCGCCGACCTCGCCGACGTCCACGACATCCTCGACGACGTCGACCACGCCGCGGCTGACCTCAACGCCCGCATCAAAGAACTCTCAGAGCAGTACGGGTTGTAACATTTGCAGCCGTCCCGTTGGCCGACCGGCTGATCCGGGTCGTGTGAGAACTGTTCCGGATCAGCGTCGGCGAGGCCGATCGACCCCGACCCTGGACCGACAGCCCGGCCACGTGACCACGATCGCGCTGCTCAGCACAATTTCTTGCAATTCGACCGAGCCTCCTGGGTAGCCCGGGACGGTCGAAATGACTTCCGGTTCGTCGGTGCCTTTGCGGGGACTTGGCTGCTTGTTGGTGAGCTCGAACCACGGCCGAATCGGCCCACAGCAGTTGTTTCATCTGTCGCCCCGATCGTCACGGACCAGCCCCGCAACGATCGCTGCAGCCAAGATCTGACTTTGCCGGGCCTTGCAACCGGATCCGCAGCAACTCCTTCCAAACCAGACCCTCGAGCTTCGGTTCAGCAGTTCTCCAAACGCTGCTGGAGAAATGCAGCGCGACTTCCACGACAAAATGGGACGCATAAAAGGACCGACGGTCGCGTCTTCTTTAGCGCGTCGCCGGGCCGTCCGGTCGGTGGCTGTGCTGCAACGCGCTGTTCAAGCGCACAGTCTGGGAAAGTCATGGAGTATCGCGTAACGCGGGTGTCGAGAAAGCGAAAGTGCCTGTCTCGTAACGGATAATGTTCCATTATCGTGACCCATCCCCGGTAGTATGTAACTGGCTGGGTGCAGCGACGGTTTTTCGCTGAAGATCTTTTAGCGGGTCGTTGCGCCGGTCGGTGCACAGTGCTGAGCTGCACCGACCGGGTTGACAGGTACGAGGAGGTGGCCGAGGTGGGGGAGTCCCCGACGGCTGCGCTGACCGATCTCGAGGTCTCCTCTGCCGCTGATCTCGCGGCGCTGCCGGCGCCTGATAGCGGGACCGGTGCTGGCCACCGTTCGCCCGTCGAGGCTCTCGACTTGCCCGTGGAGGCTCTGGAGCGGGTGTGGGCGGCGGTCCAGGCGTCGACGTCGGTGAACACGAAGGCGGCGTACCGGTCGGACTGGGCCCGATTCCAAGCCTGGGCCGCCGCGGCGGGGCACCCGGTGTTGCCGGCGGATCCGATGGTGGTCGCGGCGTACCTGACCGCGGCGGCAGCGGACCAGACGGTGGTGGGGCAGTGGCGGTACAGCCCGGCCACGTTGACCCGGTGGACCTCCTCGATCAACCAGTTCCACACCGCCGCGGGCCTGGCCGCGCCGGGCCG
>JAABUT010004969.1_pt1 | contig 10209 bp, 12 predicted proteins | sample 5559281 | NCBI WGS metagenome assembly JAABUT01 (sample SAMN10711880, study PRJNA513359) | rock metagenome | isolation source: Antarctica rocks | place: Antarctica: Victoria Land, Ricker Hills nord | collected 2016-01-04 | reverse complement strand
CCAAAGCCAGCGTGCGGGCCCGGCGCAAAAAGGCTGCCTGGAACGACGCCTACATGCTCAAGCTCCTGGCTGGATAGCCGGCGAACCCTGTGTGCAACCGACACGAAATCTTATGCGTAGCCCCTGCGCATCCACTGCACCTGCTCGGCAATGGCGGCGTTCTCAATGACCAACACGAGCGCTCGCCCCGTGCCCTGACCGGGGGTCCGGTAGCAGAGGAACCGGAAGTGCATTTCAGCAGGGTGTGCCAGCTAACCCACTGAAATCGCCACACCAATGCAGAAAACCTACGTTTGATGCGAGTTGCCGATGTCCTTCCGAAAGCTTGCCTTGCGCGTGGTTTCGACGTGTATAAACTCGTGCATTTATCTATGGCCAGCAAACCATGACCATTCAGGCGTTGAAATGCACTTTCGGTTCCTCTGCTACCGGACCCCCTGACCCCGCGCGGCGGGCAGGACGAAGATGCGCTTCAGCTCGGCGTCGCGATCCCGGCCGAGGGCGTAGCCACCGCAGCCAACGGTGCGGCTGTCCTGGCGCGCGATGAAGAACCGCACCGATTGGACTAGCAGCCCAGCCAGGTCCAGCCCGAACCGGCTTTCTGCTGGGTAGAGGGAGGCAGAGCGCGCATCGGCTTGTTGCAGAAGGTGCAGCACGTCCGGCTGATCCGGCGTTTCACGGGTGATCGAGAGCATAGCTGCAGCCCCCATCACCGGTCAGCACTCGGCGTAGATTTCGATGATGTTGTCCTCGGGGTCGCGGAAGAACAGGGTGCGGTGACGCCAGGCAGGTAGATCGGTTGGCCCTCGCAGGATTGGCACACCCTTGGCGACCAGCTCCGCATGGCAGGCGTCCACCGCCGGGGGCGGAACGCGAAATGCGAGTTGGACCGACGCTGACCCAGGCACTGACGCACCATCGTCACAGACGGCCCAGGGTCCGCGAGGCCGTAGCGTCAGCAGCGCGGCGCCGATGCGGAAGCTGACCCAGCGTTCAAGGTCGGTCTCAATCGGGAACTCCATCACGTCGCGGTAGAAGGCGCGCGTTTCGGCCATCTTGCTGCACAACAGGATGGCATAGTCGAGGTTGTGGATTGCGCTCAGACTCATGGCGACGCCCCATGGTCTGTCGGATGGGCCACGGCTTTGCTCCCTCCCTCCTGTCCCTGTCCCTGTCCCGCATCCGCGGCATCGCGTTCGGCTTCGAAGGCGCGTAGCCCGGCCCGTCGCCAGTGCGCGCGGAGGTGCGCGGGATCGGCGTCGCCTGCACCCCGGAGCTGGCTGGCCACATCCAGGAGTGCGCCGAGCAGGGTGGCGCGGTCGTCGTCCAGCAGCTCTATCAGGTCCGCCTTGAGAATGAGGCCGCCCAGCTCGATCAGGTGACGGGTGCGCTCGCGCCGCGCCTTGGCCCAATCGCGGGTATCGGTCAGGGCGCGTGCGGTGTCGAGGCGGTTACGTGCCACCGCCAGCCGCCGCAGCCTTGCCGTTATCGCCCGCATGTCCGCCAGCAGGTTCAGCGGCACCGGCCTTCCCCCGCTTGCCCCCGTTCCCTTGCTGAAAGAGGGCCTGGCCGCGTTCGGCCCACCTCGTGACGGCTTCGGGCGACTTCTTGGATTGCTCGACTGCGGCAAGGAGCGCGCCGGCCAGGGCCTCGACGGGAAGGGCGTCCGCGCCCGTGACCTGGACCAGCTCATCGAGCTGCACGGTCTTCTGTCCCCTGAGCTTCTTGGCCCGGTCCATGAGGGCTTGAAGTTCGGTGTCGTAATCTCGGGACTTGCGTGCCATGTAGGTGCCTCTGGCCGGGTCTGTCGGGTCAGGTGCAGCCTAGCGGCAGGCTGGCCGTGCTGCCAAGCTGTCTTACTATGCCTGCAAGTCGGCACGCGAGACGCCCGTCACTCTTTCTGCGAAGTGGAACGGAGCAGATATGTAAGTGCGCGCTTATACGCCGCATTGCGGCGTGCGCTGGCTTATGCCAGGCTGCTGATCCTGACGAGATGGTGTGTTGTCCATGCAGATCGAGGTCACAGCAACACCGTCCGCATCGGACCGCGAGGCCATCCTTGCCGGTTTGCTTGCGTTCATTCGTGCGGAGGCTGGTGTGGTCGGCATGCCCTTGGCCGTTCTGGTGCGCGACGAAGCCGGTACGGTCGTAGGTGGCCTAACCGGGCGCACGTCGGCCGCCTGGCTATTCGTGGAGCTGCTCTGGCTTCCAGAGGAGCTTCGGGGAACCGGGCTTGGCATGCGCGTGATGATGGCGGCCGAAGCAGAAGCCGTGCGACGCGGCTGCATGGGCGCGCACCTGGACACTTACGATTTCCAGGCACCCGGCTTCTATCGGAAGCTTGGCTACGAGGTGTTCGGCAGCATAGAGGACCACCCGCCAGGCCACACCCGGTTCTGGATGCAGAAGCGGTTCGCCAATCCTGGTGCGGACGCAGCAGCCAGTCAGGCGGCGGGGTAGGCCGGATGGCGCTCTACCACTTCTCCGCCAAGGTGATTGGTCGCAGCACGGGGCGCAGCGCGGTAGCGGCTGCCGCCTACCGCGCGGCCGAGGAGCTGCACGACGAGCGGCTGGACCTAGACCACGACTTCACGGCAAAGGCGGACCCGGTGCATCGGGAGATCATGCTGCCGGAGGGTGCGCCGGAGCGGTGGGGCGACCGCGAGACCTTGTGGAACGAGGTCGAGGCGCGGGAGCGGCAGCACAACAGCCAGCTTGCGCGCGACGTGGAGATCAGCTTGCCGCGGGAGCTTTCGCGGGCGGAAGCGGTTGCGCTGGCGCGTGACTTCGTGCGCGAGCAGTTCGTGTCGCGCGGGATGGTGGCGGACCTGAACGTGCATTGGGGCGCAGGGGCGGACGGCGAGGCGCAGCCGCACGCGCACGTCATGCTGACGATGCGGCGGGTGGAGGGCGACGGGTTCGGGCGCAAGGAGCGGGACTGGAACGCGACGGCGCTGCTGGTGAGCTGGCGCGAGCGTTGGGCGGAGATGGCGAACGCGCGGCTGTGCGAGCTGGGGCACGACGCGCGGATCGACCACCGGAGCTACGCCGAGCAGGGTATCCCGCTTGAGCCGCAGCACAAGGTGGGTCCGGCGGGGGCGCGGCGCGCGGAGCGGGGCGAGGATGCGGAGCGCCAGGCGGAGCACGACGGCATCGCGCGGCGGAACGGGGAACGGATCGCCGCTGATCCCACGGTGGCGCTAGACGCGCTGACGCGGCAGCACGCGACGTTCAGCAAGCACGACCTGGTGCGGTTCCTGCACCGGCACACGGACGGGGCGGAGCAGTTCACCCTGGTGCTGGCGCGCGTGGCGGCGTCACCTGAGCTGAAGTTCGTCGGCAAGGACGGGCGGGGGCTGGACCGGTTCACCACGCGGGAGATGGTGGCGGCCGAGGCGCAGATGGAGCAGGCCGCGGCGGAGCTGGGCGCGTCCGTGTCGCACCGGGTGGGCGTGGTGGAGGTTTCCCGTGCGGTGCGTCTGGCGGAGGCGGGCGGGCTGCAGCTTGGGGTGGAGCAGCGCGAGGCGGTGGCGCACGTCACGGCGAGGCGGGACCTGGCCTTGGTGGTGGGCTACGCCGGCACGGGCAAGAGCGCGATGCTGGGGGTGGCGCGGGGGGCTTGGGAGGCGGCGGGCTTGCGGGTGCGGGGGGCTGCCTTGTCCGGCATCGCAGCCGAGGGCTTGGAAGCAGGCAGCGGGATCGAGAGCCGGACGTTGGCGAGCCTGGAATGGGGCTGGAAGGAAGGGCGGGAGGCCGACCGGCTGACGGCGCGTGACGTGCTGGTGGTGGACGAGGCGGGGATGGTGGGCAGCCGGCAGATGGAGCGGTTGCTGTCCCATGCGCGCGAGGCCGGGGCCAAGGTGGTCTTGGTGGGCGACCCGGAGCAGTTGCAGGCCATCGAGGCCGGGGCGGCATTCCGGGCGCTGGCGGAGCGGCACGGGGCGGTGGAGATCAGCGCGGTGCGCCGGCAGCGGGAGGGCTGGCAGCGGGAGGCGACGCGAGAGCTGGCGACGGCGCGTACAGCGGATGCGCTGGGGCGCTACGAGGCGGCCGGGATGGTGCGGGGCCATGCGACCCAGGATGAGGCGCGGGTGGCGCTGGTTGCGGGGTGGGCGGCGGAGCGTCACCAGAGTCCACAGCAGAGCCGTGTGATGCTGGCCTACACGCGGGCGGACGTGGCTGCGCTGAACGGGTTGGCGCGGGAGCAGGTGCGGGTAGCGGGCGAGCTGGGGCCGGACCAGGTCGTGCAGACGGAGCGCGGCGAGCGTGCGATGGCGGCGGGCGACCGGCTCATGTTCCTGCGCAATGAGCGCGGGCTTGGGGCGGGGCCGGGAGGCCGCGGCGGGGTTGCGGTCAAGAACGGCAGCTTGGGGACGGTGCTGGCGGTGGAGGCTCAGGGCGAGCGGCTGACGGTGCGGCTGGACGGGCCGGGTGGCCTGGCCGGGGCGGGGCGGGAGGGGAAGGATGCTGCCCCTGTAGTGACGTTCTACGTGCGGGACTACGCCCACCTGGACCACGGTTACGCGGCGACGATCCACAAGGCGCAGGGGGTGACAGTGGACCGGGCGCACGTCCTAGCCAGCGCGCACATGGACCGGCACGCGGCGTACGTTGCGCTGACGCGGCACCGGGACGGGATGGTGCTGCACTGGTCGGCGGAGGAGCTGGGCGACCGGACGGGGCTAGGCCGGGCGCTGGGGCGGGAGCGGGCGAAGGACACCAGCTTGGACTATGGCGGGCCGGAGCGGGCCTACGCCGAGCGGCGCGGGCTGGACCTGCTGCGGCCGGAGAGCGCCATCGTGGTGCCGCGGCCAGGGCCGGAGCAGGCGCCGCTGGCGCCACGTCCGGCAGCCTGGCCAGAGGCGCCCGCCGCGGCAGAGCCGGCATCCGGCGCCGAGCTGGCGGAGGACGTGGCGGCGGGACGGGCGCGGTTCCGGGAGCGGTTCGAGGCGCATCGGCGGCAGCAGGCGCAGCAGGCCGCTGACGAGGCGGGAGCGCGCGAGCTGGTGGGGCGGTGGGACCGGCTGCTGACAGCCTACAATGCCGCCCTGCCGCAGCTGGACGCCGACCCGGCGGCGTTCGGTCCCGCGCGGGAGGCGCTGCTGGGGTTCGGGCAGGAGGTGCGCGGGCAGCCCGGGGGGGCGGCGGTGCTGCGCGAGCAGGGCGAGGCGTATGGGATGGGGGAGCGGCCGAACCTGGCGCGGGTGCTGGCCGACGCGCGGCCGGAGCAGGCAGTAGGCGGGATCGTGGAGGCGGCCGAGGCCGGGATGCGGGTGCGGCTGCAGGAGCGTGCGGCGCAGCAGCAGGCCACCCAGGAGGCAGCGCGGGAGGCGTCCCGCCGGCAGTCGCTGGCAAGCCAGCGGTCAGGCCCGAGCATGAGGATGTGATCCGGGGACGGGCAGAGGGAGGTGGCGGTGGACGGTGTGACGGGGCAGGCGGCGGAGGACCGGCTGTATGGGCTGATGGAGGTTGCCGAGCGGCAGCAGGCGGCGGTGCAGGCGGCGTTGGAGGGGCTTGCGGCCGAGCGGGCGGCCCTGGCGCGGGAGCGGGAGGCGCTGGCGCGTGGGGTGGCCGGCTTGCAGCTCGGCACGCAGGGGGCGGTGCGGGCAGCGGTGGCCGACAGCCTAGCCGGGGCGGCGACGGAGGGAGCAGCGGCGGTGCAGGCGGCGACGGGGCCGCTGCTAGCGCGGTTGGCCGGGGTCTCGGAGCAGGCCGGGCAGGCGAACGCGGCGTTGCGGGGCGTGGTGGCGTGGGCGAGCTGGCGCTTGCTGGGCTGGATGGCGGCGGCGGTGGCGCTGCTGGTGCTGGGGGGATGGCTGGCGAGCGCGCTAGTGCTGTGGTGGGACGGGGGCGCGATCCAGGCGGCGCAGGCGGAGAAGGCGCGCTTGCAGGCAGAGGTGGCGGAGATGCAGGCCAACCGGGACGAGTGGGCCAGGACCGGGGCTCTGGCGAAGCTGCTCCGGTGCAATCCCGGCAACCGACCGTGCGTGCGGGTGGACGAGCGCGCGGGAACGTTTGAGAGCGGGGGCCATGCCGATTACCGGGTGATCCAGGGGTACTAAGGATTGCCAGAACCGGGCGGGCAAGTTGTCCGTTTTCCCATCCGGCCATCACGGTGTCCGCTTTGCCGTCAATGGCTTTGGAGTTGATGGACAGAGCGAGGGTGGCCGGTCAAGGGTGGTTTGGCAGACGAGTACTCCGAAATCCGAATATGGTACACTGGTACTCTTGAAAACACATGCCGAGTCGCTGACCAAGGCGATCCGGCCTACATTGAGGTCAGCCATATGGGCGATTATCCAAGCTTCGACTACAGCAAGGCCGACGTTAGGAAAGCCGGCAAAATTATTGCAAGGGATATGCCCTGGACAAATGACTCTGAGCCCCTGATTCGCGAAGCCTTTGCCATTGCAAATAGCTGGCGAGATTCGCACGCTTTTCCCATGCGCAGCATTCGCCTGAGCGTCCTCTATTATCTTCGAGGAACAGCCAGGATTTCCGCAGCGCGCTTGAAGCGCATGCAGGCCATCCGCGGGAAGCTCAGGCGCTTCAGCCATCTGCATCTCGACCACCTTCAGGATCTTGGCGGGTGCCGCATCATTCTCCCGACAATCAAAGACGTGCAGACGTTGACGGCCAGGTTAAAGACGGAGCTGCGGCATACAAAGCGAAAGGAAAATGACTACATTTCGTGTCCGAAAGATGACGGTTATCGAAGCCACCATTTGATTTGGAGTTACTGTGGCCGAAGAGATCTTACCATGTTCAATGGCAGAAGCATCGAACTACAGGTGAGAACAACTCTTCAGCATTCTTGGGCGACCACTATAGAGGCCGTGGGCCTTTACCGTGGCGAAGCCCTGAAAAGTAGGCAGGGTAGCGAGGAGTGGTTGCGCCTATTCGCGCTCATGTCGGCTGAGTTCGCTGAGCTTGAAAATTGCGCGACCCCCGATAGTACGCCCGAAAAGGCTGCGCGCCGTGCTGAAATCCGAGACCTTGCGCGATCACAGGATGCTGTAGCGGTCCTCGACACTGTCAGCCGTGGTTTTGGTGGAACAGATCTGCCTATGGTACACGGATACAAGCCGAGCCACTTCCTAATCCGATATGATCGGATTAAGAGAACGGTGACCGTAGAACCGCATAACATGGCGTTAAGTGCTACGAGGTCGTATGACCTAGCAGAAAACGCCAGCAACCAAACAGGATCGGAAGACGAGAGCATCGTACTGGTCGAGGTCGACAAGATTGACAAGTTGCGGGAAGCCTATCCAAACTACTTTGGTGATGTTACGAGATTCAAAACGCATTTGAAAGAACTGGTGCTTGGGAGGTCGGCCTTTGAGTACGTTGGTCCGACACGCCAGCCTAAGCCCAGACCAGATACCGCTGTCGGAGACCCTGCTTGGCTACGGGGGGCAAGGTTTCCGAGACCAAGCCTGAAGCCGGCAAAGAAGTAACATCACTTCCTTGGAAGAAGCAGGTGTCCGCCTGAGGTTCGTTTGATGGACACGCGGGCCACTGCCATGTACTCGAGTGCCGCTCTGCGCACGGAACCTGGATCACATCATGACTGGTTTGAGCCGCCCTGACCTAAGCGACATTCGTTCGGGCGATTGGGTGGATCGCTGCTTGCCGACCGCATGGCGGCCATACACGCGGCTGGCAAGGCTGGATCGCCCCGTGGGGATATGGCTGACGCTCTTCCCGTGCTGGGCTGCGCTTATCCAAGCATCGCACGGCTTCCCGGAGCTTCGGCGATTGGCGATCTTCTCTCTCGGTGCTTTGTTGATGAGAAGCGCCGGTTCCACAGTCAATGATATTGCAGATCGAAAGTTTGACGGCCACGTTGAGCGGACCCGTTTTCGACCTTTGGCAAGCGGTCAGATCGGCATATCACAAGCTCTTGTCTTTCTAGCCCTTGAGCTTGCTCTTGCGGCCTCTCTCCTATTTTTCTTGACCCCCTACACGCGCCTGATCGCCATTTGCGTTCTGCCGCTCGTGTTCATTTATCCACTCTGTAAGCGTGTCACCCATTGGCCCCAAGCTGTCCTGGGTGCGGCGTTCAACTGGGGGATGCTAATGGCATGGGCCGAGGTCGCAGGACACATCCCGGCAGGAGCCGTGCTGATATGGGCCGGCACCATCGCGTGGCAGATCGGCTACGACACGGTCTATGCCTACGTTGACGTACAGGACGATACCTGCCTCGGCCTGAAATCGACTGCAATCCTGTTCGGCCGTCGCGGCAAAGCCTGGATCGGCTTGTTCTATGCTCTGACGGTCGGGGCTTGGTCGATTGGGGGCTGGCTATTGGCCATGTCGATACCTTACGCTATTGGAATTCTGGTGATCGCCGCGCATCTTGCTTGGCAGATCTGGCGGCTGGACCTCAGCCGGCCGGAGGTGAATTTCCGGTTGTTCCTGTCGAACGTCCTAACCGGCGCTCTTCTGGCTTTCGGCGCATTCATCGGAACACGTTGAACAAGGTGTCCGTCAGGGTTGGTTTGACGGACAGCCGTCCTGTGCGGCCCCGGGTACCATGGAGTAGAAGCAAACGAGAGCAACAGGGTAAAACTTTGGCGTTGAAGCATGACAATTAGCGTGAACAGCTTCACCATCTACCATTCACCCAACGCCTATCTCGGAACGGTGCTGCTGCGCCGGATGTTGGCGGCGAAGGCCGGCGTGGTGCTGGTGCGAAGGCCAATCTTCGTTCCCCGCAGCCGTGGCGTGCTGATCGCCGAGATGCTGTGTGGCAAGGAGAACCGGAACGCCGGTTCCTACAACCGCGAGGACTGCCGCCGCTGGGCGGACCGCCACGGCATACCCTTTCACTACCCTGAGCCGGAGGTGTTCGCTGAACGTGCGGCCCGATGGGCGACGTACCCCCTCGACCGCGAGGAACTGCCTGCTCGCGCCTACTACGCCGCGGACGCGGGCAAGCGTGACGCCCTCGATGCCGCCCTATTTGCGGCGGCCTGGGTGGAGAGCCTGGACGTGAACGAGCCGGACACCATCCGCTGGGCGGCACAACGGGTCGGCATGGACGGCAACGAATTGCTGGCCGCCGCCGCCCAGGACCAGCCAGGTCAGGACGCCCGAGCCGCTCTCCGCGCGTTCGACTTCCACGCCTGCCCCGGAGTGCCCACCGTCGTCATCGAGGGGGAGCGCTTCTTTGGCAAGGACCGCCTCGACTGGATCGAGGTGGCGTGCGACCGGGCCAACGTGGCTTAGCGTCATGTCGAGTTTCTGAATGGAGAGTAGCCAAATGCCGTCCACAAGGATCGAAACGCGCACCGGCTGGGTAGGCAACCGACGTCAGGAGCTGATCGAGGCCGTGCAGGCAGCCCTGCTTGAGGGCTTGCTAATCCCCAGAGAAGACCGGTGCGTGCGTCTGACCGAATACGATCACGACGCCTTTATCGCCCCAACAGGTAAGGGTGCCACCTACACGTTCGTCGAGGTGACATTGTTCTCCGGTCGCTCGCTCGACGCCAAGCGCCGGCTCTATCGCGCCATGGTCGAGCAGTTCGGCCGCTTCGGCGTGCCAGATTCCGACATCAAGATCACTCTGATCGAGGTGCCGCCCGAGAACTGGGGCATACGCGGCCTACCGGCCAGCGAGATCGACCTCGGCTTCAAAATAGATGTCTGACCAAACAGGTGGGGGCGGTACCTGGCATTGCCCGTCACGCCGGTGCAGAAGCAGAGATAGGAGCTTGGATACTTGCGTGACGACCGCGGGCTGACAGTCCAGCATTGCTAGATGTACCACTTCGTCAAACGTCCAGACACTGTTGGCGAAGTCGGCCGCCCCGGTCCGTCGCCAGCCCAAATGTGGGACAAGGGGCCTGAAAGCTGGGTTAGAGCGGGCTTGCCGGGGTTAGCATCCCATGAACAAATAGCCAACACCGACTTCGCCAACAGTGTCCGTCCAGATGCTGTTGGCGAAGTCGGTGTTGGCTGCTTGTTCGCGGCGGTGATGGCCTTGGTGGACGTTTCCTTGCCCGTCCTGGACGCTTGTCGCGCCATGTCCGGGTAGGTGCCGCAGCAGATATGGCGACTTCGCCAACAGCATCCGTCCAACAGCCGAAACGAAACGGCCCGCCTCATACCTACACCAGCCGGAGCACGGCCGCTCCGGCAGCGACGATCGCGGCAGCCGCGAGGCGGGCCGGGCTGATCCGCTCCTTGAGCACCATTCCC
>JAABUT010004967.1_pt1 | contig 10210 bp, 7 predicted proteins | sample 5559281 | NCBI WGS metagenome assembly JAABUT01 (sample SAMN10711880, study PRJNA513359) | rock metagenome | isolation source: Antarctica rocks | place: Antarctica: Victoria Land, Ricker Hills nord | collected 2016-01-04 | reverse complement strand
GGAAAACCATATAAAAAGCTGGAAGCGCCACCTCGCCGCCGACCGCACCTCGTGCACGAAGGCCACCGCCAACCAGTTTCGCCTGTTCCTGCACGGGGCCGCCTACTGGCTGATGTGGAGCCTGCGCACGCTCATGCCGCGCCGCTCGTTCTGGCGCACCGCGTAGTTCGACACGCTGCGGCTACGCCTGATCAAGCTCGCCGTGCGCGTTGTCGAACTTAAAACCCAGGTCAAGCTGCACCTGCCCAGCAGTGCACCTTGCCAGTCCATCCTGGCCTTCGTCCTCGGCCGTGTGCCGCGTCTGACTTGCTAAACCGCGGAGCAGCGTGCCCCACCGTCATCCGTTTTCACCAACCCTCAGCGCCGCCATATCGAGCCGACAAAATGCCACTCCCAACGTGACAACGAACCCGCACGCCCGCACAACCATCACGCGAGAAACGCCTGTCTCAGCAAGGTATGGCTCCGGGCTGATGAATCATGGCGGCTAGCTTGATCCGTGTTATGGACGCATTTGCATACGCGTTCGCCGCTCCGTTGACGCTCTTCGGTTATCTCACGCCGCCGGATGTGGTAGAGTTCATGACCCAGCGCTGGGCCGCGAACCATGAAAAACGGACGATCCGCTTCCACCGCTTATGCGATGTCTTCGTTGCAGCCGAGGAATTGGTCTTCGACCGCGACCTCAACGTGTACTCCCCCAGCATCATCCAGCATACACTGCCGGACATCAACAGGGCCCGTGCCGAGGTCAAGGCCGCGCAGGCAGGAGTTTGCTCCACGATTTCGATCCTGACACTGCTGTGCGGAAAGCCTGGCATCAGCAATTACGGCCATTGGCTGGCGGAAATCCTACCCATCGCGTTTATGTCCCGCCAGCAGCTGTACTCACGCGAGTGGCGCGTTCTACTGACGCACATTTACCCCTGGATGAAGGCCGTCATTCACAACTTCCTTGCCTTACTCGGCATGCCCCGGGAATGCCGCGTCGCGGGCGATGGCACAGTTCAGCATGTCAAAGAACTCGTATTCGTGACGGGCGTGAGCGAGCATGGCTTCTACTATGGCAGCGTTGCGATCGACTGTGCGGACGAGCTGGCCGGTGGCATCCGCGGATGGGACAGCATTGGGCTCTGGATCAGCCGTGCGGGCGAGCGTCGACGACTCCGGGACGAAGCGACAGCTCTAACCGCACTGCAAGAGTTTGGGTGGGCCATAATCGAGCCCGGCCATCTGCCATTTCGGGAGCAGATTGCGTTCGCGAAAGGCACAACGCGTATGGCGGGCGTTCAGGGCGCAGGTCTCACCAACCTGCTTTTCATGAAGCCGTCATCGAAGCTGACCAGCTTTGTCCCGGCAGTAATGCCGGACATCTTCTACGCTACCTGGCACAGCATAGGAGCCTCGATTTTTGCGAAGTTCGTTGCCCTCATGATCAGCCGAATGAGTGGCGCATTCCTTGCGATGCGGAACTGGCCGTCGGCACTCCCGATTTGGTGGCTCTGATCTCTACGTACCCTCCTCAACGGACGATCCGGCCGGAGGGCCTGCTTGCGATGTGGCGCGGAAAAGACGTGCCATGAGGTCTGCCGCGGAGCCGCCGAGGTGTGGCGCGGGTGGGTTCAACAAGGCGGCACGTGCACTAGTGACCTTTGCTGTGTAGCCTTGCTTGACAGCCTCGTAGGCCCCGGCGACACCAGGAATCGCCAGCAGGTTAGCGACCTCGTCGGCGAGGCGCGGTGCACACGCCTGTATTCTAGTATCAAGTAAATTGTCCGGCGCAGTGTGCTGGCGTATATAATTCTCCGCGATGTTGAGGGGTAGTTGCAGCTCAGAGCTCGTGCTGCACACTCCGTTACCTCGATTGCGTGACCATTTTAGAATCAGTTCTTCGGCCGATTTATAGAAATAATGGTTAATCCACGCCCGTTCGGCCAAGGGCGTTTGATAGATGGACTCTACTCCTCCTCCAAATTGGTGAGCCAGTAGGTTGCTATTGGATGAACGTACAATGGGGGCGGTCCTCTCGTCGCAAACCGGGACATGCGGATGTGACTGCATAAACAAGCGGGGACGACACATCGTCTTGACGTGCATGTCAATGTAAGGAAGGCAAATCGGGAAACGATCAAGAACCCCCTGTTCACGCCGTGTATACTCGCCATTAGACCCAAATATCAACCAGTGTAGCGGGATCGCGTCAACGTTCTTGAATTCTTGCCAGTTGATATAGTCTTTTAAGGATGAGAATAGACTACAGTCAAAACAGAAAAATTCATCGAGATCAACAATCAAGACCCACTCAAAATCAAGCAGTATCGGTGAAATTCCAAGTGCGTGTCCATAGGCCTTCGACTGGGCAGGAGTACCAACCGCCATAGTGCTGGAAATCCAAGTTATGATTTCAGCATCAGCAAATAAGCGGAGTAGTTCATCAGATCCGTCAGTATTGTTATTGCTATAAATTATGATCTTATCTGCCTTAATAGAACGATAGTATGCGATCCACTCGATCAAATACACGCCCTCATCCCGTGCAGTTGCCAGGACGGCCGCTTTGAACCTTGGAACCACGCTACGCCTGGCCGCGGCGTTGAACTTATGACCAATGCTGAGGTAGGCACTGTGCAGGCCGGCCGTCGCGATATCATCCAGTTCTGTTCCGATCTGATGCCGGGTCGGCCACGCTTCACGCGCTCGAGTCCAAGCCGAGAGGGCGGTTAGACCGTGCTTGAGCCAGACGTCGCCGGCACAACTGCGTGCGAACGCGCTGGCAAGTTTAGTGTCTTCACTCGCTTGCTGCGCTAGCCGGGAAAATGCGAATTCAGACATTGTCGCCATCACGGCTGCCAGGGCTTGCCAATCGACGGCGGTCTGACCGATCGCGAGGCGCCGGCCCAGCATAATGCCAGCTTGAGCGGCGGGCAGCAAATCTAGGATGACGCTGGCCTGGCTCTTTGCGGCACCCGAAGGGATCGCCCATGCCGGAACCGGTTCCATATGAAATGTCCCGCCTCTCTGCAGGTCTAAGCAATCTATTACGATGTCCCCGAGACCGTCCGCATTGAAACCTAGGGATGCGCAAAGCAGGTTGCCGCGATTTGGATTACCCAGCCCCATACGGCTTGGGTCTGCCGTAGCAACCAGTCGCAAGGCTATGATACGCCCGCCAAACCAGCAGGGAGTACGCTCGAATGCCGGAGCAAACTCAGAAGCGGTGAACAAAAAGCCGAAGGGTACCTCTTTATCCGGCCTGAAAAGCACTACTTCGCTGACCTTATCGAGGTCCAGCGACTTCGAATGCCGCAGTCTCCCGCTGCAGTCGCACACCAGCCTGGTGCCATAGCCAGTAATTGGCCAGAACCAGCTACCCTCGCGCGGATTGTCGGTGGATTGTGTTGAGCTCGGAATCATTTGCTAACGGTCAGGAACCATCGCGATTGTAATGTTGCTACCCACCCTAACTGGCCTCTTGCGACGGAACGCAAAAGCTCCGTCCATTTCCAGTGATCTTGTTTATCGGTTCAAACCAGAATTTCGGGTTAACGGCGATCTTCCGCCGAGCGGGCATTTCAATCAACGCCTCACCCCAAATTGCTCCCATATCCAAGCGGATCGGACTTTCAAAAGAGACGCAGAAGTCTCTGGGAAGGTTTATTCTTTCTGCTCATAAAGTCCCTCAACGCTTGAAGCCCTATAATTAAATATGAGATGATGCCTTTCTACTCTAACTGTATCCATTTTGTAGAATGAGCTCCTAATTGCACATGCGCTGCACGAAAACTGTCGACTGTGATAAACTGAGCTGTTTCGAATGGTGCGGTAGTTTGACAGCCCTTCAACCCTGAGGCAACCTATGACAAGTTGCGAATCGACGTGATGTGTAAACTGTCCCTTGGGCCGACGGGGTTACGATTTAGGATGGCCAAACCCAGTGCTCGCCTTGGGCGGCGTTCCGAAACCAAGCCCGCACCGGTCAGTGACGCCCTCCGAATTCTGTCTGGTCCAGTCTTTTCATCCAACTCGGTTTCTGGCCAGTTCGTCCCACGCGAAAACGAGCGGGTCTCCGAAGTAGCCTTGCTGGTCGATGGCAGTTTTCTGGCATCTAGCCAGGTCATGGCAGATGAGGTTGGATGCCGCTATACGCTGCCACTTCCGGGCCATGTGATAGGGAAGTGGCTGGACGTGGTCACGGTCACTTCCGGGCGCAGCGTGCTCGACGGTCCCATCGACTTGGTTGCAGCACGCGGATTACATTGGATCGGCTGGAAGCTGGCCGACGCGATAATCGTCGGCGAGTTCACGCTGAACGGCCCGGCGTGCCCAGACGACGAGACCCTGATTCCAATTGAAATGATGACCGGCTCCCTTGTCTACAAGCGGGTATTCGCAAAACCTGTTCCCAGTGACGGTTCAGTGTCAGGGAGCCGAGCGCGCACTTATCGGTTTTCAGGAGGCTTGCCGGCGCTACCGCATCAACAGCATCCAACCGTAATCACCCCCCGTGTAGGCGGTGCCCAGCTTCCGTTCGAGTTGGCTATCACCGCCACGGCCTGTGGTTATGTCGGCTTTGTGGACCAGACTGATACGCCCTTTGCGCAGGGCTGGATCGTCAACCTGTCCACTCCAAAACGACGCGTGAAGCTGGAATTACGCATCCAGGGTCGGACAGTAGCCTCCTTCGCGGCCGACCAATTTAGAGCCGATATTAAAGAACTCGGGCTAAGCGATGGCCGCTCCAGTTTCAGGGTACCTTTTCCAAAAGGCACTCCACGGAATCAAAGTCTAAGCATTGAGGTTGTGGTTGCGGGCACCGAACTCAACCTCTGCAATAGCCCTTACCAGCGCGCGGCGCCGCTGCCCTACACCGGATACTTTGACGCCTTGGAGGGCCCGTTTGCCGCCGGATGGCTGGTTAACATGCACAACCCGGAAATACCTCTTAAAGTCGAGGCAGTCTGCAACGGTGAGATCGTCGGCGTAGGCCTTGCAGATCTATACCGCGGTGACGTGGAGAAGTCTGGATTTCCCACCCCTCGGTGCGGCTTCCGTTTCCTGTTAGAACGCCCGCTGGCGTTGTTGTTCGACAAAGACATCTATTTACGTATTGCCGGCACCGATCAGGTGCTCTCCGGGTCGCCTCGGCAGATCAGTCAAAACAGCAATATTACCCGGTTCCTAACACGCGGCGCCACCATTCCCATCTCCGTCCTGCATCGCCTGGCTCGGCGCATGATGCACCAGACCCGGTCAATTACCATCTCGATCATCATGCCGGTATTCAATACGCCGCGCGACTGGCTGATCCAGGCACTTAATAGCGTAAACGGTCAATGGTCCGGCAACTGGGAATTAATCTGCATAGATGACGGCTCCACCGAACCGCACGTGCGGGAAGTGCTGGAGGCGTTTTCCCGCCATAATCCGCGCATTCGGGTGCTGCGCTCGCCGGACAACGTGGGCATTGCGCGCGCCACGAACTTTGGCCTGCGTGCCGCTCGCGGCGACTACGTGGCATTCATGGATCACGACGATGCCATAGAACCCGATGCTGTATACAAGCTGGCCGCGGCGGCCCAGCAAACAGGCGCCGACCTGATTTACAGCGATGAGGCGCTGACTACCTCCGATATCAACAGCATCATTGAGGTGCGCGCGCGGCCGGCTTTCTCCCACGACTACTATCTCTCGCATCCCTATTTCGTGCATATGATTTGCGTACAGACCGCAGTAGCGCGGCAGCTTGCGGGGTGGAACGAGACTTTGTCCATCACGGCCGACGTGGACTTCGTGCTGCGCGTGCTAGAGGTGGCTGACATCGTGGCGCACGTGCCCAGCGTGCTGTATCGCTGGCGCACGCACGAGAGAAGCACCGGTCATACCAAGCAGTCCGAGGTAAACGATGCGACTAAGGCAGCGCTCACCCGGCACTTGGCCCGGCTAGGCCGCAAAGCGACCGTCACCAATGGGTTCCGCTACAACGAATACCGGGTTGACTGGCAAGATGACGGCGGCGAGGTGCTGGTCGTGATTCCGACAAAAAATCGGGAGGACCTACTGCGGAAATGCATCAACAGCATCGAGCGTACGTCCAAGGGTGAAAACGTCCGGATCGTAGTGATTGACCATGAATCGACTGATCCGAAAACCATCCGCTATTTGGCAGCAATCGCCGGGTGCCATACGATCATGCCATATCAAGGTGTGTTCAATTATGCCCTTATGAACAACTTGGCCGTCCATAGATATGCCGACCGCGCGAAGCATGTGCTGTTTTTAAACAACGACGTGGAAGCTTTCGAACCCGGCTGGATCGCCCGTATGCGCAGCTTGGCCTCTAGGCCCGAAGTGGGCGCCGTCGGTCCATTATTGCTATATGGGGACGACCGAGTGCAGCACGCCGGCGTGCTGATGGGGTTTAGCGGTGCTGCCGACCACGCAATGAAATTCGCCAATGCTTACTTGGTCAAAGGCGAACGCCATCCCGGCTACAATTGCAACCTGACCACCGTGCGCGACTATTCCGCTGTGACCGCCGCCTGCATGATGGTCCGAAAGGACGTGTTCGCGCAGGTCGGCGGCTTCGACGAAAAGTTCGTTGTCGGCTTCAACGACACCGACCTATGTCTACGCATAGGCCAAGCCGGGTTCAAAGTGCTGTATGACGGCTTTACAGTCCTGTATCATCACGAGTCCGCCACACGCATCCAGAGTAACGAGGTTGACCACCCGGAAGATGACGCACGGTTGCGAGCCCGGTGGACGCGGTTCTTTAAGGAGGGTGATCCTTTCTACAGCCCGTTGCTCGCCCCCCGGGGAACGGACCATACGTTGCGGCGGGACAATGGGTGCAAGGATCGAATGGGCGTAAGGGTGGTGTCGCTGCGGCAAGAGCGCGATCTAGTGAATGGTAAAACCTCCAGCAAACCTCGTGCAGCGCGAAGGCAGAAAGCCACTCAACCTACCGAAAGTTCTCCCGGTGCGGGAAAAATATAACCTTTCCCCCCAGAATGCGTGCAAAGCAAAGGTCAACCTGATGCGTACGACCGAGTGGCCATCTCCATAAAAGTAACACCAAGGTGCAAGTTCAAACCAAAGATCATAATATAGACTTTCGCCCAAGTTGCACTTTATCACACGAGATCATGCTCTCCAAAATGGTCGTCGCCATCTTAGCTGCTCTGATACTGCCAGCTGCGGCAGAGCCAGCGCAGCTTTGGTTCGCTCCGATTGACTCGCGAGGTGGATTGGGCACGCCGGACTTCATGGATCTGTTCCGCTTGAATGCGCCATGGCCCCGAGTGGCGGCCCAGGTTCGAGTATTCAAGTTGTACCCTCAGTTCGTCATCTCCGCCCCGATCGAGCAACTACGCCAGGCTGTTGAGGGACTACGCGTCCGCAACATCCAGCTCGCAATCGAGTTCGGCATGCTGACCTCCACTGCTACTTGCGGCCAAGTGGAAGGCTACGGTGGCCTCCCCGTGGCGAACCAAGCTATCGAACGGCTAAAGCGCGTGGGTGCCGACCTACGCTATATCGCCATGGACGAGCCACTGTGGTTCGGTCACCGGGACCAGTCCTCGGCCGCGTGCCACAGCTCAATCGCAGCAGTGGCCCGCGACGCTGCCAGTACAGCTGGAGCGTTCCGCCAAGCCTTTCCTGGCGTGCAGGTGGGCGATATCGAACCGATACCGGCTGACACGGGTTCCACGGTGGCTGACATGACAGCTTTTGCCGATGCGTGGCAGGCTGCATTCGGGCAGGAACTAGCCTTCATGTCATTGGATCTGCCCCTGATGGTGCCTTGGGTCGACTCCATCCAGGCAGTGACAACGATGTTGCAGAAACGTGGCGTGCCTCTGGGCATCATCTATAATGGCGATGGCTCGGACCGCACGGACGCAGCCTGGCTAAATCGAGCAAAGCTGCGCTATGAAAGCTGGGAGATGGACGGGCGTCCCGACCCCAAAATAGCGCTGTTTCAGTCCTGGGACGCTTATCCCACTCGCGTGCTTCCAGAGATGGAGCAGCTGAGCTTTACCCATTTGCTGTTGGGCTATGCCCGGCCCCGCGCGGCTCTGCAGGTGCTTCGGAACGGCAACATGTTGCACGGTCGCCTGGCGAACATTGCGGGTGTTCCGGTGGCAAGCGCCGCACTGTCGCTGGAGCGGTTAGCTCTGTCCGGCCCCAGCCATAGCGCGCGCCGCATCCTGTCCGGCACGGTGCCCACGGGCGTGAGCCAGGGCGTATTTGTGCTACGCATCAACGACCCCGAATGCAATTGCGCCGGCTCGGCGGACATTAGCGTAGGCGAACTGCGCTACGCCGAGCGCGGCGCAGCGGGCGTGGTAAACATTCCATTGTCGGGCTGGAAAGGCCAGTCGGCGGCTCGAATACAGGCGGACGGCAAAGCTTTAGGCATCGTGGCGCTGCCGGGGCAGAACGTAAGGATGAATGCCGCCGCCATGCCCGTAACTGCAGGTTCCGCCTATACGGCTACGCTGGACCTGCGCGCCAGTTCTGCCTCGCGGAGTAGCGGCTACGTGGGCTTGGCCTTCCTGAATCCGGCGGGCAAGGAGTTGTCCCGCGTCATTCAGCCTTTGGATGCAGCGACGGTATCGGCCGGAACGGTCGTCACTGCTGCGGACGGTACGTTTCAGGTCCGCATGCCGCCTCGGCCCGGAGAAGCGGTGCGGGTGCAGTTCAGAGGAACTGAGGAAGTACGGGGGACGGTGGTGGAGACGCGCTGATCAACGGTGTTGCGCGTCCTAGACAAAGCTTTAAGATGCGATCGATACGAGGCGCGATATCTTCTCCTAACCACCCTTCGAATTAGAGCTGACCAGCGCGGCACCCACTCAACTTCTTTTCGAAATGGCTCTAATATCTATGGTATGAGCTACGATCTACACGGCCTGCTTCCGGTTTTCCTCGCTCCTCGGGATGGAACAATCGTAACGCTTGTGGGATTATACCCGCGCGGTTGGACACAAGAATTAGAGTGCAAATGGAATGAGCAGAGTGGCACGTGGGAAGGATGGAACCTTTTGGCGGAACCTACTCACTACCTTCTTCCACCAAATGATAATCGATCAGCCCCCCAATGAGTGATCCAGGCAGAAATCTTGCAAAGCTTGGCTGGGGACGACTTATCTGATCCGGTCGGACCTGGACGGCTAGGCGATGTCAGCATGCCCGACAGCGTGATCCCCGGCGCATGTGATTTATATCGGTATAGGATCAACGTCACCTGATCTAGCTCCTCACGCTAGTCAGGCAACCTCTCAAAACGAGTAGTGAGATAATGCAGGTCGCAATGACGGTGGGTGAGAAAAGTCTGTTTGAGAACTTTCTCCGCTGCTCAAGAAGGTATGTCGAGTTCGGTACAGGGGGCAGCACCTTTCTCGCTGCCTCCCTCGTATCGGAGTCTGTAACGTCGGTGGACTCATCTCAAGAGTGGCTTGAGCGAGTCCGCACAGAATGCCTCGCGCATAAATTGCCGGTCACACCCACCCTCATCCATGTTAACATAGGCGAGACAAAAGAATTAGGATATCCAATAGATGAGACAAGCAAGGATCATTGGTCCGACTACCACACCACAGTTTGGTCAAATCCGGCAGCTAGCGGCGCAGATCTTTATCTTATAGATGGAAGATTTCGTGTTGCCTGTTTTCTACAAACGCTTCTACATGCTCGACCGGATGCGCTGATTTCGATCCATGACTTTGCAAACCGAAACTATTACCATATTGTCCATGAGGTCGCTCAAGAGATAGCAAGACACGAAAATTTCTCGGTGTTTATCCGGAAACCTCACTACGATCCGCGGCGCGCAGTAGCGGTCCTGGACGAGTACGCCATTAGGCCGGATTAGCCGCTGTAATTCATGGCTCTCAGGCTGGCCTCGTTTGAGGCATGTGGTTTTCGCGTGATGGTCACGCTGCCCCACGGTTTAGCTGGTCAGGCGCGGCATGCGACCGAGGACGAAGGCCAGGATGGACTGGCAGGGTGCACTGCTGGGCAGGTGCAGCTTGACCTGGGTCTTCATCTCGACGACGCGCACGGCGAGCTTGACCAGGCGCAGGCGCAGCGTGTCGAACTGCGCGGTGCGCCAGAACGAGCGGCGCGGCATGAGCGTGCGCAGGCTCCACATCAGCCAGTAGGCGGCCCCGTGCAGGAACAGGCGAAACTGGTTGGCGGTGGCCTT
>JAABUT010004966.1_pt1 | contig 10210 bp, 8 predicted proteins | sample 5559281 | NCBI WGS metagenome assembly JAABUT01 (sample SAMN10711880, study PRJNA513359) | rock metagenome | isolation source: Antarctica rocks | place: Antarctica: Victoria Land, Ricker Hills nord | collected 2016-01-04 | reverse complement strand
TTTTGCCCGGCGTCCAGGGTGATCGGGTTCTGCGAGCGGTCAGCCGCCTCGGTCCAGGACACCTCGGTGCCCCTGGGCGCGGTGGTGCAATCAACCGGTCCCGGCGCGAGCAACGCGCGGTTGTAGGTGTCGTCGTAGAACACACCTGTGGTGCCCGGGCCGTCGCCGGTCAGCTGGCGACCATTCCTGGAAAGGAATCGGACGGGAACGTCGTCCGGGCGTTGGTGTAGTCGGTGCCCTGCGCCACCAGGTGCGCCAACGGCGACGTGCGGTGCTGCCTGATGTACCACGCGAGGTCGCTGGCGTGCAGCCCGTCGACCGAGAGCAGCAGGACATGCTCGACGTGCGACTTGGCCGCCCCGACTCCGAGCGGAGCCGCCGGGCCGGCCGCGGCCACTGCACCACTCGAGCCGGTGACCACCAACCCCAGGCCGAGCGCGAACGCAATACTGCGGTTCTTCACAAGCTCACCCCTTCGTGCCAGCCGTCCGGCCGGCTCGAAGTACGCCTTACCCACCCCAGCCGACCCGCCTCCCTACAGCCAATGAACTCCGGATGAACAGCAGAGCCGACCTGCAGACACCGGCTCGAATTGGTCGCCGCCGACAAATGCAGCGACCATTGACCACAAGTGGGCAGACCTCGTAGTACACCCCCGTTGCCAGGCTGGCGACACCTCGCGTCGCGGTGCCTGCGACGGCGTATTTCTTTCGGACTATCTGGCGTAGTTCGAACGATTCCGGTAGATCCAGGAGCCTTGTCGGCAGTCACTTCGGACGAATAGGCAAAACTCTGTTGATTCCATTATGTCGACTCACGCCAATATTATTATGTCACTTGTGATGGACGGCGACGGCGAGTTTGGAGCGGACTTGTACCAGGGGCGCGTGGAGATCGTTGGGTTGGGGAATGGCGGTGAGGCTGAAGTCGGAGATGACACCGGGACGGAAGATGAGGCAGTGGGTTGAGCCGCCGAATTGGAAATATCCCAGTTCGTCGCCCTTTGCGACGCGGTCCCCCGGGTTCATGTCGGGGCCGATGAGGCAGGACGAGACCTCTGACATGCCGACGGCGATGAATCCGACCAGGCCGATGGCGGGGTTGTCGGCTTGGATCAGGACGATGGCCCGGGTCGCGACGTGCGCCAGGTAACCCTGCGAGTCGATGGGGTCCGTCGCGTCATTGCCCTCGGAATCTGCTTCGGAGTAGTAGGTGCCGGGCTGGACGAACGCGCGGACAATGGTGCCGGCGACGGGGCTGTGCCAGCGGTGGTAGTTCGTTGCGCTGAGGAAGGCCTGATAGACGGTGCCGCCGACGAACTGATCGCAGGCATCGTCGCCGGCGAGCATGTCCCGCAATGAATATGGTTGGGATTTGATCCAGAAGGAGTCCTGCAATTGGACATCGGTGGCGATTGCGTACGGTGTGGATTCGCAGGCGGCGACGATGATGTCGTCGTCGTCGGGGGAGTGGACGGGGCGTTGCCCGTCTTTGAATTGTCGGGTGAAGAAGTCGTTCCAGGATTTGAATCCCCAGTGTTCTTGCTGTGGGTCGTGCTGGTACTGCTCGATGCCCACTGCCTGTTCCGCGGCCGGGGACTTCCAGCCTGTCGGTGAATCGTTGAGCACGTACAGCGAGGCACTGCTGTTGAGGAATGCGCTCCAGACGGTCAGAATTTTGCGGACGATGTCGTTGATGCGTGGATCGCGGTAGGCGGCGAATCCGGCTGAGGTTCCCATGGTCCAGTCCAGGATGGCGCCCAGGGGCAGGGTGACATTCTGGTCGCCGAATTCCGGCGCCATCGTGAGCACTTCGTTGATCAGCCGCAGCAGCTCCGGCACGTCGTGGAGATGACGCTGGCTGTATTGCTTGCCCTTCGGGACCTGGCTGATCATCTCGTTCAGATGCATCCGCATCACAGGGTCGGCGTCTATCAGCTGCTGGAACTTGACCAACACGGGATCCAGCGGGTTGCTCTCGCCGCGGGCGTTCGCCCTTTCCCGGTGGCCAGTCAGCCAGGATTCCAAATCGTCTTGATTCTGCGGTAACCAGCCAGCTTGGCGGCGCACGTCGACACGGTCAGGGGAAGAAGTCACAAGTCCCACCGTAGGGCAGGGCATTCCACCCGGCTACGCCCGCCTCGCAGGAGGGAACCGCACCTCGAGCACACGGGAGCCAGACCGTCGGCGCCCCAGACTGTCTTCCGGACTACCGATACGTTCGACCTTCGCGGGCACGCGTCTTCATCGGTGATCGGTGAATGGTTGCGGAATGCCGAGGCGTCCGTCGCTCCAGGTGAAGTAGGTGGTGGTGCCGTCGGTGGCGTTGTCGGTGTAGTCGCCGAAGTTCGGGTTGATCAGCGACGAGGTACCCGCCCAGTCCGTTGATCCGGTGGTGACCCGTAAGTCGTGGCGGTTGCTGGTGACGGTGGTCCGGCAGTCGGCGTAGTAGTCGGTGCGAGTCGAATCAGGACCACCGAGCCGCCGGTCGTACCAGGAGGTGCAGATAGTGCCGTCGTCGCGGACGCTGACCGCGGGCAAGAAATGCAGGGCGTAGCTGGCGTCGTCGTTGACCCGGACGGTCTTGCCCAGCGTATTGAGGCCGTAGGGGGCAGACCGCAGCCAGATGTCGCCCAGAGGGTGGAGGCTGGCGTCGTTCCAGGCGAAGACGACGCTGCGGTTGCGGCTGTTGACCGCGACTCGGGGGAAGTCCTGACCTTGGCCGCGGCTGTACCCGGCGATCGGCACGGTGTCCAACGATTTGGTGCCCCCTGCGGTGTTGCCGTGCGGCTGGCCGGCGCTGATTATCACCCGGTTCGCCGGGCCGCCTCTGGATGGGGCGGCGGCGTGCGCGGGAATCACTGCGGCATGCAGATACACCAATGGGTCACCGCTGCCGAACAGGTTGCTGTCGATGTTGCGTTCCCAGGCCACGTAGGTGTCGCCGCCCGGGGCCACCGCGGCGTAGGCGCCCTGGTCTACGGCGCCGCACCGCGCTTGTTCGGAGGACGGGGTTCCGACCGGGCAATAGAGTTCTTCCGGCCAGACCACGACGGGCTTGCTGAACTGTGCCGCGGTCAACGACGCCGGGTTCGCCGGCACCCGTCCCCGGACCACTTCGATCTGGCCGTTGCCGGTGTGCCCCGCGGCGTCTTGGACGCAGCCGGTCGGATCACAGATCAGCGGCGGAGGAAAGTAGAAGCGGGTGTAAGACACCGCCACCGTTCGCGACGCCGGGTCGTAGGACAGCCAGTTCTTGTCCAAGGTGCCCAGGTCTCCCGGCTGAGCTGCGGTGCCCGCGGTGCACAGATCTCCGGGAAGGGTGACCGGGACCGGGGCGGTGAAGCTCGCGCCGGTGCCGGACGGGTTCACGGTGGCGACCGTGACCGCGACCGTTCCGTAGGCGGGGAGCCCGTCGCTGCAGGCCCGGGCGCTGGGGTAGTAGAGGCTGCTGATCAGGAAGTGGGTACCGTCGCCCAGGGAGGCAATGCTGGGATCGCCGGACCACTGTTGGTCCGTGTTGTTGTTGGGCAGACCGGTCAGGTCGGTGAAGTGGCGGCCGCCGTCGTGAGACAGGCCGATTCCGGTCACCGAGCCGGCCTGGGTGGTCGGATCGGCCAGCGCGCCGCTGATGTCGTTCCAGCCGACCAACACCAACGCTCCGGTTCGCCGGCGCTGCGCCGCGATCGCGGTCTCGCTCTGCCCGGCCGCCAGATCCAACGCCGGATCGTTGGCGTCGACGTTCGTTCCCAACGTCGGCGTCGCCGCACGCTGAGCCGCCAACACCTTCATCCGCGACGGGCCGGCCAGCCACGTTCTGAGCCCCGACGACAACCGGTCCGTGCTCCCCAAACTTTTCCCGACCTGCGCCCGTAGATCGGCGGCGGACCGGTGCGGCGAAATCTGGGCGTGCGCCGACCCGGCCAGCGGACCGGCGACAACAGCAGCCGCCACCAGCACTACCACCGAACCCAGCCGGCCGACCGAAAATCTACGTCGATTCATCAAGTCTCCATGGTTTTTCCCCAACAGGAAGGGGCAGCATATCCGGCCCTCCGTGACGCATTACATGCCCTGCACCGACAACCCGACGGGCAGAACTGTCTGTGGTGAATCTTGTTGACCACGAGGGTGAATGTTGTTGGCCGCGAGCCGATCTCGCGGTGCTGGCTGCGGTAGGTCAAGTGCAGCGACCGCGGCAGATCAATGTCAACGGCCCCAACCCTGGCGCACCAGAGCCTGATCGGGTCCTGACGTTGCGCCATCGTCGTCGGCAACGGTGGTGGTCGGTGGAATCGGCTCGAGCGCTGATCGACATCGCCGGCCGGATCCGGCGGACCGTAATGGTATGACCTGTCAGTGACCTTCGAACAGATGGACCGGCTTCAGACGAAACCCATTCCGTATGGCCTGGTACCCGAGCGGATCCTCGACCGGAAGCGGCCGGTGTCTGCGCAGGTGACCGTGGTGCTGCTGACCTACAACTGTGGGCACCGGCTGGTCCCGATTCTTGACCATCTGCGAGACCTTGGTCTACCGACGATCGCCGTTGACAACGCATCGGTCGATCACACGGCGGATGTGCTGCGTGAGCGGGGTGATCTCGAAGTGATCGCGCTGCCGGTGAACATCGGCGCCGCTGGGCGCAATCACGGTGTGCAGCGGGCCGAAACGCCGTACGTGCTGTTCTGCGACGACGACGGCTGGTGGCAGCCGGAGGGTCTGCCCGCCGCGGTTGCGCTGCTCGACGCCCATCCGCGGTTGGCGGTGGTGAACGCGAGGATCCTGGTCGGCGAACAGGGCCGCCTTGACGCGATATCGGTGGAGATGGCCGACAGTCCGCTACCCGAGCGGGTCGGGATCCCGGGGGCAGTGTTGATGAGCTTCATGGGCGGCGCGGTACTGATCCGCCGGGCCGCCTATCTGGAGGTGGGCGGTTATGACCCGGCGTTCTTCATGGGCGGCGAGGAGGAAACGCTGGCGCACAAACTTGTCCGGACGGGGTGGCACCTTCGCTACCTACCTGAGGTGGTGATGCGGCACTATCCCAGCGTCGCCAACGCCCCGCATCTGCGCGCTCACGGCATGCGGAACACCTTGTGGAACGCGTGGCTGCACCGCCGCGCATTCAGCGCGGTGCGGTGGACCGTATTCACCCTTGTCGACACCCCGAAGAACGGCGACTGGTTGCGGGGTGTCGTCATGGCGGTGAAAGGAATCCGGTGGGTGGCTCGGCAACGCCGGCCGATGAGTCGCCGGCTCGACGCGGCGCTCACCGTTCTTGACCGGCGTCGATTCGCCGCCCGCCGGTCGCTGTTCAACCGCATCGACCCGGTGCGCTCCCGCGCCGGCGACGGGCAAGTCGTGCAATCCGACCAGCGAACCAGCGCGCCTCGGTAACAGAAACCGGCACGGAACCGGCTACCACCGACGATTTCCGGCCGGCGTGGCGAACCCTGCACAATCCCGACTGAATCCTGTTGATCTGGCGGTTGCGCCCGGGGAATGAATCTATAACCAATTGTTGCGACGAAGGACCGCGTAGAGGCCACCGGCAAGAGCGATGATGACGGCGCAGCTGATGATGAATCCGGAATGTTGGCCAAATCCCGGGTAGGGAACGTTCTGGCCGTAGAAGCCGGTAATAGCTGTGGGCACGGCAATGATGGCTGCCCAGGCGGCGAGTTTCTTCGTGATCTCGTTCAGCTGGGCGCCTTGTTCGTTGAGTTGGGTGTCGGCGATGCGGTCGACTCGGTCGCGGCTGGCGTCGACGGTTTCGGTGGTGCGCAGGGCGTGGTCGTGGACGTCGTCGTAGTAAGGACGCAGCGTTTCGTCCAGCAGATGGCTGTCGGCTCGCATGAGGCGAGCGGTGACCTCTTGCATCGGAGCTACCACTCGGCGCAGGCTCGCCAGGTTGGCGCCCAATTCGTAGGCGCGGCGTCTGATGTCGATGCTGGTGCGAGCTTGGAAAAGATGGGTTTGCAGTTCGTCGATGGCGTCGTCGAGTTGTTCGACGGCGTGATAGTGCCCGTCGACAACGGCGTCGAGAAGGCCGTACGTCAAGGCGCTGACCTGATTGGTGTTGTCGACGAGGTCGGTGTTGAGGTCCCAGCGGGCGATGAGGGCGTCGATGTCGAAGTCGTCCTTGCGGACGGTGACCAATGCACGCGGGGTGATGAAGATGCTGATCTCGCCGACGGTGATCGCAGCGCCGTCGAGGCCGACGGAGACGGCGTACATGTTGGCGAACAGGTGTGAGCGGTACCGGTCCACTTTGGGTCGTTGGTGCGGGTGGATCGCATCCTCGACGGCCAGTGGATGCAGCCCGAACTCGCCGGTGACGATCTGCAGGTCGGCCTGCGTCGGATCGTAGAGGTCGAGCCAGACGACCGCCTGTGGATCGGCTGCCAGGAGTTCGCTGATCCGTTCGGCCGCGAATCCTTCCTCGAGCAACTGTCCGGCGCGATAGAGCCGGGTGCGAGTCGGGCACAGCGGGGGCGCCGCGGACGAAACGCTGTCGGCGGCGGGACCGGGTGTATGCGGATCACCCGCCGCGGGTTCGGCTTCGGGTACTGGGTGTTCGGTCACCGGGGCCAGCATGCCACTTCGGGCCAGCGGATCCGCTAATCCTCCTACCGTCAGAAACAGTCGCGATATGGACATTGCACTGGTCGACACCTCCAGCTTCCTCACGGTCGCATGCGACATTGAGCCGTTGGATTCGAGGAATTGAATTCCCCGACCCGAAGGCGGCCCGAAGGCGACCTCGTCGCGCTCATCGGGGAGTTCATTCCACGCTGCTGCCGACTACGCCCACCGCTGGCCGAGAGATGCCGGTGCAGCTCTGGTCCTGGTGGAGATCACCGTGCTGGTCGACTTCGCCGCGACTGGCCGTCGTCGACCGAGGGCGTTCAACACGCACCAGAGGTAATCGCCCGCTCAGCTGCTTCGAGCGCCCGCATGGCGACACCCCGAAAATCCGTCCGAAGATCACGAACAGGCAATATCTGCTGGAAGTACTTGACCAACGAAGTGTGTGAACGTTAACATTTCGGGGCACAGGCGGCCGGTCTCATCGGCACGCCGGGCCCGCGAGGAAAGGCACCAACGATGGTGAGCTGCGGTACAACCAGAAGGCCGGGCCAGCGGGCATCTTGGTGCTGCGCCTGGTGGCCAGCGCCGTCGTGATCATGTATTTCGTTGTGCAGCTGTCGAAGTATCACGGCCTGCCGGTGGTGCTCATCATGCTGGCGGTGCTGGTGCTGATCTACGGCGCCGTGACCAACCGGTCGGTCTTCGGCCGCCACGTCTATGCGATCGGCGGCAACCTGCAGGCCGCGACGCTGTCGGGCATCAAGACCAAGGCCGTGACGTTCTGGGTGTTCGTCAACATGGGCTTGCTGTCCGCGCTGGCCGGCATCGTGTTCGCCGCTCGCATCAACCTGGCTAATCCCACCAACGGCAACGGCAACGGGTTCGAGCTCAGCGCGATTGCCGCCGCCTTCATCGGCGGAGCGGCGGTCACCGGCGGTGTCGGGCGCGTCATCGGCGCCATCGTCGGTGGTCTGATCATCGGCGTGCTGCTCAACGGTATGTCGCTCTTGGGCGTCGACAACTCCTATCAGCAGGTGATCCAGGGTCTGGTGCTGTTGGCCGCCGTTGTCTTCGACGTCTTCTCGAAGCGCCGCTCCGGCGGCAGATAGTCAGGCGCCGGAAGGGCCAGGCGCGAGCTTGGTTTCGCCCGGCGGCCCTCGAGCCCGGCGCCGACCTGAGGGCAGGTCGGCGCCGGGCTTTTCGCGGTGTCAGCGCCCTGTGCGAATCACCTCAGACCGAAGGCCTCAGGCGGAAAGCTCTCCTGCGATGAACTTCTCGACGTTGTCCCGCGCCTGATCATCAGGGAACTGAACCGGCGGAGATTTCATGAAGTACGAGGACGCCGAGATCAGCGGGCCGCCGATGCCGCGGTCCTTGGCGATCTTGACGGCACGGACCGCGTCGATGATGACGCCGGCCGAGTTCGGTGAATCCCAGACCTCGAGTTTGTACTCGAGGTTCAGCGGCACATCGCCGAAAGCCTTGCCCTCCAAACGGACGTAGGCCCATTTGCGATCGTCGAGCCAGGCGACATAGTCCGACGGACCGATGTGCACATTGCGGGCGCCCAGATCCCTGTCCACCTGGGAGGTCACCGCCTGCGTCTTGGAGATCTTCTTGGACTCCAGGCGGTCTCGCTCGAGCATGTTCATGAAGTCCATGTTGCCGCCGACATTGAGCTGCATGGTGCGTTCGAGCAGCACGCCGCGGTCCTCGAACAACTTCGCCAGCACCCGGTGCGTGATGGTCGCACCGACCTGGGACTTGATGTCGTCCCCGATGATCGGCAGCCCGGCAGCCCGGAACTTCTCGGCCCACTCCTGCGTGCCGGCGATGAAGACCGGTAGGGCGTTGACGAAGGCGCAGCCGGCGTCGATGGCGCACTGCGCGTAGAACTTCGCCGCGTCCTCGGAACCGACGGGCAGATAGCAGACCACCACATCTACGGCTGCCTCGCGAAGGGCGGCTACCACGTCGACGGGTTCCTCGTCGGACTCCTCGATGGTCTGGCGGTAGTACTTGCCCAGCCCGTCGAGCGTGTTGCCCCGCTGGACGAAGACGCCGGTCGGCGGCACGTCGGCGATCTTGATGGTGTTGTTCTCGGAGGCTGAGATCGCTTCCGACAGGTCGAAGCCGACCTTCTTGGCATCCACGTCGAAGGCGACGACGAAGTTCAGGTCGGAGACGTGGTACTCGCCGAACTGCACATGCATCAGCCCGGGAACGCGCGCCGACGGATCGGTGTTGCGGTAGAACTCGACTCCCTGGACCAGCGAGGCGGCGCAGTTGCCGACCCCGACGATGGCCACACGGATGGGATGCGAACCCACAGCGGGTCCTCCTTCTGCTCGGACGACTGCTCTCGGGCCGGAACCCAAGTTGACAAAGGCCACCATATGTCAACCTGAAGCCTGCCGACGATACGACGGAGTTCCCATCCGCGCAGCAGCGTCGACCGGACCTGGACTACCGCTGCCTGCTCAGATGCCCCCGCGTACCCTGAATTGGTGCGGACTCAGCGAGGACTGGTGGACTACGCGCTGCAGCGCCGCGCGCTGTTGGCCGAAGTTCGAGCCGGGCGCACCGGGGTCACCGACGTCTGTGACGCCACGCCCTATCTGGTCCGGGCGGCGAAATTCCACGGAGTGGCCACCGATGTCAGCTGCCCGGTCTGCCGGAAGGAGCCGCTCACCCACGTGTACTGGGTCTACGGCGACGAGATCAAGCACATGGCCGGTTCGGCGCGCCAACCCCCGGAGTTGGAGAAGATGGCAGCCGACTTCGGCGAGTTCTCCGTGTATCAGGTGGAGGTGTGCCGCACCTGCTCGTGGAATCACCTGGTCGCGTCGTTCGTGATGGGCTTCAAGGGTGAACCGGCGCCGCGACGACGACGGGCCGTGAAATAAACGCCGCGGACGAGGCCGCCGCCAGTGCCCTTGACCTGCCGGACGGGTCTGCCAGGCAATCAATTCGAACCACCCAGTGGTTCCGTTCGGCCGTTGTGTATCAGGTGTATCCGCGCAGCTTCGCCGACTCCGATGGCAACGGCATCGGCGACCTCGGAGGCATCATCTCCCGCGTCGACTACCTTGCCGACCTCGGCGTCGATGTGTTGTGGCTGTCACCGATCTACCCGTCCCCGCAGGACGACAACGGCTACGACATCAGCGACTACCAGGGCATTGATCCGCTGTTCGGCTCGCTTGCGCAGTTCGATGAACTGCTCTGCGCCGTCCACGGTCGCGGCCTGAAGTTGGTGATGGACCTTGTGGTGAACCATTCGTCCGACGAGCACCGGTGGTTCGCCGAGTCCCGGTCGAGCATCGACAATCCGAAGCGGGATTGGTATTGGTGGCGCCCGCCTCGGAACGGTATGGCTGCGGGGCAGCCCGGCGCCGAGCCGAACAACTGGACCTCCGCCTTCTCCGGGCCGGCCTGGACTCTGGACGAGGAAACGCAGGAGTACTACCTCCACCTGTTCTCCCGCAAGCAACCCGATCTGAACTGGGAGAATCCGGAAGTGCGCCAGGCGGTCTACGCGATGATGCGCTGGTGGCTCGACCGGGGCGTCGACGGTTTCCGCATGGACGTCATCAACATGATCTCCAAGGATCCGG
>JAABUT010004963.1_pt1 | contig 10217 bp, 10 predicted proteins | sample 5559281 | NCBI WGS metagenome assembly JAABUT01 (sample SAMN10711880, study PRJNA513359) | rock metagenome | isolation source: Antarctica rocks | place: Antarctica: Victoria Land, Ricker Hills nord | collected 2016-01-04 | reverse complement strand
AACGCAGCGTCCTCAATCCACAAGGTGAGGCTACCCATCCGGCGCAGGCCCGCCTCATAGGCCGGCCAGTTCCGCACCTTGAACGACATCTTCGGGATGTGGTGACGGCGATCGGCGTTGTGCTTGTATGGCAGCGGCGTGCTCGAACCAGAGAAGGAAGAGCATCCTACCACCCCTCAGATCGTCGAAGTGCACCAACGCCGAGCGGACGGCAAAACGCGTCGGGTCGAGGCCAAAGGCGCAAAGCACCTCGTGCAGCACACCTGGCGCTTGCAGCTTTTGGTCAGCGTAGAGCTTACATTCGACCTGTCCAACCGCGCTCGCATGCACTCGATGATGAGGCGGCGGTACTTCGAATTGCTGGTCCGGGTGGCAGGACGGTTGACATGCGTGTGACGGAACCAGAAGCTGCGTCCGCATAGATGCGGAAGGCCACCATGCCTGGATCTTTCACTTCTGTTATGGATTGGCTCCGTCTCGCTTTGCTTAGCTGTCTTGGGCTGGCCGCGGTCGGATCGACCGTTCAGACGCGAGCCGCCGATCAGACCGTCAAAATCGGCGTTCCTACGGGGCTTAGCGGTCCTGCTAGTGTAGTGGGGCCGTCCATCGTGCAGGCCGCAAAGCTCGCTGTTTCCGAGATCAATGCACATGGCGGGATTCTTGGCCATCAGATCGAGCTGGCTGTGGCCGATGACGGAAGCGGTGCCGATGGCGCAGTGAAGGCGTTCACCGCGCTCATCTTTCAGCAGAAGGTCAACGTAGTGATTGCGCCGGAGACGAGTGCTGCCCGCAATGCGGGGCTGCCGGTGGTCGCGCGCGGGAAGATACCGTTTATTTACGCATCGTATTACGAAGGGCACTCCTGTGCGCCAAACCTATTCGTCGATGCATGGGTGCCGGACCAGCAAGTGGCGCCGATCGTGGATTACTTCTTCAAGGAGAAGGGCGCCAAATCGTTTTTCCTCATCGGAAGCGACTATGCGTTCGGCCGCGGCATGCTCGGTTTCACGCGCGACTATATCCAGACGCATGGCGGCACTGTCTTGGGGGAGGAATACCTGCCCATGGATGCGACTGACTGGACTTCGGTGTTGAGCAAATTGCGCGCCGCCCATCCAGACGCGCTGATCACCTCGACCGCCGGAGGCGCGCCTAATGTGACGCTGACCAAGCAGCTACGAGGCGCCGGCATCAGCCTGCTGTATGGTAATCTGGCGGTGGATGAAGGCACTGCGAAGTCCATCGGTGCTGACGCCGCGGGCGTCTATATCTCGCAATCTTATCTGACTAGCCTGGCCAATCCCAGGAACAAGGCGTTCATTGACGGGCTACATACGATGTTCGGCGCCGGCACGGAAACCCCGAACGATCTATCCGAGCCGGAATATGACGGTATTTATTTGTACAAGGCGGCGGTCGAGAAGGCGGGATCGCTCGATGTCAGCAAGGTTGTTCAGGCCCTCCCCACAGTGTCGTTCGACGGGCCGCGCGGCACCGTCCAAATGTCCAAGCAGCACCACGCACCGCTAACAATGTATCTGGGTCAAGTGCAGTCGGACGGGACGGTGACGGTCATCCAAAGCTTTAAGAATGTCGATCCGGGCGATCAATGCCCGAAGCTGAACTAAGCCATGGCCTATGGGATCGATCACCCGGCCTGCTCCAAGATCGTGTTTGTAGGAGTACCGTCATGAAGTTCTCATCCATCTTAATCCGGCAGGCCGTGCTAGCAGGCGGGATGATAGCTTGCGGGGCGACCCTCGGCGCGGGTTCCGCGCAGGCTGCGAGAGAACCAGTCAAGATCGGTATGCCGATAGGGCTGAGCGGCGCGAACAGCGTTGTGGCGCCCTCGGTGGTCCAGGCGGGACAGCTCGCCGTGGCGGAGATCAATTCCAAGGGTGGTATCCTCGGACGCCAGGTGGAGCTATTGGTGGCCGATGACGGCAGCGGCGCCGACGGGGCAGTGAAGGCGTTCAACTCGCTGGTCTTCCAGCAGCACGCCAACGTCCTTATCACTATGGAAACGAGTGCCGCACGCAATGCGGGGCTGCCGGTGGTGGCGCGCGGGAAGGTGCCATTCATTTACACTTCTTCTTACGAAGGCCGATCCTGCAGCCCGTACCTGTATGTCGACGCCTGGGTACCCGATCAACAGGTGGCGCCGATCATCGACTACTTCAGCAAGGAGAAAGGAGCGAAGACTTTCTTTCTAGTGGGCAGCGATTATGCGTTCGGCCGTGGCATGCTGGGTTTCGCCCGCGACTACATCAAGGCGCATGGTGGAACGGTGCTCAGCGAAGAATATCTACCGATGGACGCCAGTGATTGGACATCGGTCCTGAGTAAGTTGCGCGCGGCGCATCCTGATGCACTGATCACCTCGACGGCGGGTGGCGCGCCCAATGTGACGTTGACCAAGCAGTTGCGGGCCTCGGGCATCGATGTGCTGTATGGCAATCTGGGCTTGGATGAAGGTACTGCGAAGGCCATCGGGGCTGATGCCACCGGCGTCTATATCTCGCAATCCTATCTGACCAGCTTGGACAATTCGAAGAACAAGGCCTTTATCGACGGGCTACGCAAGATGTTCGGCAACGACATGAAGACCCCGAACGATTTGTCCGAGCCGGAATACGACGGCATCTATCTGTATAAGGCCGCGGTGGAGAAGGCCGGCTCGTTCGATACGCAGGAGGTGCTGAAGGCGCTTCCCACGGTCTCGTTTGACGGCGCGCGCGGTCTCATCCAAATGTCGAAGGATCATCATGCGCCGCTGACTATGTATTTGGGACAGGTGCAATCCGATGGAAGCGTCAAAGTCATTCAAAGCTTCAAGAACGTGGACCCTGGAGACCAGTGTCCCAAGCTGAGATAGGACAAGCCGTACATTCGATTGGCTTAGGAGCGCTTGCGTGCCCGATCAGTTCCTCGACATCATCACAACGGCGGGCATCCTTTACATTGTGGCGGTCGGATTACTGATCGTTCTCGGTGTGCTGAAGATTATCAACTTCGCTCATGGCGGGTTCCTGACCCTCGGCGGCTATGCCTCTCTAATCGTCACGGGGCTGCACTGGAGCCCATGGTTGTCGGAGCCAGTTGCCCTGGTGGCTGGAACCGTCCTCGGCGCCGTTGTAGAGCGCGTTATCGTCCGTCCACTTTATAGTCGGCCGCTCGACGCGATACTGGCGACTTGGGGACTCAGTATCGTCATCGTCCAGGTGATCACGATCGGCTTCGGCCGTGGCGTGCAGTTTGTTCAGAGCCCAGTCGAGGGTGCAGTCCCGCTTCTCGGGACGCATTACTCTTTGTATCGGCTGATCCTGCTTGGTGTGGCCATTGCACTGGCGCTGGCCATTGGCGCGGTAATGCAGGGTACTCGTCTTGGGCTGGTGACCCGGGCGGTGATCATGAACGAGTCGCTGGCCCGCAGTCTGGGCATCAACAGCGAACTGGTGCGATTCGTGACGTTCAGTGTGGGCGCCGGGCTGGCCAGCCTTGCGGGCGCGCTGATCACGCCGCTGCTTAGTGTGGACCCTTTGATGGGCGTGCCATGGCTTCTCAACGCCTTTATGCTCGTGCTGGTTTCCGGGACTTCGCTGGTCAGCCTGGCCGCCGCCGCAGTCGTGCTGGGCGGCGCCCAGGTGCTGATCAGCTCTTATAGCAGCCCGGTTCTGGGCGGATTGACCATTGTGGTGCTGGCGGCCTTGATCCTGCGCGTGCGCCCGCTGGGCTTCGCCCGTGGCTGACGCGGACGCTCGGGCGCCTCTGCCATCCCAGCGTCGGCGTCACGAGCTTGCGGTCGTGGCATTACTGGCCGTGCTGGCTCTGGTGGCGGTCGGCATCGGCCCCCTGGTGCTCGATACCTATTCGGTTAATATCCTTGTCCGATCGTTCCTTTACGGCTGCATCGCCGTCACACTCGACATCCTCTGGGGATTCACGGGCGTGCTGTCGTTCGGGCAGTCCGCGTTTTTCGCCATCGGCGCGTATGGGTGCGGGTTGCTGTTCTCGCACTACGGCCTGAGCTGGGAAACGGCGGTCGGTGGAATTTTCGGCGGTGCGGCGCTGGCGGCCGTGATGGCAGCCTTCGTGGGCTGGCTTGCCTTCGGCTATGGCGTAACACAGCTCTATGTGTCCGTCGTGACCCTCGTGCTGTCTGTCGTCGTCGTGCAAGTTCTGTATTCCGGCGGTGATTTCACCGGATCGAGCAGCGGATTGTCAGGCTTCGACACGTTCGACATGTCGATCGAGGCCTGGTTCTGGATCGCCGGCGTTTCCCTCGTGGTGTGCACGGCACTCGGCTGGATTCTCGTGCGCAGCGATGTGGGGCGGCTGCTGGTGGCGATCCGCGACAATGAGCAGCGCTGTACCTATTTCGGCATCAGCGGCCCTAGGGTCAAAATCGTCGTTTTGGTCGTGTCCGCGGTCGTCACCTCGCTCACGGGATATGCCTATGCCGCTTATACTGATGTGGTGGCGCCCGATCTCGGTGGGTTCCAGTTCGGCACCGAGCTGGTGATCTGGGTGGCGCTGGGCGGGCGCGGAACGCTGGTTGGCCCGGCCATAGCGGCGGTCGCGATCGACTTTGTCAGTGCCTACCTCAGCGGCAGCCTGCCGTTCGTATGGCAGCTGTTCATCGGTCTGCTATTCGTAGTCGTGATCGTCCTCATGCCGCAGGGGCTCGGCCCCGCAATCGCTGGGCTGTGCCGGCGAATTTGGCCCTGGGCGCCGGCAGTCCCAGGTGTGGCCCGGCTGGTGGCCGCTCCAGGCGAACGCATCGGACGTGGCCATACAGCTCCAGCAATCGAGCTGCGAAGCCTGGCGCGGCGCTACGGTAGCCTGCGCGTGCTGGAGAACATCTCTTTCGCCGCCCGACAGGGCGAGTTGGTGAGCTTGGTTGGCCCGAACGGTGCCGGCAAGACGACGCTGATCCGCTGCATCAGCGACGGGCACGAGCGCAGCGGCGGCCATGTGGCGATCCATGGCCGCGATATCGGACATATGCCGCCACAGCGGTGCGCGCGACTCGGAGTCGGGCGGAAATTCCAGGCGCCGAACGTGTTCGACAGCCTAACCGTAGCGGAGTCGCTGCGTATTGCGCGCACCCGGCTCGAGACGCCTTCGGTTTGGCGGCGTGACGACGAGATCCATCTGCCGGAGGCGGCGCTGCAGGTGGTACGCGCCACCGGGCTCGACACGCACCTGACGACCGAGGTCCGTCATCTGTCGCACGGCATCAAACAGGCGCTCGAGCTCGCGATGGTGTTGGCAATGGAGCCGCGGCTGCTGCTGTTGGACGAGCCTACAGCCGGGCTGACCAAGCCGGAGCGGACAACGATCGGCAGCATCCTGGTCGACCTTGTCGCCAACCACGACCTGTGCATCCTGATCATTGAGCACGACCTCGAATTCGTGCGCGAGATCAGCTCACGAATTATCGTCCTGCATCAGGGCCATCTCGTGCTGGACGGCAGCGTCGAGGAGGTCGTCTCCTCCGAACTTGTGCGCACGATTTATGTGGGTGAGCAGGACGCGGTGAGCGAGGCCAGCGCGTGAACATCTCCGCCCCTGCATTGGAGGTCGAAGGCCTGACCAGCGGCTATGGCGAGGCCATGGTACTCCGCGACGTGGGCGTCACGGTTCCGGCCGGGCAGATCCTCGCCATTCTCGGCAAGAACGGGATGGGCAAGAGCACGTTGCTGAAGACGGTGATGGGCTTCCTACCGGCTACCAAGGGCCGCGTGCGGGTGAGCGGGGAGGACGTGACCAACCTGGCGCCGTACCGAATTGCCCGCCGCGCCATCGCCTATAGCCCGCAGGATCAGGCGATCTTCCAGGATCTCACCGTTGATGAGAACCTTCGGCTCGGGCTTGGAATGCAGACCGACTACGCGCAGGGGCTGGAACGGGTCAGCGGCTTCTTTCCATTCTTGGCCCAACGTCGCCGGCAGCGGGCGGGTACACTCAGTGGTGGCGAGCAGAAGATGCTGCTGGTCGCACGCGCGCTCCTCTCGAAGCCGCGACTGATGTTGGTGGACGAGATCACCGAGGGGCTGCAACCATCGGTCATTCAGAAGCTCGCGGACGTTTTGCGGGTGGAGCGTGCTGCGCTCGGCATGGGGGTATTGCTCATCGAGCAGAACGTCCGCTTCGCGATGCAGGTGGCGGATCGCTACGCAGTGCTGAAGCGCGGCGAGATCGTTGATCAAGGTGCGACGAGCACACCGGGCATCGAGGCGCGCATCAACGAGTATCTAACAGTATGAGGGTAGGATGGGAATGAAGGGGCTGCAGGCCAACACCTTCTCCATTGCAGGGCGTTGCGAGCGAACCGGCATGTTGGGTGTGGCCGTCAGCACGGCTGTCCCTGCGGTGGGCTCGCTCTGCCCATTCGTAAGGCCAGGTGTAGGGGCGGTCTCGACCCAGTCCTGGGTCAATCCATATCTCGCGATCCGGGCGTTGGAGTTGCTGGCACAGGGTGTTCCGGCCGTGGACGCGCTGGCGCAGGTATTGGCAGGCGACGATGCCACGGAGGTGCGCCAGATTGGCCTGGTAGACGCGCAGGGGCGAGAGGCGGTCTGGTCGGGCGCGGACTGCACCGCGTGGTTCGGTCATCGCACCGGCGCGGGCTATACGATTCAGGGAAATATGCTGACAGGTTCGGAAACGCTGGACGCCATGCAGCGCGCCTTCACCGCAAGCGCGTCGCTCGAATTGGGCGAACGTCTACTAATGACGCTGGAAGCGGGGCAAGCGGCCGGGGGTGACAAGCGAGGCAAGCAGTCGGCGGCGCTACTTGTCTATGATACCGAGGACTATCCTTGGATTGATCTGCGCGTGGACGAGCACAGCTGTCCCGTCGCTGAATTGCGGCGCGTATTCAGCATCTATCTCCTGCAGGTCCGACCGTTTCTGGAAGGTATGCCCAAAAAGGGGCAACCCGCCCGCGCCGCACCCGCCAGCGTTACCAGCATGCTGATGACACCGCCGCCCTTTCGACCCGGTGGCGGCGGGAGCGCGTGACCCCCATCAATCTGCTCAATGACGTCACGGGAACGGAATTAAGCGAGGAGTGCTTGCGCGCGCTGCTTAAGGAGGCTGCCGAGATATTGGCCGCCATCCGTAAGCTACGCTCGCTCGATCTTACAGATGTGCATCCGGCCGTCGTCTATGATCCGCTCCTGCCCTGGCGCGGGGACGAGCAGTGAGCGATGAGCTTGCTTTCCGGTCGATCGGGGCGCTCTCGCCAGATCTGTGCGACGGCCGCCTGTCACCGCGCGCGCTTCTCGAAGCCACGCTCGACCGCATCGGCCGGTTCGATCCGGAGCTGCAGAGCTTTGTCCATCTTTCCGATACGGCGCGGGAAGCAGCCGATGCTGCCGGGCGGGAGATCGCGGAAGGCCGATGGCGCGGTCCGTTGCACGGCGTGCCGATCGCGGTAAAGGACAACTATTTAACCGCCGACATGCCGACCACGGCCGGCACCATGGCGCGCGGTATCACCTTTCCACTGCGGGACTCCACTGCAGCCCGCAAGTTGCGGGATGCTGGAGCAGTGCTGATTGGCAAGACACGTACCCACGAGTTTGCCTGGGGCACAATCACTCCACCTACGCGCAATCCGTGGGGCAAGGACCGAATTCCTGGCGGCTCCAGCGGCGGATCGGGCGCGGCGGTGGCTGCTGGGCTGTGCGCCGGGGCGCTGGGTTCCGATACCGGAGGATCAATCCGTATTCCTGCCAGCCTGTGCGGCACGGTCGGGCTGAAGCCGACATTCGGACGGGTCAGCCGCACCGGCGTGGTGCCGCATAGCTGGTCGCTGGATCATGCCGGGCCGCTGACGCGCACTGTCGAGGACGCTGCGATCCTGCTGGATGCCATCTCCGGATACGATCCATCCGATCCGGGCTGTGCCGACCGCGCCGTTCCCAACTATCGCGCGGGACTGGATGGTGGCCCGGCGTCGAGGCTGCGGATTGCGGTCTGCCGCAACCACTTCTTCGGCCGTAATCAGCACGCAGTGGAGCAGGCGGTCGAGCAGGCGATCGGCTGGTTTTCGGCGCAGGGTGCGACCATCAGCAACGTGACCATACCCAATCTCGAATTTGGGTTAGGTGCGATCTTCGCCATTGAGCTCTCCTCGTCCAGTGCCTATCACGACGTTTCGCTGCGGGCCGGCCGAACGGAGGAGTTTACGCCGGATGTCCGCATGCTGGTCGAGCTCGGCCGGTTCGTGACCGGCCCCGACTATCTGAAGGCAGAGCAGTTCCGGCAGGTGCTGATGAAGGATTTCCAGACCGTGTTCCGGGACGCCGACCTGATAATTGGCCCGACGATGCCCATCACCGCGCCGCGCGTGGGTGACAGCATAGTGGAGCTGGCGGAGGGACAGGAAAGCACGTTGGCTGCGACATGGCGGCTGACCTACCCGTATAACCTGACCGGGCTACCAGCCATTTCGCTGCCTTGCGGCTTCGACGCGAACGGATTGCCGATCGGGCTGCAGATCGCTGCCCGCCCGTTCGACGAGGTGCTGATGTTGCGAACCGCGCACGCTTATGAGGTTGCGCATGAGTGGAAAGACCGGCATCCCGACTAGGTTCTGTGGACACTTACCGAAGCCACAGGACGATTGCGGTGAGGGTGACGACGGCACGGTAGTTTCTTGCGGTTTTTTCGTATCGGATTGCGACGCGCCGAAACTGCTTGAGCTTGGAAAAGCAGCACTCAATGAGATGCCGCTGGGCATAGAGGTGCTTGTCGAGGGAGTATTTCCGTGTTCGGGACGGGTTGTTGGGAATGACCGCCACAGCGCTCTTATCGGTGGTCGCCTTGCGCAAGAGGCCGGCATCGTAGGCGGCATCGGCCATGATGACCTGGGCAGGCAGGCCGTCGATCAAGCCATAGGCTTGTGGGCATCGCCTCGCTGACCAGCCGTCAGGATGAAGCGCACTGGGGCTCCCAAACCTCGCACCGCCATATGGATTTTGGTGCTCAGGCCGCCACGCGAGCGTCCAATGGCCAGATCACCCTGCGAACAGCCTTTGCGGTGCCTATGGTATAACTCGCAGAGCCGCCTTCCTTTCAGATCAAGGAGCAATCCATGACCGGCCGCGCTATCTTCGAAGCTGCGAACTTTGCCCTGCAGAGCGGCGAGACACTACCCACCACGCGGCTGGTGTACCGCACCTTGGGCGAGCTATCGCCCACGCGGGACAACGTCGTGCTGATCCCATCCTGGTACTCCGGCACGGATCGGGAGGCGGAACTGTGCATGGTGGGGCCGGAACGTGCGATCGACCCGGCGCGCCATTTCGTCATCCTGACCAACCTGCTATCCGGCGGGGTGTCCTCCTCTCCCAGCAACACGCCAGCGCCGTTCGAGGCCGGGCGCTTCCCGCGCGTCAGCCTGCACGACAACGTCCGCTTGCAGCACATGCTGTTAACCCAGGCGCTCGGCATCGAGCGGATCAAATTGGTGGCGGGCTGGTCCATGGGCGGCTGCCAAGCCTACCAGTGGGGTGCGCAGTTTCCCGACATGGTGGCGTCGATCGCCCCGCTTTGCTGCTCCGCCCGTACAGCGCATTTCAACAAGATCTTCCTGCTGTCGCTGCGCCGCGCACTGGAACTGGACCCGGCTTTTGAGGACGGCTTCTACCGCCGCCCGCCCGTCCGCGGCCTGCGTGCGTTCGCGTCCATCTATGCCGGCTGGGGGTTTTCCGAGCCGTTTTACCGTATGGAGGGATTCCGCCAATTCGGCGCGGCCACGGCAGCAGAGTTCTCTGCACGCTTCTGGGAACCCGCGTTCTTGCATCACGACGCCAACGATCTGCTGACGCTCCTACGTTGCTGGGAAGAGGGCGACATCAGCGCCGGCCCAGAATATGGCGGCGACCTGGATGGCGCACTTAGTGCGATTACGGCACGCGCCATAGTCATGCCGTGCGAGCATGACAGTTACTTTCCTTCGGTGGACAGCCAAGCCGAAGTGGCGCTTATGCGCAACGCCGAGTGCAGGCCGATTTCTTCCATCTGGGGGCACATGACGTTGTGGAACCCAGCGGATCGCCCTTTCATCGATGCAGCATTAAGGGAATTGCTGTAGCCTTTAGCCCCAATACTGTTCACTTTGCAATCCGAATGGCGGCGCTGAAGTCGATGCGCGTGGTCGGCTGTGGGGTGCGAGGGCGCAACGGATAGCCGCTCATCTTGCG
>JAABUT010004962.1_pt1 | contig 10217 bp, 9 predicted proteins | sample 5559281 | NCBI WGS metagenome assembly JAABUT01 (sample SAMN10711880, study PRJNA513359) | rock metagenome | isolation source: Antarctica rocks | place: Antarctica: Victoria Land, Ricker Hills nord | collected 2016-01-04 | reverse complement strand
ACGCGCAAGGAGGAGCAGGCGCCAGGGCTGCACCAGTTGCCTTGGATGTCTTTTCTGTACAGGTTTATGCTGCAACCGACTGCCTGCATGCTCTCAGATCGTTGTGTAGCTCTGCATTTTTGCTGGCTTGCTGCAAAATGTCATATTTCTTTGCACTGGTGTGCTGCTGCGCTGTGCTTGTGTGTGCTAGCTAACATGTTGTGAATGGTTTGCAGGCATCTGCCAACACTCTGCTGGCGCACTTTGTGTCCATTGTTTTCACCAATCTATTGTTGCGGACCCTGAACAAAGCCACACCATCCCCCAAGGCAGCGTACTGATGCAGACATTACTCCTGATCCATGTTCTCTTTTACATCAAGCAGTTTTTGGACTAAAGATGCATTATTCACTGCAAGTTTCTGGCTTCATCATCAAAAAGCAAGGTAATGACGCTGGTACTAGACTGCAGCAATACCTGCTTGACAGGTACGCCTGTGTGCACAAAGCTAGTGACAGGTCACGAGACTACTTTGACCGAAGTTGAGAACTGTTGACACAAGCTGCAAAGTAAAACAATGATTAGTCTGTGGGACCATATACTGCAACAAACGTTCGGCCATACCGTTTGTCCCTGATCTTATGCAAAGGTCCAATGGTATTTCGAATTACGTCACTCAGCCTCTTGGCATATTCCACAATGACTATGCTTTCATGGTGTATGAGAGGGGATCCCTCTAGTAGGTTGTACAGCTCCTCATATGAGACCTTCTCATAGGGCGGGCAGACACTGATAAAGTCAAATGCCTTCCCTGCAATAAAGCTATTGCCGTTGCGAGCTTGCTTCAAGTACTCCTCTGCCCTCTACACAGCATACAAATTGATCTACATTTGAATAAAATAGGTCTCAACTGGTCATACAATGGTGGTTTGTGACTCATGACCATGCAATTGAGTGTGCAAAGCATCAGTGCAATGAAACCATAAGATCCATGCCTGGATACAATGCCCCCTACATTGCTCTGCAATCCCAGCATGCTGCTCGTATGTGTGAAGGGTGCTGAGAACAACATACCATGGCATGCACAGTCGCCTGTGAGACAACACCGCATTCAGCTATGTTTCTGGCCAGGGAGTCCCTTGCCACAGCCGAGTCCATTTCTATGAAGTGGCACTCCTGACACCCTCGTGACAACGCCTCTAATCCCACAGCTCCTGCATAAGCAAAGCATCAAGCTGTTCTTTGCAAAGAGTCTATGTGACGTGTTTCCCCAACATTATTCCTTCCCTTCATGCAGATGTCTCATGGCATAATGAACAGTGTTTCATTTGGAGCAGTATGCCAGAGAGACAGGCAGTATTGAGCATGCAAGACTTTTGGGTGGCAGCTTGATACACAGTGCCGGGCCATGTGAGAGCACCACAGCTCCCTAACATTGTAACCATCGACTCTTTGCATTTCTTATGTCTTTGCCTTTTGTGTCAGTTCTGCATGGTCCGGATTGCGCTTGAGTGTCACTTCGGTGTCAGCCTTCATAGAATTGCAAGCTTACCACTTTGCAGCCAGGATCAACAGCTTAATACATGAGCTTTTTGGAGCTACACAGGGCTGGGCCATAGAATGACAAATCGTCCCATCACGACCACTGCAAAGGCAACACACTTCCACCTGGCATGCACCACAGCAGCAAAGCCAGAAGAAGCAGAATAATGCCTCACCAGTGCCAGCAAAGAGGTCCAACCATCTGCTGCCAGGTGGCAACAAGGGCTGGCTTCCGGCCTTACTGGCCACCATGCTAAACACTGCTCCCCGTACTTTCTCCATCATGGGCCTGGTTCCCTCCCCTGGCGGGGATACTAACCGCCGCCCGGCAGCTGAGCCTGTGATGATGCGCATGCTGCCTACAGTTGCTTGGGCGCTTGCTGTCTTCTTTTTCTTTCTGTTTACCTGTGAACACATTGCGCTTGGGCAACCAGTCCAGCACACAGTGGGCAGCAAGAAGTTTTGAGAAAAACAGGGGGATCCTTCAGCTTTTCAGATAAATGCAAGTATTTCTTTGAAGAGTGTTGTTGGACAACCAACTTTGACCAGAGATTGCTGAACAAGCGGGCTATGCACAACTTTGCACACAACGTGTGGAACAAACAACAAAAAGAAAATGTTTCAGCGTGTGAAGCACCACGCCACAGTGGGAAGGTGATGACAAGTTGGTATATGTTTACCTTGCTTTCCGCATTAACAGCATTGGCTTCGACTTGTTGCTGCTCCAATGCCTTGAGGACATGACGAGGAATGGACTGTAGAATGCTGTTGGCAGCCATGCCCAGCTCAGCTGTATCCTCATCAGGCTCTTGTGCTGCCTCCTGCATCAGCAACCAATCCAAGTCCGCAAACAAGAGGCTCTGGTGATAAATGGCTGTTGCTGCTACCTGCTGCTGCAGCTGCTGACAATCAGTGATGAGCTGAGAAAAGGCTCAGTGCATGAGCACTGATCAGCTACAGTCCCACTTGGCTCACTGTCTATAGTTCAGGCAAACTTTGCACATGCTGTGCAGCTTGAGGGCTCAACATCCCCCATGCTGCCTCATGCATCCAGACATGCAGTAGCTTGCTGCTGTTACAGAATGAAGTACTATGACAATGGCAAGTCAGGGCAAGTGCCTTACAGGGTATCCAGTACATATACAACAAGGAGGTGCAAGACTGCACTCGATTGCTATGGTACAAAAGCTGCCAAAGCCCAGCAATACACATATGAGATGCTGGCGCATCATGCTGCATAGTATGCTGATAGGCTGCATGATGAATGTTGCACCTGTCGTTCTGGAGGCTGCTGGACAACTCCCTCAAAGTCTTGTATGGACCAGCCAGTATCCATGTTGAAGATTTCCTTGTCTTCTATCACCCCAGTGTCATCTCCAAAATCATCAACCCAGGCATCATCATTGTCATCATCACTCATGTCCTCCAGGGAAAGCTGATTGCCGTCTGTATCATATACTCCAGTGCTGTCTTCCCATGTGTCTTCCTGTTGCGGTCCAGGCTTGTACTTGACACCAGTGACAGTAGCCAACTGCTTCTTCCAAGCGTCACCTTTTTGCCCTGCAGTTTTGCCAAAACGTTTTTGCAAGTCTGCTTCTGCTGTTCATTGGCTGACGAAGGTACAAAATAAGCACCTATAGGCTTGGCAGACGTTAGCACATGTCTCCTACGTGGTACTGCGCGGGATTGGGCGTGCGCACAACCCCATCTGCATGGTTGCTGAATGCATGATTGCTGTGACGTCATGCAAAGTAATTCTGCGCAACAGGCTTTTGCTCAGCGGCGCACTCTACTAGATCACTCCAGCGACATTCAGCAAACTTTGCTGAACGCAGCATGTGCACGGAAATGGAAGTGGCATGAAACCGAGTCTCTTAAGTCACAGATAGCGTTGCGGAAGCGCAATTTACAGCGCAAGGCATCCCCGCGACGCCGTTTCATCTCCTCATTTTGTAGCCTTCTGCACTAAGCATGATCAGGTTGTGCAAGCTTTGATGACTATAGTTAATGCAGCATGTTGTCTTCAAAGGAGCTTTGATTCAGGAGTTTGCCATCCTAATTGGCTGACACCGGGACCCAGTCTGCAACCGCTCTAGGTACAGCGCTTGCTGTACAGCACACGTGCTGAACTTGCTGAGGCAAGAACTTATTTTGCCATGGCTCAGTCGCAACTTGTGTACACACTGCAGGCCTTGAAAGTGCTTTTGTTACAAGTTGCTGTGAATGTTTAGTGTAGGGCACTTCAAACGGTCTTTCACAGCAATGCCTCCGATTCCAAGTCTTGATCAACTCAAGTGACACCTGCGTATGCGCACGCAACAAACAATGACAACACCACTTAAATGAAAGCAGGGGCAGTCTAGACTGATCTGCAGTGTTTACAGCCAATACAGTAAACAAGACCCTTCAGACTGTGACCAGTTTCTCATGCATGCAAAGACACTGACTGCACATCACATTTGAGCGAGCTTGACAGTTGTGTGCTGATGGTGAAATGGATGGGCTGACCAAAACAAGAACAGCTGCAGGACTGCTGAGAGAGCTTGCAGAATTCCAACACTGCACTGCACTGCACTTCTTGGCAAGTGTTGATTGACAGGCAATGCCCTGAAGTCAAGAGTAGCAAAAGTGAAGGACACACCTCTCAGACTATTGAGAATTGCTGTCAGGGCAGCTGTGACTGCCAGCATGGTGGGTCGCTTGATGGGGTCATACTCCAAGCAAGCTTCCACCAAGCATCTGAGGCGTTCAGGGACCTGGCTTGCGCTAGGCCACTGTACAGAAAGACACAACACGATGTTCACAGCATGCTTTGCAAAGGACTATGCTGCTTGACCAGACACAATGGTTGACTGCACATCTGCCGATTCTCACTTGCAGCTACTCACTGTGCACTGAAGCTCCTCACATTTAGCCACAAGACAGCATAAAGCTAGAGGTAAGTGCTGCTGTCAAGTTCTTGTAAGTTCATGCCCAGTTCAGCCTGAGGTACAAGGACAGCAGCGTTGCATGACTGCTGAATACATGACAGCAGCTTATTGATGCGCCCATGAGCACAAAAGGATGCTCATCAATTGCGTTTGGAATGATGCTGATCAGCAGCAGCACAAAGCGCTCACCATGACCAGGTAGGGCAGGAGCGCTAAGTTATTTACATAGGCCTCCACGTGACCGTTGATCAGGGTGTCAGGACGGGGCACCCCAAGCATGTCAGCCAAGATGAGTCCCCACACAAAGACCTCAACCTTGGGGTCAAGTGTGAAGTCAAGGTCTCTCAGAACACGCCCCAAGCAGTACTCGGGAGGGGCATAGGCCTCCACCAGACTGCACACAGCAATGCCACCATGCATAGATATGGCTTACTCTGCTAATGAACATGTGATCGAACAATTAGACTCATTGATTTGGCATGGGACTGCAGACTTGCCTTGCAGCCAAATAGGTGCAGCAGCTATGAGTCAACAACATCTAGCAACATTGTGGGTGGGTGTCTGTGGGTTGCTGTTGTGTGAGTAGCTGGTCTGGCAAAGACATATGGGAGCAACAATGCCTGCAGGTGCAGCATGTGACTAGGACAACAAGGCTCAAGCTGACTGTGAGCAGGCACTTCCTTGCTAAGCAGCACAGAATCCAAAGCCAGGTGAACCTACGGCATCTGGCCGGGCACGTTCCAGCTCAAGCTGCCCACGCCACCAGGAGGGAAGTGCCTGAAGCTGCCAGCGTCTAGCAGCTTGGCAACAAAGCGTCCACCAACAATGCTCACACCGATGTTGTCGGGCTTGAAGTCCCCATGCATGCAGCCACGCTGGTGCAGGAAGTCAAGGCCAGCAGACATCTGCAGGCCTACATCTACCACCTGGTCCAGCATCAAAGACCTGCAGTCAGCAGCAGCATGAGTACCCAGTCTGAGGGTAATGGTGTCCATCCTGTGGCTGTGTTTGCAGTCAAGCCGCCTTCTTGCCAGCCCTGTCACAGAAGCTTAAGCGCAACACTGCAGGTGTAGCATCATGCAAGAGCAACACAAGCGGCGAGGTCTTTTCTGTTCTTCTCTTTCCTTTCTGCCCTGTGCGCAGACACAGACAGACAGTCAGACAGATGCACGCAGGTTGAAGAGGCTGTGCAGACAGTTGCAGTAGAGGGCAGGTGTTTGTTGACGACGGTCCAGAACGCTGGAAAGTCATTTTCCGGAGAGCATCACCAGCATGGCAGCACTTACCCAAAAGTGATCAGGGGGTAAAGGGTGCTGTCCATGCACTCCATCACTATTCCCGTCTGATTCGGCCTGATGTTTGGGTCCAGCACTCGGCCGTAGTACGCCACAATGGAGGGGTGGGGGGAGCTTGCCAGGTTGTCAGCCTCCACATCCAAAGAGGCTCTATCGTGGACGTTGACTGGCCAGTTGCAGACGACAGGCCCTGGCTGACCGGTGCAGGTGCGCTCCACTGTGCCAAAGGTCCCGCTGCCAAGGAGGGCAGGGCCCATTTGGCCATGGTTGTCTGCCAGCATCAGCTCCTGCCACACACAGGAACGCTATGAGCGCACACACCATGTGGTGCAGGTTGAAATGCACAGCTACATCTGTCTGGGAGCTGCAGTACACAAGTTGCTTGCCCAATGCAATAGCAGACAATGTCCATGTACATACTCAAATGTCAAAGCCTGCCCAGAAATTTGCGTAAGTACGTCATTTAGTATAGTACAGTGTAACTTGACAATAAATTAGCTAGTATAATGATACACAAACTGGACAAATGCGAGCAAGAAGAGGCACATGAAGGCAGCTTTCTTCATGTTTTCATGTGGGCAGACAGGGCAGCATGCAGGTCATGAATGAGGAGCTTACATTGGCACGGTACACCGGGTGCTGCAGGTTGCGGATGGCTTGTGCTTGCTGGGTCAGCAGTTCATTGCTCTGGGTGAGCAAAGCATTGTGCTGCCTTAGCTCTGCATTCTCCTGCATAGCTGCTGTCAAGTCTGCCTGCAGCTGGTGGTAGCCAGTAGGACCAAAGCAGAAAGATTGCAGCAGAGCCTGCCTCTGTGTGACCATATTCTGACTCAGGAGAAGCTTGTCTGCCAGCTGCTGCACCTGGGCTGTGCACTGTGCCTGGTCCCTTTCCCTGCACTCCCGTTCATAAGCCAGCGCCTCCATGGCTTGAGAGTAGCCCTGCTGAGCCGCTGCACGCTGCTGCCTCTCAGCTTGCAGGCTAGCCAGCAGGTGCTGTGCATGCTGACGCAACCTGTTCAGTTCATTTGCATGCTGTTGGCAGTGATGGTCTAGCGCTTCAGCCAACTGCTCTGCATAGTCATCAACTAATTGCTGGCAGACATCAGTCAGCTCTTGATCATATTGGTGCTGCTGGTCAGCCAGCTGCCGCCTTGCATCAGTGACATGCTCCTGGAACTGCTGATGCTGGTCAGCTAGCTGCTGATGCAAAGCGGAGAGCTCTGCAGCGTGCAGCTGCTGCTGCCTGGCTGCCTGACGTCTTTCTGCTCTCACCTTTGCCTTGTAATGCTGCCGCTGGTCAGCTATCTGTTGACGCTGATCAGCCAGCTGCATATCCTGCAACTGCAAGTTGCCCTCCATTAATTCATGTGCATGTGCCAGGTCGTCTTGGCCCCACTGCTGCTCCTGGGCCACCAATTGCTGCAAGTACTTCACCTCATCTTCATGCACCTCACGCTGAGCTGCTTGCTGACATAGCTCATCAGTCAGCCTTGCCTCATAGTGCAGCTGCTGAGCATTCAGCAGATCAACAATGCACTGCTGTTGAGCTGGGGTGAGGTCACCAGGCAGCTGATGCTGAAAACAAGGGGCCTCCACTGAAGGTGCAGAGGAGGGGACATTTTGCTGAAACGGCTGACCCACAAGAGCAGACATGGGACTTGCTGGACTCGATGGAGTCATGGATGACTGCAAGTCTAAAGATGAATCCACTGAAGGGAGATGGTTGGGGGATGACAGGGTAGCCACATGGGTGCTGGGCTCCAGAGGATCTTGCAAGGGAGCCTGACTTGGCTCATGCTGCTTTGTCACTGGAACAACATAGGCCAGGCTTCTGGTCACAAGAGAGATGGAAGCTAGCACAGGCAAGGCCAGGGCATGTGCCAGACATCTGCAACCTCTGCAAGGTGCCTGCAATACAGCTGCCTTCATTCTAAGCATCGCAGCATAGTAGCAGATGTTTGCTGAATGGATAAGTTGAGAAGACAGATGGTGTCTTAATCATCTCACGTGCACACATGTAACAGGAGACAATGATAGGGAGGGATTGCCTGCAGTTCCATGACAGATGCCACAGATTAGTCATGTTTGTGCAGCCGACTGCGCAGCCACAGCAAGAAACAACATATTATGCAAACCACAAACAAAACTTGAAATAAGGCTTTTTCTCGCAAAGTATGATCATCTCTTACCGTTAATGTGAAACAGATGCCAAAGCGTTGCAGGACAAGGTAGGTTTTAACAACAGTACTCAGCGTCGACGCTGTCACTTGGGCAGGAGTCTGAAGCACTGCCTGAGACAATGTAGCCAGACTGGACCAGGTCTTGGCACAGAAGGAACATATCTGCTGCCACATAGTCTTCACAGCAGGCTGTTTTGCTGACTGTGGCAGATCTGGTTTCAGCCCACAAGGCCTCAGATACACCTGTAGTCAACGTTCACTTTTGCTTGGTGCTGTACTACAACAACTGCAGCCAATGCATGACAGCAGCCAGAAGTTTGATGTGACAGCATTGCAGCATGTATAAAAAGAACTGTTGCTAAGGGCTTCAGAATGTGACCATAGTACACATGCGAGCATGCTGGACCATGTCAAAGCAGGGAACCATGGCAAGGACAAAGAATCATAACAAGGCTGGCCTGAATGAATGCTGCATAAAGCTCACCTTGAAAAGGAACCGGACGTGTTTGACGTACTGGACAGCACCAAGCACAAGTCTGCGCAAGATAAAGCCACAAACCAGGGCCAACACCAAGGCCGCTGAGACAAACTGTAGAGCAATGAGCCCCTGGGCAACTTCTGACGCGGAAGCGCCCCACTTGTGATCCTGCACACACCACCATTAGCTTTGCATCATTATGTTCACTCTGACCTGTACATCAATTGATGACAGGTATGCCAAACATGGACATCAGCGCACCAGAAGACAATGAACATCTGCAGAAGAACCAAAGACAAAACCCTCAAAAATGCATGTCACAGCACATCTCTGCATGACTCATGTTGCAGACATGTCTTGACTGTGCATACGTAGAGTGTGCAGTCACAAGGTGAGACTTGTGCACAGTGATGAGGGTGACACAGATCATAGCAAATTTACACCTGCGTCACAGACGGCTTGGCCACGTCTGCAGTCATATGTGTCCGGGAAGCCTCCTGTGGTGCCTCGGTGTTGAGGATAATCCATCCACACCCCATCCTGTTCAGCTTGCTTTGCAAAGCCAGCAATCGAGCCAAATGCAGGCCGGGTGGTGATGTGTGGTCAGATGGTCTTTCCTGATTGCTGGTGATTTTCACACCAAACAAGGCAAGAAGTCTGAAGACAACAGGCTTGGTCTTCACAGCGAAACGGCTCCAGAAGAACCTGATGCGCCCTGCACACCAATCTTAATTGCCTCAGCTTGCAATTTGCCTTTGTCAGGACAGCATGAAAGCAGCATATGACTGTGAGGGGCTTCGGAACTATACCAACAGAGCATACCTTGATTCTGCCTGAGTATAATACCCAATAGGACAAACATCATGCGCTCAAGGGTGGCAAGAACTGTGTAGTATTGCCTGAACTCCTCAGCAGGATTGTAACCCTGCGTTCATGCACATTGCTCTTGACGTCACAGAGCCTGAGGCATACTTGAAGTGCATGCAAAGAAGCATGAAGACCAACAATGTGAGTTTAGCTGAAGGAGATGGTGATACATTCTTCGTACCCTCATGTGCACCGCAAGTCTGGGTATCTCCTCACAAGTGACACCAGAGTACCACAGCCCTCTGCTGCAGTGCCACTAATCAGGTCCCAGGTGTGGGCAATCATATTTGGCAAAGACACTTCAGCTTGCGTGAACGCCAGCTTTGCATCCCAGAAGAGGCGGTGGTACACTCCCAAAAGCAAGATACAAAAGACCTGGACAAAAGCACGGATGATCGGAGAAAACCTGGACAGACAGAACTTGTGTGCAGAAGCAGATGGACCGATAGTTGTTGCCTGAAACACTTCTTGCTCACCACTGCTAACAGGATGTTGAGTGGCTTCATAGTTGAGACCTGCAGAGCATTGGCAGCAGTTTGTGACAGCAGAGTGCAAGTGACAAACTTGTTGAGTTATTGAGCGTCCTGGTGCGGCTTGGGATTACTTTAAAAACAAAATACCAACTACGGCCTGGAATACACAGAGAGCGTACAAAAGGCAGACCGAATGAATCCAGACCTTGCACTGTATTGTTCAGGACCTTGCTTGTCTGTCCTGCAGAGTGAGCGCAAGATGCAACTGTCTCAGTCAGACGCGAGTGCAGCTTGGCGTAGGTAGGCTGCGAGGCGTCTCAGCAAGACGGCTGCGATGGAACCGCGAATCATGCAGATCCTGACAAGCTGTATTCAGCGCTTGTCTGCTCCTCCATAAGAGTCCACAATTGCTGTTTGGCAGTTGAATCTTCAGCCACAGCTGGTTGCTGCATGACACCACGTCCAGCAAAAAA
>JAABUT010004961.1_pt1 | contig 10218 bp, 11 predicted proteins | sample 5559281 | NCBI WGS metagenome assembly JAABUT01 (sample SAMN10711880, study PRJNA513359) | rock metagenome | isolation source: Antarctica rocks | place: Antarctica: Victoria Land, Ricker Hills nord | collected 2016-01-04 | reverse complement strand
CTTGCTGCCGCCAATATGGCCGATACCAACAGAAAACGCGATAAGAGCCTTAAAAAAGTCTCCCCGCGCGCCTGGACGCGATTGGACGCGCGTGTGGTGTTGGGCGAGGCGGCGTAGAGGTGTGGTTCGCGGACGAGGCCCGCGTTGGGCAGAAGAACAAGATCACCCGGCGTTGGGCTCGGCGCGGCACGCGCCCTTCGGCGCCGCAGGACCAGCGCACGGCGTCCACCTACATTTTCGGAGCGATCTGCCCGCAGACGGGCGCCGCCGCTGGCTTGGTGCTGCCGTGGTGCAACACCGAGGCGATGGGGCTGCACTTGGCCGAGATCGCCACCAAGGTCACGCCAGGCAAGCACTGCGCGTTGCTGGTCGACCAGGCCGGGTGGCACATGTCCGAGCACCTCGTCGTGCCGCCCAACATCACCATCGTCCCGCTGCCCGCCAAGTGCCCGGAGCTGAACCCGGTCGAAAACATCTGGCAGTTCATGCGCGACAACTGGCTGTCCAACCGGGTGTTCCAATCCTACGACGCCATCCTCGATCATTGCTGCTGCGCTTGGAACCAGCTCACAGACCGACCTTGGCGCGTCATGTCCATCGGACTGCGAGAATGGGCAATGGGTCACGCTCAATGAGTCTTAGTATAAGCGTTCGCGCCCTTGACCGCCTGCGCGACGCGCTCGCCGAACGCCCTGCAGCCCATCTTGCCGCCCAGGTCCGTGGTGCGGGTAGAGGGGTCTTCCAGCACCCGGTCAACAGCCGCCTCCATGGCGTCGCCGGCGGCACGCAGCTTGTCGAGGCCGTGGTGGTCGCCCATCCACTGGACCATCATCGCCACTGAAAGGATCATCGAGGTTGGGTTGGCGACGTCCTTCCCGGCCAGCGTCGGCGCCGAGCCGTGCTGGGCCTGCGCGCAGCAATTCGTGTCGCTGGCCATCATGGACCCGGCCAGTCCCAGGCTGCCCGACAGCTCGCTGGCCAGGTCGGAAAGGATGTCGCCGTAGAAGTTGGTCGCCACCAGCACGTCGAACCGCTCCGGCTCGCGGACGAGGTGCGCGGTCGAGGCGTCCACCAGCAGGTCGTCCAGCGCGACCTTGGGGAAGTCCTTCGCCACATGACGAACCGCCTCAAGGAACAGGCCGTCCGTCATGTGGAAGCTGTTCGCCTTGTGGATCGCCGTCACCTTCTTGCGGCGCTTCATCGCCCACTCGAAGGCCCGGCGCGCGATGCGCTCGCTGCAATGCCGGGTGATCTTGCGCGTGGAAAGCGCCATGTCCGGGCTGGGCATCACCTCGCCCCAGCCACGGGTCATGTTGCGGTCGGGATAGAAGCCCTCGGTCGCCTCGCGCATGATGACCAAGTCCATCGCCTTGCCGTCGCGCAAGTTCGAGGGAAGGTAGGGCCGGGTGCGCGCCGGGCGCACGTTGGCGTACAGGTCGAGGCCGATGCGGAAGCCGGCGGACACGTTGCGTCCGCCCTTCTCCGGCGCAGGGTAGTCGGCATGCGATTGCGTGCCCAGGATGATGCCCTCATAGGTCTTGGCCCGTTCCAGGACCTCGTCGCGCAGCGTGGTGCCGTGCTTTTCCAGGCTGGTGAAGCCCACGTCGTCGTAGTCGAAGCCCAGGCCAAGGCTGAATGTGTCGTTGGCGGACTGCAGCACGTCCATGGACGCGCCGACGATCTCCGGCCCGATGCCGTCGCACGGCAAGACGATCAGGCGCATGTGTTCCTCCTACGATCACCCTGGTCGGGCGAATTGGACAGCGGTGTCGTGCATTGTATGCCCAGCCTAATTGTACAACGCAACCTGTTTATACAAAATCAAGGCGAGGAAGATGTCGCCCGACCCTCGATGATCGCAGCCTTCGCCAAGCGTGCCCGGTTTAGGTGCTCGTGCAGGAACTCTGCTGCCTGGGTGCGCCTCCCGCCTTCGATCATGTCCAGCAGCACGAGGTGGTCGCGACACTCCTGGACTAGCCGGTCCTTGAACACGTGGGTCCGATACTCCAGCAGCCGCCGCAGCCGGTTGACCCGGCGCAGCCCCTCCAGCAGGAACAGGTTGCCGGACCCGGCGACGATCACCTCGTGGAAGCCGGAGTTCGCCGTAAACGTTTCCGACCGCGACCAGCGCCTGATGCCGCCCTCCAGCATTGCCATTTGCTGCGCGCGCGCTTGGCTGAACGCGGCTGGATTAACCGTGTAGCCGGACTCCAGGACCGCGGCAGGCTCGATGAGCATGCGGTAGCGGTAGCCCTGGTCATAGGACTCAGGCGAGGTGAGCAGCGGCTGGAACGCCCACCCATGACCGGGCAGGCGGCTGACCCATCCTTCCTGTGCCATACGCGCGAGCAGGCGCGCGACGCGCGCGCGCGAGGCGCCGTAGCGCCGCGCCACCTCCGCCTCCTCGACCTTCGGTTCCAGCTTGCCCGTAAGGCGGTCCTCGGCCATCCGGAAGTAGAGCGGGTCCTCATCGGCGCCATCCAGCGTGGCGGGGATCGCGCCCACGCCGTCACCATGCTCTCCGGTCACGCGCTTAAGGAAGAAGCCGCGGTTCGGGCGACGCTCGACCAGCCCCATGTCGGCCAGTGCATGGAGCGCCAGGCGTACCGGGGTGCGAGACACCTGGAACGCGTTGGCCAGCTCCTGTTCCGTCAGGTGCGAGTCCGCCGGCAGGTCCAAATACCGGGCGCGCTCGATGATCTGCGCGGCCAGGCGGGCAGTCAGCGTGTGTGCCTCCTGTTCTCCTACGCCTCGTCCCGCCATGTCCGCTCCCCGCCGCCCAAGCCGGGCGGACCCTAAGGGCACGTCCGGACTGGCTCAAGCTCATGCCGCTTGCGGGAAGATCCAGACGTGGCGGGACGGAACCTCGCACCACACCTCGGGCCGCTCCAACGGTGCCGGACCATGGGCGATGAGCCGAAGGCTGCCGCGGGCTAGGCGATACTCCCAACGGTCGCCCAGGAACACGCTCGCCTCCACCTGCATGGGCAGCCGGTCGGGGCCGGGAGCGTCGGTGACGGCGACCCGCTCCACTCGGATGATGGCTGTCCCGCTGCTGGCCGCGGCAGGCCCCGCGCCCTGCTTCGTGCCGCGCAGCGTCCATCCCTCGCCCGCGATCACCGTGCCGCCGTCCGACACCTGGCCGCGCAGCACGTTGTTGGTGCCCAGGAACTCGGCCGCGTACAGCGAGGCCGGGCTGCCGTAGATCTGCTGCGGCGAACCTTCCTGCACGATGGCGCCGTTCTGCAGCAGGATCACGTTGTCGGACATGGACCTCGGGCGCCAACTGAAGATGGCCGTGCCGTTCCATCGCCGAGACCAGGATTGGCATCAGCGGCCGCAGCCGCTTGCCGCAGATCCGGTCCGATGCCTTCCCAGACCACAATCAGCGCCTCGCGGGTAGCCTGGTCATACATCCGGCGCTCCGGGCGAGGGCTGGACCGGCCGTTCGACACACCGGCCCGTAATAGGCGCATCGCGTGCTTACGGTGGTGGCCCGTCAACGACGCGAACTCGTCCAGTATCCGGCCCCGATCCGCCCGGCTGCCCAGGGCATACCGGCCGGCCAGTGCCACCACCAACTCGTTACGTGTTGTCATGCTGATCAGCCTCACGTTCGCCCCCGCCGGCAAACACCGGTCGGGAGCAAGTTACGTGAGGCAACAGGTTAACCGTGGAAGCATCTCAGGCGAGGCAATGCGCCGTTCAACACATCACTGTCGCCGGTCGCAGTGTTATGCCTGATGTCCAAACCGCTTGGCCCGGTCTGGGCGCCACCGGGCGACGCAAACAATGAAGACACCACCTTGGCTGCAAGCCTGAGACAAACTGGTGGCGAACCTCTCCAGCTAAGCGCAGCGAAGGGTAAGACGTCAGGAAATCCTCGGACTTTCCTGCAGTGTGACCAACCCGATGCCACGCTCCTCGAGATTCTCGGCCGTCGTGATGACCTTCTTTAGCGAGCGGGCGAGCCGGTCGAGCTTCCACACCACCAGCACGTCACCCTGGCGCAGCACGTCGTCCAGCACGCGTGCGAGTTCGGGCCGATCCATCTTGGCGCCGGACGCCTTCTCGGCATGGATTTTCTCGCATCCCGCCCGCCGCAGCGCGTCGATCTGCAGCTCGGGCGACTGGTCGGTGGTGCTGACCCTGGCATATCCGACCCGCATCACGCGCCCAGTTCTCGAAACCCGTCCCATGCGTAGCGTTTCGGAACAAAGCAATCGAAAACAGTTATGAAAGGAAAGTGCGCTCCTGTGAGGCGCCGGGCAGCACGTGCTGGGGATCGTCAGAAACGTTGGTTTCCGGGAAACTCGGCTTCGACGGGAGTTGACCAATCGAAGTCGTTCGAGCGGCGTTCGCTGAATGTCACAACCGGTCGTTCATTCATGTCGCCGGAATGTCGGATCGAGCGGCTCACGGCCCCTCCTCGATCAGTGCGCCGCTTTGATGAAGTTGAGGAAGGCACGAAGCGGCGGCGGTACGAGGCGGCGGCCGGAATAATAGAGGAACGGCCCGGAAAAGGGTTGCCACCACTCTTCGAGCACCGGCTCGAGGGTGCCGCGATCCAAATGCGGGCGCAGCCAGGCCTCAAACAGGTGAATGACGCCCGTGCCTGCGACCGCCGCATCGACGGCAAGGTCGGTCGCCGCGCCAACCCGCACCACCAATGGGCCTTGAGGCTCAATGCGCACCACATCGCCGGCGCGCTCGAACTCCCATGGGGTGGTCATTGTGCCGCTGGCGAAGCGACCACGGAGGCAGGCATAGGCGAGCAGGTCACGCGGGTGTTCGGGGCGGCCGTAGCGGTCGAGATATGCTGGGGCGGCGGCGGTGGCGTTCCGCTGCACGCGCGGGCCGATTGGGGTTGCAATCATGTCCTGCTCCAACCGCTCGTCGTAGCGGATACCGGCGTCGCAGCCCGATGCCAGCACGTCGACGAAGCTGTCCTCGGCGACGATCTCCATCTGGATATCAGGATAGGCGGAGAGGAAGCCGGGCAGGATGGCGGGCAGCACCAGCCGGGCGGCGCTGACCGGCACGTTGAGGCGGAGCATGCCCGCTGGCCGATCGCGAAAGCCGTTCACGACCTCAAGCGCCGCCTCCACCTCGCCGAGCGCGGGGATCAGCCGATCGATCAGCCGCGCGCCCGCCTCGGTCGGCCTGACGCTGCGGGTGGTGCGGTGGAGCAAGCGGACGCCCAGCCGCGCTTCAAGGCGACGCACCGCCTCGCTCAACGCTGACGCGCTGATGCCGCTGGCACGGGCGGCATCCCGGAAGCCGTGCGCCCGCGCCACCGCGAGGAAGGCTTCAGGTCGCTAAGGTCTGTTTTCATTGTTCGTCGATCCGCACAGCCTGTGCGGATCATGCCGGATTATCGACGCTATCGCCAACGCCCAACTTATGGTCATCGAAGGAGACGGACATGCAGATTATCGATCAGGCGGGCATCTTCACTCTCGGCGGCCGCACCGTGAAGCGGCTTGGCTATGGCGCCATGCAACTCGCCGGCCCCGGCGTGTTCGGACCGCCGCGCGACAAGAACGCGGCACTCGCGGTATTGCGCGAGGCGGTGGCGGCTGGTGTCGATCATATCGACACCAGCGACTTTTACGGGCCGCACCTCACCAACCAGATCATCCGCGAGGCGCTGGAGCCATATGGCGACGACCTGTTGATTGTCACCAAGATCGGCGCGCGTCGAGGCGAGGATGCATCGTGGCTCCCAGCCTATGGCGGCGACGAGCTCGTCCGAGCAGTGGACGACAATCTACGCAACCTCGGGCTGGAGGCGCTCGACGTCGTCAACCTGCGGATCATGTTCGACCCACATGGCCCGGCGGAAGGGTCAATCGCCGAGCCGCTCCAGACGCTGGCAGATCTGCAACGAAAAGGGCTGGTGCGCCACATTGGCCTGAGCAACGTGACAGCAAAGCAGGTGGAGGAAGGTCGCGGCATTGCCGAGATCGTCTGCGTGCAGAACCAGTATAACCTCGCGCATCGCCAGGATGACACCCTGATCGACACGTTGGCCAAGGACGGGATCGCCTACGTGCCGTTTTTCCCGCTGGGCGGGTTCAGCCCGCTGCAATCGGCAACGCTGTCCGAGGTTGCTGGTCGCTTGCAGGCGACACCAATGCAGGTGGCACTTGCATGGCTGTTGCAGCGAGCGCCGAACATCCTGCTGATCCCCGGCACCTCCTCCGTCGCACATCTGCGCGAAAATCTCGCGGCAGCGTCCTTGGTGCTGCCAGCCGAAGCGACTGTGGCGCTGGACGGCATCGCAAGCCCTTAACCGCAGGGCGGTAGTCCGGCTGGTCGCTGACGGTCAGGAGCTCCGCGCCGGTCGGCGTTCAGCCGAGCCGCGCCTACGTCTGCACATGCGACGCCGACGTGTCTACGCCGGCGAACATGTTAACGGGATCGGGCTAGCACGGTCCAACGGAGAGGCTGGGCCGGTGCCCGATCACCTCGGCGAAGTCCTCGAGCGCGGTCCCACCCTCGGCGACCGCCGGGGTGTCAAGCAGCGATTGAACTTGCCTCGGGGAAGTGGAGAGTTCCCTTGGTATGGAAAGGCGAACGCGATGACGCAGCAGGAGCGATTTACGAGGAAGTTTGAGGACGAGGCGGTTTGGTTGGTTGGACCAGCGGGCGGACCAAGCGGCAGATCGCCAGTGACCTGGGGGTCGGGCTGTCGACGCTGACGCGCTGGATGGCCAAGCGGCGCGACCGTGCGATCGACCTGCCGGATGGGGGGTGCGCCTCAGGACACGCTGGCCGGGTTGAAGCGCCTGCGGCGAGAGAACGAGATCCTGCGGCAGGAGCGGGAGATACTGAAGCGAGCCACCGCTTTTTTCGCCCCGAAGGGAAGTCGATGAGGTTTGCGCTCGTCGATCAGGCGAAGAAGGATTTCCCCGTATACCGCCTCTGCCGTGTACTCGGCGTCAGCCAGAGCGGTTATTTCGCCTGGAAGGACCGGCCGGCCAGCAAGCGCCAGCACGATGACATGGTCATGCTGGCGCATGTCCGCTCGGCGTTCGCGCTATCGAATGCTGCTTACGGCAGTCCGCGCATGACACGCGAGCGGCAGGATGATGGCTTCGTCATCGGACGCCGGCATACAGCCCGGCTGATGCACGAGAACGGCCTGCGCGCCCGTCGGATCGCGGCAGCCAATATTGCTCCGTGGGCCACCAGGCCGAGCTGCGCTGCCACGGCATCCGTATCTCGATGTCAGGCAAGGGAAATTGCTACGACAACGCCATGGTCGAGATGTTGTTCAAAATGATCAAGCCTGAACTCGTCTGGCGCACCGTCTTCTATACCCGCGCCGAGGCCGCAACAGCCATTGCTGCTATATCGACGGCTTCTACAACCTCGTCAGGCGCCATTCCGCGCTTGACTACCTCAGCCCCGCCAAGTTCGAACGACTGGCGGCACGTTGAGCAAATGCCTCTCCACTTTATCGGGGCAAGTTCATCTCCCCGCTCTGGCTCGTGCCGCCGAGGCTTGGTCGCGCACTCTCTCCGACCCTGCCAGTCCGCTTTACGCGGCTCTGTTCGCGCTGCAATCTCCAGAACCCATCCGCATCATCGAGGGCCGCGCATGACGCCGGCGCCATCGTTGCCTCCCGCCACACCTGACGCGCCGCGGCTGATCTGCATCGAAGTCACCAGTCTCCGCGCCTTCCTGAAGGACCATCCCGGCATCTTCGATCTTGGCGCGCGCTGCGTGAACTCCTTTCGACCATAGCCGGAGACATACCGTCCGTCCGGCAACGTCTTGACCAACGGGCCGGCTCCACGGGTTCGCGTCACCTTCTCCGACGCCGCGACCCTGGACCGGATCGCCGCTTCACTCATGTGCGTTTCCTTCCCGGCAACCGCCTGTATGATGACATCATAGTCATCGACACATCCCGGCTGCGACTGCGTTGCTGGGAAACAACCGACCGGGGCGCGTTTGCCGCCATGAACGCCGATCCAGAGGTGATGCTCGACCAAGGAGGACCACTTAGCCGAAAGGCAAGCGATGCGAAGCTGGACCGCTACGCAGCCGCGTTCACTCGGCATGGCTTCTGTCGCTGGACGGTTGAAAGCTGGGAAGGTGAATTTCTCGGGTATGCCGGCGTCATGCCCTCCCCTTTGGAGCACCCTCTCGGCGAACATGTCGAGATCGGTTGGCGATTGGTTCGGCGGGCATGGAGTCGTGGGTACGCGACGGAAGCGTCAAGAGCGATGCTCAAGGATATCCACGCGCGCACGGGGCTGACTGAGATTGTTGCCTACACCGCACCCGACAAAAGGACGAGACCGGACCGGCCGTGACCGGCAGGTGCCGTCGCGTCGACGGGACCCGGCGTCAATTCTTCACGTTCTTGTCCATACAGGCTGCAAGGTCCTGCAAGGCCTGCTTCGATCCGGCCAAGTCGAAGTCAACGTATGTCGCGCCGATGACCGCCGAGATCTGGTTGCCGTTCGAGAGCAGCGTCAGGATTTCCTTGCTGGCCTGGAGGTCGGCGGAAACCGTGTTCTTGCCGTCGGCCTTCACTGAAAGCGGTCTCCCCTTGCCGCCATCGACAGCCCAGGTGCCATCCACCTGGTCGCCCTTGTTCACACGAAGGAGTACGGCGTTCATCATGATGCTCAGGCTCTGCCCGACAGCGACAAAGCTGACGCCGGTGTCCGCGTCGATGGCCATGCAGCCCATGTATGCCCCACGCTCACCGATCGGCGCGATCTCATAGCCGTCCGCATAGGCTGCGGAGCAGAGCGGCAAGGCAAGAACAAGTGCGGCGAGGTGAAAACGTGCGAGGCGCATGGCAGGCCCTTTCAGCTCAGAAACAAGGTCTACGGATACGAGACCTGGACGACGACGTGCCGTCTTATACGATTTGGCAACGAAAAGACAACATCAGGTTAAGCTGGGCGGAGGTTGAGAAGAACATCCACAGCCCACTCGCGCCGCCGTATCCCTGTTGCCGGCATCATCAAAGGCCTTCCACGAATGTCAGCAATGCGGCGCGGCGCTCTGAAGTCATGCGCCGGAACGCTCCCGCTGCTCCGGCCGCTTCGCCATCATGTGCCAGGATGGCGGCGGCGACGCTGGTGGCGCGGCCATCATGCAGAAAGCGGCGTCGGGCGCTGATGCCCCACAGCGGCGTTGTCCTCCAGTCCGCGCCACGTGCCGCGCCCAGCACAGCATTGTTCACCGCGACATGTCGGGTGGCCAGCACCATGCCGTCCTGCCGCGGGCGCACCAGCGTCTCGTTGCCGCGGTTGACGACATAAAGATCGGAGCCGCCAGCCAGGGTGGTGTTGCTGGACAACGTGGGATCGGCGGTCTCCGGAACGGCCGGAGCTATGTCCACGGGCACATCGAACGCGGGTCCGGCGATCCTGCGCGTCGACATGACGCGGAACACCGCGCCGTCATCGGCCAGCACGAGCACGACCAACCCGTTGCGCATGGGGTCAGTCACGTAAAGCCGCCGATCCGGAACCCAGTTGAACGCCATGCCGGCACGGGTCGCAAGCCGAGGCGGCTCATCGCCCAAGTCCGCGGTGGCAGGGATTGAGATCATCCCGATCGTGTCGACAGGGGCCAGGCCGTCCACCGATTGCTCGGTGTGCGCCTGCATGATGGCACCGTCGGCGGTAAGCACGGCGAACACTGCCCGTTTGCTGCCATCGGCTGGCATGCCGAGCAGTGCCGTCGCCACAGCGCCCGCACGCAGCGCCCCCAGGGATGAGCTGGCGTGGCTGCCGGCCGGTCAGGTCGCCCGCAAACACACCGCCGCTGGAACGGCTGGGTGCGCCGGCGAGCAGCTGGCCGCCCGGGTCCACGATGGAGAGCGTGCCGGCGCTGGCCGACCCTTGCGGCGCGTTGGCAAACCAGAAGCAACCGTAAAGATCAAAGCAGGCGAAACTGATCTTTTGAAGGCCGGCAGCCACCATGCAGACGGCTTCGATCGGTTGTGCGACGCACACAAGGCTGCCCGGCACGTTCGAGCCACGGACCAGCGAGAGCATGCGGCTCCATGCTCCCGGACGACCGCTCCATCGCGCTGGTCGCCTGCGTTGCGCTCATACCAGCGGTCATAAAGCATGACCCCTGGTATGATACGCCCGGTGCTCTGCGCTGACTCGCGGGCCTTTTCATGGTCACGTCGGGCATGATTCGCTGCCTCTGGTCATGAACGGAGGGCAGAATGGCATT
>JAABUT010004960.1_pt1 | contig 10218 bp, 6 predicted proteins | sample 5559281 | NCBI WGS metagenome assembly JAABUT01 (sample SAMN10711880, study PRJNA513359) | rock metagenome | isolation source: Antarctica rocks | place: Antarctica: Victoria Land, Ricker Hills nord | collected 2016-01-04 | reverse complement strand
GCCTAGCGAGAATCTGATCTAGAAGTGATATCATTGAGACTCTGCATCATATGTGTAAGACGTCAACTCAATCGAGTCTAGCACAGAGCTGAGAAACACACATATAAGAATCGAGTTCTTTTCTGTAGATACTTTTCTTTCTTAACATTTATCTATTAGTTAAATGACACTTCTATAACTCGCTCTAGATCGATCTCTAACAGTAGATAAATGTTAAGCAACTACTCTGCTATCAACGTGTAGACGATACGAAATAATCTACTTCGTTTATTCAAAAAATTCGCAAGAAATTCTTTGAATTACTTTCATCAAAACACATCTGCAAATTTACTCAAATTTATCAAATCAATCACTCAATCTTACTACAATCAAATCTATTCTTATCTTTTTCACAATGACATGCGACTCTGAATCAGTCGAATCACGAACAGCTTGTCTGCTTAGAAGCATTGCTAGTAGACGAGTTTCTCTTATTTCTTTCGATGCTTCAGCGAAATCTCAGAATGTCGCTATCTCATGAGACATCAACACAAGTCAACAACTTCGTCAATGAACTATTGATCAGTCAGACGAGATCATCAAGATGCTGATCGAGCTAAGAGATCAACGAGACATGACTTTGAAACTCAACGAGCAATGAATCGATGTTCAAGTCGATCACATCAAGAGACTTGATAAGCTAGAGATCAATCAAATGACAATAGACACTCAAGAAGAGACTATTATCAAACTACAAGAGAAAGTCTTGAGTCTAAAAAAGAAACAGCGTTCAGCGAATCAGTCTTGATCTCGACAGTTTACGAAATCTCGAGCTTCTATTGAGAACTATACTCGACGAGAGTCGTCTACTTTATTCAACAATGATCATCACAAGTTCTTTAAGTTTTCGAACTCATCTATATTCACTGATGAAGATGAATCAACATGAAACAGCTGAAGAATCAAGATAGATGACAAGCTTCAGGCAAATGTTGATCACTTTGATAATGAGAATACCTGTATTGTCTATGTGATATCTAGACTAGAAGATGATGCTGCTGAGCATATCTTCGCTCGATGTCGACATGACGCTTCGCATTTATACATCTCGATCAACGAGCTATTTGAGCATCTGAAAGAAATATACGATGAACTGAATAGAAATCGAAAGTGTCGTCGTGAGTACAACGCTCTGAAACAAGCAGAAAAGTCTTTCAATGTCTTTTACTTCGACTTTATGAAGCTATTCAGCTATCTCAAATATGACGATCGCACTCTGATGAACGATCTTCAAGATAAAATCAATAATCGCTTGCAGAACACTTTATCAGTCTGTTCAGAGAATTTTACTTCGCTCACTTGCTTAAGAATCTTTCTTCAAGATGTGAATAATAAACAGCGAGCTAACTATCAGCTACGCAGTCAGCTTTGCACTGTCATCGTCAAAGTCACTGTCGTACCTGATAAACGCGCTGCTACTTCATTGTCAGTAACGACTTCGATAATCAATTATGTTAAGTCTATCATCTTCTTTATCTCTGAGTCAGCAAGATCATCTATCATCTGCTATACTTGCAAGACTTTGAGTCACTTGTCAAAGAACTGCTCTCAGAACAAGATTGATACTTCTGCTTCTCATGCATTCACTTCTCATCTACATGAAATCGTTATTTCGAAGAATAAAGAGAATGAGAAAATGTCTTCTGAGAATAGCGAGGCAAAAAACTAGAGACTTTCATCAAAGACGTGATGAAAAAGATGTTAATTTCTTCAACGACGAGCATGTCAGATGACTCTTTTGCTTCTGAATCTTTGACTACTGAATATGTACTTTCTAGCAATGAAATTAGTTACTCATTAAAGTCATTGATTGACATCAAAGCTGCTGACTATTCGTTCATTGATGAAGTGATCGCGCAGATTGTTTGTGACCAGTTGCAAATCGAGTCTCTGACTTTGATTAAAGCGAAGTTAATTCAAGAATTTGACGATCATTATGCTAAAAAACTCATTACTCATGTCATCTATTTAAACCTGACTGTTCAAGATCATATGATTGACACAGCTTCTATGTTGATCATTCGATTAGATCAACATCAAATGATTCTTGAAAAAACATGAATGAACAAAATCAACCTAGTAATTGACATGCGAATTGATTCTCTTCAATTTTCGAATTTCACTCTCAATCTGAAATCAATTGTTCTACTCACAAGCAACAAGATAATCACGAAGCAAAAGAGTTTGACTTCTACTCATATACTGAAGAGATTTTTCACTATCTCTCAACTCAGTCTGAAATCACTCTCTTTCAGTCAGTTCAATGAGAAGTCAGTTAAACTAATTGAACAGTTAAAATCGCGTGACGCGACTTTAACTAGCGTCAAAAATTCTAAATTGACGTTCAGTCTGAATTCATTCTCTTTCAGTTCAATGAACATAGCAATGATAGAGACAGCAACATATAGAATGTTAGTCAAATGATCAGATGTCAAGATCTTTGCTGTTATTGTCTTGAAAATCGATTGACTCATAACTACAGTTGAAAACAAGTCTGAAGAAGTGAATCTGCATGAGCTTTTTCACGCTGAAGTTCTCGAGCAAGTCAAAGTCAAGCTCTTCTCTGAATATCACAACTATCTAGACATCTTCGATCGAGAAATGATCAATCAGCTATCATTGCATCATTTCTACGATCACAAAATTGAGTTGATCGATGAAGAAATGTTCTCTCGAAGCAGACTATATCAGATGTTCGATCACAAGCTTCAGAAGATAAAGAAGTATCTGATCGAACATCTGAACAAAGAATTCATTTTCTTCAGCTTTGCATCATACGCTTCGCTTATCTTGTTCATCGAAAAGAAAGACGATAGTCTGCGTTTCTGCGTCGATTACAGAAAGCTCAATGCTTTGATCAAACGAGATCACTATTCTTTGTCATTGATAGACGAGACTTTCGCTCGTATACAAGAAAGCAAATATCTGACTCAATTGAACATCATTATCGCGTTCAATAAACTACGCATGCATTCAGGTAGCGAAGATTTGACTATCTTTATTATCTTCTTTGACTCATACAAATATCATGTAATGCTCTTCGAATTAATCAACGAATCGACGTTCTATCAACACTATATGAACGACGTGTTGTTTGAATATCTACATCAGTTTTGCCAGATCTATTTAGATGACATTATCATCTACAGCAAGATCTTGAAGAAACACAAGTGACATGTACGATTGATCTTGAATAGACTACGAGAAGCTGATCTACAGATAGACATCGATAAATGCGAGTTTCATGTTCAGAAAACCATCTTTTTAGAACTTTTGATATCAATCGAAGAATTGAAGATGAATTCGCGAAAGATGCAAGCAGTCGTTGATTGATCTACACTCAATAATCTCACTCAGATGCAGTTCTTCATTGACTTCTGCAACTTTTATCGACGCTTCATCAAGAACTTTTCGAAGATTGTTCGTTCAATGATTCAACTCACTCAAAAGAAGATCATATTTGAATGAAATGAAGTCTGTCAGATTGTCTTCGACCATATGAAGAGACGTATGATCGAGACTTCTATACTACGTCACTTTGATCAAACTCGTGAGACTATTTCTGAAATCGACTCATTTGACTACGTCAACGATGAAGTTCTCTCTCAATATGATGACGAAGAAGTACTACATTTGATTGTCTTCTATAGCAAGAACATGTCTTCTGCTGAATGCAACTACAAGATATATGATAAAGAACTTCTGATCATCATTTGAGCATTTGAACACTGACGACTCGAACTGAAACTAACTGACATTTCTATCAAGATGTTCATCGATCATCAAGCATTCATCTCGTTGATGAAAGATAAAGAGCTGAGCAGACGTCAGATGCGCTGAGTTCAGAAGCTCGCTGATTTCAACTTCAAGATAATGTATTGATCTGACAAACAGAACATCAAGATCAATGCATTAACTCATCAAGCTGACGTCGTGCTCAGAGATTCAGAAGATGAGCGCGTTCGCTATCAATGAATCACTATTCTGACTTCGAATCGAATGAAAATTGCTGATCTAGAGAAGAACATCAGTGAATCAATCTATAAACAAGTTCTTGAGACTAATGAAATCGACGAGAATTGTACGCTACTTCGCGAAGCAATAGCAAGAGACAAGACACAATATGAAGACATCAAGCTGAAGAATTGTCGAGTTCAGAATGAAATCTTATACAAAGACAGTCAGCTATGAGTTTCGTTCAACGAGCTTCTACAAATGAATCTGATTCGTGAGATACACGATCAATCATCAGTTGATCATTCTGATATTCTTAGAACTGTGAAAGTCATAAAGCGAAACTACTATTGATCATTCATGCGAAAAATGATAGATTGATATATTCGAAACTGCTATATCTGTCAACGCTCAAAGACATCTAGAAATAAATCAAACGACTTGCTTCAACCTCTATCGATATCTGAACAGCGATGACAAGACATAGCAATGAACTTCATTATTGATCTATCTGATTCAAGCGAGTACAACACTATTCTGATGATCATCTGCAGATTGTCAAAGAAAAGACATTATATCTCTTGCATTACTGACGATGAAGATATCACTGTCGAAAAGACAGCTGAAATGCTGATTCAATGAGTATATTGAACTCATGATCTATCAAGCTTCATAGTATCTGATCGAAGTTCGCAATTCATCTCTATACTATGAAAGTTTCTTTGCAAACGACTGAGCATTTTCCTTCGATTGTTTATCGCCTATCATTCTCAGATCGACGATCAAAGCGAACGAGTCAATCAGAACATCAAGTGATATCTTCAATTCTTCTGTTCATATATGCAGAACGACTGATTCAAGTGACTATTCATGATTGAGTTTGTCGACAATAACGTCTTGTCTTCAGTCATCTTCTTGATTCTCTTCTTCATGAACAAGAACTTTCATTCTCGTATGAGCTTCGACTCTGACATCATCGAGTATGAAAGCACTCGCGAACGTCTGCAGATTGATCGAGTCAAGAATATATCTGAACAAATGAACAAGACATTGATCTTCGCTCGTGAAGCTCTGATCAAAACACGAAAACAAATGGTGAATCAAGCTAACAAGCATAGAAAGAAAGTCAATTATGAGATCGAATCAAAGATGTTTCTGAACGAACGAAACATCATTACAGCGAGATCTTTCAAAAAATTGAATGACAAGATGCTTGACTCATTTCAGATCACTGAGTCTGTTGACTCATTCTATAAGTTGAAACTATCAGAGACTATGCATATACATGACGTATTTCATTCAGAGCTTCTTCGTTCTGCCGTCGATGATTCTCTGTCTGATCAAAAGAATGAATCTTCGAGATCAATAGTGATAAACGATGAAGACGAATGAAAAATCGACGATATATTGAACTTTCGACGATATCGAAGACGACTTCAATATCGAGTCAAATGAAAGAGCTATGACAACGATCTCAACTGATATAACGCTGACGACAACGAATTTATGAACGCTCAAGAGATGATTGACGACTTTCATATCAAATATTCAAGAAAAGCGCACTAAGAAACAACATTCATGCGAACATGAATAGTCAAGAGAAAAAGATAATGTTACGATTCTAGTCTTCGTCTATTCTTCGTCTAGTCTTTGCCTGATTTCATTCTAATTGAGCCTAGCGAGAATCTGATCTAGAAGTGATATCATTGAGACTCTGCATCATATGTGTAAGACGTCAACTCAATCGAGTTTAGCACAGAGCTGAGAAACACACATATAAGAATTGAGTTCTTTTCTGTAGATACTTTTCTTTCTTAGCATTTATCTATTAGTTAAATGACATCTTTATGACTCGCTCTAGATTGATCTCTAACATCATCAACGAAGTGATTGACATTTGTCTGAAGCTTATCATCTATCTTGATTTTTCAGCTATCTCATGTTGATTCATCTTCATCAATGAATATAAATGAGTTCAAAAACTTGAAAGACTTGTGATGATCATTGTTGAATAAAGTAGATGATTCTCGTTGAGTATAGTTCTTGATAGAAGCTCAAGATAGAGATTTCGTAGAAACTTGAGATTCAATAGATTGACGAGATCATGACTGATTCGCTGAATGCAATACTTCTTTGAGTTTATTCTTAAGATTCAACATCTTCTCTCAATAGTGTTTATTTATCTCTTCTAGAGTGTTTATGATCATCTGTTTGATTTTTAGTTGATTCAATCTCTTGTCATGTTTAACTTGAACAATGATTCACTGCTCATTCAGTTTCAAAGTCATGTCTTGTTGATCTCTTAGCTCAATCAACATCTTGATGATCTCGTTCAACTGATCATGAGCTCATTGACGAAGTTGTTGACTCATGTTGATGTCTCATGAGATAGTAACATTCTGAGATTCAGCTGAGACATCAAAAGAAATAATGAAAACACGTCTGCTAGCAGTGCTTCTAAACAGATGAGCTGTTTGAGACTTGACTGATTCAAAGTCGCGTGTCATTGTGAGAAAGATAGATAAATAGATTTGATTAAGTGATTGATTTAATAAATTTGAGTAAATTTGCAGATGTGTTTTGATGAAAGTAATTCGAAGAATTTCTTGCAAATTTTCTGAATAAACGAAGTAGATTATTTCATATCATTTACACGTTGATAGCAGAGTAGTTGATTAGCATTTATCTACTGTTAGAAGTTGATCTAAAGCGAGTCATAAAGATGTCATTTAACTAATAAATAAATGCTAAGAAAGAAAAGTATTTACAGAAAAGAACTCAATTCTTATATGTGTGTTTCTCAGTTTTGTGCTAGACTCGATTGAGTTGACGTCTTACACATATGATGCAGAGTCTCAATAATATCATTTCTAAATCAGATTCTCGCTAGATTCAATTAGAATGAAATCAGACAAAGACTAGATGAAGACTAGAATCATAACAGAGTGTATCAAGATTGATAAGACTGAACAAAACTGAAGCTTTAATCAATTTGCAATGCACGCTAGCAAGTACTCTGCGTAATGATTAGAACTAGTCAACGATCTAGTCAAGATCTGATCTAGATCTGACTCAAATTTGACTCAGATATGACTCAACACTCTTTTTCTTTCTCAACATTCTTTTCTTTCATCAACATCTTGTTCATCTACATCATCTTCTTTTCATGTCACAAACACATCTCTTTTGAGTCGAGCGCAGTCTTTGAACATTACATAAATAGAAGCTTTTGTATCAATCTTCTTCTGTATTCTTAATATTCAGTTATAGCTATCTTTAAAGATCAAGCACTATCAACTCTGATCTTCATTGATTGTATCATTTAGACATGATTCTGACATTAAGTTCATTTCAACAGTCTTGATGACAGTCGATGATTTAATGAAGACTCTGATCTTTAAGACATTCAAAAACTTTCGTTCAATGATGAGTATGTAAAAGTGTATAGCTTCTATTGAGTAAAAGTGTTGAAGCAATAAAAGCTGCAGTAGAAGCTGTGATAGAAGCAAGAAAAGTAGTCGTTCAATTAGAAACATAGTTGTTGCAATGCTCGCTAGTGTTATGAACATGTCTGAATTAATCAGAGTTCAGATCTAACTCTAATTAATTTGATTAAAGCAAGTCATGATGCTATATTTAGTTTGAACCTAGCGCATCTCTGTTGAACTCTTTAAGTCATTCTCAGCACTTCTTCTCGTTGTTCAGCACTTTCTTCATTCATCTCTTTCATCATTCTTTTAAACAAATACATCTGACATATTACATTACATTTGTATCGAGTCTAGCGCAGCCTCAAGCCATTATTTATAGAAGAGCTTGCACTTTTTCTCTTCTGTATTCTTAATGTCTTGTTATAGCTATCTCTAAAGAGCAATATATACATATTAGTTTCAAGTTTCTTTGATTGAATGATCTAGACATGATTTCAACATTACATTAAGAATCTCGTTTATCATACGATATAGATACTCATTATTCATTCAATATACTTGTTCAGACAGATCGAGTCTAAAGAAATTCGTTTATCTGATGATCAATGCAATCAAAAGACAGAACAACATTAAAGAGTTTATAGAATCAACAGCAAGACTGATTGAATTGCTAGACGACTTACAGCTCATTAAGTATGCATCATTCATCTCAATTAATAGAATCAGCGATAAAGAATCTTCATTTATTGCTAGAGAATCAAATCAATCAAGAGAATCAATCAATTCTCAAATCAAACAACAAAAATGACTTTATCTTTTATTATTAAGCATCGCTCTTCGCTTGATCTCTTTCTTTTAAAACACTTGTTTAATTCAATCTCTTCTTTCTTTCTCATCATGTTTCGTCTTTTCAAAGAGCATTTCGAAGCTTCATTCTTCATTGTCGAAGATAATGACTCATTCGCTGAAATCATAACATCTTCTATGACTATGAAAGCTTTGAAGAAACGATGCGAAGAGCTGAAAGCTAGACTACAAGCTAGAGAGATTACTTCGTCATCATCAATCTACTCTGAGCGTTCTAGATTTCAGAAAATATTTGATTCTTTGTTGTTCACTGATGAAAAGAACTCTATCTGAGAGAACTGGTATGAAAAAGTTCAGAACAAGCTGAAAATCAATGTCGATCTCTTTTCAAGTGAACGAGTCAAGCTGAGCTACGTACATTTCAGATTATTCGATGATGCAGCTGAGATCATTCAGTCAAGACGCGAACGTGACTGTTTCAACTCATACAAGATCGTCGATGAGCTTTTGAAAGAGCTAGCTCAGTTGTTCGATGACTCAGATAAAGAAGTCAACTTTCGTAGAAACTACTACAACTTGATTCAAGAACAGAAGAAATTCAGCGAGTTTTATACTCAATTTCAACGACTATTCTTCTATCTAGACTATCAAGAAAAACAGCTGATCGTCGATCTAAAGAATAAAATAAATCTTCGACTTTGATTTGCTTGAGTAACTCAATTGATTCAACTCAGTACTCTGAAAGAAATTCGTTTCTATCTCATTCGATTGAATAATGATCAACGAGCTATTCAAGAGATCAAGAATAGAGAAGCAATGATCAAAGCTCAAACAACTAAACAGATCATCTTCGCTGAGAAATCAATCAAAGCTATTCGTAGAATCATAGAAATGAAGATGACTGATCAGTTCAAATCACGCGACGCTGTTTTGACTAGCGTCAAAGAAAATGACTTACTAAACGAAAACTGCTTTTTATGTCATAAGTCTGATCATACTTCTAAAGAGTGTTTGAATAGATCTTTCAGAATTAATGCATTAAATGACGAGTTTGATCATTCTTTGAACTTCAATTCAGAGTCTGATTCAAAAAACTAATCATCTCTTTCAGAGTCATTGAAGAGATAAAGATCATTTCTTTGTGCAATCTAATTGACGAAATTTCATCTATCGAAGAGAACTACTTCGAAAAGTCATTTCTAGTCAATGTCATTCTATTCTTGCAAGGCGAATTCTTCAAGCTACGATCTCTGATAGATAGTGACTCGACGATCTACATCTTGATTCATACAAAGCTAGTCGATTAAATATGTCAGAAGCTTGAAATTCAATTCATACAACTAGCTAAAGAGAAGTTAATAAGAGAATATGACGAAAAGCTGACAAAGAAGATCATTACTCATAAAATTCTACTCAATCTCACAGTTGAAAGTCATAAGAAATTGACTGTTTCAATGTTAATAGCTGATATAAATCATCATGACGTCATATTAGAAAAGCTCTGAATGAATAAAAATGAAATACTACTAAATATGCAAAACGATGTCATCGTTTTTTCAAATCAATTAAAAGCTCTCATTTCTGTTTTTTCAATGTCAGTCAGAGCTTCACACTCAAAATAATCATGATCATCAAATTCTTTTATCAGTTCAGCTTTCAAAGTGCTTCAATGATTCGCTTCTACTGCTTCAAAAAAGAACTTTTCTATATTCAATGTAAAAGCTGCATCTTTTCATGCATTGATTAAATGATCAAAGAAGAATTGCATCGAGATTTTTGCTATGTCGATTGAAGATATTGATAGAAAAATAGTCTACAACACTCAATGCAAACTGAACGTTCTAAACGTCGCTTTCATCAATGCATCAGCTCAAAATCTAGAAGACATCAAAGTCAAGCTATCTTCGAAATATCAGAATTTTCTTGACGTGTTTGATCGAGCTCAAGTCGATAAGCTATCATCTCATCGTTTATATGATCATAAGAT
>JAABUT010004957.1_pt1 | contig 10228 bp, 14 predicted proteins | sample 5559281 | NCBI WGS metagenome assembly JAABUT01 (sample SAMN10711880, study PRJNA513359) | rock metagenome | isolation source: Antarctica rocks | place: Antarctica: Victoria Land, Ricker Hills nord | collected 2016-01-04 | reverse complement strand
CGCGATGAACAGCCGGTGCGCGACCGGGTCCAAGCTGGCGTAGTCGAACCGGCTGGTGCTGCCCGGCAGCTCGGTCTGGGCGACGGTCCGCAGCGGCAACGCCAGTTCGCCGGGCTGGGCGGTCCTTCGGTGCAGCACGTACACCAACGCGACCAGGACCACCAGCAGCACCAGGCCCAGCACGCCAACAGGGCCGCGTACCGCCCCCCGGGCGCGTCCACGCACGACGGTCACAGGCCGCCGGGGAAGGCGTAGCTGCTAGGTGCGGGCGCAGGTGCGGGGGTGGCAGCGGTGGAACTGATGACGACGGCGATCTCCTGATGAGGCTGCAGCACCAGCCGGGTGGGGTTGGCGGTGAACGGGCGGCCGTTGACGTACACCTGCACCCGGGTGCCGGCCGCCGCCAGGACCACTGCGAGCGCTCGGGCGGGTCTCACAGGGCCGGGGAGCCGCTGAGCAGCTGTTGGCGGAACTGCTCGTACAGCCCGTCGAAGATCCGTCCTCCGGCGTTCAAGGCCTCCTGGTCACCACAGACCAGGGACAGCCCTCGGGTCACCAGATCCAGGCCCACCCCGGCCGGGGCGTAGAACCGAGCGTCGGCCAGGTCGGCCTCGTGCACCAGCATCGCTAGCTCGTGCAGCACCGGATCGGTCAGGCCGTACCGGGCCAGGATGGTCTCGAACGTGCAGTCCTCCCCATGGTGGGACAGCTGCGCGCCGCGCATGTCGAACGCGGTGGCATCGGGCGGTGCCTGATCCGGCTCGGTGACGAAGCTGAACTGCGCGTCGGGGTCCACGCACCTACGGATCAACCAGGCGCAGGCCATCCGGTCCACGTGCGGACCGGTGCGGGTCACCCACTTCATCGGGCGACCTGCCTGGGTGCGCGCCTGGCCGCCGCCAAGGCGGTCACCGCCCGTTCAGCCTCTCGACGGCCGGGGGCACCGAAGTAGTCCCGGGACTGCACCTCGGCCAACGCCCGACCCAGCCGGCCCGGTGCGCGCCGCAGCACCGCCAGCTCCTGGGCAGCATGCGCCTGCCCGGCGGCCGCCTCGGCGTCGCAGGCCAGCGCGGCGTACTCCGCAGCGACCGAGGCTCTCATCGCCTCCATGACCGCTTGCTCCTGCGCGGGGGCGGCGTAGGTCGCGGTCCACAAAGTGGCCTGGCCGCCGGCTTCCAGCACCCGCCCGGCGACCCAGTCCAGCGCCTCCCGGGTCCGGGGGGTCTGCGGCAGCACCGCCAACCCGTCCACCGGCTGGGCGACCCCGAGCCGCCGCAACCGCCGCCACACCACGAGCCGCGGGGTGGAGGGCTCCCGCGGCATCCGGTAGCCCAGCATCACCCAGGTCCGTGCCGGCACCGACCCACCGCCCTTCCGTCCTCGTCACCCGCCGAACCGTGCCGCCCGGCGTCCGGGCATGAGTGCCCCAGGCAGCACGCTACGTACCGGCAAGGACGCTGTCGAGTAACCAAGGTTGCCTCGTGCCGGAGGTGACGGGTAGAACATGGGGCGGCGAGCCGCTCGGGCGTGGTGACTGTGAAGGGGAGGTGCTGCTGGTGCTGTGGGTGACCGGGCAACGACCGACGGTGGGTCGGACGGCCTGTGCGTGGTTGATCGGCCGGTTCATCGACCCGCTGGCGCAGTTCGCGTTCGCCCCCGAGCCGCAGGTGTCCACCGTGGCCAGTCAGCAGCACGGCCGGTCCTATGACGCGGTCCCGGCCTGGTACGGCCGGGAAGTCCACGACGGAAAACAACGGTGCACCTTCGAAGTGCTGCTGGCGGAGTTCGCGCTCACCGGCGACGGGGCGCTGGTCCGGCTCGGCCACGCGGTGCACGCCGCGGACGCCGTCGAGCTCGAGCAGGACAGTCTGGCGGCCGGGCTGCTGGCCCTGGCGACCGGCGCGCTGGACAGTGAACCCGATGACCAGCGCCTTACCCGACGGTTGTGCTTCGCCTACGACGCGCTGTACGCCTGGTGCCTGCGTGAGACCGCTGCGGCGATCGCCCGATGAGCACCCCCGGCACCCCGGCCGGCGCCGACGACCACGCCGTGCCGGCCACCGGCTCACCGGAAAGCGTCGCCCTGCCCGGCACCGCAACCCCGGCAACGACGGATCGTTCGTCCCGGAAGCCGGAGCCGGAGCCGGCCGCCGCAGAGCCGGAGCCGGTCGCCGCGGAGCCGGCATCCGCAGGGCCGGGGCCGGCCCACGGTCCCGGCCCCGGGTCGTTGCGGGCGTTGCTGCGCTACTTCCTGGTCCTGGGCACGGTCGGGTTCGGCGGGCCGATCGCCACCGTCGGGTACATGCAGCGCGACCTGGTGGAGAAGCGTGGCTGGCTGGACCGGGAGGAGTTCCTCAATGGCGTCGCGCTGGGGCAGACGATGCCCGGGCCGCTGGCCGCGCAGGTCTCGATGTGGGTGGGGTTCCTGCAGCAGGGAGCACTCGGGGCGCTCGCGGTAGCGATCGCGTTCATCGCCCCGTCGTTCCTGTTCGTGCTGGCCGTCGCCGCGCTGTACGCGCACTTCTCCGGCCTGCCGGTCGTGCAAGCGGTCTTCTACGGCGTGGCCCCCGGAGTGATGGCCATCATCGCGATCGCCGCCTACAAGCTGGCCCGGTTGACCAACCGGACAGACCTCAAGCTGTGGACGATCACCGCAGTCATCGCCGTGGTCACCGCCGTCACCGGCACCGAAGTCGCGCTGCTGTTCCTCGCCGCCGGCCTGCTGATGATCGTGCTGGAAGCGCCACCCCGGTGGCTGCGCCGTCCCACCCGGGCGGCCTCGTTCACCCTGCCCGCGTTTGCCCCGCTGGCCAAGGCCATGACTGCCGGCACGCTCGGGGTGCTCGCCACCGGCGGGACGCTGATCGCGCTGGCGCTGTTCTTCCTCAAGGCCGGGGCATTCATCTTCGGTTCCGGGCTGGCGATCGTGCCGTTCCTACGCGAAGGCGTTGTCACCAGCCACCACTGGCTCAACAACCGACAGTTCCTGGACGCCGTCGCGATCGGCTTGATCACCCCCGGCCCGGTAGTCATCACCGCCACCTTCATCGGCTACCTCGTCGGCGGGCTCACCGGCGCCATCGTCGCGACTATCGCGATCTTCCTCCCGATCTACTTCGGCGTCGTGCTACCCGGCCGGTGGTTCCTGCGCCACAAGGACAACCCACAGGTCAAAGCCTTCGTTCGAGGCGCCACCGCAGCCGCGGCCGGCGCCATCGCCGGCGCCACCGTGGTCCTCACCCAAGGGGCCGTCACCGACCTCACCACCGCCGCGATCGCCTTGGCCACCCTCGGTGTCCTGCTGCGCTACAAGGTCAAAGAGCCCTACATCGTGCTGGCCTGCGCCGCCCTGGGCATCGCCCTGCACTAAAGACCGCCGACCCACGGCTCTCGTTCCATCAACTGGCGGGTGCTCCTACGCAAGGAGATGTCATGGCATCGCGAAGATCGTCACGCATGCTGCTCTGGAACGCCTGCGCAGCCTGCGGCCCCGATTACACGCTGGTCGCTGCGGTGCGTGACCGCCTGCGGCTAGGCGCCTCGTGGTGACCCGGCGCCGGCTGGTTGTCGCCGTCGGTGTGCTGACGGTGGCGGCGCTGAGCGGCTGCGGTGCAGGGCAACGGGCCGCGGTCTACCAGGTGCGCACGTCCGAAGACGGCACTAACGCACAGCTAGGACAGGTCCTGGCGGCGAACCTGCTGGTGCGGGCCCCCACCACCGGGCGGACCTTGCCTCAGGGCGGCGACGCTCAGATCACCGGTGAGTTCGTCAACAACAGCGACAAGCCCGACACCTTGACCTCGGTGAGTAGCGCGGACGCCGCGTCGGTGCTGCTGCTGCACGGTCGCACAGTGGTGCCATCTCTTGCGGTGCCCCCGCTCGGCGTCGGTGGTCTGGGTAGCACGATCGAGCTCCACGGCCTGCGGCGCGAGCTGCACCCCGGTGACTACGTCAGCCTCACCCTGCAGTTCGCCGTCAACGGCCATGCCGACGTCCAGGTGACCGTGCAGTCCCCCACCGACGTCGCCGCCTCCGGCGCACCTTGACGGCACGCCCGGTACAGCGTGCCGCCGCCATCATCGGCACACCGAAACCACGCAGCGAGGGCTCACGCTGGCTGACCGGGTCCTGGACCAAACCAGATCGATCAGCGATGGCTGCTCGACCACGAGGCGAGGCATGTAGCGGGCAACCCGTTCTTTCCAATGACCCCGATCACCACCGAGCTCGACGAGTCCGGGCCACTCGGTGGCCTGTCCGGCTGCTCCACGGTCAGCAGGCGCGTGAGATCGTTACGCACCCGGAGAAGTACTACGTCAACGCGCAAACATCCCGTTGTCCGGCCGGCGCGATCCCTGGCCAGTTGGGCCACGACGCCACTAACACTGCCCTGCCTGGGCAGTGTGACATGAAGGAGATCGCTGATGTCGGCACTGGCCGCCGCCCTGCCGGCGGGCACGTTCGGGGCGGCGCACATTCTGCTCACAGCAGGCATCACTGCCGTCTTGACCCTGGTTGCAGTCGTGCTGTTGAAGGTCCGGGGGGGTGTGGACCTGGCTGTCCTGACGGTCCTGGCGTTCACCGCAACGTGGCTGCTCCGCACCGCAGCAACATGCCGCAACTCAACGACGATGGCCTGCCTGGCTACTCCGCGAACGACTGCCTGGCACCAGTGGTCACCTGGGTCTTCGTTGCCGTCTACCTCGACCTGCGGGGCGCTGCCCCCGGGGTAGCGCTGCGCCGGGCCAGGGCTGCCGCAGCGCTACTGGCCTTCGCCGTCAACGTCATCACCATCTGAGCAGCCAGAGCCATCGGCTCGCGCCTTAGGGCCAGTTGCGTGTCCAGGATCAAGCCGATGGTGGGCTGCCGGTCGGTGCAAGTCGGCCTGGTCAAGTGGGCCTGCTCGCCGTCGCGAAGCTGCTCCGGCCCGCGGGTAATACGGCAGTCCGTGGGCTTGGTCTCATTCGGCTCGCTGGGTGTCACGGTCTCCCTGGTGCCAGGTCGCCTACTCACCAGCTGTGAGCGCAGCCGGCTCGCTGAACTCGAGCGGCGGGCCCTGGCCTGGCGGCTCACCTAACCCTGGTAAGCAGGCGGCTCAGAGCGGCTGAGCGGGGCTTACCAGCGCCCCTCCCCCACCCACAGCGAGCCCGCCGATAATTGACCTTTATGTCACTATTTGGCGCCAGCAGCGTCCTGACCTGCGGTGATGCGACGGCCCGCGCTGCGGCGCTGCGCGGGGTCCTGCCCGGACTCCACCGCGAGCCGGAACCCGGAAGCCGGACAGCTCGATCCGCCCGCCGAAGTCCATCGGGGGCGGGGACGAGGCATGCCCGACGGCCTTCCCGTGTTGCACCGTACGGCCGGGGGTTGGCAGAGCCGCATCCCGGTGCGTGAGGGTGCGCTCCTGCGCCGGTGCGGCGTCTGCAGCCAGAACGGAGCATGTCGGATGCCGGTCTTCGAGCACCTTCCGGGTGCGCACAGCGACGACTGGGAGTGGCAACTGCGTGCAGCCTGCCGCTCCTACGACCCGGAGATGTTCTTTCATCCGGAGAATGAGCGCGGCGCGGCACGAGAAGCTCGTGAAGCCGCGGCGAAGGCCATCTGCTCGCAGTGTCCGGTTGTTGCCGCCTGTGGCGAGCATGCGCAGGTCTCCCGCCAGCGCTACGGCGTGTGGGGTGGGCTTTCTGAGACCGAGCGTGAGGAGCAGCTACGGGTGAGCAGCCTGGCGAGCTGACCCTGCTCGGGGCAGAAGGTGGCGCGTCGCTGTCCGCCGCCGGGTCCCGCGCAGTCCTTCCCGCACCGGCACGCCGATGACGCCGGGCACTGCCCGGGCTGGCTGTCTAAACGTGCCAGCCGGGCGACCGCTTGAATCCGCCGAGAGCACCGACCGGCTCGTCTCGCTGGCCTGCAGAGCCGGGCCGGAGAAACCAGTCACTTACGCCGCCGCGCCGAGCGCCGACCGGCCGGGTGTCGGCGTACGACCTGACGTGTCGGTGGTCGACGTGGGGATCATGGCATGAGATTGCCTGCGAGGAGCTCGTCGACGGTGAGCAGTTCGCCGCAGGAGCCGCATTCGCCGCCGGGTCCGAGTCGGTGGCAGGGCCGGTTGCAGTCGGGGCACCACTGGGTGAAGAACCCCAGGATCGCGAACAGCACTGGGCTATAGCCCTTGCCCCTGGCAACGACGCCGCAGATCACGGCAGCGATGAGGCCGCCAATCAAGACGGCACCCCGCGAACACCGCGCACAAAACACCCGCCGCCTGCACGTGCTGTTCGGGGCGGCCAGGAACTGCAGGTGTGTCATCGGCATGTCGCGCTCGCTTGTGGCGAGGGGGTCAGACTACGGCCGCCACGTCGCGGCGGGGGTAGACGACCGCGATGAGCAGCAGGCAGACTCGAAACGTCGCGGCCAACGGGCGATGCGGTTCACCACCCCAAGGAGAGTCGACATGCCCCCTAGCAACGGCCCCGCAGCAGGACGGCCCGACGAAAGCCAAGAAGAAACCACGAAGCAGACCGAGCCGCAGCAGGAGTCACCCGAGGCTGACCGTCCGGCACACCCCACCGGGGAGCACCAAGCGCAGGAGAACCGGGAGAATGAGTCACCAGCCTGACAGACGTCCAACTCACAGAGGCCGGCACGTGAGTCCGCGCTGCGCAACGGCCGGCTCACGCCGTCCCCGATTCCCAGCCTATACACCCCCCGCCGTGGAGGCGTCCGCCTCTGCGCTTGTGTCAGAGAGGTGCCTGTCATGCTCGAGTTCTTCGAGAAGCCCAGTGTCCTGATCATCGTCGTGCTGGTGATCGTCGTGTTCGGAGCCAAGCGGTTGCCGGACTCGGCCAGAGCGCTGGGTCGCTCGATGCGTATCCTGAAGGCTGAGGCCAAGGGCTTGAAGGAAGACGACGATGCCACCGCCGGGGGTGCCGCGCCTCCGGCCCAGCTCGTGCAGCCAGGGTTGCCGCCGGTCCACCACGGGCAGCCCGCCGCCGAGCCGCTGCCGCACCAGCACTAACCGTGGCCCGAGCCGCCGCGCGCCCCGCCGACGGGCGCATGCCCCTGGTGGACCACCTGCGCGAGCTCCGCCGGCGGCTGACCTGGTCGGCGTTGGCGTACGCGGCGGCGGTGGCGGTGACCTACGCCTTCTGGAGCCCGGTCTTCGACGTCCTGCGGCAGCCCTACTGCGGCGTCGTCGGGCCGGGGCACTGCAACCTGGTCAGCTTCGGCATCTTCGACCAGTTCCAGGTCCGGATGCGGGTCGGCTTCATCGGCGGCGCGGTGCTGTCCTCACCGGTCTGGCTCTACCAGCTCGGGGCGTTCATCACCCCGGCACTGCACCGCAAGGAACGGCGCTACGCCGCGGGGTTCCTGCTCGCTGCGCTGGTCTTCTTCGCCGTCGGCGCCGGCTTCGCCTACCTAACTCTCAGCCACGGCCTGCGGCTGCTGTTGCACGTGGCCGGAAACCACATCACGATCCTGACCTCGCTGAAGGAGTACCTGTCCTTCGTCTCGCTGATCCTGCTGCTGTTCGGCCTGGCCTTTGAGTTCCCGGTCGTGATCGTGTTCCTCAACGTCGTCGGGGTGCTGTCCGCGGCCCGGATGCGCGCCTGGCGCCGCGGGATGATCGTCGGGTTGTTCTTCGCCGCCGCGGTGCTGACCCCCAGCACCGATCCGTTCACCTTCCTGGCGCTGGGCGTTCCGCTGGTAGTGCTGTACGAGGCCTGCATCCTCATCGCCCGCCTCCGGGAACGAGGCGTCCGCGGCCGCGCCGCCCTGGACCCGCTGCACACCCTGGACGACGACCTGCCGTCCTCGGTCGACACCAACCCCTCACAGCTGTGACCGCGTGCTGAGCCACCTCGGACTGCCCGAGCTGGGCCTGGTGCTCCTGCTCGGCATGTTCCTGTTCGGTCCCGAACGACTGCCGGGCTCACCCAGGACGCCGCACGCCTGCTGCAACAGGTCCGGACCTGGGGCAAGGGCCTGCGCGAGGAGCTCAGGACCGAACTCGGCCCCGACCTCGGCGATCTCGACCTGGCTTCCTTGCACCCCCGGACCTTCCTGCGCCATCACCTCCTCGAGGACCGCCCGGCCCCGGCGCCGATTCATCTCGGCGCCCCAGCGACGCCACCGCCGGACGCCAGAGCAGCAGACGTGCAAGGGGCACGGGCTCGCCGGGCAGTGGCGACACAACGCCGTGGGCTGGCCCGACTGACCTCAATCTGACGAGCGGAACGTGAATCGCGGCGAACTTCTCATCGCACGCTCTATGCAAAGGACATGTTCGCAATAAGACTCGTGGGGTGCAGCGCTCCCAACCGACCAGCGCGCTGCGGCAGCGTGCGGCCAAGCCCGTGTACCGCCGACCGGCACCAGCCGGGCCCCACGCAGCAACGCAGTGGCGGGTTGGAGCGCCTGCAGCAGCTCGCCGGGGCCGGCGCGGGAGGTGTGCCAGGACTAAGGAGCGGAGGGCCGAAGGACTGAACGAGACTCGCCGTGGCACCTGGTCATGGCCGAACCAGTTGGGATGTTGCGCATGTTCGAGAAGAAATTCATCGCCCAAGCGATCGATCGCAGTGCCCAGAACCCGCTGGACCGCCGGCGCTTCCTACGCGCGGCCGGCATCGCCGGCGCTGGTGTCGGCGCTGCCTCGCTGCTCGGCGCCTCACCCGCCTCGGCTGCCGAGACCGGAGGGCCCAGCGACGCGGCCATCCTGAACTTCGCGTTGAACCTGGAGTACCTGGAGGCGGAGTTCTACTCCATCGCCACCACCGGCGCCCGGCTCCCCGAGAGCATCACCGGTGGCACCGGGACCAGAGGCGGCGTGACCGGCGGCCGCGCCGTCCCGTTCAAGACCAAGGCCATCAGGCAGTACGCCCAAGAGATCACCCAGGACGAGAAGGGACACGTCGTCTTCCTGCGCTCGGCGCTCGGCGCCGCTGCGGTGTCCCGCCCGGCGATCAACCTGGACGCCAGCTTCAGGGCCGCGGCGAAGGCCGCTGGGCTGGGGGACAACTTCGACCCCTACGCCGACGAGGTCAGCTTCCTGCTCGGCGCGTTCATCTTCGAAGACGTCGGTGTCACCGCGTACAAGGGCGCAGCGCCCTTGATCAGCAACAAGACCTATCTCGGGGCAGCTGCCGGCATCCTGGCCGTCGAGGCCTATCACGCCGGCTTGATCAGGACGACGCTGTTTAGCTTGGGTGTGCAGGCCCAGAGTGCCGCCGGGAAGATCTCGGCCGCCCGGGACAGCCTGGACGGCCCGGTCAGCGACGACCAGGGCATCCTGGTCAACGGGACCGCGAACGTGGTACCCACCGACAGCAACAGCATGGCGTTCGGGCGGACGCCGGGCCGGGTGCTGAACATCGTTTACCTCACCCCCTCCGTCGCGACCTCGGGCGGGTTCTTCCCGGCCGGCGTCAACGGCACGCTCAACCAGAGCGGCGGCGGCTCGCCGAGCAGCGGCGCAGCCGGTGCCACGGTGATGCCCAGCGGCGGTGTCGCGACCGGCGCCGGCGGCACCTCCGGCGGCCGGGACAGCGGCCTGCTCGTTGGTGGCGCCGTCGCCGCGGCCGGTGCGGTCGCAGCTGCCGGCGCCTACCAGCACAGCCGGGCGACGGCGACCGATGGCACGCAAACGGATGTCCTGCCGGCTAAGTAGCGAGCCGGAACGCACCGGTCCTGCCGGTGGAAGGCGGGCAGGACCGGGTGCGGTCCTCACAGAAGGAGGCGTCGGGAACACGTGAACAGTCCAGGATGGCCTCGATCGTCCAGGGGCACCCGCATTCCCGGCGTGACCCCCCTGGTGGCGCGGCGGGCGTACCTGCTGGTGTGCATCGCGCTGATCGGCACCGCCGCACTGCTGCTGGGGCGCTACGTCACGCAGTCCAGTGCACCGCCAGTTCCCGCTGGTGCGCTCGGTGTGGTCCCCGCCGCCGGGTCCGGTCCGGCCTCAGGCGCTCCGGCCCCCGGCAGCCCGGCGTCCGCCGCGGCTCACCCAGCCGGCCGAAGCACACGAACGACATCAGCTGGGACGATCCAGGCGGCTGCTCCACTGAGCTCCTCGCCACCGGTGTCGGTGCAAGTTCCCGCCCTGGACATCCACTCCCAGCTGGTGCGGGTGGGGCTGAACGCAGATGGCACGGTCGAGGTTCCGAGCACCTACTCCAAGGCCGCGTGGTACCGCCTGGGCCCGACGCCCGGTGCGCTGGGAGCGGCGGTGCTC
>JAABUT010004952.1_pt1 | contig 10233 bp, 19 predicted proteins | sample 5559281 | NCBI WGS metagenome assembly JAABUT01 (sample SAMN10711880, study PRJNA513359) | rock metagenome | isolation source: Antarctica rocks | place: Antarctica: Victoria Land, Ricker Hills nord | collected 2016-01-04 | reverse complement strand
TGGCGGAGCAGTGACTGTCACACAACATACAGTCACAAGACACGCTCACTGCATCTATCATTAGCTAGCTCAATTGCAATTTGGGCGCCACTGTGAGCAGACTTCTAGATGAACATGCACCAGGTCACCAGGGCTAGACAAGAGCTAGCAAACAATTGCTACAAATGTCTGGCACCCGGCTTACGCATAAGCTCAAACTTGAATGTGTCCAAGCTTGCCCTTTACTAACAGGCTGCTTCTACCAAGATGCAGCTATCAGAAGATGATACTGAATAGAGACCTATAGATTGTAACTAGCATGCTTACATGTGTTGGGCATAGCCAGGCTGGCAATCTTGCATGCGTGCCGACCCCATGCAGATCTATCTGCAGCTGCTGTTACAATGGTCCCAGGCGTACCTTGCTTGTGTACAATCCCATGAGCCGAAAGCCTTGTTAGGTGTTAGGCATGGTTAAAATGACAACCATGCTCTAACTTAGCTACCTCTGACATAAGCATCTTGCATGCTGCCGACTCATTCGCTGTTGCTCCTGCTAAATGGCCATGCAGGTGCGCTGTTCTGTTGTCAGTACTCAAGCTCATGCCAAAAGGGGCGTCGCCAGGAGGAAGGTTTGGACCTTATTGAGGGGGCCACTGGACTGCTGTACAGAGCTGACTAGAGCAATGACATGGTTGCCGAGGTGGCTGGGAAGAAGAGTCACGTTCTCACTTTTCAGGGACTTTGCAGATTCCAGAGATTTGCCCACGACATGTTGCTCAAGGTATTGCTCTTGACTAGAGTTGATGGCATGAGCTTGCTGGGAAAGCTGGAGATCTTGCGCATCGGTTCCATGAGCGCTTGGTCTGGGCTAGACATGTAGGTGGTCACTGCATCATGCAAACATGCTGGAGTGTGAAGGTGTGTCGGGGCTGGCACTGAATTGCATGCAAGCCTGCTGTTTGTTGCTAGCTGAACTTGGGGGACGTGCAAAAGCTGCAAGCTTTCTGCAATCCACTGCTCTTCAACCTGGCGGCACATCAGCTGACACAGTGATTGACTTGAACACTGCTTTACAAAAGTTGTAAGTTGTCACCAGTGGCTCATGATGTCACTTTTTGGTTCTGGAGGTGATGATAGTCTGATAGCCACACCACATATTTAGACGTTGTAGAAGGAGATTCAACCAATGCACAAGCATGCAAACAAAGCAAGGTATACACCGAAGCACAGTGATATGCAGACAGTGCGACCAGAAACAACAAGGGCAGCAAGCTGTCTTGAGAGATACTGGGCTTGTGTATTGCTGTACGCAGATATTAGGCAACACGGCAAGGTATGCAACATTCAGTCAGAATTACATGTGATTGATACAGCAAATAATGTGTTCAGAGTAGCCACTGTCCTGCCCTATCAAGATTGCATGCTTCTTTAGATCAAAGCAGTACATCATTCTGCTAGCAAGAAAGGGCCCGCATGGGGGTAGCACCTGCCCAATAGGTAGCAGTGGGATGTCCATGAGCTTCTCTGCAATCTGAATGCAATGCCTAAGCTGCTTAAGGTTCCTTCCTTGCGCTTGCTTGGCAGTCGCCCCCCCGACACACCTGATCTGCTGCTGATTGTGCAGGTGCGTCTTCTGGCTCTCTGCTGTCAGCTCTCTGTTCTTCTCTGCAGATGCGCTGAGGCGCTCGATGGTGATCAGATTCTGTAATTGTAAGGCGGCCACCTGCAATCCAGGTGCTCCTCTAGTCACAAGCATTAAGCATGCGAAATTCTTGACCAATACGCCGTGCTATCAAAGTGTGCTGGACTGGAAAGCAGAAGCAGACTGTGTTCAGGTTTATACCAATGTCAGGTCCTCAAAACACAAGGCACGTGGCACCAATGCAGGTTCAAATTCACACTGGTTGCAACAGGCGCTTTGGACGACAACATCATGTCACAAAGCTCAGCTTGCACAATGGAGTGCAAAGAGTATCAAGGTCTACCTCTTCTTTGAGGCAAGTCATCTGTTGTTGCTTGCGCTGGCATGTTTGCCTTGCAGACTCTCTGTTTAGTTTTCTCCTGCACAAGCATTACAAGTTGAGCGTGACTGGGTACAACAGCCACATGACAGCGTGGTAACACAGCAGCCATGCCGTAACAAATAGCATGCAAGGACAGTAATCTGTCATCTTTGACTGCACTTCCAGGCGGCTGCAATGGGCTGCCCAGAGATGATACACAACCATTGAGACTTGCCGCTTGTCTGCCGGAGTCCGGGCAGCATTGCTCCAGCTGTTCGCAGGATCCTCATTGTACTCAGGCCTCAGCCTTTCCTCACTGAGAGTGTGGCTCCCTCTTTCCTGTAGCAGACCACAGACATGATTGCAAACAAGCAAAGTAGGAGATGATCTTTAACAGTTGTCTGACATGATGAATGATGTTTATGAGCAGCAACAAACCTGTGGGCTATCTTGAGTCAGATGAGATGCGTTGATATCCTCCATTCCCCTTGATGAAGTCTTGGCAGCTGCAGGACAACACGATGCACCCTGAATTCTGCACACTTGTTAGAAGCAGTTATCTTGACGGCTGGCATAGCTGGCTATGGCCTGCAGCAGGACTCTTACCAATGCCTGTTGGACTGTGATGGTGTATGAGCCCTCCCTCAAGCTTAAACATATGAACCTGCTGGCTCTGGAGTTGCCAGTAGACCTGCCTTGGAAGCCGTCAGGGCCTCTAAGCGATGTTGACAAGGTCTTTTGGGTGGCTGAGACTGCGGCAAAAGGTCTGCTTAATGCTGACAATCCATTTCCCCGAAGCATCGAATCCACAGTATGAGGGGACCACATTGTTCATATGGTCAGGGTGAATGCTGTAGTTGGAAAACGGTTCAGCCAGCCTGAGACTTGTTCTCAAGGTATGCCTCGATGGACGACTGCCCTGCAGACCCCTGCTGTCTTGCAATCTAGACCTTGGCATACACCTTCCGATGTCTGTAATACTTGGCCTGTTCCTGCTGTTCATACACCTTGGCCAGCTGCTCTGCACTTGATCTGCAAGATACCGGGAGTAGCTGTAGTCTGCTATTGGGCAGGCTACTTGCTTTCCAGGCATGTTTATATACAATTATGCCTGAATATAGTCATGCACAGGAAGTTTTCTTACCTGTTGCCTATACATTTCTGCACCCAGAGAAACCATGCAGGGCGTGACAAGCCTTCCTGTGTACCCATCTTTCTGCAAAGTTTGCAATGGGAATCTGGATTTGCTTCTCCAAAGGGGGAGTGGCTCGGTAGGCTGCATCCAGGTTGCTGAAGACGCGGCCTGTCACACCACCAGTTTCTTGTCAGAATCTGTTCAGCTGCAGTTAGCAGCCACACCTTCACGCAGCCCTTACCCATTTCTGTCCGATTTTTACACTAGCCTCTGGAACACCAGCTGAAAGTGCTCTGTAGCGCTGTAAGCATACCGTGACCTCCAATCTTTGCTTTTTAAGCTGCCTGACGCAGTGCACCCGATGCAACGACCCTTGTTGCCTGTCCCCCACAGGACAAGCAGCAGATCTGCGAGTTCTCTCGTGAACTCGAGAACCCGGAGGAACCTGCTGTTGGGGGTTCTGATGCGCAGACAGAGGGCGTTTTCGCGCTTGTCCCGATCTGTGATTACGCAGTTGTTGCTGGCGAAGCTGACGTGATATTGCTGCTGATGGGTCCAGACGTGTATTCCGTACTCCTGCAACAGCTTCTTGTGTTCCTCTCGCACAGCGCGTACTAATTTGCTGACGTCTGGCACCTTTTCTGGTGGAACGTCAGACAAAACGACGTCGTCATCGTCAGAGTCAACGGCAGCATCGACAAGCATTACAGATGTGCGGATACAGGTGATCATTGCAGACCACAGCAGTCAATACTTTAGGAAACAATATATACTTGGGAAACAAATGTATACACTTGGCTGCAAGCTATGCACTCAAACGCTGACAGCATGGAAGTCCGCTGCAGCAGCACGGCGCTCATGCAACTTGGCAGCCAAGTACCTAGGCAGGCGTTGCAGCACTACTAATGCATGCTAAAAATGATGGGACACAGTTGTGCTTGAAGTTATGCTTCCCAGCATAGCCGTAAACCACAGACCTGAAGAGCAGATATGGTGGAAGGCATCCCAACCTCTTCAAGCTTGGCCGCCAACGAAAGGCCAGCAAGGGCTGCCAGCCACATGAATCCACACTCTTCTCTCTGTACGCACCAAAAATTTGTCAAACCAGTCTCAGTTGCGGCAGCCATTGTTTGGTTTGCAGACGCCGGGAAGGCATGTGGAAGGGCATGGGAAGGCAAGCTTATAGCATGATTTGCATCACCAAGACAGTGTGCTTTTTCCCCACAGAGTGATGCATCCATTCTCACGTTGCTGGCAGTTTGGCAGGAACATTCAGTCAGACAACACCCCTGATTGTGTTTGCTTGCCTCTTGTCTTCTGGAAAAGCCCCATAGCACGTTGTGATAGAACAGTAAGTAGCAGATACACGCTCAGCAAGTCAGATAGGCTTTTGAGGTCTACTGTGCTGAATCTTCTGCTTTGCTGGCTGGCACTGTTTTGCACATGCAAGCAATCTTTTGACACCTTGGCTTGAGATTGCCCGTCATGTCCGTGCAGAAGCCAGTGTGAGGTTTTAACCTGTAAGTACTGCGTTGCAGCAAATCTGTCCAGAAAGCTGACTGCCAAAGCTGTTGTGGTGAGCTCATAACCTTGACTGTGTCCTGCCTGCATATAACTGCAGCATCTTTACAGATGATGACACAAAAGCTAGTCACACTGGCTGCATGTGAGTGGTCACAAGACAACTTCCAGGAGAGCACCATAGCTGGCGCAATTTGCCAATGGCTGTGCATTGCAATGTCTTTTTGAGCCAGAACAGGTTACATAGCCAAGAGAAGCCAGCACTTAACTGGAAATAGTTCAGTCGAGCCGCAGATAGCTTACACTGCTGAGGTGTGCCACAAGGACTTGCCGATATGCAGGTGTCAGAAAGTTGTGCTGTGGCACATAGTTCCACAATACTGGGCCTCCTTGCTCACGCAGTAGCAGCATTTCCAGCTCCTCTCGGATGCCCTTGCCATCTGATAGCAGACCTTCAGAAGATTCAAGTCGGGGAGCCAAGTCAGGTCTGACGGAGTGTTGTAGTTTGAAAGAAGGATTGACATTATTCCAAGGGGTGCACAGCGCATCACTGCTTTCTGAGCAGCACAGATTAAGAGAGCGCTTTGCCATTCAGGTACTGGCTTTTGCCTGCAGGCACCAGAGCCAAATTTACCTTGAAAGGCTGTGATTTTTGCATATCATTCAAGAGACCCTAGCTGCAACTTAGCACCGGTTACACGGGGCACCTTTGACAATGAGGGCCAGGGATCATGTATAGCAATTGCTCGTATCTTGGCAAAGGACCTGTGCAGCGCTGCTGTTGTGACCGTGAAAGGCTTTTGAGTCCCCGAGCGGGACCCCCGAACGGCACGAACAACTTACAGAACTAATGATGACTTACATACACGAAAGATGCATCGTCGGTAATGAAGCATGCACGTTCTTGCTTGCGGAATTTTGCGATAAGAAAAACCATCAGTCGTGAATGCTCAACATTTTTGAATCTGGGGCCAAGAACAGCTTTGAATAAGGCAGTGTAGCACCGGCGGCTTTCAGACACAGACAATTTGTTAGAGACGCACTTGTAGGATAGCTTTACCGCCAGAGAGGAAAACGTCCGAGGTCAGGTCGATGCCTCACATATGGCGACGGTCATCGGGTGTGCCAAGTCTTCAGAGCTCGGCGCCAGTAGGCGAAGGCAGGCAGCAAGGAGCAATTGCAAGCGGGCGGCGATCAGATCGTGGGCTTTTCCGGCAGCTCTGCCGAGGTTGTGTCTCACGTTTGTAGACGAGATAACGCTCTTCAGCTAGCTCCCTGTCAGTCATATAATCTGCCTCAGCTAAAGGTGATGTGGTGTCTCGAACGAGTCGAGGGCTGAGCTCAGTGCAAGGTATCAGCACTCATCTTTCGAGGTGCGTCATCGTGTGCCCGCTGCGAAACACTGACATTCATCGCAAACGGCCTTGAGGCTCACGTGAGCCACGTGTGAAACTGATGCGACTGTTGTCCCGATTTAAATTGAGAAACCACGGCTTGATCAGCAGAGCTTCCAGTGAATGATGTCAGCCTGGCTACACCTGCGCGTCACACCTGTTCACACAGGCAGGCATGACACGAGAGGGGTTTGGGAGACTCAAACCCAGTACATTACCGAGTTCGACATTGTCATCTTAACAGAGCCCCCAGCCCTTTTGCATGGCAGCTCAGCAGCTACACAGTGTTCACTATCCCTGCCACATGGCTGCTCAAGGTGTTGCAATTGCTACGGCAGCAGCTCCCTTTCTCTGTCAGACCAAACAAACAGCACCATCTGGCTTACCATCAAGCCAGCTCAGTCTCGGCAGCAGCCTCTGATCCTTGGGGTCTGCTGCATCCGTCCAGACTCTCATCATTCTGCGCAGCTCAGTCGCGGGTTAGCTCAGGTGAAATTTGAGTCATTGGCAGCTCGCGTGGCACAGCTCAGCACAGATCAATGCCTTGGTGTTGGTTCACTGCAGACCTGTATGAAGAGCAAATCTGCATAGGTGTAATTGCAGTGACACAGGCCTGTTGATCTGGCATGACATTGTAGCATGCAGAGCTCGGTACTTTGGAAAACATCGAAACAATAATTTTGAACATACACATACGTATTTTATCACTTACGATATTTATGGATTGGCCCACACAATAAGATGTGCAGAGCATTATATTTGTCTGGAAATGGTCTACAGAGTAAGATGTGCAAGGAGTTGATGTGTTGCTTCAGAAACTGGTCATTATGTTCGGTGTGACTCGCCATGACTTCCAGCCGCTGCTCCATGCCGCGCCTCCAGTCTGGCCCACAGAGCCTACTCACGTACCTGGTACTCATTGATGCATGCAGCTGACCCCAGGATACGTACTGCATGCGGTCATTTTCAGTTTTCTGGAAACGTTTGCAGGCAAAGAAGATTGACAATGCACTGCTTCCGCTAGACATTCAAAGAGTCTTAAATGTCCTGAAAGATGAGCTCAATGGCTCCTGGCATAGCCTGCGCTATATGGAATAGGCTTCAGCAACAGTCTCAATATGGTCGCTGAGCATGTGATGCATAACATTGACAGGAAAGTCATAGCGCTGTGTGTGATGACATGGAGGCAGCGGCTCCAGGAGAAGAAACAGCTGCCGCCTCTGCTTTGCTATCCATGAACACCAATCTTGCCGCTGTGCCCAGACCTGCTGCAGCAGCGTTGGAGGCTGGGGTACCATTGCCAGCACAGGTCCCAGTAAGCTGTCTTGATGTAAGTTGCCAGCAAAAGGGCGCACATGTGAGTACGCCCTTACCATAGGTTGATGTGCACACACACAGCAAGCTGCATCTATGCCTCTAGTTGTGTTCCACTTACATGGAAAAATCTCCAGCATGGCTTTTTCACAGTACTCAGGGTCGACCTAGTGACAGGGTAACTATGGTCATGAGTAGCATTGCGCAAGCAGAGTTTCTTGCGCTTCAGAAGTGAGATGTGACAGGGTTGTGATTATACATTTTGCCCTCAGTAGCTCCCTTCTTGACTGCCCTCAGCGCACCCTGGAGCTGTTGAGCCCTTGCAGCATTGCTTGTGCGTCTTGCATCTGACCACAGAAGTTCTGGATGTTGCACAGGATGGTGCAGCAATCACGCGTACCTTGCAGCAGCTGTCCTCAGAGATCAGAAGCGCCAAGAGAGAAGTTAAATCACAAAGTGCCAAACACAAGGTCACATGCAAACAGACATGTGTTACTTGTAAGGAAGAAGAGATACGGGAACGTCGCAGCCTTTTATCGGCTTGCTAGTAGCAAGCATTGTTGTTGCTGTTGGCAGCAAGCTAAGCTTACCTGGTAGGGCTGAGCTGAAAAAGCTTGGCCCGCCCATCCTCCCTCTAGGTGCCCTGGGGCGCTCAGCCCTGGCCCTGGTGGGTGCAAAGGCCCTGAATATGTCATGCATGACGCATTGTCAGGGTTGAATCACATGCCAATTACCAGTGACTAGGCAAGCTTAGCTGGCTGGTCCAATGGCTGTCAGTTAATGAGGAATAGGTGGTTGTCTAACAGAACGTGAAGAGCGTTTTCCTCTACTATCTTATATCTTATCTATAGGCTTGATGTCGACATAGCACCAAATCATGGAGGCGTTCAAAGTGATCGATGATTCCCCTGTCAACATCAGCAGTGCAAGAACGTGCAGGATGGATTTAGCCTTTCGCACAACGCTGGCGCTGACGTGTTTTTTGGTGACATTACTCTTCGCTAACGTGGTGGTCAGCGCAGACGTCATTTCAGGATCAACTTACGGTTCATCATTGTCCTAGTGGTCAGCGGGCTCAGGCTCTCCATCATGATCATCAATGCCATGACCAATCCTTACGTGTCATCACAGTCAGAGTCAGCTGCCATGCCATTGATAGCTTCACATACAGTGGTGCCACAATAAACAGAGTCTGCCGTTAGTGCAGAAGATTGAGCATTTTGTGCAGACAGAAAGACCTGTTTAGTAAGAGGATCAAGCTCCGTCTTATCACAGGTGCTGGGACTCAAGCCGTGATACAAATAGAACAGTTGATGCTCCATGCTCACATAGAGCAAGCATCCAGAGTTGCTCTGTCCAGGCAGATTACTGAGCAATTTGTTGATTAATCAGCCGACAATTTCAATTGGTGTCATAGCTCAGCCAGACGCACCAGTATATACTAACAATGCACTGCATTGCATCCCCAAGCGTACTCCCGAGCCCCCGCTCAAACACATCCTTCGCACTTCAATGTTTATTGTAAGATAGTGCAGCTTCGTAAATCTTTCATCGGATTTAAACATCTAAATGATAGCTTTGCTAGCTTGACCTACTCAGAGGTGCAATCGATGTCCATCAACCTGGTGTCTATCAGCCTGGTGAGCACAGGGTACACTGTACTCAACAGGACACATGGGTAAGTGATGTCCACTGTAACGTAATGATCAAGGACTACATAGACATTGTTGACATGCAAAGTCGGATCATGCGCATAATCAGAAAAGTGTTGCTGCACACTCTGGTCATGTTGGTACCAAAGCATTGCAAAAGGCTCATAGGCATGGGTAAGGGTATGAAAACTTCAAATTGGACCTACAGCTACCGTCAGAAGTCTGCTTACAAAACTGGTAGTACTTCGGCACAACGCTGTGTGTGAGACGCACACGCTATGTCAATGGCGGTGCGGCCAGGAAGCGTCAGCAGACCAGCATGCGCACTCACAACCGAAAGCACAGCCGTTGAAAACGCTCTTGCGGCAACCTACAGTCCGCTGAATGAAGCAGTAACTTGACCCAAGAAAGCCAGTGTGAGCAAGTGGCCAAGTTCAGGGCTGTGTAGCCAGCGAGGCTCATACGAAGCGATACCCTGGGAAGGTCAAACTGGATGGCAAAACAGGCCAGCTGTCTTGCCTAGTATCCAGTTTTTCCAGCAAATCAACAGGCAGAAAGCAGCAGCTGTTTGCCCAAGATGGACCAAAAGCTTGCTGTCTGGACAAGCTTTCCTCCCACAGAGGTCAAGCTTGTGCAGACAGCAAGCCTTTGTTTCAAGTGCAATCACTGGCAGAGGCTCACACACCATACAACAGTGCCTGTGCAGAAAATTTTGCCAGAGTTTGGCCCTCCCCTTGCCCCTTGGCTTTGGCTTTGGCTTTGGCTTTGGCTTTGGCTTTGGCTTTGGCTTTGGCTTTGACTTTGACTTTGACTTTGACTTCAGCTCTCTGCTTCAGGAATGCAAACTGGTGTAAGCAGACTTTTGATGGCAGCTGTACCATTTGTCTGCTTGCTCAGGACCTTGAACAACCTATATATTCATGTACTTCAGAGACTTCTGAGACATCTGACTGCGCCATGTCTACCCCGAGTCAACCAGATCCGCGGCGCCTCCTGCCTGCAGACCTCAGTGCTGATAGCATACTTAGTATGAGCAAAACGATGGCTGAGGAAGCGTGTGTCCGGTACAACATCCCTCACACATCAAAGGAGCCACTCAAGCAACTGCAAGGCAAACTGCTGTATCATCGGGACGTCTTGTTGATCGCCGCTGCCGTAACAGACCAGGAGTCGAGGATCACCAATGCGGTATATGACAAGGTCAAACTGGAGCTGAACCAGCTACGAATGGAC
>JAABUT010004951.1_pt1 | contig 10233 bp, 12 predicted proteins | sample 5559281 | NCBI WGS metagenome assembly JAABUT01 (sample SAMN10711880, study PRJNA513359) | rock metagenome | isolation source: Antarctica rocks | place: Antarctica: Victoria Land, Ricker Hills nord | collected 2016-01-04 | reverse complement strand
TGGACAAGACCTACGGCAGCGCCGCCGAGGCGGTGGCCGACGTCGCGAGCGGGTCCTCCCTCGCGGTCGGCGGCTTCGGCCTGTGCGGCATCCCCCAGGGCCTGATCGACGCGCTCCTCGAGACCGATGCCACTGACCTGGTGACGGTGAGCAACAACTGCGGCGTCGACGAGTGGGGGCTCGGTTCGCTGCTGCGGGCCAAGCGGATCCGCCGCACCACCGGCTCCTACGTCGGGGAGAACAAGGAGTTCGAGCGCCAGTTCCTGGCCGGTGAGCTGGAGGTGGAGCTGGTGCCCCAGGGGACGCTCGCCGAGCGGCTGCGTGCGGGCGGCGCCGGCATCCCGGCCTTCTACACCCCGGCCGGCGTCGGCACCCAGGTCTCCGAGGGCGGCCTGCCCTGGCGGTACGACGGCAGCGGCGGCATCGCGCTGGCCTCGCCACCGAAGGAGGTGCGCACCTTCGGTGGCCGGCAGTACGTCCTGGAGGAGGCGATCTTCTGCGACTTCTCCCTCGTGCACGCCCGCTACGGCGACCGGCACGGCAACCTCGCCTACGACAAGTCGGCGCAGAACTTCAACCCGCTCTGCGCCGCGGCCGGCACGGTCACGATCGCCGAGGTCGAGGAGCTGGTCGAGCCCGGCCAGATCGACCCGGCCCTGGTCCACACCCCCGGGATCTTCGTGCACCGGGTGGTGCACGTCCCGGCGGGCGAGAAGCGCATCGAGAAGCGGACGGTACGGCGATGACCCTCACCCGGGACGAGCTGGCGGCGCGGGTCGCCCAGGAGCTGTCGGACGGGCAGTACGTCAACCTCGGCATCGGCCTGCCGACGCGCGTCCCCAACTTCGTGCCGGATGGCGTGCACGTGGTGCTGCACGCCGAGAACGGTGTGCTGGCCGTCGGCCCCTACCCGACCGAGGACGAGGTCGACGCCGACCTCATCAACGCCGGCAAGGAGACCGTCACCATCCTGCCGGGAGCGTCGTACTTCGACAGCGCGCTGTCGTTCTCGATGATCCGCGGTGGCCACATCGACGTGGCGGTTCTGGGCGCGATGCAGGTCAGCGAGGGCGGCGACCTCGCCAACTGGATGATCCCGGGCAAGATGGTCAAGGGCATGGGCGGCGCGATGGACCTCGTCCACGGCGCTGGGCGGGTGATCGTGATGATGGAGCACGTCGCGCGGGACGGCACCCCCAAGATCGTGCGCCAGTGCTCGCTGCCGCTGACGGGCAAGGCGTGCGTGCAGCGCATCGTCACCGACCTGGCGGTGCTCGATGTCGGGCCGACGGGTCTGGTGCTGCGCGAGCTCGCGCCGGGCGTGACCGTGGACGAGGTGCGCGAGAAGACCGAGCCGGAGCTGCAGGTCGACCTCGGGTGACCGGGCCTGCCGTGCGTTGCAGCGTGGAGGGAGTCCGCCGTGCAGAGCTGGCCTGACGCGCTGTGGGTCGTGCGGCACGGCGAGAGCTCGGGCAACGTCGCCCGCGACCTGGCCGAGGCCGAGCAGCGTGAGCGCATCGAGCTCGCCGAGCGCGACGTCGACGTCCCGCTGAGCGCGGCCGGCGAGGAGCAGGCCCGCGCCCTCGGCCGCTGGATCGCGTCGCAGCCGGACAAGCCGTCGGTGCTCTACGTCTCGCCGTACCTGCGGGCGCAGCAGAGCGCCGAGCTGGCCCTGGAGTCGGCCGGGCTCGACATCCCGGCGGTGGTCGACGAGCGGCTGCGCGAGCGTGAGTTCGGCGCCCTTGACGGGCTGACCCGTCGCGGCATCACCGCGCAGTTCCCCGAGGAGGCCGGACGCCGGGCCAGGCTCGGCAAGTTCTACCACCGGCCTCCCGGTGGCGAGTCCTGGTCGGACGTCCTGCTGCGGCTGCGCGGCGTGCTCGACGACGTACGCCGGGACTGCGCCGGTGAACGGGTCCTGCTGGTGGCGCACCAGGTCGTCGTGCTGCTGGTGCGCTACGTCGTGGAGGCGATGACCGAGGCCGAGGTGCTCGCGGTCGACGCGGCGGGTGACGTGGCCAACTGCTCGGTCACCTCCTACGGCTTCGACCCCGACCTGGGGTCGCGGGGCGGCATGCGGCTGGAGCGCTACAACGAGGTCACTGCGCTGGAGCAGTCGCAGGCCGAGGTGACCGCGGAGCCGGATGTCCCCGCCGCCACCCGCTGACCAGCCTGCCGGTGACCAGCCTGCGGGTGACCAGCCTGCCGGTGCCCCGGCGGCAGCCGCGCCGGTGCGGCCCACCGCCGTCACGGCCGCCCTGCTCGCCGGCTGGCCGCTGCCCGACCCGGACAGCGGTGGCGACAAGCACGCCCGCGGCACCGTGGTGGTCGCCGGAGGGGCGACGAGCACCCCCGGCGCGGTGCTGCTGGCCGGCCTCGCGGCACTACGGGCCGGCGCCGGCCGGCTGACGGTCCTCACGGTCGACACGACCTCGGTCCCTGTCGGCGTCGCGCTACCCGAGGCGCTGGTCGTGGGGCTGCCGGCCGACGAGCGCGGCTCGCTGTCGCCGGATGCCGCCGACGAGCTGCTGTCGGTCTGCGAGCGGGCCGGCGCCGTCGTGCTCGGGCCGGGGCTGCTCGGGGCGGCCGGTGCCGGCGAGCTGCTCGCGCGGGTGCTGCCCCGGCTCCCCGCGCATGTCCTCGTCCTGCTCGACGCCGTGGCGCTGACCGCCGTCGGCGAGCGCCCCGAGCTGCTCGACCCGGTGCGCGGCCGGGTGCTGCTCACCCCCAACAGCGGCGAGCTGGCGGCGCTGACGGACGGCGGGCAGGAAGGCCCGGAAGCGGCCGTGTGCGTCGCGGCCCACCACGGCGCGGTCGTCGCCACCCGCGGCTGGGTCGCCACCCCGGACGGCGCGCTGTGGCACAACGAGGCGGGCAACGTCGGGCTCGGCACCTCGGGGTCCGGCGACGTGCTCGCCGGAACGGTCGGCGGCCTGCTGGCCCGCGGGGCGGAGCCGGTCCAGGCAGCGGTGTGGGGGCAGCACCTGCATACGGTCTGCGGCGACCGGCTCAGCCGTCGGCGGGGCCCGCTGGGCTTCCTGGCCCGCGAGCTGCTCGAGGAGCTCCCGGGCGCCATGGCCGACCTGCGCCCCTGAACCGCCGGCGCAGCAGCACGAACACCAGGATCGTCAGCGGGACGGCGGGGAACGGGAACGGCCCCTGTGGCCCCTCGTGGTCCGACCAGCCGCCGTGCAGCTGGCCGGCCAGCAGGAGGCCGCCCCAGAGCGCCACCAGCGCGAGGACGACCGCGCGGCCGGGCGGCCGGCCCCAGCCGCCGCCTGGCGCCCCCCGGCGGCCGCCGTCCGGCGCCGTCCGGCGGCCCTGCCCCCCTGTCGGAGGCAGGTCGGCGGTGAGCGGCGCCAGCTCGGCGACGGTCCGGGCGGCGTACGCCGCGGCCAGGCGCTCATCGGCCTCCTCGAGGGTGAGCCGGCCCTCTCCGGCGGCGGCGCGCAGCCGCTCGGCGATGGCTTCGCGGTCGGCGTCGGAGGCGCGCAGGTCGGGGGTCTCGGGCTGCTGGGATGTCATGCGGTCAGCCTGCGCGCCCGGGCGCGGGCTGTCGTCGTACCTCAGTGGGCTCCGCGACTGCTCCCCGGGGAGCAGTCCGGCGTGCACCCTGCGACCGACGACGCAGCGGTGCCGGGCGGCCTACCGTGCGGGCGTGGAGCTGCGCCGGCGCGTGCTGCCCGCGGCCGTGGTCGCGGGCATCCAGCTCGTCGGCTGCACCGTCGCCGCCCGTCAGCAGCCCGGTGCGCGCGCCATCGACACCCTCGGCTACGCCCTGCTGCTCGCCGGGCCGCTGGCCCTGCTGGTCCGGGACCGGTCCTGGCTCGTCCCGCTCGCGGTGGGCGCGGGCGCGACGGCGGCCTGGTTCGGGCTCGGCTACCCGCCCGGCCCGGCCTTCGCGGCCCTGGTCCTCGCGGTCGTTCTGGCCGTGCTGGCGGGGCGGCGCCGGACGGTGCTGGCCGTGCTCGGCGCGCTCCTGCTCGCCACCTGGGCCGGGCTGCTGCTGCACTCCGGCCTGGGCGCGCTGCCGCGGGCCGCCGGCGCCACCGCGTGGACGCTGGTGCTGCTCGGCGCGGCCGACAGGGCCCGGTCCCGGGTCGAGCGGGGGCGCGAGCAGGAGCTGCGCCGCGAGCAGGAGCTGCGCCGGCGCGCCGCGGACGAGCGACTGCACATCGCGCGGGAGGTGCACGACCTGCTGGCCCACAACATCTCGCTCATCCACGTGCAGGCCGGCGTCGCGCTGCACCTGCTGGACGGCTCGGCGGACGGCGCTCCCGACCAGGTGCGCGGCGCGCTGGCGACCATCAAGACCACCAGCAAGGACGTGCTACGTGAGCTGCGCGCCACCCTCGGCGTGCTGCGCCAGGTCGACGAGGACGCCCCCCGCGCTCCGACCCCGGGGCTGGACGACTTGGACCGGCTCGTGCTCGGAGCCGCCGGTGCCGGGCTGGACGTACGGGTGAGCACCACCGGTCGCGTGCGGAGCCTGCCGGCGACCGTCGACCTGGCGGCGTACCGGATCGTTCAGGAGTCCCTGACCAACGCGGCCCGGCACGCGCCCAGCGCCCGCACCATCGTCACCCTGGCGTACGACGAGGACGCGTTGCGCCTGCACGTGCAGGACGACGGCGCCGGTGCTGCCGCCGCACCGGCGGCCGACGGCGGTGGCAACGGGCTGCTGGGCATGCGGGAGCGGGCCAGCTCGCTGGGCGGCACCCTGTCCGCCGGTCCGCTGCCGGACGGCGGTTTCCGGGTCGAGGCGGAGCTGCCGCTGTGACGGGCGAGGTGCGGGTGCTGCTCGCCGACGACCAGGCCCTGGTGCGGGCCGGCTTCCGGGCGCTGCTCGACGCCGAGCCCGGCATCGAGGTGGTGGGCGAGGCCGCCGACGGCGAGCAGGCGGTGGTCCTGGCCACCGAGCTGTTGCCCGACGTGGTGCTGATGGACGTCCGGATGCCGGTCCTCGACGGGCTGGGGGCGACCCGGCTGATCGGGGCCGACCCTCGGCTGGCCGGCGTACACGTCGTGGTGCTGACGACCTTCGAGGTGGACGAGTACGTCTTCGAGGCCCTGCGGGCCGGCGCCAGCGGGTTCCTGGTCAAGGACACCGAGCCGGTGGAGCTGCTGCAGGCCGTCCGCGTCGTGGCCGCCGGCGACGCGCTGCTCTCGCCGCGGGTGACCCGCCGGCTGATCGAGGAGTACGCCGCCCACGCCAAGCCGGGCCGCTCGCTCGCCGAGCTGGCCGTGCTCACCGACCGCGAGCGCGAGGTGGTCGCGCTCGCTGCCGGCGGGCTGTCCAACGACGAGATCGCGGGGCGGCTGTTCCTCAGCCCTGCCACGGCCAAGACCCATGTCAGCCGGGCGATGGGCAAGCTCGCGGTGCGCGACCGGGCGCAGCTGGTGGTGCTTGCCTACGAGTCGGGGCTGGTGCGGCCCGGCTGGCTGGCCTGAGTCGGCCGGGTGCTTGTGGGTAGGTGGCCCCGTGGACCACGCCCCCTCGAAACAGGAGCACGCATGAGTGACCAGCCCGCCAGCGAGCAGCCCGCCACCGATGCTGGCAGCACCAAGCCCGCCGGCCAAGGCGTCGGCGACGACGAGCTCACCGAGCAGGTCAACGACCAGACCTCGAGCGACCTCGAGGTCGAGGACGCGTTCGAGCGCGACTCCGACGGCGCCGGCTCCGGCACCGAGGCAGCCAAGGCCGGCCCCGACGACTTCGCCTGAGGGCGCTGGGTCGTCGGTTCACGTTTCCCCGCGACGGCAGCCACCACCGGAAGTGGCGATCATGCGCGCTCAGCCCGGCTCCAAGATCACCACATCCGGGCGGCGCGGGCGGCGCGTGCTGGCCGCGGGTGTCAGTCGAGGGTGAGCACGGCCTTGCCGTGGAGGCGGCGCTCGCGCAGGGCAGCGAGGGTGCTGACGACCTGCGCCCAAGGACGGGCCTGGTCGACATGGGGGTGCAGGCGGCCGGCCGCGGTCAGGTCGGCGAGCAGCTGGAGGTCGGGGCCGAAGGGTTCACCGGAGGCATAGGACATGAACACCCGCAGGGCGACGCCTTCGTGGCCGACGAAGTCGTAGAGGCTGATCGGGGTCCGCTCGCCGCTGCTCGCGCCGAACACCACCACGGTCGAGCCGGGCCGGCTGTGACTGATGGCCGCGGCCAGCGAGCTCCCGCCGATCGACTCCGTCGCCAGGTCGAACAGCCCTTCCGCCTCGTCGGTGCTGGGCACCACGGCGACCGCGCCGAGCTGTCGCAGGCTGTCGGCGTGCTCTGCGCCGGCCACCGCGGTGACCTCTGCGCCCTGGACCGAGGCCAGCTCCACCTGGAACCGGCCGACGGCGCCGCTGCCACCGGTCACCAGGACCCGGCGGCCGAGCAGGTCGGGACCCAGGCGCAGGGTGCGCAGCGCGGTGATCCCGGCGATCGGAAGGGTGGCCGCTGTCTCAAAGGCGACACCGTCAGCGAGTACGGCGAGCCGGTCGCTGGGGACGGCGACCTGCTCGGCCCAGCCGCCGCCCTCGACCATCCCGACCACCCGGTTGCCCTCGGCCGGTCCGGAGCCGTCCGCCGCGGCTCGTTCGACGACCCCGGCGATGTCCTGCCCCGGCCGCCAGCCGGCTGGGCGGCTGGCGACCAGGGCGAGCTCGCCACGGTTGACGGAGAAGGCCCGGACCGCGACGACTGCTTCATCCCTTCCGGGACGGGGCGGCTCGACCTCGTCGATCACGACCGGCTCAGGCCCCGCAGGGGTGTTGACCACGGCGCGCACAGGTCCTCCTTCAGGGCGATGCTGTCGAGCGCCGAGAATGCCTCGGGGCACTCTCTGTGGGGAAGTAGGCACCTGAAGGTAGGAAACGCACTCGAAGGAGAACCACATGGCGACGAAGACCGCGGCACGGCGACGGGCTGAGGCGAAGGCGGGCTACGACGCGTTCCTGACTGCCTGCCCGACCCGGCAGCTGCTGGACACGCTCAGCAGCAAGTGGGTGAGCCTCATCCTGACCGCACTTGCCGACGGCCCGCGCCGCTACAGCGAGCTCGCGGCCCGCGTCGCCGGGGTCAGCCAGAAGATGCTCACCCAGACGCTGCGGACCCTCGAGCGGGACGGGCTTATCACGCGCGCCGTCACCCTGCAGGTGCCGATCCGGGTGGACTACGCGCTGACCGAGCTCGGCGAGAGCCTCCTGCCTGTGATGACCGCGATCAAGCACTGGGCGGAAGTCCACATGGAGGACGTCCTAGCAGCCCGCAGTCGTCAGGCTCCCGGCTGACGCGGCGGCGACGGCTGATCCCATCCGGCGATGGTGCGTAGCAGCGCTATCAGCTCCTGCTGACCGACGGCGCCGCCGACCTCCGCGAAGAACGACCGGTCGGTGTCCTCCACGGTTGCCATCGCCCGCCGGGCGAGCTGCGCCCCTTCGGCAGTGACGGACACGCGCCTCGCTCGCGCGTCGTCGGGGTCCGGCGTACGGATCACCAGTGCGCGTGCCTCGAGGCCGCGCAGGACCTGGCTGGTCATCATGACGTCGGTCGAGGCGTGCTCGGCGAGCCGGCGCTGGTTCGGCGCTTGGCTGCATGTGCGCCCCAACCAGTACGTCGAGGCCAACAGCACGAACTGCACGTGGGTCAATCCGAAGGGCTGCAAGGCGCCGGCCATGGCCCGCTGCCAGCGCAGGGTCGCGCGCCACAGCAGGAAGCCGGGGCTGTCGCCGGCCGACACCGGCCGGTCGCCGCCGTCGGCGGTCGATCCGGCGCCGACCCGGCCGCGGTCAGGGCGTGCGGCGCTCAACCGGTCGATGCGTCTTGCGCCGACGCCGCAAGAGCGGCAACGGTCAGCGGGATGTCGTCGGTGATGCCCGGCATCAGCTCAGGCGCCATCTGCTCGGCCCGGTCTCCGGTCAGCTCCATCCGGTGCGTGATCCGGGTCCGGCCGTCGGGCAAGGGCGTGAGCGTGTGGGTGCCACGCAGGACCGCGCCGGGGAAGGCGAACTCGTCGGTGAAGCCGCGGCCGGGTTCGGCGTACACGACGGTGAAGGGCAGAGGGTCGCCGCCGGTGGGCGTGAAACGCCCCGTCGTGCCGGCGGCGAGCGGCACGTCCAGCTCCATCCGCTCGACCCCGGCGTCCCACGACGGCCAGGTGCTGGGGTCGGCGTACAGCGCCCAGACCGCCTCGGCGCTCACGTCGGCCTCCAGGCTGTGCTCGTACTCGGCCATGGTTCGCTCCTCCATCGGTAGTATGTCCACTGACGATATGCCCGCATAGTAGATTGGGCAAGAGCTATGACGAGGGCAGCTGGCCCTCACCGTCGTCGAGCGCACGCGACCGGTAGATGTCGATCTTCTCGCGCACAGGTCGGGTGTACGCCGGCCCAGGTCGCCCTGGCCTGGGTCATGCACCGGCCGGCTGTCGCCACCACCATCGTCGGCACCACGAGCGTCGAGCAGCTGGACGCCAACCTCATCGCCGCCTAGGTCGACCTCCCCAGCGACGCCCGTCGGTCTCTGACCGAGGCCAGCCGACCCCGGACCGGATCTCCCTACCGGCTGTTCCCCGATCCTGGGAGGTGACCACTCTCGCGGTGGGTGGGCAGCCGGGGTCTCGTGAGACGGTCTACAGGTGCGGATCGCGCTGATGATCACCTGCCTCGGCGACACCCTGACGCCGGAGGTGGGCCGGGCGACCGTCGCCGTGCTGGAGCGGTTGGGCCACGACGTCACGTTCCCCCTCGACCAGACCTGCTGCGGCCAGATGCACCTGAACTCCGGGTACCAGAAGGACGGGCTTCGCGTCGTACGGCACCACGTCGACGTCTTCACCCGGGCGCTGGACGACGGCGCCGACGCGATCGTCGCGCCGTCCGGCTCGTGCGTCGGGTCGGTCCGGCACCAGCACGCCGAGATCGCCCGCCGGCACGGCGACGAGGAGCTCGCGCGACGGGCCGGGCGGGTGGCCGCGAAGACCTACGAGCTGGCCGAGCTGCTCGTCGACGTGCTCGGCGTCACAGACGTCGGCGCCACCTACCCCCACCGGGTCACCTACCACCCGACCTGCCACTCGCTGCGCATCCTGCGGGTCGGTGACAAGCCGCTGCGGCTGCTGCGGGCGGTGCGCGGCCTGACCCTGCTCGAGCTCCCGGGTGCCGAGGAGTGCTGCGGCTTCGGCGGCACCTTCGCGCTGAAGAACTCCGACACCTCCACGGCGATGCTCGCAGACAAGATGCGGCACGTCCTGGATACCGGCGCCGAGGTCTGCACCGCCGGCGACTCCTCGTGCCTGCTGCACATCGGCGGGGGGCTCTCACGACTGCGGGTCGGCACTCGTACAGTGCACCTGGCCGAGATCCTGGCATCGGCCGAGCCGGAGACGAGGCGGCAGTCGACCCGGCCGGAGGCGGCCCGATGACCACCTACCTCGGGATGCCCGCCCTTCCGCACTCCTCCCCCGGAGTCGGCGGCTTGGTCGGTGAGGAGTCGTTCCCGGCGGCCGCCAGGCGGGCGCTGGGCGACGCGCAGCTGCGCGCCAACCTGCGCCACGCGACGTCCACCATCCGGGCCAAGCGGTCCGGCGTCGTCGGCGAGGTCGACGACTGGGAGCAGCTGCGCCTGGCGGGCGAGGGCATCAAGACCGCCACGATGGCCTCCCTGGACGAGCACCTGGAACGGCTCGAGCGCGAGGTCACCGCCCGTGGTGGAGTGGTCCACTGGGCCCGGGACGCGGTCGAGGCGAACCAGATCGTCGTCGGGCTGGCGGCAGCCGCCGGCGTCGACGAGGTGGTCAAGGTCAAGTCGATGGCCACCGTCGAGATCGGCCTCAACGAGGCCCTGCAGCAGGCTGGCATCGCCCCGGTCGAGACCGACCTGGCCGAGCTCATCGTGCAGCTGGCCGGCGACAAGTCCTCGCACATCCTGGTGCCCGCGATCCACCGCAACCGCAGCGAGATCCGCGCCATCTTCGCCGAGCACATGCCGGGCGCCCCGGACGACCTGACCGACGAGCCACGGCGGCTCGCCATGGCAGCGCGGGCGTACCTTCGCCGTACGTTCCTGCGCTCCCGCTTTGCCGTCTCGGGCGCCAACTTCGCCATCGCAGAGACCGGCACCCTCGCCGTCGTCGAGTCCGAGGGCAACGGCCGGATGTGCCTGACGCTGCCGCAGACCCTCGTCACGGTGATGGGCATCGAGAAGCTGCTCCCGAGCTGGCGCGACCTCGAGGTCTTCCTCCAGCTGCTGCC
>JAABUT010004949.1_pt1 | contig 10235 bp, 8 predicted proteins | sample 5559281 | NCBI WGS metagenome assembly JAABUT01 (sample SAMN10711880, study PRJNA513359) | rock metagenome | isolation source: Antarctica rocks | place: Antarctica: Victoria Land, Ricker Hills nord | collected 2016-01-04 | reverse complement strand
TGGCGAACGTCACCCCGGGGACGAACCGGGCCTGCGGGTCGTCCGTGTGCAGCTGCACGGTCACCTCACCGTTCAGGCTGTGCGGCTTGCCGATCCGGGCCACGACGACGTCCATCCGTCGATCCTCTCAGGTCGAAATGCCTACACCGACGCAGGTGGGCCGGGACCAGATGGTCCGGGCCCACTCTGGATCTGCGTCCGCTCAGCGAGCCCGGTCGGTGTCGACGATGTCGACCCGGACGTTGCTGCCGCCGGCCAGGGCACCGACGACGGTGCGCAGAGCGCTGGCGGTCCGGCCGGAACGGCCGATGACGCGCCCGAGGTCCTCGGGATGCACGCGGACCTCGAGGAGCTCGCCGCGGCGCAGTTCCTTGCGCTGGACGACGACCTCGTCCTCGTGGTCGACGATCCCCTTGACGAGGTGCTCGAGCGCCTCTTCCAACACGGTCAGGAACCAGCCTCGGTGTCGTCTGCCCTGGCCTCGTCGACCGTGGCGTCCTGCACCGTGGCGTCCTCGGACTTTGGCTCCTCAGCGGGAGCGTCGACAGCGGGAGCGTCGACAGCCGGAGCGTCGACAGCAGCAGCCACGGTGGCCGGAGCCGGCGCAGCGTCCCCGGTCTCCTCCGGGGTCTCGGCGGCGTTGGGCTCGGCGGCCTTCGGCTCGGCGGCGTTGGGCTCGGCGGCGCTGGGCTCGGCGGCGCTGGGCTCGGCGGCCTTCGGCTCAGCGGCCTTCGGCTCGGCGGCCTTGGCAGCCCGCTTCCTCGGGGTCGTGGCACCGTCCTTGGTGTCGAGCGAGGCACCAGAGGCGGCCACGGCTGCCTCGTAGAGCTCCTTCTTGCTCGTCCTGGGCGCCTTGACCCTGAGGGTGCCCTCAGTGCCGTCGGTGCCCCTGAACTTCTGCCAGTCACCGGTCACCTTGAGCAGTGCCTCGACGGCCTCGGTCGCCTGCGCGCCCCGGCCCAGCCAGTGCAGCGCCCGCTCGGAGCTGATGTCGATCAGCGACGGCTCCTCGGTGGGGTGGTACTTGCCGATCTCCTCGATCGCCCGGCCGTCGCGCTTGGTGCGCGAGTCCATGACGACGACACGGTAGAACGGTGCACGGATCTTGCCCATGCGCTTCAGACGGATCTTGACGGCCACGGTCGTGGTGTCTCCTGTTTCTCGTGGGTGAGCGCGGCAAGACCGGGTGGGGAACACGCGGGGAGCCGAGACTCGATGTAGGCGTGCCGACCAGGCAAGAGGGGCCTGACCAGACGGGTACAGCCGACCATTCTGCCAGATCCGCACCGGGTGCCCGACCATGGGCCACCCCGCGACCTGCCAGATCCGCACCCGGTGCCCGACCATGAGCCACCACACGACCCCGTATGCCGTGGGCAGCGCGAGCCAAGACATCCCCTGCCGCTCGAGGACACGGCACTCGGGGTCACTCAACGGGATCTGCGACCGGCTCACGTCCTCAACCACGACGCTGTGCCCTGCCCGGAGATGTCCTGCCCCAGAAAACGGGCACGGCACAGTGCCAGTCAGGAGGACGCAGCGGCGCGGACGCGCAGGGCCAGGTCGACCACCTCGCGGGACTCGAGCTCCCGCGAGGTGTCCACCGTGAGCACCGGCCCGACGGCCTGAGGATGCGCTGCCTCCTCGACGTGCCTCCAGTAGTCGTCGTCGCCGACGGGCCACCCGTGCATCCGGTGCCGCTCCCCCGAGGCCGCCCGGCGGTCGAACCGCAGACGAGCCAGGGACACCGGCACGTCGCACCAGACCTCAGGCACCGCAGCGGGGTCGAAGCCGGCCTGCTCGAGTCCCGCGCGCAGGTATCGAGCATCGCCGGGCCAGAACCAGCTCTCGACGACACCGCCGACGGGTGACTCGGCCAGCAGCGCCCACAGGGCGATCGAGGCACCCGCCCCGATCGCGGACCGACCCGTGCCGAGCTGCTCGACCAGCTCGTCGCGCAGCGCGTCGGCGATCGACTCCTTCACCACGTCCTTGCCGAACAGCGGCAGACCCAGCTCCGCGGCGAGCTGGCGGGCCAGCGTCGTCTTGCCCGCGCCCGGCACCCCGTTGACCACGACCACGACCCGACGGGGATCGCGTCGGCGGAAGGACGCGGCGGGCCACTCGCTGGACAGCACGGCATACCGGTCGTGGTCGCGCCAGCGCTCCTCATCCGACGCATCGCCGAGGTGGAGGTAGCGCGGTGAGAAGCCCTCGTGGACGAAGCCGAGGCGACGCAGCACCCCTGCCGAGCGCACGTTGCCGGGCTGGACGGTCGCCTCGACCCGGTGCAGTCCCATCCCCTCGGGGGTCGACGCGAAGGCGAGGTCGAGCACCAGCCGCAGCCCCTCCCCGAAGAGCCCCTGCCCGGCATACGGGTCGAAGGCGTCGTAGCCGAGGGCGCCGTTGAGGAAGCGGCCGCGGACGACCCCGGTGACGTTGACCTTGCCGACGAGGTCGTGGTCCCCGACGGGGTCGCGGGCGTGGATGAGCAACGTCCGGTGGTCCGGCGACTGGGCCTCGATGTGGGCGGCCAGGGCGTGTGGGTCGACGGGGTTCCATGCCGTCACCCGGGTGCGGGACTGCTCCACCGCACGCTCGTATGCCGGGATGTCACCTTCGGTGGGGCTCGCCACCCACACCCGCTGCCCGTCGGCGCGCAGCGACTGCAGCTCGAACCTCACCCCACCACCGCCCCGCGCAGGATGATGGCGTGCGGCGACCCGAGGACGCGCAGATCGCGTCGCGGATCGTCGTGGTAGACCACGAGATCCGCGGGCGCGCCCTCTTCGAGGCCGGGCCGACCCAGCCAGGAGCGGGCGTCCCACGTCGTCGCGGCGAGGACATCGAGGGTGCTCATCCCGACGCGGCGGAGCTCGACCGCCTCCTGGGCCACGAGCCCGTGGGAGAGCGACCCGCCGGCGTCGGTGCCGACGTAGATCGGGACGCCGGCGTCGTGGGCGGCGGCGACCGTCTCGTAGCGACGGCGGTGCAGGTCGAGCATGTGGGCGTGGTAGGTCGGGAACTTCGCCTCTGCGGGAGCGGCCAGCGCGGGGAACGTCGCGATGTTCACCAGCGTCGGCACGATGGCGATGCCCTGTGCCGCAAAGGAGCTGATCGTCTCGGGCTCGAGCCCGGTGGCGTGCTCGATGCAGTCCGTGCCGGCTGCCGCGAAGTCGTGGAGCGACTCCTCGCCGAAACAGTGTGCCGTGACGCGAGCACCCTCCTCGTGCGCCGCCGCGACGGCCGCGACGACTGTCTCGCGGGGGAAGGAGGGCGACAGGTCACCGGTGTCCCGGTCGATCCAGTCGCCGACGAGCTTGACCCAGCCGTCGCCGCGGCGGGCCTCGACGCGGATCCGGGCGACGACGTCCTCGGGCTCCACCTCGTGCGCGTAGTTGCGGATGTAACGCCGGGTTCGGGCGATGTGCCGGCCGGCCCTGATGATCCGCGGCAGGTCGTCGCGCCCGTCGACCCAGCGGGTGTCGCTCGGCGACCCGGCGTCCCGGATCAGGAGGGTGCCCGCCTCACGGTCCCGGATGGCCTGCGCCTCGGCGGTGGCCGCGTCCACCGCCCCGTGCGCGTCGAGCCCGACGTGGCAGTGGGCGTCGACGAGGCCGGGCAGGACCCACCCGCGCAGGGTCTGGACGTCGGCCCCTGCGCCGGGCGCCGCGTAGGTGACCCGGCCGCCGACGACCCACACCTCCGGGCGCACGTCCTGCGGACCGACGAGGACCTCGCCCTCGATGCGGAGGACGTCTCTGCTCATGGCGGCGGGCCTAGCGCCCCAGGAACTTCTCGAAGCCCTTGGGAAGGTTCGCGGGGTCGAAGTCCGCTCCACCGCCGTCCGGGGCGGACGGCATACCGAAGGAGCTGTGGGCAGCGGAAGTCCTTGCGCCCGAGGCCTTCTCGGCCGCTGCACGCTCCTCCGCCGCGCGCCGGGCGGGGTTGCCGCTCTTGGACTTCTTGCGCTGCTGCTGGACCTGTCTGCCCTTGCGCGTCCCGGGGATCCCGGGCATCCCGGGCAGGCCACCGCCGCCACCGCGAGCGAGGCTCTTCATCATCTTCTGGGCCTCGCGGAAGCGTTCGAGGAGCTGGTTGACCTCCGAGACCGTGACGCCCGACCCCCGGGCGATGCGCGAGCGACGGGAGCCGTCGATCTGCTTGGGGTGGGTCCGCTCGAAGGGGGTCATCGAGCGCACCATCGCCTCGACGCGGTCGAACTCGCGCTCGTCGAGGGAGTCGAGCTGCTCCCGCATCCCCTGCATGCCCGGCATCATCTTGAGCATCGACTTGAGCGAGCCCATCTTCTTGATGGCCGACATCTGCTGCAGGAAGTCGTCGAAGGTGAAGTCCTCCTCGGCGAGGAACTTGCGGGCCATCTCGTCGGCCTCGCCCTGGTCGAAGGCCTTCTCCGCCTGCTCGATGAGGGTGAGCACGTCCCCCATGTCGAGGATGCGGCTGGCCATCCGGTCGGGGTGGAAGACCTCGAAGTCTTTCGGGCCCTCACCGATGGACGAGAACATGATCGGCCGCCCGGTGACCGTAGCGACCGAAAGGGCCGCACCACCGCGGGCGTCGCCGTCGAGCTTCGACAGGACGACACCGGTGAAGTCGACGCCCTCCTGGAAGGCCTGCGCCGTCTCGACCGCGGCCTGGCCGATCATCGCGTCAATGACGAAGAGGACCTCGTCGGGCTGGATCGCCGCGCGGATGTCGGCGGCCTGCTGCATGAGGTTGGCATCGACCGCCAGCCGGCCGGCGGTGTCGACGATGACGACGTCGTGCTGCTTGGAGCGGGCCTGCTCGATGCCGGCGCGCGACACGGACACCGGGTCACCGAAGGAGCGCGTGCCTTCTCCCGCGCCGGCGACCGCGTCGTGGCCGCCGACGTTGCCGCGTTCGGGCGCGTAGACCGGCACCCCCGCGCGCTCGCCGACGACCTGGAGCTGGGTCACGGCGTTGGGGCGCTGGAGGTCGGCCGCGACGAGCAGAGGCGTGTGGCCCTGGTCCTTGAGCCACCTGCCCAGCTTGCCGGCGAGGGTCGTCTTACCGGAGCCCTGGAGCCCGGCGAGCATGATGACCGTGGGCGGGTTCTTGGCGTAGCGGATGGTGCGCGTCTCGCCGCCGAGGATGCCGATGAGCTCCTCGTTGACGATCTTGACGACCTGCTGTGCCGGGTTGAGCGCCTGGCTGACCTCGGCGCCGAGCGCCCGGTCGCGGACCGCGCCCACGAACGCCTTGACGACGGGCAGCGCGACGTCGGCGTCGAGCAGGGCCAGGCGGATATCGCGCAGGGCCCGGTTGACGTCGGACTCGGACAGCTTGCCCTTGCCGCGAAGGCCCTTGAAGGTCTCGGTCAGGCGGTCAGACAGTGAGTTGAACACCAGAGAACTCTAACTTCCCCCACCCGACGCTCCGTCAACCATCAGCCGCCTCGCGCTGCGTCCGGCTACCCGGTCGCCGGGGGCGCCGACCTGCCGGACCCACGAGCTGCGTCCGGCTACCCGGTTGCCGGGGGCGCCGACCTCCCGGACGCACGAAGGGGTATGCCGTGCGGCCACCGCGTGCGGCCACCCTTGCGTCCGAGGTTCTGGTCGTCCGGCCAGCCGGCGTCTCGGACGCAGGATGTCTGGCCGGGTCAGGAGCCGTCGCACGTGTCGATGATCATCGACACCGCCTGGGCGACCCGCGCGGGCGGGAGGGGGCGACCACCGAACTCGGTGACGTAGAAGGTGTCCAGCGCCTGCCCGGCATACGTCGCGATGTGCGCACTGCGGACGCTGAGGCTGGCCCGCGACAGGGTGATGCCGATGTCGTGGAGCAGCCCCGGACGGTCCGTCGCCCGCACCTCGATGACCGTGGCCGTGTCCGAGGCGTGCGAGATGACCACGGCGCGGGTCTGGCCGGGCGCCCCCGAGCTCGCCCGGGAGCTGTCCGAGGCCGATGAGCGCCGGCGGCGGTCGACCATCGCCAACGGCGCCCGGTCCCCCTCGGAGAGCCGCATCAACCCCCGGCCCAGAGCTCCCTCGTCCGGGGCGTCGCCCCCCGGAGTCTCGACGTACCACTCGTTGACGGCAATGCCGTCCACCGTCCGCACGACGGCCGACCGGACGATGTGACCCTGGGCCGCGAGCAGCCCAGCCGTGTCCGCGAAGAGGCCCAGCCGGTCCCGGTCGTGGATGTCGACGCGGTGCGCCCCGCCGAGCGGGGTGACGACGACGTGCGCCTGGCCCAGCAGGATCTTGTGCCCGATCTCCTCCGGGACGGGAGAGGCCGCACGCAACGACTCCGCTGGTGGCGACCCCTCGGCGAGTGAACCTCGAGCGGTGGTGACGAGCTTGTCCAACAGGGTGGCCCTCCAGTCGGTCCAGGCCGCGGGTCCCGCGGCGCTGGCGTCGGCCTCGGTGAGCGCCCGCAGCAGAGCGAGGGTGTCGAGGCTGCCGCCGACGGCCTCGGACACGGCGGCGATGGTCTGCGGGTCGCCGCGGTCGCGCCGCGTCGCGAGCTCGATGAGGGTGAGGTGCTCCCGGACGAGCCGGACGACGAGCGCACGGTCGTCGTCCGGGACACCCAGCCGACACAGCACCGCATCGGCGATGGGGGCCCCGGTCTCGGAGTGGTCCCGCCTGGCGGGAACCTTGCCGATGTCGTGCAGGAGCGCGGCGAGCAGGAGGATGTCCGGCCGGGCGACCTCCCGCAGCAGGCCGCTGGCGCGCACGACGGTCTCGACGAGGTGACGGTCGACGGTGTGCCGGTGGACGGCGTTGCGCTGCGGGCGGCTGCGCACGGCGGCCCACTCGGGGATCCACCGCTCGATCACGCCGGCGAGGTCCAGACCCTCCCAGACGGCCACAAGTCCCGGACCGGTCGCCAGGAGGTCGCCGAGGACAGCGAGCGCCGTCGGCGGCCAGGGGTGCGGCAGCGCCGGGCAGCCCGCGGCGAGGTTCTGCAGGGTCGTCGGGGCGATGGTGACGCCGTTGCGGGCGGCCACCAGGGCGGCGCGCAGGATGAGGAGCGGGTCCCCAGACGGGTCGACCCCCGGTCCGAGCACGGCCTCGCCGTCGTGGAGGAACAGCCCGTAGCCGAGCGGGATGAGCCGGGGACGCCTCGGCCCGACGCGCAGGGTGCGGGCCCGCTGGGCCTGGGCGGCGCGACGCAGGGTCCCGTCGAGGGCGTAGGCGATGACCCGCGCGGAGCCGGAGACCTCGGTGAGGAGCAGGTCCGCGTCGGCGTGGCCGAGCAGCGCCGCCGCGGCATCGTGCTCCTCGCGGCCGAGGCGGTCGCGCCCCCGCCCGGTGACCACGTGGAGGGCGTCCCGGACGTCGAGCAGCTGCTCGTATGCCGTGTCGACGGCTCCGTGGGGACGGTCGGCGAGCCACGCGGCCGTGAGCGCCCGCAGGACCGCCATGTCCCGCAGCCCGCCCCGGGACTCCTTGAGGTCCGGTTCGACGAGGTGGGCCAGGTCCCCGTGGCGGGCGTGCCGGGCCTGGATGCTCTGGTGCAGCTGCGGCAGCCGGGTCCGGGCGTTGGCCCTCCAGTCGTGCGCGACGGTGGAGCGGGCCGCGTTGACGACCTCCTCGTCACCGGCGAGAAAGGTGATGTCCAGGAGGCCCACCGCTGCGGAGAGGTCGGCGCCGGCGACGGTCCGGCACTGGTTCACCGTGCGCACGCTGTGGTCGAGCTTCACCCCCTGGTCCCAGATGGGGTACCAGAGCCGGTCGGCGAGGGCGTTGAGGTCGGCCGCGCCGAGGGCGCGGCTCTGGTGCAGCAGGACGAGGTCGTAGTCGCTGAGGGGGCCGCCGTCGCGGCGGGCCAGGCTGCCGACGGCGGCGAGCGCGACCCCCGGAAGGCGGCGGCCCCCGCTGGCCCCGGTCCACAGCTCGCCCAGCCACTGGAATCCGAAGTCGGCGAGGGCGGCTCGTCGCGCCGGCCCGGCACCCGGGGACGCGAAGCTCCGGGTGCCGGCCAGGTCGAGCCGCCGGGTGGTGACGTGGGTCATCTCGGTGTCCTTCGTCGGGTGCGGCGGGCATCGGCTTCAGAGCGCGTCGTGTCCCCGCTCCCCGGTCCGGACGCGGACGACGTCGTCGACCGGCGTCGACCAGATCTTGCCGTCGCCGATCCGGCCGGTCTGGGCCGACTTGAGGATCACGTCGATGACGCTGCCGGTGTCGAGGTCGTCGACGAGCACCTCGAGCCGGACCTTCGGCACGAAGTCGACGGTGTACTCCGCCCCGCGGTAGACCTCGCTGTGTCCCCGCTGGCGCCCGTAGCCGCTCGCCTCGCTGATCGTCATGCCCGAGATGCCGTAGGCCTCCAGAGCCTCCTTCACCTCGTCGAGCTGGTGCGGCTTGATGATCGCCGTGATGAGCTTCATGCGGAGGCCCCTTCTTTGAGGTCCTTGGCCGGCGCCCCGGGCGCCGGACGGGACGGGGCCGCCCCGGCCTGGGCGAACGCCCCGCCGCTGCGTGCGCCGGCGGTGAAGGCCGCGAGGTCATACCCGGTCTCGGCGTGCTGCTCGAGGTCGATGCCGGCGAGCTCGACGTCCTCGGTGACCCGGAAGCCCATGGCCTTGTCGATGACCAGGCCGATGAGGTAGGTCATGATGAAGGAGAACGCCATGACGGCGAAGGCTCCGACGGCCTGGCGCCACAGCTGGTCGAGGCCACCACCGTAGAAGAGGCCGTCGGCGCCGGCGTCGCCGGCCGGGCTGCCCGTCTTCGAGGCGAGGAAGCCGATGGCCAGCGTGCCGACGAGCCCGCCGACGAGGTGGACGCCGACGACGTCGAGGCTGTCGTCGAAACCGAGCCTGAACTTCAGGCCGACCGCGAAGGCGCAGACGGCGCCGGCAAAGACGCCGAGGGCGAGCGAGCCGACCGGGGTGAGGGTCGAGCAGGCCGGGGTGATGGCGACGAGGCCGGCGACGACACCGGAGGCGGCACCGAGCGAGGTGGGATGGCCGTCGCGGAACCTCTCGACCAGGAGCCAGCCGATCATCGCGGCCGAGGTGGCGGCGAGGGTGTTGACCCACACGCCGGCGGCGAGCGAACCAGCACCGAGGGCGGACCCGGCGTTGAAGCCGAACCACCCGAACCACAGGAGGCCGGCACCGAGCATGACCAGGGTGAGGTTGTGCGGACGCATCGGGTCCTTGCGGAACCCCACGCGCTTGCCGAGCACGAGCGCCAGGGCGAGGCCTGCCGCGCCGGCGTTGATGTGGATCGCGGTGCCGCCCGCGAAGTCGAATGCCTTGATGCCGTTGGCGATCCAGCCGCCCTTCTCGGCAGAGAACCCGTCGAAGGAGAATACCCAGTTGGCCACGGGGAAGTAGACGACCGTCGCCCAGACCACCGTGAACACGGTCCAGGCGGCGAACCTGGCCCGGTCGGCGATGGCACCGCTGATCAGCGCCACCGCGATGATGGCGAAGACCACCTGGAAGGCGACGAACGCCGGACCGGGGATCTTGTGCCCGTCGGCGCCGTAGGCCGCGGCCATGACGCCGTGGAGGCCGAAGTGCTGGAAGGGGTTGCCGATGAGGCCCCTCCACGAGCTGCCGAACGCCTCGCTGTAGCCCCAGAGCACCCAGACGACCCCGACGGTGGCCATGGAGATGAAGCTCATCATCATCATGTTCAGGACACTCTTGGTCCTGACCATGCCGCCGTAGAAGAGGGCGAGACCGGGGGTCATCAGCAGTACCAGGGCGGCACTGGCGAGGACCCAGGCGGTGTCGCCGGTGTTGATATCCATGCCGAGAATCGTGACGACGCTGCGTTTCGGGCACTCGTGTCCCGTGTTACGGGCGTGTAAGCAATCGGGCCCGTCTGTGAGGAACAGGTTTCACGGGCATCCGTGATCGCATTGCAACGGCATTGTTGTGGGTTTCTTCCTCGTCAACAGCCGCCCTGGGCGGTAAGTTGCAGTGGTGGGGACCCGGGCCCTACCTCAGCGGACAAAGGAGCTTCCCATGAAGGTTGCACGGTATGGCGCGGTGCTGGCGTCGGTCACCCTGTTGGCGACGGCATGCAGCAGCGGGGGCTCGCCCTCCCCGGGCGGGAACACCGCCGCGGGCGGCGGGGCCGACGGGAAGGGCAAGACGCTCACCGTCTGGATCATGGAGGGGACGAACAAGGACGCCACCCCGTTCTTCGCCGAGGTCAAGTCGAAGTTCACGGCGGACACGGGCGCCGACCTCGACGTCCAGATGGTCCCGTGGAGCGGCGCGCACGACA
>JAABUT010004948.1_pt1 | contig 10235 bp, 9 predicted proteins | sample 5559281 | NCBI WGS metagenome assembly JAABUT01 (sample SAMN10711880, study PRJNA513359) | rock metagenome | isolation source: Antarctica rocks | place: Antarctica: Victoria Land, Ricker Hills nord | collected 2016-01-04 | reverse complement strand
CTGATCACGTAACGGCACATCCTGCGCCCCAATGGTGTCTCCTGCCTGGGCAACCACGCCGAGGACCTCCTCCATCGCTACCTCCCACACGCATAACCCTGCATACCGCGGCCAGTCATCGAATAGCACCTTCAGGCAGCAGTGCGTGGACGCCCCACGTGTCGTTGGCGACCTGGGTAACCCGCAAGCTCACCGTCGGGCTGGCCAGAGCGAGGGTGGTGGAGCGGTCGAGACCGTAAATCGATTGCATCCAGTCCGCCATGGCCGCAAGGGCGTCGGCCATGGCGATATTCAGATCGGCATTGAAACCAAAGGTTATCCGTCCAGCGGGAGTCTCGGCGTGGACGCCGGATACGGCCGCCTCGTCGAGCAGATCGAGGGTCATCCTGGTCGTCATCCCGGTTTCGATTGCCGTTCCGGAGACCTCGCCGTCCCCCTGCGCGGCATGACCGTCGCCAACGGACAGCAGCGCGTCGGCAACCGTGACCGGCAGGTACAGAGTGGAACCGGCGACCAGCTCGCGACAGTCGATGTTGCCACCCCCCACCGTCCGGGGTGGGATTGTCGAGTGCCGGCCGGGCTCGGCCGGCGGGACACCCGTCACGCCGAGAAACGGCGCCAGCGCCACGGTGTGCCCTCGATCGTCGGTCCCGGTCTTGGCCTCGACGTCCAGGTCCCAGAGCAGCCACGCCGGCAGCTCGCCGGTAATTCCGAGCCGGCGGTTGAGCTCGTTGTCCTTCGCTCCGGATACTGTGAACCCCCAGTCGTCCGGCGTCAGGGAGTGCAGCCGGACGGCCAGGATCTGCCCGGGCCGAGCGCCGCGAACGCCGATGGGGCCGGTCAGGGTGTGACCGCGTGAGCCGCGTAACAGCGTCGCCACCTGCTCGCCCGGCTTTGTCTGCCGCTCGATGTGGCCATGGGCGTTCAGGGATCGCACCTCTACGCTATCGCCCGGCTCCACCATGAGGACGGCCGCCGCGTGCGGATCGAAGACATCGACAACGGTGTCATGGTCCGGCTGCAGAAAGTGTTCGGTCACGAAGCGGTCCCGGGCGTGGGGAGGGAGCTTATGCCTGAGTCGAGCGGGTAATGGCAGGCAACCGCGTGGCGTCCGCCGCTCTCGGCCAGCAGGGGCACTTGCTGGGCGCACTTCTCGGTGGCCAGCGGGCAGCGCGTCCGGAACCGGCACCCGCTGGGTGGATCTATTGCCGACGGGATCTCACCCCCGAGTCCAGCGCTCGTTTTGGACCGTTCCAGGGTCGGGTCCGGCAGCGGGATCGCTTGGATCAACCCGGCCGTGTAGGGGTGTCTCGGGGCGGTGTACACCTCGGCGCTGGTGCCCAGCTCAACCAACTTTCCCAGGTACATGACGCCGATGCGATCGGCGAGGTACTTCAGCAGCGACAGGTCGTGGGAGATGACCACGTAGGTCAGGCCGTAGTCGTCCTGCAGCTTGCGCATCAGGTTCAAGATCTGGGCCTGCACCGACACGTCCAAGGCCGACACCGGCTCGTCGGCCACGATCAGCTTCGGCCGTAAGGCCAGCGCACGAGCCATCGCTATTCGCTGGCGCTGGCCGCCGGAGAACTCGTGGGCATAGCGGTCGGCGGCGTCGCCGGGCAGACCGACCGCGTCGAGCAATTCCGCCACGGTCGCCCTGCGTTCGCGCCGCGTCCCGACGTGCTGGGCCACCAGCGGTTCCTCGACCAGGGCCGAGACCGGCATCCGGGGATCGAGGGCAGCCGATGAGTCCTGAAACATCATCTGCAAGTCGCGCCGCCTGCTTCGCAGCTCGCTCCCCCTCATCCCGGTCAGCTGCCGGCCGTCGAATCCGATTGTGCCGCTGGTCGGGTGCTCCAGGCCCACGATCATGCGTCCGATGGTCGTCTTGCCGCAGCCGGATTCGCCCACGATGCCGAGGGTCTCGCCGGGCAGCACACTCAATGAGACGCCAGAGACGGCGTGCACCCGGCGCTTCGGTTTGAACGGCATGCTGTTGCGCAGGCCGAACTCTTTGTGCACGTCGAGAATCTCCAGCAACGGCTCGTGGGCGGAGGTGTCCATCCGGTCGGCCCGCTGGCCCAGCTCCAAATTCCGCAGCGGGTCCACGACGTCCACCGAGCGGGGGTGAAAGCAGGAGTGCAAGTGCCTGGCACCGACATCGATGAGCGGCGGGTCCTCGGTCCGGCAGTCCTCCGCGGCGAACCGGCAGCGCGGGGCGAAGCGGCACATCGGCGGCAAGCCGGTCAGCTTCGGAGGTGTCCCCGGAATGGCCGCGAGCGACTGTCGCGCGTCCAGTTCGAGGGTGGGCATCGACTCGAACAGGGCTTCGGTGTAGCGGTGACGCGGGTCGGCGAACAACTGCGGCGTGCCGGCTTGTTCGACGACCCGGCCGGCATACATGACGACCACCCGGTCTGCGTGGCCGGCGATGACACCCAGGTCGTGGGTGACGAGCAGAATGCCCATGTCCAGGCGCTCTTTCAGATCGTCGAGAAGTTCGAGGATCTGGCGCTGGATCGAGACGTCCAAGGCAGTCGTCGGCTCGTCGGCGATGAGCATTTTCGGCTCGCACACCAGAGCGATCGCGATCATGGCTCGTTGCCGCATACCGCCGGACAACTGGTGCGGGTAGTCGTCCAGCCGCTCCTTGGGCCGGGGCATGCCCACCAGGCCGAGCACCTCCTCGGCCCGCCTGGATGCCGCGGCGTGGCCGCCGCCGCGATGGATCCGGTAGGCCTCGCGCAGCTGGCTGCCGATGGTGCGGGTCGGGTTCAGCGACGTCATCGGATCCTGAAAGACCATCGCGATGTCGTTGCCGCGCAGGGCACGCATCTCGGCCGCACTGAGACCGGACAGCTCTCGGCCGTCGAAGCGGAGTGATCCGCCGACGATGGAGCCGCCCGGCGGGAGCAGCCGCATCACCGACATCCCAGTCATCGTCTTGCCCGAGCCGGATTCACCGACGAGGCCAACGGTTTCGCCCCGGTTGATCGAGAAGGTCACGCCGTCGACGGGCCGGACCCGAGCCTCCCGGGTCCGAATCTCCATCTGCAGGTCGACGACCTCGAGCAGAGCGCCTGATCCGGCGTTTCGGCTGAGCCGGCCGGCCGGGGCCGAGGTGGCCGAGCTGGTCATGCGTCCTCCTTTGTGGTGCTGCCGCCGCGTCCGATGAAGGCGCGTAGCCCGTGCCGCGCGCGCCGACCACCGCGCGGGTCGAGCGCGGTCATGACGTAGTCGCCGGCGAAGTTCGCGATCAGGATGGTGACGGTGATCGCCGCCCCGGGAAAGGTCGACAGCCACCACGACGTGGATAGGCTGGACGACCCGGCGTGCAGGTCGCTGCCCCAGTCCGCTGCGGGCAATCGCACACCGAGGCCGAGGAAGCTGAGAGTGGTGGCGGTCAGGATGGCCCAGCCGACGGCACTGCTGACCAGCACCACGACCTCGGTGATCAAGTTGGGCAGCAGGTGGCGCAGCGACGTCCGCACGCCGGTAGAGCCGAATACCCTGGCGGCCTCGACGTATTCGACTGAGCGCAGCCGGCGGACCGATGACTCCACCACCCGGGCGAAACCGGGCGTGAACGCGGCTCCGAGGGCAAACACCACGCTGGGAATGCCGGCACCGACGGTCGCGATCAGGATCAGCGCGATGAGCAGCACGGGCAGTGCCAGCAGCACGTCGACCACCCGCATGACCACGGCCCGGATCCAGGACGGCGCCGCGCCGCCGATGATGCCGATGATCACGCCGGCGACGGTGGCCAGCAGCACACCGAGCACGCTGGCCACCAGCACGGGCCGAGCACCGTAGACAGTGCGGCTGAACACATCCCGGCCCAGCTGATCGGTGCCGAACCAGTGCGAGCCGCTGGGCGCCTGGAGGACCTCGACGCCGGTGGTGATCGGGTTGGTGCGTGCCACCGCGCCGGGCAGGACCATGACGACCAGAATCGTCAGCACCAGCAGGGCGACCACGATCAGCCCGATCATGCGGCGGGTGCGGCCACCGCCGCCGCCCTCGGTGTGTTCCAGCCTGACTGTCGGGATGATTGTCGCGGTTGTCGTCGCTGTCACTGGATGCTCCTTGCGAACTGGGGGCTCGCGGCAGATCGCCGCGCGGCGCTGGTCATGCTGCCGCCGTGGCGAGACGGGTGCGCGGATCGACGGCCCCGACGATCAGATCGACGATCAGGTTGATCAGCACGTAGCCGAGCCCGATGAGCACGACCGACCCCTGCACCACCGGGATGTTCTTGTCACTGATCGACGCGGCCAGGAAGCTGCCCAACCCCGCCCGGCCGAAGATGACCTCGGTGATGGCCGCCCCGGTGAGGATGTTGCCGAACTGCAGGCCGATCGTGGTGATTGCCGGGATGGCCGAGTTGCGGGCCCCGTGTCGCAGCAGCACGCGCCACTCCGAACAACCCCTGGCCCGGGCCGACTTGATGTAGTCGCTGCGGTACTCATCGATCACCCGTCCGCGGATCAACCGGGTGAGGATCGCGGCATACCCCCAACCGAGGGAGACGGCCGGGATGATCAACGCCTTGCCGGTGCCGTCGTCGATGGCCGGCAGCACATTGAGCTTGACGCTGAACAGCAGCACCAGCAGCAGTGCGAGGAAGAAGTAGGGCACGGCCACACCGAGAAACGACGCCCCACGGGCGAGGCGGTCGGCCAGCGAGTTCGGCCGCATGCCCGCGATGAGCCCGAGTGGCACGCCGATCACGATCGCGACCAGCATGGCCGCTCCGGTCAGGATCAACGTGCTTGGCGTCCTGGACAGCAACTCGTGGGCAACTGACTGCTGGGTCAGGTAAGAGGTGCCCAGGTTGCCATGCAGCAGCTGGGTGAGAAACTGCAGGTACTGGCTCAAGAGCGGATCATTGAGGCCCAACGACTGACGCAGGGCGGCGATCTGCTCGGGAGAGGCATTCGAGCCGAACAGGATGACCTTGGCGGGATCGCCTGGAAGCATGTGAATCAGCAAGAACGCGATGATCGTGATGCCCAGCAGAACGGGAATCGCGGCTGCCAGTCGCCGCAGTATGAAGCCCATGGTCAGCCGAGCTTTGCGCCGTGGAAAAGCACGTAGCCGTTGAGCGTGGTCTTCACGCCCGACAACTTCTTCGACATGGTGAAGGCGAAGGTGACGTCGTACAGCGGCAGGAAGACCGCGTCCTGCATGAGCTTGGTGCCGATGTCGGTATACATCGCGTTGCGTGCAGTGTCATCAGCCGTGGCGTTGGCCTTGGCGATCTCGGCGTCGATGGCCTTGTTGGTGTAGTGGGACCAGTTGAAGCCGGTCTTGATCGCGTTGGAGTTGACCCAGATGTTGAGCAGGTAGGGGTCCATGCCGAAGTAGCCGAACGAGCCGAGGTTGTGCACGCCGTTGTTGAAAGATCCCTGTGCGGTGGCGAAGGGTTGCACCGACGTGTTCGCGGCAAAGCCGACCTTGGCCAATTGGGAGACAACGAATTGGGTCGGCAGCTCCATTCCCGCGCCGCTGTAGAGCAGGATCTCCAGCTGCAGCTTCTTGCCGTTCTTGCTGCGAGTGCCGTCGGATCCCTTGACCCAGCCAGCCGAGTCCAACAGTGCATTCGCCTTGTCCGGGTCATATGAGTAGAGCGCTGCGCCGGCCTTGCTGTAGCCGGGAGTGGTCGGGGTGAGCACGCCGTGCGCAGCCGTGCTCGTGCCGAACAGCACGCTTTTCACCAGCGTCTCCTGATCGACGGCGTAAAGGATCGCCTGCCGGACCTTGGGGTCGTCGGTGGGCTCCTTGGTCACGTTGATCATCAGGCCGATGGGCGTGCCGATCGAAGGCACGGTCAGCTGGTCGTACTTGGCCTTGGCAACGTTGATGGTGTTGGGCGGCAGGTTCATCGCGACCTGAGTCTGGCCGGACTGCAGACCGTTGTAGCGACCGCTGTCATCGGTGATCACGCGGAAGATGACTGACTCCAGGGCCGGCGGACCGGCCGTCCCGAGATCGGACGGGCCCCACTTGTAGTCGGGATTGCGGACCACGGTAAGCCGATCACCTGAGACGTACCTGCTGAACTTGAACGGTCCGGTGCCGACGGGGTGATTGCCGAAGCCAACGGCGCCGTACTTGGACAGCGCCGTGGGCGACGCGATGCCGAAGTTGCCGGCCGCCTGTTGGTGCAGGAAGCTTGCGTTGGGCGAGCTGAACACGATGTTGACCTCGTACGGGCTGACGATCTGCGTCTCTTTGTAGGGCCCGAGTGCGCCCAGACCGCTCTTCGACTTCGTCGCGGGGTCGACGACGTGGTCGAAGGTTGCCTTCACCGCGGTCGCGTCGAACTTCGTCCCGTCGTGGAACGTGACGTCCTTGCGCAGCTTGAAATTGAAGACCGTCGCGTCCTTGTTGACGGAGTAACTCGTGGCCAGACCAGGGACGAATTTCGCGCCGTTGCTGCCGTCGGGCAACCACCACACCAGCGGATCGAACATCGTGAATGCCATCAGAAGCGTGAGTGCGAGCCCGGTGGCACCGGGATCGAGGGTGTCCGGCGTCGAGGGGATGCCGACTGTGAGGGTGCTGCTCTTGCTGCCGGTGCTGCCGCCGGCGCCCTTGCCACCACCACAGGCGGCGAGCAAGGTCGCCGCGGCGACGGACGCGCCGACACCCAGGATGCTGCGCCGTGAGATGCCTTGTGGCCCTTCGGCTCCGGTGGTGTCGGGCATGAGCACAAAGCTCAGCAGCTGCGCTGGGACGTCGTTCATCGGCAGGTTCCTCCGGGTCCGATCGAACGGTGAACCGAACCTGAAATGATCCGGTCTACTGTATACACGAGCACGGTACGGCTCCGTAGGTCACTAATCAACGGCCACTTTCCAGAAGAAAATGTTAGTCACCCACAGGCCCGGACAATTGGGCTTTACGTTATGCGGTGGCAGATTGTGCAGCGGGAATAGGGCTAAACGATTCGCCGATGTCCCCGGCGAGGACCTGACGGCGGCCGGTGGTCGTTGCTAGGGTCCTGCTCAGCCGGCGACCACGCGAGGTGGCCGCGGACCTACCCCGAGGAGCGCGGAACTCCATGTCCACACAGCAGCTCGACCAGATCCTTCCGGCTGACCGCGAAGGCACCGTCGACTTCGACGGGTCCAAGACCTGGTACCGGATCACCGGTGACCTCGACAGCCCGATGGTTCCGCTCGTGGTGGCGCACGGCGGCCCCGGCTGCACCCACGACTACCTGTTGCGGCTCACCGCGCTGGCGCGCAGCGGGCGCCCGGTCATCCACTACGACCAGATCGGCAACGGCAGGTCCAGTCATCTGCAGCGGGCGGACCCGAGCTACTGGACGGCAGACCTGTTCGTCGCTGAGCTCGAGAATCTGCTGGCAGGACTGGGAATCGGCGACGCCTACCACCTGCTCGGTCAGTCCTGGGGCGGAATGCTGGGTGCCGAATTCGCCGTCCGCCGGCCAGCCGGTCTCCAGCGCCTCATCATCGCCGACTCGCCTGCCTCGATGCCGCTGTGGAGCGTGGCGGCAGCCGCGCTCCGTGCCGAGTTGCCCGCCGAGGTCGATCAGACCCTGCGCGAGCACGAAGAGGCGGGCACCACCGACTCGGCCGAGTACCTGCGGGCGATGCAGGTCTTCTATGACCGCCACGTCTGCCGGGTCGTTCCTAATCCGCCCGAGGTCGCCGCCAGCTTCGCGGCGATCGAGGACGATCCGACCGTTTATCACACCATGAACGGCCCCAGTGAGTTCCACGTCGTCGGGTCCCTGAAGTCCTGGACCGTGGTGGATCGACTCCCGCGGATCACCGTGCCGACCCTGATCATCTCCGGTCGGTACGACGAGGCGACGCCGGTCGCCGTCCAGCCGTTCTTCGACCTGATCCCCGACTCGCGCTGGCGGGTCTTCGCCGAGTCCAGCCACATGCCGCACGTCGAGGAGACCGAGCGCTACCTCGCCGTCGTCGAGGCGTTCCTGGACGGCGCCGAGCCCGACGGCGAGAACCCGGCCTGATCCCGGCATGCGGTAACCACCGGTGACCACCGGTGACCTCCGGTCGGCTGCCACACTGGGGCCATGAGCGGACCCAGTTCCATCGCGGTGGTCGGTACCGGCTGGCGCGCCGAGTTCTTCCTTCGGCTCGCGGCGATGCTTCCGGAGCAGTTCACGCTTGTCGGGGCGACCGCTCGCCGCGCGGAGGTGGCCGAGCGGGTTCGCCGTACCTGGGGAATCGCCACCTACTCATCGCCGGCTGAGCTGGTCGCCGGGCAGCATCCGGATCTGGTGGTCAGCAGCGTGCCGTGGGCGGCCAACCCCGAGGTGATCACCGCGCTGGTCGAGGGTGGCACCCGGGTGCTGTGCGAGACACCGCCGGCCCCGGACGCGCCCGCGCTCCGCTCGCTGTGGGACCGGGTCGGCGGCCGTGACGCGGTGCAGGTGGCCGAGCAGTACCTCCGGTTGCCCGGCCACGCCGCTCGCCGCGAACTGGTGGACCGGGGCGTGATCGGCCAGCCGGGCTCGGTGCACGTCTCATCGACGCACGGCTATCACGCGGTGTCCCTGATGCGCGGACTGCTCGGTGTCGGATTCGGACCGGCGGAGGTGGCCGGCGTCCGGTTCACCGCGCCGCTCGTCGACCCGCTGTCCCGCGACGGCTGGACTGACGACGACGCCCCGAAGCAGGCCGGCACCGTGCTGGCCACGATCGACTTCGGCGACGGCCGGAGCGGGCTCTACGACTTCACCGACAATCAGTGGCACAACCAGTTGCGGCTGCGGCGGATTCTGATTCGGGGCAGCCGGGGCGAGATCGCCGACGACACCGTGATTCGGCTGACGGCGCCGCGTTCCATCGTCCGGTCCTCGCTGGTTCGGTCGCAGTTGGGATATGACCTCAACCTTGACGGCTACGACACCGAGCACATCAGCTTCGACGGTGAGGTCGTGTACCGCAATCCCTATGCCGGGCTTCGCCTGATGGACGAGGAGATCGCGATCGCCACCATGATGAGCGCGACCGCGGCCTGGGCACGCGACGAGGGCCCCGCGCCGTACCCGCTCGCGCAGGCCTGCCAGGACCATCTTGTCGGGCTGGCCATCGATGAGGCGATCGCCTCCGGACGCACGGTGCGCACGGAAGTCGAGGCCTGGAGCAGCTGACGGTCGGCGCCGAGCTTGGGCTACCGCTGCTCCGTCGCCTCCTCGGCGAGCGCGGACAACCGGCAACGCGCCAAGCGATCCAGCAATTCGGGCATGGCGGTGGCGGGACTACCCGCGAGGTCATGCCTGCACTGGTTGACCACCGTCACTATGCGGGACAGGGACAGCGCTGACTCGTACTCGGAGAAGAGCTGCTCGACCAGGTCGGCGTAGCAGTCGATGGGGGTGGCGGAAGCGTCGGCGGCTCCGGCGGGAGGACTTGAGCTTCCGCGGGCGGCTCCGGACTGCGAGCTTGCGGTCATGACGGCACCTCGATGTCACATAATGTCCACGCGCCGTAGCCGATACACCCGGCATCGTGCATGGCGCTGAGGGTACGCCCGCTCCCCCCTTGATCACTATGGCCTTTCTTACCCATTCAGCGGCCCGGCACGCACCAGTCCGATCAGCAGCCGGATAGTGGGGGATTACCTGTCACCGGGCAGTACACCGACTCCTCGGAGCCGGCCTACCTGACCGAGCGGGTCGGCACGGCCGAGCTGAGCGGTCGCGGCATCGGCTACAGCGAGCTGGACGTGTTCGCGCTGCGCGAGGCGGTCATCGACGTCCGCGAACGCAGCAGCAGAGGGCAGCACCGCGGCGGCATCCGTGCATCCAATGACTACGGCCCGCTCGGGTCCCGGAGCTAGCCACATCGTCAAGACCTACGCGAACACCCCGAACGACTGGTATCAGAACGTCGTTCGCACGGGAACCAGCAGCTTTGGGTGGACGCACATCCAGATTGGGGGAAGTACCCGTAATACAATGAATCACCCGATCGACTCAGTGGCGCAGTTGTACTGGCAACGGGCCATGGACAATTGGGTGAGCGGAGTCGGCGGTTCGATCCCATTCGCCAACGGCCGACTCGCGACGTACCAATTTACCGGTACAGGAGGGATAGCCCGCATGGCATGACCCCATCTGGTTGATCCGGGTTGAGTGAGAGTCTTGATGTCCACGAAGGTGGATCGAAGGGCTCGATGATCATGACGACGAGGAAGCGACATACCCCGGAGCAGGTCGTGCGGAAGCT
>JAABUT010004947.1_pt1 | contig 10236 bp, 9 predicted proteins | sample 5559281 | NCBI WGS metagenome assembly JAABUT01 (sample SAMN10711880, study PRJNA513359) | rock metagenome | isolation source: Antarctica rocks | place: Antarctica: Victoria Land, Ricker Hills nord | collected 2016-01-04 | reverse complement strand
GGAGGCGCGCTGCTGGCCGCTGCCGGATCGGGTGCGTTCGCCGCTCGTCGGAACCGCGCCAAGGCGTGATGTCTTGACCTCCTCGGGTAACGGCGGTCGTCGCGGCATCAGGTATGCCGTGGCGGTCGCCGTCGCCCTGTTCGTGGTCGGCGTCGTCGCGCTGACCCTCGGACTGCGCGGCAATGACGGCCCACCGCAACCGGTCGCGGCCCCAGCAGCGTCCGGGCCTGCCTCGGCGCCAGCTGCGCCGCCCACGACACCTTCTGCGACGAGCGCACCCACCGGGAGTGCAACACCGACGACGCCCCGGGCAGCAGCCAGTGCCGCGCCCGGCCCGGCCTTCGGACCGTTCCTGCCCGCGTCGGCGCCCACCAGGATCGACATCGCGTCGATCGGCCTGCAGTCCACGAACTTCGTTGCTCTGTCCGTGGCCGCGGATGGGACGCTGAACGTTCCCGGTACGGCCGACGAGGTCGGCCTCTATGACGGCGGCCCCACGCCCGGCCAGCTCGGCCCCGCGGTCCTGGCGGCCCATGTCGACAGCAAACAAGGACCGGGCGTCTTCTACCGCCTCGGTTCGGTGAAGCCTGGAGCGCAGGTCAGCATCGGCCGGGCTGACGGCTCCGTCGTGACCTTCGCCGTGGACCGCGTCGCCAGCTACCCCAAGGACCAGTTCCCGACGGACCTGGTCTATCGCGGGGACTTCAACCGCTCCGAGATCCGCCTCGTGACCTGTGCGGGAGCGTACGACAAGAGCAAGGGGGGCTATCTCGACAACGTCGTCGTGTTCGGCCACCTCACCAAGGCCGCCTGACCGTCCGGCACGTCCACCTCCTGCCCACCGGGCAGCCTCAGCAAAGTAGCCGACCATGAAAAGCCTCTCCACCCTTCGCGCTCCCCTCCTCGTCAGCGGCTTGAGCGTCACCTTGGCGCTCACCGCCTGCGGCGGGTCGAGCGATGGTCCGTCCGCTCCCGCCGCCACGTCCTCTGCCAGTGCGCCGGCGACCTCCAGCCCGCCGACGTCATCAGACGCTCCCAGCTCGCCGATGTCGACCACCTCTGCGAGCCCGACTTCCTCCTCCTCGTCCTCCTCCTCCTCATCGTCCTCGTCGGCAGCTGCGGCCATCACCATCAAGGACTTCACGTTCACCGTCCCGGCGTCCGTGGCGCCCGGCTCGATGGTGATGATCACCAACGCCGACACCGAGGCGCACACGGTCACCTCCAAGGACGGTGGCTTCGACGTCAAGGTCGCCGGTCGCGGGGGCACCGCCATGCTCACCGCGCCCGCCGCCCCAGGCACCTACAAGCTCACGTGCGACTTCCACGCGAACATGAGCGGCTCCCTCACCGTCAAGTGACCAGGGGCACCATCCCGAACTCCCGGTTGAGGTGACCACGCTGGTGGTGACTCACGCGGTCATCACAACCGGGCCCTCAGACAAGCTCAGCAGTCCGACAGGAGCAGTCTCATGAGCGGCCAACCAAGCCCGACAACTGCTCGTCGTGCGACCTCGTCGATCATTCTGCGCGGCCTCGTTGCACTGGGCCTGCTCGTGGACGCCATCGTCCACCTGCACCTCGCGTCCGGTTACCAGGAGGCCAGCCCCGACGGAGTAGGCCTGGGCAACCTCTTCCGGCTCGAAGCGGTTGTCGCCATCGCGGCGACCGTCTACGTCCTCGTCCGCGGCACCCGACGTGCCCACGCACTGGCGTTCGTCGTCGCTTTCACCGCACTGCTCGCCGTCCTCGCGTCGCGCTACGTGGACCTGCCGCCCCTCGGCCCCCTTCCTGCCTCGTACGAGCCCGTCTGGTTCCCCGAGAAGGCCATCAGCGCTGTCGCGGAGGCTCTCGCAGCCGTCGCGGCCGCGATTGCCCTGACCCGCAACGAGCTGGGGCGGCGATCATCGGGCAGGCACCGCGCCAAGGGCCACCCAGAGGTCCGATCCTCTCGGTGAAGGCACGGAACTGCTGCGGGCTCTGAAGGGTGCCGACCGGGACACTTTCAGCTCGGTGGCGCGGACGACGTCGCGCAGCGGTCTGGAGCACGAGGCGACACATGGTGGCGGCGTGGCTCGCGGTTCGCTGACCCATCAACGCCGACGCCCACACGACCGGTCCTCCTCCCGGCCGTGCTGTCACCCGAGCTGATGCAGACGTTCCTGCCGCACAGCGACGTCGAGGCAACGGCCAGGTCCCTCGACATCGGGCTGTTCGACCCGGCGCTCCTGCGCAGTCACCGGTCCGCGCTCGTGCGCCAGGATGCGCAGCACTACCGGCCGCCGTTGCGAGAAGCCAAAGCCGCCGAGAGGGCAGCCCTGGAGACCGCGCGCCTGAAGCGGCGACGCACCGCGGCCGCGACACGGGGGGAAGGACGAGAACCGCGAGAAAGCCCGCAGCTGCGGGAGGTGGTGACGGCGTCGATGACTGATCGGAACCCCTCGTGAGTCGTGGGATCTCGGGTGCGTTCGCCGGGTACGGCGGCCAGATCCGGGTCAGGCCAGAGCAACTTGTTTTTGGTATACGATCGCTGACACCATCGCGCCGCCGGGCGCGTGCGGCTGAGGGATCAAGCTATGGGTATGGACGATGGCGTCGCCACGATCGGCGGTCGCCACCTCGCCCTGCGCGACCAGGTCCTCGCCGAGCTCCGGCAGCGCATCGTCAACGGCGAGTACCCGCCCGGACAGCGGCTCACCGAGGAGCGGCTCGCGCTCGACTTCGGCGTCTCGCGCAACCCGGTGCGTGAGGCGCTCCGGGTCGTCGAGGCGGAGGGGTTCGTGACGATGACTCCCCGGAGAGGGGCGGTCGTCGCGACGCCGGACGCCGAGACGATCGGGGACCTGTTCGCGGTCCGGGTCAGCCTGGAGGCGACGGCGGCCCGGATCGCGGCCGCACGCGCCAGCGCGATGGACGTCGCCGACCTCCGGTCTCTCCTGGACGCTGCCCGGAGGGCGACGGACGACGCGGACTTCTCGAGAGTGGCGCAGCTCAACAACGACTTCCACATGCGGGTCATCGCCATCAGCGGCAACCGGTGGTTGGGTTCGATCTCGAGCGCGCTCTACCTGCACGTGCACTGGATCTTCCGCCTCGGCGCGGCCGATCGGGCGCCACACTCGTGGGTAGAGCACATCAGGATCGTTGCTGCCATCGAGGCCGGTGACACCGACCGCGCCGAGGCGGAGGCGCGGGCCCACCTGCACGCCGCCGCACTGGCTGCTGTGGCGCACGTGGGCCACGGGTGAGTCAACGACCGACGGCATAGCCCTGCATCCCGCGCGGGTTGGCTCCCGCGCTGACCAGACCCGACTCCGGGTCGCGGGCCACGGCGCACATCCGGCCCAGGCTCCAGGGATCGGAAACCCTGACGTCGTGCCCCACCGCCCGCAGCTCGGCGACGACACCATCACCGATCCGATCCTCGACGACGAGCGCTCCCGGCTCCATCGACCGCGGCCAGAACGACGCCGGGAAGGCCGGCGTGTTCCACATCGGCGCGTCGATCGCCTCCTGCAGCGACGCACCGCGCACCAGATGGCGCAGGAGGAAGATCAGCTGCCACTGGTCCTGCTGGTCCCCGCCAGGCGACCCGCAGGCGAGGACGGGCGTGCCGTCGCGGTGGACGAGGGTCGGGGTCAGGGTGGTTCGTGGACGCCTCCCGGGTGCGAGGGATGAGGCGAGGCCTTCCTCCAGCCAGAACATCTGCAGGCGGCTGCCCAGGCAGAACCCCAGCTCGGGGATGGTCGGCGAGGACTGCAGCCACCCGCCGCTCGGAGTGGCGGAGATCATGTTTCCCCACCGGTCGACGACGTCGACGTGACAGGTGTCGCCCCGAGTGTCTCCCGAGGCTGACACGGTCGGCTCACCCGTCGTGGCATCCCCACCGGGCGGCAGGCCATGGTCCAGCAGCGAGCTCGGGATGTGCGGTTCGCGACCGTCAGGATGTCCGGGACGCAGCTCCAGCGATGCCCGGTCGCCGATCAGCCGGGCGCGTTGCACGGCATACTCGCGGGAGAGCAAGGTGTCGATCGGGACGTCGGGGACGTCGCCGTACCAAGCCTCCCGGTCTGCATAGGAGAGCTTGATGGCCTCCGTGGCGCAGTGGATCCCGTATGCCGTGGACGGGTCGAGCGCGGCCGGGTCGCCCAGCGCGTCGAGCAGCTGGAGCGTCTGCAGCAGCGCCGGACCCTGGCCCCAGGCCCGGGTCTTGGCCACGGAGTGGCCGTGCCAGTCCATGGTGATCGGCTCCTCCCAGGTCGCCGAGTAGTCCGCCATGTCCTGTCCGGTGATCAACCCGGGGTGTGCGTCGCCGCTGGAGTCGCGGAAGGGCTTGCGCACGAAGTCGTCGATCGCCTGCGCGACGAAGCCCTGGCTCCACGCCCGCCGGGCTGCGTCGATCTGCGCCTCGCGGCCCGACCCGGCCGAACGACCCTCGTCGACGAGCCGCTGCAACGTGTCGGCGTAGGCGGGGTTGGTGAAGCGGGATCCCGCGACGGGCGGGCGACCGTCCACCAGCCAGAGCGCAGCCGACGTCGGCCAGTCGTTCTCGAGGAGCCCCCTGACGGAGCCGATCGTCGAGCTGACCCGCTCGAGGAGCGGATGACCCGCCCTCGCGTAGCCGATGGCTGGCTCGAGAATCTCCTCGAGCGTCTGGGTTCCCCTGTCACGCAGCAGGAGCAGCCAGGCGTCCACGGCGCCGGGCAGGGCAGCGGCAAGGGGCCCGGAACCCGGGATGAGATCCATCCCGAGCCCGGTGAAGTGTGCGATCGTCGCTGCCGCCGGGGCCGGCCCCTGCCCGCACAGGACTCGTGGCGCGGGGTCCTCGGCGGTCGCGATGATGGCGGGCATGTCACCGCCCGCCCCGTTCAGGTGGGGTTCGACGATGTGCAGCACGAAGCCCGCCGTCGCGGCCGCGTCGAAGGCGTTGCCGCCGCGCTCGAGGGCACGCATGGCGCACTGTGACGCGATCCAGTGGGTGGACGAGACCATCCCGAAGGTCCCCTGCAGGGTCGGCCGGGTCGTGAAGCTCATGCGGTGCTCCTTGGTCAGGGCGTCGGGGGAGGTCCAGGAGCAGCGTCCTGGGGGCCATCCTGCGGGCCTGTGGGCGTCCAGCGTGACGGTCCGCCGAGGACGCGCACGTCCGGCCCGGTCCCGTCGTCGTCGACGAGATGACAGGCGACGGTGTTGGCTCCGACCCGTCGCAGCAGGGGGACCTCGTCGACACACCGTTGGACGGCCACCGGGCACCGGGTGTGGAACCGGCACCCCGACGGCGGATCCATGGCGGACGGGATGTCGTCGCCGAGGAGAACCGCACGGCGAGAGCGCTGTTGGACGGGATCGGGCACCGGAGCCGCAGAGAGCAACGCCTGGGTGTAGGGATGCGAGGGCACTGCGAAGATGTTCTCCCGAGTGCCCTGCTCGACCAGCTGACCGAGGTACATCACCGCGATCTCGTCGGCGAGGTACTCCACCGCCGAGAGGTCGTGGGTGATGAACAGGCAGGCGAATCCGATGTCACGTTGCAGGTCGGCCAGCAGGTTGAGGACAGAGGCCTGCACCGACACGTCGAGGGCACTGGTGGGCTCGTCGGCAATGAGCAGCGTCGGGTCCGACATCAGGGCGCGGGCGATGCTCACCCGCTGGCGCTGACCTCCGGAGAGCTCATGGGGGTAGCGCCGGGCGACCTCGTCACGCAGTCCCACCCGACCCAGTCCCTCGGCCACCCGTGCCTGTCGGTCACGCCGCGACAAACCTCGACCCTGGAGCCTCAGCGGTTCGGCGACGACGTCCCCGACGAGCATCCGCGGGTTCAGCGACCCGGCCGGGTCCTGGAAGACGATGGACACCTGGCGTCGGTGCTCCCGAAGCGAGGCGCGGGAAAGGTGGGTGACGTCCGTCCCGTCGAACCGGACATGACCCGACGTCGGCTCGAGGAGGCGGACGATGCAGCGTCCGACCGTGGACTTGCCCGACCCGCTCTCTCCCACGAGAGCCATCACCTGCCCGCGGCGGAGCCGGAGTGAGACCCCGTCAACGGCGCGGACGGGGCCGAAGTGCATGACGAGGTCCTCGAGCTCGAGGACCGCGGCGTCGTCGGGTCGATCCTCGGTGACCGCCTTGCTTTTCATCGGGCCACCTCGGAAACGGGCGCGCCGCTGGCGCGCCGGGGGTGCCAACAGGCTACGAGGTGGTCGCCAGCGGCGAGCTCGTCGTCGGCGACGGCCAGGGGAGGACGCCGATCGACACACGTGGAGTCGGCGGCCGCGCACCGGTCGGCGAACGTGCAGGCGTCCGGCTGGCTGCTGAGGACCGGGACCAGGCCCGGGATCTCCTGCAGGCGGTGCGTGCTCGCGTGCCTGCCTGCTGTCGGGGCCGCGGACAGCAGACCGGCGGTGTAGTGGTGCTGGGGGTGTGCGAAGAGGTCGTCGACGGTGGCGCTCTCGACGACGCGACCGGCATACATCACGACGACCCGGTCGGCGATGTCCGCGATGACACCGAGATCGTGGGTGATGACGAGGATGCTCGTGCCCAGCCGGTCCCGCAGCTCGCGCAGGACGTTGAGGATGCCGGCCTGCACGGTCACGTCGAGCGCCGTCGTCGGCTCGTCGGCGACCAGGACCTGAGGGTCGCCGGCCACGGCCATCGCGATCATCACGCGTTGACGCATCCCGCCTGAGAGCTGGTGGGGGTACTGCCTGGTCCGTTCCTTGGGTGACGGGATCCCGACCAGCTGCAGCAGCTCCGTCGCCCGGCTGAGGGCCCGTCCCTTCGACAGCCCCTGGTGCGCCTGCAGCACCTCGCTGATCTGACGTCCCACGGTGAGCACGGGATTCAGCGACGACATCGGCTCCTGGAAGATGTAGGCGATCTGCTGACCACGCACGGCCCGCAGGGCGGACTGGCTGGCTCCGACGAGCTCCGCGCCGAGCAGCCGCACCGATCCCGAGATCGTCGCGCTCCGCGGCAGGAGCCCGGACAGGCTCATCCCGGTGACACTCTTGCCACACCCTGACTCTCCGACGACCCCGACGATCTCGCCCCTGCCCAGGGTGAGTCCAACTCCGTCGACGGCGCTGACGGTCCCGCTTTCGGTGCGGAAGGTCACCGACAGGTCCTTGACCTCGAGAACGGTGTCGGCATCCGGACGATCCACCGAGGGAAGGGCAGCGGGGACCGTCACTGGAGACTCGCTTTCGGGTCGAGGGCGTCCCGGAGACTGTCGCCGAAGACGTTGAAGGCCAACGCCAGCAGCATGATGGCGATCCCCGGCAGGACGGCGGCCCACGGAGCGCGGACGGCGAACTGCTGGGCGCTGGCGAGCATCGTTCCGAGGCTCGGGTTCGGGGGCTGGATGCCGAGGCCGAGGAAGGACAGCACGGACTCGCCGAGGATCGCGGACGGGATGGCGATGGTGGCCTGCACGAGGATCACCGAGATGGCGTTGGGGAGCACATGACGGGAGAGGACCCAGAAGTCGCTTGCGCCATCGACGATCGCTGCGGCGACGAAGTCGAGTGACTTCAGCCGCAAGGTGTCGGACCGGACGATCCGGATGACCCCGGGGATCTGCGCGATGCCGATGGCGACCGCGGCGTTGGCGAGGCTCGCGCCGCGGATGGCCGCCAGACCCACCGCGAGGATGAGGAAGGGGAAGGCGAGGAGCAGGTCGGTGAAGCGGGAGATGAGGGCGTCGGCTGCGTGGAAGTATCCGGCCGCCAGACCGAGCGGCACCCCGATGAACAGCGCCGTGATGACCGCGAGTGCGCCGACCTGGAGGGAGGCGCGCATCCCGAGCATGATGCGTGACAGCACGTCCCGGCCCAGGTCGTCCGAGCCCAGGAGGTGTCCCGGGGTGCCGGGCGGGGACAGCGTGTGCGCGAAGTCGGTCTGTTCGGGAGCGTAGGGCGCGAGCCACGGCGCCAGGAGGGCGACCAGGACGGCGATGGCGAGCAGGGCGAAGCTGACCAGGGCGAGCGGCGAGTGGGTGAGCCGCCGCACCACGAGGCGCAGCCGAGACGCGGCCTGCGTCGGGGACACCGGTTCGGTGGCGAGCGTGGAGTCGACACTCATGCGGCGTCTCCGCCCACGCGGACCCGGGGGTCGATGAACGAGTAGAGCAGGTCGACGGCGAAGTTGATGACGATGTATGCCGTGGCCGTCACCAGGGTGACCCCTTGGAGGACCGGGTAGTCACGCTGGAAGACGGCGTCGATGGTCATCTTGCCGAATCCGGGGAGGCCGAAGATCTGTTCTGTCACAACGGCTCCGGAGATGAGACCGCCGAGCTGCAGACCGACGATGGTCACGACGACGAGGAGACTGTTGCGCAGCGCGTGCCGCCCGATGACCGTCCTGGGGGGCAGACCTTTGGCCCGGGCCGTTCGCACGAAGTCTGCCGAGAGGTTGTCGAGCATGGCCGACCTCGTCTGGCGCATGATGATCGCGGCCAGTCCGGCGCCGAGGATCACCGAAGGCAGGACGAGGTGGTGCAGGTTGGCCAAGGGGTTCTCCAGCAGGGGGACGAAGCCCGATGCCGGGAAGAGCCCGGTCGCGACCGCGAGGTAGAGGATGGCGATGAGTCCGAGCCAGAAGTGCGGCACCGAGAGCCCCAACAGGGCGAACGCGTTCGCCACCCACTCGGAGGGGCGTCCGCGACGCAGAGCGGCGAGCACGCCGGCGCCGACGCCGAGCACCGTCGCGATGAGGATGGCCAGGACGGACAGCTCGATGGTCACCGGAAGAGCCGTGCTCAGCATGGAGCGGACCGTCGCCCCGGTCCGGATCGAGGTGCCGAGATCCCCCTGGACCGCGTGGCTGACGAACCGCCAGAACTGGACCGGCAGCGACTGGTCGAGGCCGTACTCGCTCCGGATGGCCGCCAGCGCCTCCGGCGTGCGGTCCTCGCCGGCGAGGGCGAGCGCCGGGTCGCCGGGGAGCGCACGGACACCGAGGAAGACCACCACGGTGGCGAGGAACAGCGTCACCACGGAGTGCCAGGCCCGTTCGATGAGGTAGTGCCGCACGCCGTCTACTTGGCGAAGCCGGCGAACGCGACTCTGATGACGCCGTCCGGGAAGACCTGGACGCCCTTGAGCTTGTTGGTGACGCCGGTGAGGTTGCGCTGACGGTAGAGATAGATCAGAGGGTCGTCCTGGTGCAGCTGGGTGACGACCTTGGCATACAGGTCGCGACGCTGGGAGACATCCTGGGCCTCGCGGGCCTGGGTCAGCCCCTGATCGACCGCAGCGTTGTTGTACCCCGCCACGTTCTGGCTTCCGCCGGTGCCAACGAAGTTCGCGATGTTGGCGTCCGGGTCGATGCGACCCGACCAGCCAAGGGCCAGCAGGGAGAAGTCGCCGCGGTCCTGCTGGTCGAGCAGCGCGGCATACTCCACCGGCTTGATCTTGAGGTCGAACCCACCCTCCTTGACCATCGACTGGAGCGCTTGTGCGTAGCGCAGGCTGTCGGGGTTGTTCGAGATCGACATCTCGATGGGGAACGGGACCGTGACGCCGGCGCCCTGCAGCATCTGCTTGGCCTTGGCCGGGTCGTGGGGAGCGCAGGTCTGCGCGGCGGGTGACGAGAACTCGCTCTGGGGGGAGATCGGCGAACAGGCCACGGCGTTGAGGTCGTTGAAGATGACCTTGACGAGGCCGGCTCGGTCGATCGACAGCTCGAAGGCCTGACGGATCGCGGCGGTCTTGGCTTCCGGACGGTCGATGGGCTTCGCCGGCTTGCCCACCCCGTCAACGTTGCCCACGTTGAAGGTCAGTCCCTGGTAGCCGAGGGACTGCGACTGCAGAACCGTCAGCGAGCTGTCCTTCTGCAGGTTGGGGACATCCTGCGTCGAGAGCGAGTCGGCCACCTGGGCGTCACCCGAACGCAGGTTGGCGGACCGGATGTTGGCGTCGGTGATGATCCGGTAGGAGATGCCGGCGAGGTGAACCTTGGCCGCGTCGTAGTAGTTGGGGTCCTTGACGAGGTCGATCGAGTTCTGGGGAACCCGCTTGGCGAACTTGAAGGGGCCAACGCACACCGGGTTGTTGGCGAAGTCCTTGCCCGACGCCGCTGCTGCGGCGGGGCTGACGATCATCCCGGCGCGGTCAGCGAGCGCCGCCGTGAGCGGCGCAAAGGGCTTGCTCAGGTGAACCACCACCGTCTTCGCATCTGTGGCGTCGACACTGGTGATGGGGCCGAGCTCGCTCTTGCGCCCGGAGCCCTGCGTGC